>MLJW01000106.1_pt1 | contig 92727 bp, 59 predicted proteins | sample 888231 | NCBI WGS metagenome assembly MLJW01 (sample SAMN05788063, study PRJNA343431) | mine drainage metagenome | isolation source: sample collected from the inflow into an acid mine drainage treatment plant... | place: Germany: Lusatia, lignite mining district
CCGGTTCAAAGTAGCGATGCTCGTCAAAGACGTTGTAAGTCGGCAACAGCTGTTTGGCGTATTTCATCACTACCTTGCCGTCCGCCAGCACCAACAGGCAGTTTTCCAAGTGCTTGCCCGGTCCGGTGCGGCGGCTAGGCGCTCCCACCACCCAGTGCAGGCCGGGAGTTTCCAAAGTCGCATCGATCAGGTCGGCCAGGCCAGCCTCGGTGCGACTGATGAATTCCGGTTCATCAAGGAGATCTCCAGGTGAATAGCCAGTCAGGGAAAGCTCGGGGAAAACCACCATATGCGATTTTTCGTCTTGCGCTTTCAATGCGGCCCGGCGCATCAGGTCGATGTTGCCTTGGATGTCGCCGATGGTTGGGTTGATCTGCGCAAGCGTGATTTTCAAGGTACTCATATGCTGTCTACAACTTATCTGTTTGCCTGCTCAAGCTGTCCGACCTTTCCGGGTATTTCTGCTGCCAACGCATCAATTGCGGTGCGTGTTTTTGTTGGCAGGTAGTGCGATTGTGGCCACACTGCGTAGATTTCTGCTGGCAGCACATTGTCACAATTCAATACCATCTCCAATTCGCCTGCTCGTGCGTGTTTTGCCATCAACCAGCAAGGTAGCCAGGCCAGTCCCAGCCCAGCTACTGCAGCATCGGTGATTGCTTGTAAATCGTCGAACACCAGGCGTATATCGACTTGGGGATTGATTTCGTGACCTGCACTATCTTTTACAACCCATGGCGTAATGCGGCCGGATCGCCCATAGGCGATGCCAGCATGCTTGGAAAGATCCTGTATGTTTGTAGGAACTCCGTGTTGGGACAGGTATGACGGTGCGGCGCAGATCACCATTCTTTGTGTGCCCAATCGTCTAGCGACCAATGTGCTGCTATCGGGCAGCTTACCGATGCGCACTGCCAAGTCATACCCTTCCTCCACCATATCAACCACATGGTCGTTGAAGGATATTTCGATTCTAAGCCTCGGGTACTGGCTACCCAGCGCAAGCAACACAGGTACTACGCAGTGGCGACCAAACAGTACGGGAACGCTGACACGCAACCGTCCAACGGGCTCACTCTTGCCGCTATCGAGCGCCAGTGCACCTGCATCCAGTTCGGCCAATGCCCGCACGCAGCGTTCGTAATATGCATGCCCGTCTTCCGTCAGGCTCTGGCTGCGCGTAGTCCTCTGGAATAGCCGTACACCCAGGCGCTGCTCCAGCCGGGCAATACTTTTGCCCACCGCCGAGCGGGTCAGTCTCATGCGTTCTGCAGCCAGTGCAAAACTACCAGCCTCCACCGCTTCGACGAACGTGCTAATACCTTTTAGTCGATCACTCATTTAATTGGTTCCATTTAAGCTACAGACTGGATAATTATTACCACCACTGACAACTTATCCGCTTCGATATGATAGCAGCCAATGTCGACGTGAGTACATCAACAATGATGATTGCTTAGCCGACTGCTTCTGCAAACGCGAATGTTTTGTTAACCGATTAGGAGATGTAGATGAAAGCTTACCAAATCAAAGCGGGACAACAGATTTCCGGGCTGGAACAGGTTCAGCGAAGGATTTCCGCACCCACTGCACACGAAGTCCACGTGCGTGTGCACGCCGTATCGCTTAATTATCGCGACTTGATGATCGCGGACGGTAAATATCTCAGTACAGGTAATGCGCCAGTGATTCCATGCTCCGATGGCGCTGGTGAGGTCATCGCTGTCGGCGCAGAAGTCACGCGCTTCCGCATCGGTGATCGAGTGGCAGCTTCTTTTTTTCCCGATTGGATCTATGGTGCACCTACAGCACAAAACACGGCAGGCGCGCTCGGGGCCGCCGTGGATGGCATGTTGGCCGAAGAAGTGGTTTTGCATGAGAATGCCCTCGTCGCAATCCCGTCGCATCTCACTTATGTTGAAGCCGCCGCCATACCTTGCGCCGGGGTCACAGCATGGAATTCGCTGTTCGTCGAAGGTGGTCTCAGGGCGGGGAATAACGTTCTGCTACTTGGCACCGGCGGCGTATCAATCTGGGCGCTACAGTTAGCTAAAGCCGCCGGCCTGCGAGCCATCATCACTTCATCCAGCGATGAAAAGCTGGAGCGTGCACGTGGTCTGGGTGCAGCTGCGACAATTAACTACAAGACCACGCCCGAATGGCAGGACGAGGTTTTGCGGTTAACTGATGGACAAGGTGTTGATCTCGTACTGGAGGTCGGAGGACAGGGCACGCTGACGCGTTCAATTGCGAGTACCAGGATGGGCGGTACGGTTGCTATCATCGGCGGTGTCAGCGGTTTTGGTTTTGGTGGCGAACTCAGCCCGTTCGCGTTGATCGGCGGCGCAAAACGCTTGTCCGGCATCTTCGTTGGCAGCCGCTGTATGTTCGAAGACCTCAACAGGTTTTTGAGTGTGGCTGAAATACATCCTGTCGTCGATCGCGTATTTCCTTTCCTACAGACACGCGAAGCCTACGAACATCTGAGGAAGGCAGGACACTTTGGCAAGGTTGTGATTGAAGTGGGGAGATGATAATTGGAGGGGTGCAAACGTATTGTGGCGTGCCAAATTATTTCGAGCACCCTCCCCTAACTTACAAGTTCGATTGCCCCCTGGAGGTCGAGCGTTGACCGTCAGTACAAGTTGGCAAATACGTCCAATATTGAACGCAGACACCCCTATGGCCCGAACAGACCACCATTTTAGCAAACCGCCGCGATATATAGAGGTTGCCCCGAATTCCTGCCATTCGCAAGGAGCCCAGTGGGGCAGCATATTAACCTGGTTATCTGGTCACTGTGCCCTCTCTTTTCGGTCGTGTTTCTTCATTGTTGCAGTAAAAATTGTACCGGGACAAAACAGCCATTATTCACTATAGTCCGGCTGATAGATCTTCACATTGTTACCCCCGGTCTTCTTGGCGTAGTACATGGCGATATCTGCATTTTTAACCAACTGCTTTTCTTCGTTGCCGTGACTGGGGTAGGCTGCAATACCAATGCTTGAGGAAATATGCAGACTGTGTCCTGCCAGTTCAAATGGTTGATGGACAGCATGGCGGATCTTCTCCGCAACGCGCATAGCATCCAATTCTGCATTAATGGTTGGCAGTAGCACGACGAATTCGTCGCCACCTATGCGCGCGACAGTGTCTGATTCACGAATGCAATCCCGCAACCGCTTGGCCGTTTCTCTCAATATCATGTCACCCATGTCGTGCCCCAGCGTGTCATTGATAAGCTTGAATTTGTCAAGATCAAGGAACATCAGAGCACTCTTTGAGCCATCACGCTTGGCTTTGAGGAGAGCTCGCCGGAGGCGGTCGAAAATCAATATACGATTAGGCAATCCGGTCAGCACATCGTGATAAGCCAGATGATGCATCTGCTCCTCGTCCTGTTTTTCCTTGGTTGCATCATCATAGATTGAAGCGATTTCCCCATTGGGCAATTTGTAAACGTAGTTTTCGCACCATCTGGAAATACGCCCATCCTGGTACATGGAAATCGGAAAGTGTTCCGCTACTCCACTTTTCCAGACACGGCGGAATATATCCAGCAAGCCATGTTCCGCAATGCGTGGGAAGACGTCCAGCACATTTTTGCCAATCAAATCTTCACGGCGCATTTTTTCCAAGCGTTCCGCCGCCCGGTTGAATGTGATGAAGGTGAAATCCTGGCCATTCGGTGATGCCTGGTAGACCGCTACGGCGCTACTCAGGTTCTCAAACATCTCCTTCAAACGGGCTTCGCTTTCGCGAAGCATCGCTTCAGTGAGTTTGCGCTGGGTAATATCGAATACTGTCGACCGGCTCATCAGAAAATTGCCACTGTCATCATAAACGGCCGTCGCATTCAATAGCCCATGAAAGATCGTGCCATCTTTGCGAATCATTTCGTACTCAAGATCATGAACAAAACCATGTTTCATGAAGTTTGGGAAATTATTCTGAAAAACATGAAGGCTTGCCGAGGTGATGGTATTACGCCACTTCATTTTTCCAACAACCTCGTCTTTCGTATAGCCGAGCCAAGAAAGCTCCGTCTTGTTGATCCGGACAATGATGCCATCCTTGTCCAGCGAGTGGTAGCCGCAGGGCGCATTCTGATACAGATCGTCTGTTTCCTTGAGGGCGTCATCTACAATATCTTTTGCCCTGGTTAACTCTGTGGTGCGTAGTTGCACTTCATGTTCCAGACGATCTCGTTGTTGTTGCAGATTTTCTTGCGATTCTTGGATCAAGGATATGTTGGTATACAACGGGCGAAATAAAAACAGATAAAGAATCGGGGAGAGCAGCAGGGTCAATATTGCCCCATCAAGAAAGTTTTCTACAACTATTGAAATTGGTGAAAGCCACTTGAATGCAAACATCAGGACGGTTTCGATGAATAAGGTCGAAACGGCCACAATGGAAAATAGGCGCGCAGCTATACGAAAGGCGCTAGTTCTGGAGCCAGTCTGATTCTTGCCAGAAAACGGAAAATTGATCAGGCTAGCCATCGGTCGCACCCCCGATAAGTGTGCTTGAATACACTTCGGCAAACTGATTTGGAACGGGGAAACGGTACGCGTACCCAACTGTAAGCGGGGGATGATTTTCAAATGGTCGCATCGAATCCTCCTGTTTTCCAGGCGCATGTTGAAAGCCAGTTTTGCAGCTGTTTGAAAGTCTGTGGTTTACTGATGAAATAGCCTTGTACTTTGTCACAGCCGAGAGCAGCCAGCGCATCTAATACTTCCTGAGTTTCCACACCTTCTGCAACAACTGCGAGTCCAAAGTTATGGCCGAACTCGATCACCGTGCGCACGATCATAGCGTCCTTCTTGTCGGTCAGCATGTTGGTGACTAATGACTTGTCGATTTTGATCTCGTTGACGGGGAGGCGCTTGATGCTGGCGAGTGAGGTATAGCCGGTGCCGAAATCGTCAATGGAGAGAGATACTCCCATATTGCTCAACGCCACTAGGTTTTCCTCGGCCCGTTTAGGATCTAGCACGATAGCGCTTTCAGTCACTTCAAGCATCAACTGGTCCGGCTTGACACCGTTTGCATCAAGCGCATCCGCTACCAGTTTTGGCAGATGTGGATCATGCAGCGAGCGAGCGGAAAGATTGACCGCCACCTGAGATTGAAAGCCATCGCGATGCAGGTTCAAATGGCATTTCAGCGCGTCCATCAACACCCAGTGGGTCAATGGTCCGATCAGCCCAGTCTGCTCTGCAGGTAGAATAAATTTGTCAGGCGGTAGCATCCCAAGGCGTGGATGTTGCCAGCGTACTAGCGCCTCGGTGCTAAGGATGCGGCCTGTTTTCAGCTCCAGTTTGGGCTGGAAGTGCAACAGGAGCTGGTTTTGCTCGATCGCATCGCGCAACTCCGCCATGAGTCCGAGTCTTTCCGGGCTATAACGGTTGAATTCATTTGCGTAGACAACGTAGTTGCTCGCCATCTGCTTGGCACGATACATTGCAATATCCGCCCGCTGCATCAGGATGTCTGCATTATCGCCATGCTCTGGCATCAATGCCACGCCGATGCTGGTTTCGACGGCGATCGGAATTCCCTGGATCATGAATGGCGCCTCGAGGCAGTCATGTATCTTTTTGATGACATGCCTCACATCGCGGCACACCGCCAGCTGTGGCAGCAAAATGCCAAACTCGTCACCGCCAAGCCGGGCAACCACGTCCGGGGCAAACAATTTGCTTCGCAAACGTAGGCCGACCTGTTGCAGCAAGCTGTCGCCGATGTCATGGCCAAGCGTATCGTTGACATCCTTGAAACCATTGAGATCCGTGAGCAGTAAGGCTATAGGACGTTGTTCGCGCTGTCCTGCTAGCACGGCCTCCTGCACCAGCTCACGAAAGCGGGCACGGTTCGGCAGGTTGGTGACTGTATCGGTATAGGCGAGCCGATGGATAGCGATATCCGCCTTCCGTCGCTCCTCTCGGTTACGCGCCTCTCGCAGTTCGCGTTCTACTGCCGGGACCAATCGTTTCAGATTTCCTTTCAGGATATAGTCGTGTGCGCCCGACTTCATTGCGATCACCGCCCGATCCTCGCCGATGGTGCCGGAAACGACGATGAACGGCAGATCGAGCTCCGTGCTGCAAAGCAACGCCAAGGCATCGAATGCGTTGAAGTGCGGCATACTAAAATCAGAGAATACGATGTCCCACGTATGTGTAGACAATTCCGTACTCATAGCCTCAGCGGTCTCAACCCGGGCGTACTCGGGCTCGTAACCACCCCGCCGGAGCTCGCGCAACAGCAGCGTGGTGTCGTCTTCAGAATCCTCGATAATCAGGGCGCGGAGTGGATTCATTTTCGCGGTTCCTGTTGGGAGGGAGCTGATTCATTCAGCACCAGCCAATAAAGGCCGAGTTGTCGGATCGCCTCCATGAACTGATTGAAATCCACCGGTTTGCGGATATAGCTATTGGCACCGAGCCTGTAGCCGTTAATGATGTCTTGCTCTTCCTTCGAGGATGTGAGGATCACGATCGGCTGCAAGGTTGTACGCTGGTTGGCACGGATGTGCCGCAGCACCTCCAGCCCATTGACTTTGGGCAACTTCAGGTCCAGCAACATCAGGGTAGGCACCGGGTTCCCGGACGCTTCCTCGCCAAAGAAATAGTCGAGTGCTTCCTGCCCATCGCGGGCGACAACGACTTCATTCATCATGTTGTTCTTCCTGAGTGCGCGCAACGTCAAAACTTCGTCATCGGGGTTGTCTTCAACTAACAAGATGATCTTCTGGCTCATTTGAATCATGGATATCCTCCGTTTCAAACACAATCGGGTAATGAAAATAATCAGTCAGATAAGGTGAAATAAAATGTGGCACCTTGGCCAAGTGCTCCTTCGCCTCGGACCTGCCCCCCGTGACGGCGTACAACACGCTGAACCGTGGCCAATCCGATGCCAGTACCGGGAAATTCCCAGGCCGAATGCAGGCGCTGGAAGGCGCCGAATAGCTTGTCGGCGTAATTCATATCGAAACCGGCTCCATTGTCACGCACGAAAAATTCCTTCACGCCATCGGCGTTATACATTGCACCGAATTCAATCCTCGCATTCGCTGTTTTGCCGGTAAATTTCCAGGCATTGCCAAGCAGGTTGAGCAGTGCAATTTGCAGCAGTTGGGCGTCGCCCTTTGCCACCAGTCCGGGTTCGATCAACCAAGTCACCTTGCGCCCAGATTCGCTTTTTTGAAATTCCGCAAGCAAGACAGTGGCAAGCGCGCTGAGGTCAACCTCTCCACTCTGCATTTCTGTACGCGTCACACGCGACAGGGTAAGCATGTCATCTATGAGATATCCCATACGCTGAGTGGCGGTACGCACTCGGCTCAGGTAATCCTTGGCCTGGTCATCCAGCTGGACGGCATAATCCTCAAGCAACGCCTGACTGAAACCGTCTATGGAACGTAGCGGCGCACGCAGGTCGTGGGACACCGAATAGCTGAATGCCTCCAGCTCCTGATTGGCTGCTTTGAGCTGCTGATTTGCAGCCTGCACCTTCTGAGAGCTCTGGAAGATTTCGGCCTCCATCTGCTCCATGCGAGTGCGTATCTCGGCGGTGTCGTTCGTGGATTTTTGCAGGACGAACTCGGTGACATCCTCCACTCGATGAATAATGTACTCAATCCGGCGATCGACTCCGAACACTGGAGAATTGATCGGACTCCAGTAGCGCTCCTCGAAAGTACCGTCCGGTCGCTTGATGTCATATTTCTGAATGGCCATGGTGTCAACGGCGGACGTCTGGCGCACACGATCGAGCGAGGCATGCAGATTGGAGACGCCGGTAGCGGCTGGATCGTCCGGGTTGTCTGGAAATACCTCAAAGAGGCCGCGGCCGATGATCTCCTCGCGCCTGGTGAGGGTCGCCTCCAGGTAAGCGTCGCTCACGGCAACTATCTTGAGATCAGGTGCAAGGACAAGGTAGAGGCCGGGCAACGATTCAAAGAGCGTCTCGAAAATCGCGCGACTGTGAAGTAACTCCGTCTCCGCCTCGGCTTTCTTGCGTTCCGTGACATCACGCAGAACAGCGGTGTATACGATGCTTCCATCCTCTATGATCTTGGAAATGCTGGCCTCGGCCGGAAACACTGAGCCATCGGCACGTCGTCCAGCGACTTCGCGCCCGCTCCCCATGACGCGCATTAATTCCTTTTCTCGACCAAAAGCGAGGATGTGTTCGCGGTGTATGCTAGCAACGTCCTTGGGCAACAGCAGATCGAGTGACTGACCAAGCACGTCGGAGGGTGCATACCCAAAAATCTGCGCGGCAGCGCGGTTGTAGGCAACGATACGTTGCTGCTCATCCACGCTGATGATTGCGTCTGCAGCCAGGTTGACGATATTGGTGAAGCGCGCTTCGGCACGTACAGCCTCGGACTGGCGAGCCTGCAAAGCATCAGCCATTTCGTCCAGGCTCCGGGCGAGTTGGCCGAACTCGTCCGGCGTATGCGGCAGATCGGTGCGCGCACTGAGATCGCCAAGTCCAAGCCGGCGCGTCGCGCCCATCAGCGCATTCACCGGACGTAGCACGAGCGTTCGTCCACCCATCCATGCCAGACCAATCGCGATGGCAGTAATCAGCGCCATCAACACACCGACACGGAGTAACAACGTGTTTGCATCACGATACACCGTATCAGTAGGAATTCCGGCCCTGACGTAAATCTGTTCTGTCGCAGTGGAATAGAAAGGCTTGAATACATACAGCCGTTCCACGCCATCGACACCAGTTACCTGCAAGGTCGCTTCCTGCTTGCGCGCGAAGACTGCATCGGTTAGCGGCGCGTCCGGCAACGACTTGCCGATCCATTTTTCCGGATCGGGTTGACGCGCGAGAATGGTGCCGTGATTGTTTACGATGGCGAGCGTCGCCCCCAAGGGCAGAGCTATCGTTTCGACCAGCCTTTTGGTCAGCATACCGAGATCAAGAGCAATGAACACGACGGCTTGTGGTTTGCCAACTGAGTCCAAGAGCGGGTATGCCAGATTGGCGCTGATCTTGCCGGTCATACGGCCGATCTGGTAGGAGCCAAGGGCGAACGCGTGCGTACGCATGGCTTCGCGGAAGTAATCCCGGTCGGAAAGATCAATACGGCCCGAGAATGGGACGGCGCTGCAGCGTATCGTTCCGTCCGGTGCGATCACGCCGAGATTGGCATAGAGCGGGTTATTTTTGAGCATACCCGCAAAGGTCTGGTTACATAGCGCAACCCAATCCGGGTGGCGCACAACCGGAAGCTGTATGAGGTTCAACAGCTGTTGTTGGCCAAATTCGATGAGGTTTTTTTGTTCCAACGCAACCAGTCGCGTTAACGATGAAGCGTCCCTCAGGGCATTGTCCGTAGCTTGTTGGCGGGTCTCGAAGATGAAATAAAGAATGAAGCTATAAACGGGGAGAAGAGTGAAAAGCAAGATGAGCAATAACCTGGCTCTCAGACTTGTAAGCCGGTGAGTCAGCTCCTTGGATTGTTTGCCCAATTCTGTTTGCACCGCACTTCACCTGTTATCGGTAGAGAGTTCCCGACCAATATACTAGGGAATTATTGGGGGCGCAATCGTTTGAATTTATTCAATATAAAATTTACACGAATCACCTCGATTGACGCACAACTAACACATTGATATACGCGATACTTTCTGACCATAGGCATGTTCGAATGGCCAAATTTAAGACGTGAATGTAGATAGCGAAATGCCTGCTTTGTAATCTAAATTACGAGAATATCTTGGTATCACATTGTTGGATTCCGAATGAGGACACTTTTCTTGGATAGGATTTTGCCAACTATTACCTGCCAGATTCTGCTGGCGCATTATGCTTTCTATTTCGAATACACAGGAAACATGGGTATTGTTTGCTTGAAGCGGATTCTTTGTAATCTATGCCGAAACCTCCCGTGTTCCGGAAATCCTCATCACTTACAGTACGATGACGGCGCATACGAAATGGGAATCGCGGTTACTTCACCGTTTTCCGAAACTATTTCCCTCATGCGAAATTCGCAGTTTGGACGGGCGAGGTAAACCTCGTAATCCTTGCCAGCCTGCGGAGTAAATGTTCCAAAAAATGGTTCACACGTAAAATAGCTTGGGTTCTGTATGGTGACTACTGAGCCTCCTTGGAACCCTGAAATTTGAGAACTGTTCGGCAATATCAAATACGTCTGAATGGTTATTGCTCTATTTGCAGCGACAATGTACTCATTGAATGGAACATAACCGAGCATTTCACTTATTGAGTCAAACGTTGTCTTATTATATGGAGCGTTCTTCGGTATCGGCATGCCGACGATATGATTTGGTATGGTAAAATCTGTAGCCCCAAATCCGTCTTTCCTATTACGTGATGCACACGCTGCATTTGGATAGAAATAAGTAGTACCACCCTTGTATGCCCTGATCCGAGCTTGCGTGAGAGGGTCATAGTTCGTCTGAGCAGGCTGGCTGGCGCAACCGTACATTAGGATGAACAATAAACCAGCGAAGATGTGTTTCATTCAAACTACTCCTTCAACAATAAATCATGCGTTGCACAATGCAGAATTTTAAGTAGCTAAATTGAATCGTAATCGGCGACGGGATTGATAAAGACCGTCTAGCTTACCTTTGGAATACGCGACCAAGGCTACTTTCAATGCCTGCCACTGTCATACTGAATTGTGGTCATAACACATTGGCGCTCTCTAATACCACCCGCCGAACTCAGTGTGCGTCAGCAGGAACATCCGGAAGGTCCGAGTTGGCTATGCACCTGAATTTGAGTTCTTCGTCGGCGATATCGGACGACATACCAGCTTGGGATGTCTTTTCGGCAATCGTTTCGGGGCGTTTATTGAACCCCATGCAATATGCATTGGCTTCCTTGTGCGCCTTTATTTTCAGGTCAATCGGGGCTGAGCTGATGCCCCCCGACATCAGCAAAAGATATGAATCTTTGCCTTCAGGGATAACGCCAGATTGCGTAGCACAGCCAGTCAATAATACCGACGCTAAAATTACCTTCTTCATTACAAATCTCCCCTGGTTTATAAATTGAACGGCAAAGATCGGTAGGCAGTCATCTTCACCGTCCAAACAAGCCATTGATCTCCTGCACATCCACTTCGGACAACACCCCTGCAGCCGCTTTGAGTTTCAATCCCTGAAGCAGAGTGTCGTACTTTGCCTTGGCCAGGTCGCGCTTCGAGACGAACAGTTGCTGCTGGGCATTGAGCACATCGCTGTTGATGCGCAACCCCAGTTTGTAACCTGCCCGGTTTCCCTTCACCGAGCTTTCTCCCGACTCCACTGCGGATTGCAGCGCTTCGGCCTGCGACACGCCGTTGACGATGCCGGCATAGGCTTGCCTGGCATCGGCCCCGGCCTTGCGGCGCGCTTCTTCCAACTGCGCGCTCAGTTTGCCTTGGTTGGCGACGGCTTCACGCAGATGCGAGCTGTTGAGTCCGCCCGCAAAGATCGGCACCGTGAACTGGATGCCAGCCACGCTGGATTTGATCCGTGTCTCATACGGGGTTGGAAAGGCGAGACTTCCCGAAGAATAGTTCGCGCCATATGAACCCACGAAATCCAGCGTCCAGAAATTCTCCGCCTTGGCCTTGGTGACCGTATACCCTGCTGCACGCAATGCCGAGAACTGGGCCCGTACCGTAGGATTGTTGTCCTTGGCCTGCTCGACCCAGGGGCTGACATCGAAGGGATCGGGCTTGGGTATCACCACGGCGGGTTTCAAGCTAGCCAGCGTCTCGACTGGCTTGCCGGTCAGTTTCTCGATCTCGGTGAGTTTGGTTTCGAGATCGTTCCGCGCTGCAATCAGCTGGGCACGGGCCTGTTCCGCCTTCGACCTGGCTTCGTCGGAATCGGTGATGCTTGCGGTACCGAGTTCATAGCCGCGCCGCGCAACCACGCCCTGTTCCTGCATGGCCTGCAATTGAACTTCCGCCGAGACCACCGTTTCCTGCGCGACCAGCGCATCGAAATACGCTTGTGCCACACGCAGGATCATGTCCTGCTCGGCTTGGGCGAATTCGGCAGCGGCTGATTCGACCTGCGCTTCGGATTCATAATAGGCGAGGATGTTCTGGGGACGCATGATCGGTTGCGTCAGTTGCACTGCCCAGGTCCAGGCATAGACGCCTTGCCTGGCGGGTGCAGATCCGTTGAAGCTTGCCTGTGCGTCGGTGAAGTTGCGGTTGCCCGTCAGGTTGACCGTCGGCAGGTTGCCGGCCAAGGCCTGAGGGGACTTCTCCTGTGCCGCCTCGTACCCTTGGAATGCGACCGCAAAGGTCGGATCATTGGCTTGGGCCAGACGATAGATTTCAAGCAGGTCGGCAGCATCGGCATGCAGGGCCATAGCAGACAAGACCAGCACGCCAGTTACGCGCCGCACGAAAAGCAGCCATCCGGGACAAACTTGCTCAAATCTCACCGCTCGTGTCCGCTTTCTTCAAAAGTCTTGGTGACGGGCGACAACAGGTACTGGATCACGGTACGCCTGCCCTGATTGATCTCGGCCACGACCTGCATGCCCGCAACGAGCTTGTGTTGTTTACCTTCAGCATCCAGCGTCTGTTGGTCCAAGGCAACGATGGCCTTGTAGATGCTCGGTTGCTGCTGCTGTTGCTTGTTCGTATTGCCGTCCTTCCCCTGTTGCTGCGTATCGGAGGCCGAAGCATCGGGACCGATGTGGATGACTTCTCCGTCCAGCATGCCGTATTCCTCGAAGGGATAGGCGGCCAGTTTCACCTTGACCCGTTGTTGCGGGTACACAAAACCGACATCGTCGTTTTTGACGCTGATCTCTGCAATCAACGGTTCATTCTCCGGCACGATCGACAGCAGCACCGTGCCGGGCGACACCACCGTGCCGACGGTGTGTGTGGCCATATCGTTGATGATCCCGGCTTGCGGCGCCCTGAGTTCCAGCAGTCCGTTCTTGTGCTCCTGCTTGACCCAGTCCTGCCCCAGCTTGCGGTACTGTCCTTCCGCATCCATGCGCTCGTTGCGCAGGTCACTGCGATACTTGGAGGTGATCATGTCGATCTGTTTCTTGGCCTGGTTGATGGCGGCCTCCAAGCTGGCCACGGTGGATTCCTGCGCACGCAGGTCCTGGGCCTTTTCCAGATACTCGCGCAGCTTGTCGCGTACCGTCACTTGCGGGGCATAGCCCTCCTTGCCCATATCCGCATAGGCTTCGGCTTGTTGTTTGAGGATGGGGGTGGTTTCAACCAGCTTGGCCAGCACGACTTTTGCAGAGTCGTATTCGCGCTGTGCCTTGCTCAGGGAAGCTTGGGCCTGTTCCAGCGCATCCTGATACGACTGCCGATGATCGCGGTATTGCGCCTCGACCTGCCGGAACAAATCACTCGGGTCGCCGGCTTTCCGGAGCAGGGGCGTGCCGTTCAGTTCGGCATCGATGCGGCGCAACTGCAACGAGCGGATGGCCAGATCGTTGCCGATGGTCTTTGCATCCGCTTCGGCCAGCTTCATATCCATGCGCATCAACACCTGTCCTGCCTGTACCGCTTGTCCCTCCTTGACCAGGATTTCCTGCACGATGCCCGCATCGGCAGGCTGCACAATCTTGACATAGGTCTGCGGCACCAGCCGGCCTTCCGCACTGGCGATAATGTTGAGCTTGCCGAAGTTCGCCCACAGCACGAGGATGACGAACAGGGCAACAACGGTGTACATCACCGCGCGCGGCAGGCGTGTCGGCGGGCTTTCCTGAATGGACAACAACCCCGGGGCGAAATCCAGTGCCTCCGGGGACAGGACATGCGGTTTGTCGCTCACGATGCCATTTCCGATTTCAAACTACCGAACGCATTTCTCATCTGACGATCGGTCATCTGATCTGGGCCGTCCCGCTATTGAGGGTCGGCCACAAATGCAGCGTCTGCGCAGTTGTACCGAACTGCGGGTCCTTGAGTGTGTTCTGGGCCGCAGACAGTCCCATGCCGGACAGGCTGCCATGCGTGCCGTAGACGTAAGCCAGATCTCCACCCAGTGCCGCCGTGTCGCTGCTAGCCAAGTGCGCGTTCAGCAACCCGTCCATCAGGCTCCATTGGTTCAGGGACGGTTTGCTGGCAATCGCCTGGTCGAACATCGCCACAAGTTTACTGAAATCGAACTCATTGACCTTGCTGGCGGATGCGGCGTCATGCGAGCGACACCGGTCATCTTCCCCGCTTTGTTGGCCGATGATTTGCAGCGTGACGAAATCGTGGTTGGCAGAGCTGGCATACCAGTCTTTGAAGGTGACCGAGCTCTCCCGGCCTTCGTTGAGCACCAGATCGTTGCCGTTCTTGCTGAGACTCAAATCCCGGTAGTTGACCTCGCCGCCCAACGACAGCGTATTGCTTGCACCGGGCGTGGCCAAAATGGTATCGCGCCCGTCGCCCTTGTTAAAGGCGATGACATTGTGGGTGGCTCCGGTGGAGATAATGTCATTCCCCCTGCCGCCAGCGATGAAGTCATTCCCGGCTCCAGCCGTTATCGTGTCACTGCCTTCCCCTCCCAGTAATGCAGCACGTCCGTGCAGGTCGCTCAGAACGTCGCTGCCTTCTCCCCCTTGCAAAATGTCAACGCCCCAACCTCCGACAAAGGTGTCGTTGCCGCGGGAACCCACGAGATAATCGTTGCCGCCTCCGGCGTAAACCAACGATCCTCTTTCGCTGGCATAGACGGTGTCGTTGCCTGTACCCAGCCAGATGCCGGTGTTGTCCCGTCCCGCATAAACAATAGTATCGTTGCGACCGGTCATGACCGGGCCCCGGATGTGTTCGGCATCGATGGTTTCCGTCTTGACCAGCATGCTGCCGAATGTCTGTGAACTGCCGTCACTGAACTGGAAGGACTGGATTGGCGAGGTGAAATTGCCGTGGTTGTCCACGGTGACCGCGAAATCCATGCCCTGGCTGGGCTGCTCGACACCGTTGCTGTCCAGCACCATCATGTGGGCGATCAGATTGGTGCTTGTGTGTCGACCTTCCCCGTAATGATCACCCTCGTCGCGGTGGTCCCTCTCTCGGTTGCCATTGGCATAGACCGTATACGGTGTGCCATCGGCATAGGTCAGCCGGACGACGACGTTCAGGTACGATAGGCCGGCACCGAGCCGGATGGTGTTGGTTCCGCCGGTATCGACCAGGTTGTCCAGCCCATTGCCCCGGTTGTAGACGTATGTGTCATTACCCGTCCCGCCTAGCATCAGGTCATTGCCTGCACCGCCAACGAAGGTGTCGTTGCCGCCACCGCCTATCATGGTGTCGTTGCCTGAATTAGCAGTGATGGTGTTGTCCAGACTGTTGCCGGTTAAGGTGAGGTCGGCGCTACCGAGGCCCGTGAGGTTCTGCACGTTGGCCGGTGCCACGTAGCTCACCGAGGTCAGAACCGTGTTGATGTTGTTGCCGCTGGACTGAGCCTGCACCACATCGTTGACGTTGTTCACCACGAAGGTGTCGGAGCCGGTGCCGCCGATCATCGTGGCCACACCGGAACCGGCAATCAACGTGTCGTTGCCACTATTCGCCGTGATCACGTTGTTGAGGCTGTTGCCGGTCAAGGTGATGTCTGCACTGCCAGTCCCCGTCAGATTTTGCACGTTTACCGGAGCCACATAGCTCACCGAGGTCAATACGGTGTTGATGTTGCTACCGCTGGATTGCGCCTGCACCACGTCGTTGACGTTGTTCACTACGAAGGTGTCGGAGCCGGTGCCGCCGATCATCGTCGCCACACCGGAACCTGCAATCAACGTGTCGTTGCCGCTGTTGGCGGTGATGATGTTGTCGAGGCTGTTGCCAGTCAGGGTGAGATCAGCCGTACCGGTGCCAGTCAGGTTCTGCACGTTGGCCGGGGCCACATAGCTCACCGAGGTCAGCACGGTGTTGATGTTGCTGCCGGTAGATTGCGCCTGCACCACGTCGTTAACGTTATTGACCACGAAGGTATCGTTGCCGGTGCCGCCGATCATCGTCGCCTCACCGGAACCTGCAATCAGCGTGTCGTTGCCTGAATTAGCAATGATTGTGTTGTCGAGGCTGTTGCCGGTGAGTGTGAGGTCGGTGGTTCCTGTCCCAGTGAGGTTCTGCACGTTGACAGGCGCGACGTAGCTCACCGAGGTCAGCACGGTGTTGATGTTGTTGCCGGTGGATTGCGCTTGCACCACATCGTTGACGTTGTCGACCACGAAGGTGTCGTTTCCGGCACCACCAATCATGGTGGCTACACCGGAACCTGCAACCAGGGTGTCGTTGCCGCTGTTGGCGGTAATGACGTTGTCCAAACTGTTGCCTGTTAACGTAATGTCTGCGCTACCGATGCCGGTCAGGTTTTGAACGTTCTGGGCCTGGTCCGCCAGAGAATAGTTCACTGACGATTCAACGGTGTTGGTGTTGCTACCTGTGAGCTGGGCTTCAACGGTGTCAGCAGAGTTGTTGACAATGAAGAGGTCGTTGCCCGTACCTCCCACCATCATGGCCAGCCCGCTTCCCGCTATGAGCGTATCGTTGCCGGAATTGGCGGTGATCACGTTGTTGAGATCGTTGCCTGTCAAAGTGAGGTCGGCGGTGCCGGTACCGGTGAGGTTCTGCACGTTGGCCGGAGCCACGTAGTTCACCGAGGTCAGCAAGGTATTGATGTTGCTGCCGCTGGATTGAGCCTGCACCACATCGTTGGTGTTGTTGACGACGAAGGTATCGTTGCCGGTGCCGCCGATCATCGTCGCTACGCCGGAACTAGCAATCAACGTATCGTTGCCGCTATTCGCGGTGATCACGTTGTTGAGGTTGTTCCCGGTCAAGGTGAGGTCGGCGGTTCCCGTCCCGGTGAGGTTCTGCACGTTTGCTGGTGCCACATAGCTCACCGAGGTCAGTACGGTGTTATTCCCTTGGCTGGGTTGCTCGATGACGACATCGTTGACGTTGTTGACGACAAAAGTGTCATTCAGGCCGCTGCCCGTCATGGTGGCGACACCAGAACCTGCAATCAGGGTATCGTTCGCGCCTAAAGCCACCAGGTTATTGTTCAGGGCGTTGCCGGTACCGGAGACGTTATCAGCAGTCAGTGTCAGGTTCTGTACGTTCTGAGCATTGCTGCCCATGGAGAAGTCGACGGAGGACTGCACGGTATTGATGCCAGCATTTGCCTGAGCCAGCACCACATCAGCGGAATTATTGACGATAAAGGTATCGTTGCCCACACCTCCTACCATCGTCGCCACACCGGAACCTGCAACCAGGGTATCGTTGCCGCTATTGGCGGTGATCACATTGTTGAGGTCGTTGCCGGTCAAGGTAAGGTCAGCCGTGCCAGTACCAGTGAGGTTCTGTACGTTGGCCGGAGCGACATAGCTCAACGAGGTCAGCACGGTGTTGATATTGCTGCCGCTGGATTGTGCCTCCACCACATCGTTGACATTGTTCACCACGAAGGTGTCGTTGCCGGTACCACCAATCATTGTCGCCACACCGGAACCTGCAACCAAAGTGTCGTTGCCACTACCCGCTACCAAGATGTCATTACCTGAATTGCCAGTAATGACGTTGTTGAGGTTGTTACCCGTGAGGGTGATGTTTGCATTGCCGGTGCCGGTGAGATTTTCGACATTGGCCGAGAGGGCATAACTTACCGATGCCATGACGGTATCGATGCCTTCATTCGGTTTCTCAATGACAACATCTCCAATATTGTTCACCACGAAGGTGTCGTTGCCGGCGCCTCCGATCATCGTCGCCACACCGGAACCTGCAACCAGGGTGTCGTTGCCGCTATTGGCAGTGATCACATTGTTGAGGTTGTTGCCGGTCAAGGTAAGGTCAGCCGTGCCGGTGCCCGTCAGGTTCTGCACGTTGGCCGGGGCCACATAGTTCACAGAGGTCAGCACGGTGTTGATATTGCTGCCGCTGAATTGCGCCTGCACCACGTCGTTGACGTTGTTCACCACGAAGGTTTCGTTGCCCGTACCGCCGATCATTGTCGCCACACCGGAACCTGCAACCAAAGTGTCGTTGCCACTACCCGCTACCAAGATGTCATTACCTGAATTACCGGTAATGACGTTGTCGAGATTGTTACCGGTGAGGGTGATATTTGCACTGCCTATGCCGGTGAGATTTTGCACGTTGGCTGATGCTGTGTAATCCACCGATGACTGGATGGTATTCATGCCGGCAGCTTGAGCTTGCACCACATCATTGACGTTATTGACCACGAAAGTGTCATTACCGGTGCCGCCTGTCATTGTGGCTAATCCAGAACCAGCAATCAGCGTATCGTTGCCATTACCCACCTGCATCCGATCCGTGCCATCGCCGCCCAGCAACAGGTTATCCCCATTGCCGGCGAATACTGCGGTATTTCCATTGCCCAGGTAAACCGTGTTGTTGCCATCACCGACACGAATTACATCATTCCCGGTACCTCCCGAGATCAGGTTGTTACCGTTACCCGCCAAGATGACATCATTGCCACCTCCCGCAAAAATCGCATTGTGGCCATTACCTGCAATAATCACGTCGTTTCCGCGACCGGTATAAATTGCGTTGTTGCCGTTGCCTGCCAGAACTAGATCGTTGCCATTGCCTGCATAAATCACGTTATTGCCATTACCCGCCTGGATGACATCGTTGCCGTCGCCAGAAAAGATCACGTTGTTGCCGTCGCCGACGGTGATGTTCGTGTTTCCCGGGGTGGCCGTTATGACATTGTTTCCAGAACCGACGACTTGCTGCGTCGCCGCGGGAATTGGCGGCAGCGAGGCAACGCTCGTTGTTCCATCGGGATTGGTTATCTGGACTTGATTGCTGTACGCCAGCGTTACGTCCGCAGCATTGCGCGTCGTGCCGTCCGTCATGGTCACCGTGGCGACGCCATGAACCGTGTCTCCATTCACGACGGAGAATTGATTGTCACTGGTCAGACTGATGGAGGCGACGCCCAACTGATCCAACGTCTCGAATTGACCGCCGCCATTCTGGTCGGTAGCCACCCATACTCCGAATTTGCTCCAGGCCGCGTCATTTTTGTTGAATATGCCGTCATGGTTGCTGTCAAAAGCAGCCAGACCGCCAAGATCGGTTTGTGCTCCAGGCAAATATTGTGCAAAAGAAATTTGTGACGCACTGGTGATTTTCCCGGTGCCGTTTGGATCATAGGCCAGCACACCTTCACCAGGGGTAATCCAAGATGTTTGGTGTTTCCATCCGTCGTTATTGACTTGGGCGAAGACGTTTGACTGGTCTACCGGTGTAAATGCAATGCCCTGATTGTTCAAGTCAATCGCGATCGGAAAGCATCCGCCGCCCCCCCCGCCGCCAGGTGGGGCGGGCGGAGTATAGGCACCGTAATGTGTCGCATTGATTGTCTGGGTAACACTCAGCCCGTTTTGATCGGTCACCTGTACCTCAAAGCTGTCGGTACTCGTCGGGTCGCCTTGATAATCCGGCGCGCTGACCACATTGGGTTTCTGCCAACTGGTGTACTGAAAGTGACCTGTCGAATCGATGCTTGCAGCACCCTCTTGCGGTTGACCGATAATTTTATAGGTGAACGAGGAGTTCGGTGTAACCGGATTGCCGGCATCGCTTGCCACGATATTACCGCTGCCCGGATCGTCATAGGCGATCGCTTTATCGTGATTTGTGATAATGGTTTGGCCGGAGCGAGACCTGCTAGTAGTTGTATAGGGTGAATAAATTGCAGACCCATAACTGACAATCCTGCCGTGGGAATAGGTATTCGGTTTATATCCGTAAATTGCCCGTGTATCGTGAGTGACGCTGGCCACAGTCGGTGGCTGATCAATGTGCGTCATGGAAAGCAGGACCGTTGCCGTGGCTGTTTGCCCATTTGGCCCCAGTATGGAGTAATCGAAACTGGCGCCATCGCCGAAAAAGTTGGTATCCGGCTGGAAATGCACAAATCCATTGGCATCGACAAAAGCGGTGCCGTGTTGTGCATTGAGCACGCCGGTGAGCTGCAGGTCTTTGCCGGTGAAGCCACCGAAGGTATCGTTTGCCAGCAGGTCGGCAGAGTTGACGATCAGTTCGGTATTTTCACGACCGGTTACATGACTTTCATTGGCCTGAATCTGCGTCAGGTTGTCGACGCGCGAGACGAGCAGCGAAGTTTGTCCTGCACTGCTCTGCACTAAAATTCCTTGTGGTACGACGCTGACTTTATCACCCGCTGTGCTCGCCGTCAGATCAGGCGAGGCCATTTGGTGTGTCACACCATTTTCCACAAAAGTGCCCATGGCATAGTTAAGCGAGGTGATGCCATCCTGAGCGAGAGTGGTCATTTCTCCAGCATCGGCTATGCCGTTGCCATTCTTGTCTTGCCAGATTCGCATTTGGTTGAAAACAGGATCCGAGGCGTTGATGACGCCATCACCGTTTGCATCCATCCAGGCCAATCCGGCTAGTCCTTGACGATCCAGCCCCACCGCTGAGTTGGAGAACATTTCCTTGCCGGAGTCCACTACCCCGTTATAGTTCCGGTCCAGCGTAAGGAAAGCATCGTTGTTGCCGATCCAGGCGGTGTTTTTGAGGTAACCGGAATCATCAACATTGAACGCCACCCCTGATTGGGCGGCAGATATGGTCTGAATACCCGTCCCATTCAAATCCAATACAACAGGCCGCCACGTTTGGGTGGCACCGGTGGCCGGAGCGGCGAGATCGCCAGCACGCGCAGCACGCGCTTCTTCCGTCAAGCCAGCCAGAGGGTCACCGGCTTGGAACTGCATTGCTGCGGTCTGAACTTCCCATTGCGGGGCAATGGCGCCTCGTGCGATGGCCGAATCAAGGAACGCCTGCCCCAGGGATTGAAACGATTCCGGGCTACCCGGTACGGCGTTATAGGGCTTGCCGCTGGTGTCATAGCGCAGACCGGGATTGTTCTGGGCACCGGTAAGTGGATTGATGTCGGTAAATCTGTAGCCGTCGGGGCCGAGAGTCAAGGTCGGCATGCGGCTGGGGATGATGCCAAGCGGGCTGCCGGGGTTTTGTTGCTGTTCCTGGGCAATCAGGGTGTTCATGGACGTCAGAACATCGTTCATGAAGCTCGATACCATCTGGTCTCCGCCGGACTGGCCTGCGGCAGAAACCGAAATCCCTGTGCCGTTCCAGACGTACTGTCCGCTGCCCCACTGGGCAGGGTACGACGGCGTTCCGCTGAACATGTTGTAAACCATATCGACGACTCTCAATGCAGTCCCGACTACAGGATTAATCATGGTGATCACATCGAGTGCCACGCCGACATCATTGTGGGTAGAAATATCATTGGCCAGACTGAGGTACGAGACAACACCGATGGTGTCAGTTGGATTGGTTATTGTTCCGTTAGCATCATATACAGCATTAGCACCACTCGATACGCCCTGTGTGCCGTTCATAGTATTAGCAAAATCAGCCATACCCTGACCCGCACCAAAATTCACGGCAGCTTGCGCCACTGCGCCCGCAGTTTGGGCACCAGCGACGATCGCTCCCAGGGTATTACCGGTTTTGAGCGCATTGTTCAGACTGATCAAGTCTAACAAGCCATTGCCTATGCTGGCCGAACCCGACAACGAAGGGTAGTCCTTGCTGCCGTAAACCTGATTGATCAGATTGAGGCCGCTCACAGTGATCGGCAGAGGTTTGCCTGATTGAATTGCCTGAATCAGGCTAAGCGCATCGGCAGTGGTGTGGAGTCCCTGAACGAGGGCTTGAGTGCCGGACGGGTGAGTTGCATCGAAGGTTGCGACCACGCCGCTGGGATTCGATCCGGTAACACCAGCAACACCACTATCGCCCTGCACCAACTGCCCTGGAAGGACACCAGTGTTGTTGAAGGCGGCATCTGCCGCAGCTTGATCGGTTGGAGGTTGTCCGTTGATGCTATTGACGTGGGCAACTGGTTGTCCAGTGACTGGGTCTTGGGTGTAGGTGACACTGACGGTATTGCCGCTTAGTACGGTGTCAACCGTTTGAGTTTGGGGCGTCTTGATTGAAATGCCTGAAACATTTCCGGCGGAGCTATTGTAGTCGAGAGAGAAAGTCGAGCCGCTACTGCTGTCGGTTGAAGAAATGCTGGTTGTGCCACTAGTGTTAGTGATGGTATCCGTGCCATAAGCAGAGGGGATGAGAAAATCTAAGGCTGATTGTCCGGCAGTTTGTACAAGCGAGGTTAGCATCCCAGCCAATGTCGCGTCATTCCCGATTGGGGTGGTGCCTGTAAAACCACCCGAGGAATCGTAGTTGAACTTAACTCCACTGCCATCCGGGTTGATTAGCGCGCTCGGCAGGCCGTTCGGCCCACCATTTTGAACGATTAAACTCTCTCCGTTGCTTTGAATGTTGGCTCCGGCGGGTACGGTGTAGCTCGCTCCCCCGGCTGTCTGTAGGTTGATGCCGTCCAAAGGATTGGGCGGAAGGGTAATCAGGTATTTGCCTGCGTTGATTGTGCCATCCGAGTAAACAGGAAGCGAATTGCCGATTCCGGCTATGTCCGCGGTCGTAACGCCGGTCGCAATGTTGGTTGTAGTGGTGATGCCGCCTTGCGTTGTGGTGAGTGTTGTGCCATCGGAGATGGTTTGGCTGGCAATGCTACCGTCGGCTAAAGCCGTGGTGGCGATAGCAGTTCCGGTTATAGGATTACTTACAGAGACAGCATAGCCTATTACATTTCCTGTACTGCCGATAAGAATATTTGTAGTTGATGTAGAAACCAAAGTGCCATCACTTAGACGACTTATTTCAGAGTAGGAGTTGTCCGCTGTGTTATTGATCTTGGTTAATGTCGAACCATCTGAAAATTTAGTTGTGACAGAACCATCTGGGTTGGTTGTCGGAGTAATTGTAGATTGGGGAAAATATGGACCTAGGTTGGCATATGAAAGAAGTGCATCCGTTTTTTCATTGATAAGATTAAGCGCAGATGCCGCGCTGGCAGGATCGTACGCTTGAGCGCTCGGCCGAAGAACTCCCGTAAATGCTTCACTACCTGCGGTACTAGTGCCGCCCCAAAAATATCCCTGAGCTTGCGGATCGGTTGTAAATTTAACCGACTCAAGCAATCCGCTGTTGTTGCTCTGCGCCCCCAGATAAGTTCCCGTGCCTACACCGGTCGTCGGATCGACAGTAAAATTCTGGATAATCCCAGTATGCCCATAAAATACAACAATATCTCCTGCTTGAACGTTATTTAAGCTGGTAATACCCTCTGACACCACAGAGTAATTACTCGATGCGGCACCATGCAAAATATTATTCATATCTGGGGTAGGTATGTAGCTTACGTTATAGCCGCTAGCAAGCATTGTCTGATAAACCAAATGACTACAATCTACGGTCGGTCCAATTGAGGTAGGAGTAGTTGCGTTAGAGGTTTTTCCTTGTGCAACATAAACAGGGTATTGCACAGTAGTGGGAACTTCTAAATATACCCATGGCTGCGCTGGATTGAAGAATCGAGTAATTGCTGCGGCAACAATATTATTACCAGTCGGTATTGTGTTAGTTTGGGACGGCATTTTAAAAAACTCCTTTTATTTGATATTAAGCAGAACATTGCTAAATTTCGTGACCATCAAGTTACTTGGGGTCCTCCACAGCTTATGGTCAGCATCTAACATAAAGATGACGCCATGGGCTGTCGCTACTTGCACGGCAATTGCCTTACCAGCGGAGACTTGCACCGCTTGCTGAGGATTCCCTGTCTTATATTGACCGCAGTCAAAATTTGGAGTGTTTTCTGGAATGGGCGCATAAGCAATCCATACCGTCCCATCGCGTTTTATAAACACGTCAGGAGTGCCGTTATCATTTCCCCATCCACCAGCGACTCCTATATTGATATCTTGAGCAATTGCCATCCCAATAACATCGGCCACATAACCTTCTGCGCCATGAACGCTTCCATGTGTCCACAGGTGTCCACCATTACCATCTCTTCCGTATAAATCGCAGCCACCCCAGAATTGGGGCACGCCTTGTGCTGACAATATAACGGTATGAAAGTCGTTCATTGCAATCCCAACGGCACCCGGCGACTTGGTCAGTAAAATACTCGGCGTATTAGCATCTTTTACTATTTGCCCTGATGGCGAGATTCCCCAACCCATCACCGTTCCATCGTCAAACAATGCTACCAATCCATAAGGTGCTGGTTCTGCGACAATTCGCGCCATCGTCCCCGGTGCGGCCGCAATCGCCTTTACTCCCGGACTGGAAATGATCTTCTTAATCGGCCCATAGCCCTCGACTCCGAATCCACCTCCGGGTTTATTCTCTTTTCGGATTACTAGCCACTCAACGATTTCTTGATTATTTATAACTGCGAAGAAATGGTTCATCGAATGAGCAACCAAGGTAACGCCCTTCATGTCTCCAAACCTCTGCGGGGTGGTGTAACCGGCCTCAGTAATTTCACCTTCGACCGTTTCTACTTCAGCATCATTGATGCCCCAGGTAAAAACTCTTCCTTCCGTATCGACGGCAATGTAAGGAGCAATGTTTTTGATGTGATTGAGGTTGGATAGCTTGATGGGTTCTTCCAAGCTATAGGGTTTCCGAAATCCCCAAACTTGCCCCTCGTCATCAAGCACAAAAGGAATACCAATCTCGTCAACTGTAATCTCAACGATATTAGATGCGCATGCAGAACCCGCGAAAAACGATAGCAGGATCAAAAGAAAGGAAAACGCACTCAATCTACTCACCATGCCATCATCCTCCACCACCCATCATTCGCGGCTCCTATAAAAGCACTGCCTAAGCAAGAGCGCATGCTGCTGCCAGTATCTCCTGCACAGGTAAACTGCTGGGAAGTAATCTGATTACTTAAAGCCCTAATGGCAGTGCGTTGAATATCACCAGCCAGCGCAGGATCATTGACGTTGTTTCGGGTGCCATCGAACCCTGCCCAAAATACAAAGGTGTTGGGGGACACAACTGATGTCACATTAGTCGGAATGGCATCGGCGAGAGATTGGGCGGCTTGGCTTTCAGCTGGCGTTAGCGTTCCTGCAATTTGAGTGGCTGACATGGCGATTTTCTCCGTCTATACTGGATTGATTATTTGGGCAGGTCTGGATAAATTTGTACTTGCTTCTGATCTTCGTACATTCTCACAGGGCCTTTTGGCACGGAAGCCTCTTTGAGTCCTGGATAGATCAGATACACATAGAGTTGTGAGCCTTTTATAAGGAAGTGGACCCTCAGATCTTTGATGTCCATTGGCATACGATTCTTCAGATCGACTCTGTCCTGGTAAACATGATGGGAATGTTTGTCGCGCCACTTGACATATAACGTATCTCCGCGCGGGATTACCCCTGAAATGTTATCTGCTGGAAAAACTTGACCCAGCGCAACCCTTTCTCTATCTGCATGAGTGCCAAACTGCGTGCCATCGCCATATTGATAATCCAGCACCTCTACGTCAGAACTATCGTGACGGGCATCAAAACTAAAAGAATGATTAACCATGGTTTCTCCCGTTGCAGAGGCCGTCAGGCCAAATAGAAATAATCCAAGTAAGAGACATTTCAATCTTTTTACCTGGAGCCCGCTCATTTGCCCATCTCCCGTGGTTTCGCACTACTCAGCACCTTTAAGTCTGCCATTGCGTCAGTTTCACTCCGTTCTTTAAGACTGTCACCAACAAAGAAGACATTTGCCAGAGGGCCCGTAACGAAATCAAAATGCAAAAACTTTCGCTCCCCGGCCACGATCTGCACGTTCGCTTCCGCCGACTTGCCAAACGCACCTGTCGTCACTTTAATGGCGTGGTTGCCAGGGGTGAGTTGCTGCTGCAGATAAGAGCCGTTATAGAGCTCGCCTATTTTGTTACCATCGATCAGTACCGGCATGGTTTGCCCCTCGGCAAAAAATGCCGATTGGCGATAAACAATCAATTCCGCTGTCCCTGAAGGAACATTTTGCAGCCCTGAAAATTTCGCACCCGGTGCGGAAGCGCAACCCGTCAGAATGGTTCCAATAACAAGGGCTAGTGTGATCAGCTCCATTTTTTTATTCATTGGTTTTTCCCTATTGATATAGTTAACGGCATTACTGCCGGTAAAAGGGGCCGCACGACCTGCAAATCGACGCAAACCCTTTAGATAAACTCTCCCATCCAAACAAGCTTGGCTTGTGCTGCTTATTGCTGACGCTTGCCCAGTAACACATGTTTTCTTCCGCTTGCCCATGCTCGCTCTGTTAGTCCGTGGCATTTATTGTTACTGGTGATGTTGCCCTGCAAGAGCCAGCGAGAAGTTCGACCCGCAGCAGCCAAAACCCATGTGGGTCATAAGCTTGTTAAATCGCCCCATATCAATCCCCACGCTCATGTTGATTGAAAGTTCGTTCGCCTGATGATTTTCAGCCCAGCGTCGAAAAGCTATCAATAATTTGACAGCTGCCGAACTGCCGCGATAGTCAGGTCTGACGTAAAACAACCTGTCCTGCGCGACAATGCCATCGCAAAAAAAGAAATCTGTCACATAGCCGGCAAGTAACCCCGCAATGTTTCCATCCGTGCGTTCAGCCAACAGTATGCAAACCTTTCCTTGCGTACTCATCATGCTGGTGATCACGACAAGGAGTTTTTCTTTGTTTATCCCATAGCGATGAAATCGCGATTCGGCAGTTACGGCTTCACACATGGCCAATATGGCCGGGATGTCTTTTTCCATGGCAAATCGTATTCTCATGAGTTAACTCAGTCTCCAGTAAATGCAAAACACCTACTATCGCAGGCCTTCAAAACTGCCTAGCCTCATCCTGCCCAAGCTCCACCGCACTCAACGAGCCCTGTCCTATCCGCACCACTTCATCCACCAGCAGATTCTTGGGCATGGCATGGGTGATGAACAGCATCGAGACTTTGCCCTTGAGCTGGTTGATGGTGGCGGCGAAGTGTTCGGCGGTGTTGGAGTCAAGGCTGCTGGTGGCCTCGTCGAAGACGAGTATCTTTGGCTGCTTGATGAGTGCCCGTGCGATAGCCATGCGTTGCTTCTGGCCCCCGGAGAGTCCGACACCGCGTTCGCCGATCTCGGTCTGGTAGCCTTGCGGCAAGGCTTCGATGGCGCTGTGTATCTCGGCCATTTTGCAGAAATGCACGATCTGATCGAAGGTGGCGTGCGGGTTGGCCATCAGCAGGTTGTCGTAGATGGTGCCGGAGAAAAGTACCGTCTCTTGCGGCACCACGCCGAAGTAATGGCGCAGTTCGTTGGAGGACAGATAGCGGATGTCGTTGCCGTCGATCTTGATGGTACCGCTGGCGGGCCGGTAGAAACCTTGCAGGAGTTTGGTGAGCGTGCTCTTGCCCGACCCCGATGGCCCCATGATGGCGACGACTTTGCCGGGAGGGACCTTGAGATTGAAATTCTGATAGAGGAATGGGCGGTCATCGGCATAACGGAAACTCAGTGCTTCGATGTCGATATGGCCTTTGCCTTCACTCGTGCGGCTAGGCAGCACCGAATACGGTTCCATGGGAGCGTTCATGATGTCGCCCAGCCGTTGCACGGACATGTTGGCTTGCTGGAATTGCTGCCACAACCCTACCAGCCGCAACATAGGCTGGGAAACTTTGCTAGCGTACATCTGGAAGGCGATGAGCATGCCGATGGTGAAATCGCTGTTGTTCATCACGGTATAGGCACCCACGACCAGGATGAGCAGGGTCATCATTTGTTCGAGGCCGTTGGAGACGACATTGTAGGTGTTGCCGATCTGACGCACACCGAAGCCGGAACGCAGGTATTCAGCGAGGTAATCGCTGTAGCGGGCATTGAGCTGGGGCTCCATCTGCAGGCTCTTCACCGTTTCCAGACCGCCAACATATTCCGTGGTGAAGGCTTGGTTGCGGGCACCCAACATAAATTGTTCGTTCAATTTGGTTCTGAACATTGGGGCGACGATGAAACTCATGATCGTAATTACGCCCATGATGGCCAAGGCGATGCAAGTCAGCAGTACGCTGTAGTAAAGCATCATGGCGAGGAAGATCAACAGGAACGGGAAATCCAGGATCAGTGTGACGGCAGCACTGGCGATAAATTCGCGAATTGTTTCCACGCCGTGCAGGCGGGCGGCAATGACCCCGGTGGGGCGCTGCTCGAAGTAGCGCGGCGAGAGCTTGAACAGGTGTTCGAACACGGCATGGCCGAGCACGGCATCGACGCGGTTGCCTGTGTGCAGGATAAGGTACTGGCGTACCCAGGACAGCAAGGCAGAGAACACCATGAACACGGCCAGTGCGATGGCGATCACGATCAGGGTACTTTGGGTGCGGTGCACAACTACCTTGTCGATGATCACCTGGGTGAATAGCGGCGTTACCAGCCCCAGCAACTGAATGATGAGGGAGGCGATCAACACATCGCGCCAGATGCGCTTGTGCTTCAACAATTCCGGGATGAACCAGCTGAATCCGAATGCCTGTTGTTGGCTCATCGCCCCATCGGGATCCTTGATGCCTTGGGTTTCGAGTGCCAATTGGAAGGCCGTGCCTGCAAAACGTTCAGCGAACTCCACATGTGTTATCAGTTTTGGAGTATTTGTGCCTGCCTCGAACAAGGTCACATTGTCCAGCTCGATCTTGAAGACGATGGCAGGACGAGTCTTGCGGATAGGCGCCTTTTGTTCAGGTACCTTATCCGTTGCAAGAGAACTCTCCCCCGCATTTTCTTCCAGATTGGCCGAGGTCTCGGTTGGCAATACGGCAAGCTCGACCTGAGCAACGGCCATTTCTGGAGCAACGTCTGGTTGCCCTTGAGGAACAGGCTCATGCAGAATCACCAGACACGGCAGATTGAAATCGACGACTGTTCGGCTATCACAGTCGTGGCGTTTAATCTTGAATCCCAAGGCACGCGCTGCATGGATGAAGGAATCCGAGGTGTAAGGCGGCGGAAATTGCTTGGCCAGCAGTTCGGCATCGAAGGGCTTGCGGTTCAGGGCGCAGAAACTGCCCATGGTCCAGACAATGTCTTCAAGTGCAAATGCGAACGTGGAGGAATGACGGGATGGTTCCCGTGACAGGTTTCCGGATACGATTTTGAGCAGGCGACGAGGCATCAGATCGCTGCTCCGCGGGCATAACAATTCGCACGAGTGACTCTAATGGCTTTCACCATGGGCGTTTCCCTCGACAAGTATTCAAATTTTTGCATCTATTACGATGCGCTTGCCGCACGGGATAAACCACTAGCTGGCGCTTGGAACGAACCCTACCCGAAGGCACTTGTAAAAACAATGTGCAAGAAGGTCTATACCTTTCTAAATATTCCGACAGTAAATACGCTGAAAAAATAGCGAGCGACAAAGGTTTACATAGGCATATATCTCGATATTATTTCCGGGTAATTTATACGGGTACCCCACTGCGTCTAACGACGTGACGTTAAAATTCCGTGAAGAATTTGAATGAATTCGATAACTCAACATCATTCAGATCCTGATGCATCGTCAGGATAATCTGCCGTCAGTTTGGACTGCTTTCATATTCCTGAAAATATTGGAGCAGTGTAAAGTGAAACCATAAACATTCTATTCATTCACCAGAATTTTCTTGTTCAGTATCGCATCTCGCACCTCACCTAGGTTCTCGGCCCGAAAATGAGATCGTGTTCATCACGAACGGACCAATACGACGTTGCCGTGAATCAGAACATCGTGTACAAACCGCACCGCGGCATTAAGCAGAATTTGGTTCTGTCACATTAGCGCGGGTCCGTCAAGAATCGGATGCGCTGTTGGCCAGTGAAATATGGCAGCGCATGGCTAATGCAGCAGAACCGTACTATTCGTCAACTATTAATTCAAACCACGAGGACTCCTACTCATGAAGACTTTCCTGGCTAAGTTGTTGCGCAGTGCATTACCTTTTGTTGCGTTATTCCTTGCCGCGTGCGGTGGAGGCGGCGGCTATAGTGGCGGTAGCGGTATACCAACAGCGACCTACACCGTCGGAGGTAATGTCTCGGGCATGGCCAACGGCGCGCAGGTGACACTGGACAACAACGGTGCAAATCCGCTGACCGTTTCTAATGGCGCATTCACATTTACCACGCCTGTGGCCTACAACGGCAGCTATGCAGTCACTGTGGGGGCCCAGCCTACCGGGCAGACCTGTAACGTCGTCAATGGCGCTGGCACCGTCGGCACGGCTAATGTCACCAATGTGCAGGTGAACTGTGGCGCGTTGTTTGCCGTGTATGTGGCGAATCTGGGCGGCGGTGTCTCCGCCTATACCAAATGGCCGGCTCGCCGTTCGTTGCGGGAACAAATCCGACCTCCGTCACAGTCGACCCCAGTGGGAAGTTCGCCTATGTGACGAATAATGGCGGTGGCGTTTCGGCCTATACCATCAATGCCTCTACCGGAGCACTCACGCAAATGGCCGGTTCGCCATTCGTTGCGGGGACAAATCCCATCTCCGTCACGATCGACCCCAGTGGGACATTTGCCTATGTGGCAAATAACGGCAGCAACAACGTCTCGGCCTATACCATTAATGTCACTACCGGAGTACTCACGACAGTGGCTGGTTCGCCTTTCGCTGCGGGGACAAACCCCACCTCCGTCACGGTTGACCCCAGCGGGACATTCGCCTATGTGGCGAATAACGGCAGCAACAATGTCTCGGCCTATACCATCAATGCCACTACAGGGGTACTTACGCCACTCGTCGGTTCACCATTCGCTGCGGGGATAGGTCCACAATCTGTCACTGTCAGGCAAATAAAATAATGAATCCATCCGTATCAGTTGCACATAACGATCTTTCAACATGGATAAGCTTTAGGGCGACCAAGCAACTTAACTACCACCAGCTAAAGCTGGTGGGTTAGCGCAGCTAGGCGCAGAGGACTAAAGTCCTCTTGCTCGCGCCAAGCTAAACGCGCAACACCAGCAAGGAGGAACGGACAACGGTTTGTTCCGCGCTCGCTGAATTTGCAAGGCTAAAGCCGGTGGCTTAAACCTTGTGATCGACAGTTAAACCTCTCAAGGGGGTTATTGTTTGGTGCGTCTATCAGTCGAGGAAACGTTGGTTACTGAACATCTAAAAAACACACAGAACATCTGTATTTGAAGGGAAACCAATGCGAAAGCTGCAAACGGTAAAACCGTTTACAAGGCTAATCATGTTGTTGGACCGAATGATCAGAACACCGATGCAAACTTTAATTGATGGAGTCGTGGCACGATAAAATCACCACACTGAACATCTGAAGCAGAGCTGACCGTCGCGTCGTCAAATCGGGTAACTGACTGATCAAGTCGCGACTACTACACTTAAGCTCAAGCAAAGCTCGCACCATCATGATCTAAGAAACGAGCTTTCCGATTAATGCTTGTTTTCAGGAAAGTACCGTCGTGAAAGGCCGTCTGTCCCTCACCAGTCGTTGTCGAACAATTTATGTCGGGTACCATATATCGGAAAGTTCGAAATTCCAGATTTGAACTTTCCCACACCATTTACTCGTCTTAAGAAATATACGTTGGCAATGAGCAATATTCAAATCTGGAATGTGGCGTGTCAGCTCAGCTTACTGACTCATCAACCTCGGCTGAAACCTTGGCTTGCTGTGGCTTCTTCCGCCGCCGGCTACCATAATAACTGGCCCCGATCGTCGGCCGGGTGTGCCCCGCTCGCTCAACTAGCTTCAGGGTCGCCACATGGAATTCATCCGCCGGAATGTCATTGATATCACCGCCTTTCACCGGCGCATCTTGTCCTGTCAATCGCTTGAAACTCTCTTGCATGTATTGATGCCGCAAACCATGCGCTGAAACGCCCTCGTCCCTGAGGGTGATGCCTATGCTTTCCAAGACGGTATAAAAGCGGCGCCTTTTCTGTTCGTATGTCTTGCCACGAATACCGAGCCTGCCGGTCTTGCCGTCTGCCAATGCCTTCGCGCGCTGCAAGATGTCACGCTGAACATCGTTCTCTATAGGGACTGTGCGTGGACGATCGCCCTTGGTACCTTCCCGAACGGAGATGTTGCCATTTTCCCCATCAATCGACGGACGGTACAAGATAGCTTCCCGCACCCGCAGCCCGAAACCCAAGCAGAGTTCCAGCCACATGCCCACGGTTTCATCCTTGACGGTCACTTTCTGGATCAAGTCCAAGACATTGATGCCATTGCCTTCCCAAGATTTGTCTTCCTGCACAACCATAGTCCGACGCACCGAGGCCCGGTCTTCCACGTACATGAACGAGTCGCCAACCATGCCGTATTTTCCGATCCATTCACAAAACGTCCGCATGATTGAAATTTTGTTTTGGATGGTTGATGGGGCCTGCCCCTTTTTTTCCAGGTGAATAAACACGGCCCTAAGATGCTTCTGCTTGAGGTTGTAGATGGATTTGATGGAGTACCGTGGATTGCGCATCCGGATGAGGTCGGCAAAAAATCCTTTTATGACGGTACGTCGCTTGTCTTGCGTGCCTTGTCCAACCTTCTTGTCCTTATGGGCGGCCTCGTCCTTGTGCTGCTGCAGCACGATCTCGATCTGGCTGTTCAGTCTTTTCGGGATGAACCCTCCTGACTTGTGAGCGCTGTTCTTGCCGTCAATTCGGCCTGGTTTCGCGGGTGGGAGCTTCCGCCCAACCGCGACATTTTCCTTTACATGCTGTTGCTCGTGCTCCGTCTCAATCGCCAAGTCTGGATCCAGATTTCCTTCATTGTTTTCCATCACCATCGTAATTCTCCTCAATTCTGCTCGTCATCCGGCCCACCTCTGCATCGGAAAGATGTGATAGCAAAAGGTGGGAATCCATTGACTCGGTCCAGTCTAGACTGAGGTTTGCGCATTACCCGGCGCTAGGGTGTCTGGATTGACCGCCAGACGCGGCGAGTATCGATTCGACTGACATCGTCAGCCAGGTAAGTACGTTAGTCTCATCGGGTGGAGTGATGCGGTAGAGCATTTCTGCTCGAACCGTCAACGTCGCTATGCGACTCCGGCCACTACAGCCAGTCTCTTTTTTTGCCTTTTACGGCTCCCTTTGGTTTGAATCTTTCTCGCTACACACTCGGCATACTCTGTCACTCCCTACCACCGGGAGATATAGCCTTTCGGCACCGGTTTTTCCCTCGCCGACACAGCCGCGCCTAATGCAGCGGTCTATGAAGTACAGACAGTCATTCGACTGTAAGGGGTGTGAAATGCGTACTGCGTCTTGTCCTGTTACGACATCTTCGTCTTCTTCTTCCCATCCTCGTGTCCACTTTTCCCGCCCCGTCGCTCGTACTCCAACCCATTAGATTGGCGAACAACTCAGACAACCTGATTCCGCGCGTCACGACACCACCAGCCGACGGCGCGATGACCTGTCGGCCTCGTGCGTCATAACTCTCGGTATCAAGCGCCCGTTAAGGGGGTACTGGTTTCTCTACTGATGTTTGATTTCGACTACTCGAATGTCTTGCCCGGACCGGGCGAGTGGCATGCGCAGACGGAGTAACCCCGTGTGACCTGCCTTAGATTCCAGCCGCATTTCTTTGGCCGGCATATGAGTTGCGCTGTGTGCGTTACTCGATTCGCGGGGGACTAGCCCGCCTCTACTACGTTTAGGTATTGCGTTTTAAATCTAGCTTTTTTGCCATTTCAGGCGCACCTGCAGGTAAGCGCAGCTGATTTACCGTCAGCCAATCGTGTTCGCCGAAGCGAAGTACGTATATTGAATCATAAATAAATTCGCGGTGTCAAATTCGGACAGCGATTATCTCGGCCGTCACTATTCGATTCTGTCGCGAAGCATCCACGGCATCTGAATTTGGATAACACTCTCTATCCGTGCTTAGAAACAATATTTTTACTCTGAGGTATTTCAGTGAATTTCAAACTGGAGGTGAAGTTTGTTAGAGCTGTCAGAAAATGATCTTCGAAAATAAAAGTGCCCATTTTTGGGCTGTTTTCTGCTGGCAATTTTCTCGAAGCAAAAATAAGTGGCGAATAGTGGCCCCTTTTCTTCTACGCTGTGCAAATTCATTTTGAGAACTGCAAAAAAGTGCCCATTAAGGGTACACTAAGACGTAAGCGAGAAAGGGTATCTATGAGCAAGAAGGACACATTGCGATTCAAGGTCTGCGTATCATCTGGGTACGCGGAATTCTACGAGCACTTGAAAGAATTCGGCCCCTACTATCGCTCCAGGCGATTGCTTCAACTGGCGCAAATTGGCTTTTCGTTACAGAAGGGAATGGCGATCAGCGCTGCAATTCAAATGCCTACAGTTACAGTGCAAACTCCGGCAGAGGTATCCAGCAGCCCTCGACAAACTCACTATAATTTTAGCGATGATGCGACAAACCAAATCGCAGGCATGTTGGATGCCTTGGACACTTGGGGTACTGCCTGAGGAAATTAAATTCCAATTTATTGCAGTGAATATTGACGCTCATAATTAATCGCCATACGTTCAACAATCATCCCACTCCGTTCTATTTCTCAGCGCCTTTGATACTCCTCTTAGCGCAATACACAGAATTAGTTCTTTAGCTGAAATTTTCAGATTGGCGATCATTGCCATATTGGTTAGCTGAGGAATTGTGATATCCTGGCGTCGTAAATGGAGCAATAAAATGACTGCAACAGTACCAACGCTTGATGAGTCCATCGAGCGAATGAAACTTGAGATAGTTGAAGACATCAGGGCAGGACGAGTGCCTGCAGATTGCCCATCATTTTCTGCACTTCACGATCATGTGGACGCCAATTGCTACGGAGGATTCTGCGAAGACGAACTTTTGCAGGCTCTAATAGATCACTTCGGCGGGCGTGATTCCAACGAAGGTATGCCAGACGCTCTGGTAAGCTACCTAAATGATGCGCAAAACTCGATTGACCGCTGGATCAAAGATGGCGGTGCAACGAATCTCTCCTCGCTTTCAGGAAGTTCATGTACCACGCCCTTGTTAGGAAAAAGCCAATGAATGTCTCCATGGCAGTGAAGTTCAAGAGCAATACAGCCGTTGGAAAGGCATTTGATGCCATCATCGATGGGATTGGGCGCGGCGACATTGGGGAAATCCTGATGAATTGGAATGACTCGCAACTCAATGAGGATGGCGATAAGATCATCTGCTATCCAGGTAGGGATGGCAGATTTTCGCTGGGCAAGGAAGGCGGAAAAGTGATCATAAGCAAGCGCGAATTCCTGACTTGGTTAATGAGCGATGAACCATTTGACGAAAAGGTGTACGGCGCTAACATCCGAAACGATCCTGATTGGACGGCACTGATTCTGCGTGCACGAGAGGCAGCAATAGGTACTCAGCTCCATGGCAAAGGTGCGGAGGCGTCCCATTCGAAAACCCCTCAAGGAAGTCGGAATTAATCCGTGCCCCCTATTTAGGCCACTCCGTATAGAATTCGCCGTTTGATTTGACAAACTCTGGCAGCCACTGCAGATCCATGATCGCCGAATTGAGACCGCACTCCCAAATGACAAGCACCCTCCAACCGTTGTTGACCAGAAATTGAATCTGTCTTTTGTCCCGAGCCATATTTTGGTTGAACTTGTGAATCCATTTCCTGCGATTCTGTGCCGGCGTCGTGGCGAACCTGCATCCAGCGTGTCTGTGCCAGAAACATCCATGCACAAAGATGGCCAAGCGGTACTTGGCCAAAACGATATCCGGGCTTCCGGAAAGTTTCTTGTCATGCAGCCGAAAGCGAAATCCGCTGGAATGCAAAAATCGCCTCACCAGCATTTCCGGCTTGGTATCTTTGCTTCTTATGCTCGCCATCATGCGAGAGCGCGTCTTTGTGTCGACTATATCGGTCATTCTCTGCAATTTAAAAACATTCAGCTGGATTTAGTGTAAACCTATGGATCAGACTACGCCTATTCCTGTCGTTGATCTATTTGCTGGCCCAGGCGGTCTGGGAGAGGGGTTCTCCGCTCTTGATGAAGGCAAAGCATTCAAAATCCTTGTTTCAGCCGAGATGGACCCCGCAGCACACAGCACGCTCAGATTGAGAGCCTTCTACCGGATATTGAAGAACAAGGGAGGTGCATCTCTTGATAGTTATTATCGCTTCTGCAACGGAAAGTCTGATGTTCCTTGGGATGACGAAACGAAGTGGGCATGGGATGAGGCGGTAAATGAGGCCAAGTGTATTACTCTCGGCAGTGAGGAGGGGAACAAGGTTCTCAATTCGATTATTGACAATGCCGCGTTGGGTGCAGACACGCCTTGGATTCTCATTGGCGGGCCACCTTGCCAAGCATATTCATTGGTCGGGCGCGCGAGAAATCGGGGGAATACCGAATACAAGGCTGAAGAAGATCACCGCCATTACCTTTACAAAGAATACCTGAGAATAATTGCGCAATATCATCCATCGATTTTCGTAATGGAAAATGTGAAGGGAATCCTTTCCGCAAAGGTCAATGGCGAAAAAATATTCCACTCCATTCTGCGTGACCTGTCGGATCCACAACTTGCAACCAAGAACAAGTCCGGCCTGGGATACAAAATCTATTCGCTTGTTGTCCCAACTCTTTTCACGAAAGGCATGAATCCCGAGAATATTGATGTTCACGATTTTATCATCCGGGCAGAAAGTTACGGTATTCCGCAGGCAAGACATCGAGTCATTCTTCTGGGGGTACGGGAGGACATTGATGTTGTGCCTCCGCTTCTGAACAAAATGCCAGAATCGAATGTTGAAGATGCAATATCTGCCCTTCCTCGATTGCGCAGTCGCCTTAGCAAGGAAGCAGACAGCCCGGAAAATTGGTCTGCCAAGGTTGAGAAATTTCGATTGGAGCTTATTCGAGAAGCATCCAAGGCGAAGGGCCGGGAACAATTGGTCGAGATACTCAAAATGTATGACGGTCACATCACGTCCGCTCTCAACCACGGCTCATTGAGAATTGAAAGACTGAACCCGGAACAATTGGCGAATCCGCTCTTGGGTCCCTGGTATCACGATGACAAGTTGAATGTGTGGCTGAATCATGAGAGCAGAGGCCACATGGAAAGCGATCTTCGACGATACCTTTATGCATCTGCTTTCGCCTTGGCCGCTGATCACTCCCCCAAGGGACATGATGAATTCAATCTTGCCAAGCTGAGTCCAAACCACCTGAACTGGAAAACAGGCAAATTCGCGGATCGATTCAGAGTGCAGATGTACAACCGGCCAGCTACAACAGTGACCAGCCATATTTCAAAAGATGGTCACTACTTCATCCATCCGGATCCGTCGCAATGCCGAAGTCTTACCGTTCGCGAAGCTGCGAGACTGCAAACATTCCCGGATAACTATTTCTTCCAGGGAAATCGTACCCAGCAATTTCATCAGGTTGGTAATGCGGTACCCCCCTTGCTTGCCTACCAAATTGCTTCAGCTGTAAAACAGCTTTTCACATAGCGCGCACAATTCCCTCTTTAATCATTCATTGCCAACTAGGCATTTGTCGTGTGCCGAAAGCCTTCGTCCTCAGCAGCCTCTTTTAGCTTCAGCAACTTCTTCCAGTCTTTCTCCAAGGCGATCTTGACGAAGCTTTGCGTGGTGCTGGCTTTCTGGATAAGCGATCGATCAGTTGTCGAGAATAAGGTGGCGCAATTTGGCCATGCAAGTAGTGCTTTCCAGTAGCCAGAAAAAGTCAGCTCAAAGACTTTCTCTTGAACGTTAATACCATCATCTATGGCGCCTTGTTTCTTGCCATCCGCCTTCTGAAGCTTGAACTCATCCTTTTCAATTGTTAGCGCATTTAATGACGGCACGGTCAACTCAAGATTCATGACATCGTTCCAGCATTGATCTTTCTTGCACCACTCCCCGACGTTACGCTCGCCTTCTGGCGGATTAACCAGGATATCCTGAATTTGCTGTCCCATGCTGGATAGTGCGCTCGACAATTCCGCCCCCACCTCTTGCCTGTTCCAGATTGACTCCAAATCTATTTCTCTACCTTGGCTTCGTGCCAGATGACCCAGCTTGGCAATAGTGTAGGTCACAATATTTGCCCTGTAACCTCCCTCGTACCACCCTCCCCTTGCTTCATCCACGATCCTCTCCATGAATCTCCATATCATGGCGACAGACATCATATGTCTGAAATAGGTCTCGCCGTATTGCGGGCTGATTGTTTCCCAGTACTCCGCTTGGCCGATATCCTTTCCACCATCAAACTTGGCAGCAAATCTTATGAAATTTTTCTGTGCGCCAAGACTGACCCAGTGGGGCTTCTCATTCCATGTGTTGTCGTATTTCGCCAGGTCCGTTTTGTTGACTAGCTGATTGGGAGGATATTCGCTATCGAAAGCATTCTTCTGGGACTGACTCAGGTAGAGACGTTCGTTTTGATACTGCCCACGTGACCGTTCGTAAAACCACTTGCTTTGAATACGAATCCCAGCTCTCGCAGGGGTAAGCAGCCGTCGCGATATTTCTTCCATCTTCCTGTGGAATGGATGATTGGCGAAAAAATCAGCAACGTTCACTTTGTTCTGAGTGTTGGCGTATTCTGCAATTCTTGGAACCAGATCGTGTGCCTCGGCTTGGCCAACCGTCGTCAGCTTCATTTGCACAGAGACATTCTCCAGGGAAAGCCGATCTTTTTTCCTGGCTGTCAGCACACTGGCCGTTGTCTGCCCCCCATTTACAATTTGCAGGTCAGTAATTCTTGTTATGGTTGGCTGACCATTAATGCTTTCAATTTCCACATCGGATGCGGTAGCCGCAATCCCGTTGTTATAGGCAAAAAAGAGGTGTGGCTGATCTTGGATGGTCTTTCTTATGCCTTTGTTCACGCCACCACGCATGCCAAGGAATGATCGTACATTACCTTCCAGCAACCGACTTCCGTAGCGATCAAAGAGGTCGGCAAGAAGATTGCCTCTGATGATACATAAATAGGATTTGCAGGAATTGTCCCCAGTAGCTTCTATGCAGGGAATTCCAGCTTGGCCGAAGTCGGACAACTCGATTTCGACCAGTTCTCGTTCCCGGCTGGACTGATACAGAGCCATGAGTCTTGGCAAATCCCAGATATGACGCTCGAACGGTATTCCTGCAACCTCGCCCTGGAGTTCTTCCTTGAACTTGCTGCTCAGACTCAGGTTGGTGAAGATGTGAAGCCTGATCCGGCTAATTTTCTTTCGCTCGTTGTACAGCTGATAGGCCAGTTCATAGGCCGGGTTGGCCTCGGTAATCTTCTCGAAGAGATTATTTTCAATGGATTCGCGGACAAAGTTCTCTAACCAACCCGAGAGCTCGACTGCGCTGCCAGTGCTGAACGTGGCTGGCTGCGCAATGTCGCTCCACTTTCCAACAACAAGACCGAGGCTTCCGTCAGACTCCTCAAGGTGGGTATATCCGTGCAACTTCAGGGTCCTGTTTCTCCGGCCAGTCCCTTCCCACTCAGCCTGTTCAAACTCCCCGAAGACAGGATCCTCTTCTAGGCGTTCTGCAACCTCATTGACGAATGCGAGCGTATCAACCAGATGGCTTGCCTTGCTTCTTCTGGCGACAATCTGGCCAAGTTCGACGAGAAACTCTTCAGGATGCAGCATCCGCCCCCTCCTCAGCAATTCTGAATGGCGCAATAGCGGACAGTGCAAGACTGTAGGAGATATCTGTAACCCCATTCGGCACGATTGACGTGCTCAAGCGGGGAAACCCGGCTGCTACCAGATATTTTTCTCTCTTCATGATGTTGAAGCACGCAGACTCATAGCATTCATGTTCGACATAGCCAGCCTCAAGCAGGTGTTCTCTGAAAACCAACAGTCCATTAGGAGCGCTGTATAACAAGCTTTCCAGTTCAGCAATCAGACCCATGAGACACAGGCAGTTGTTCTCGTCAGGAGCTGCTTCTCTCAAATAATATATCCAGAGTTGAATAGGTGTAGTGGCTGATTCGAGCTGCTCGATAGAAGCTATCCCAACGCGATCCGCAGTAGGAGCTACGGCCTTGACCTCTACCGCCAAGTCGGAGAATACAAAATCCTGGTCAGTCTTGCGGGGGCCGGTCCAGGCAAAGACAATATCTGCCATGCCACCTTGGCTACTTTTCAAAAATGACCTGAGTGCAAGCAATTCTGCCATCAGCCCTTTGATTTGAAACTTTTCAAGGCAGCCAGCGTTTCCGCTCTGGAACAGCTTTTTCCAAAGAAGCAGTCGTTGCTTGAACAGATTAATCAGCGCGGCCTGGCTGGGAACCAAGGCGGCCGCGTCAACAAGATCTTGGCATAGACGACCAAAGACCTGTTCCAGTTCATTTCGGGTCAGGCGGAGTACCATCAACCAACTGCCACCAGCTCGTTGATGACGAAAATACTCCAGGGCTTTCGTGCCAATATCAATTTCTGGCGGTCGGCTGTTTATCTCGATGGCAAGCAGCACATTGCCAGCACCATCCATGCCTGCCTGAATATTGTGAAGAGACTCAACAGCAAGGCGAACCAGCCTGAAGTCTCCCTCCATTAGAGATTCGCCAACACTTTTCTGACGAAGCTCCTGCCAGAGCGACTCAATCTTCGTCATCATTGAGCTCCTCTTCATTCCCGAATATCGCACGCATGGCCACCTTGTTCAGACGATAGACCACCTTCTTTTCGTCATCAGAAGCGTTGGGGTCAAAATCAGGGAAGCTCAGGCTGATGGCAACCATGATGGGAGCTTCGATTTCCTCCGGGCGCATCATTTTCTCTGGATCTTCCTTGGGAGAGACGCACTGAATAAAGTGGATCGTCAACAATGGCCGAGACCGGAAGTCCCTAAACATGTAACCAGGAATTCTCTCTCCTTTCTTCGGATCTTTTGCTCGCTCCTCCTCCCAGTTATTGCGCGTCAATTCAATTTCCTGCTGCGACATGCCAACCATTTCGTCAGTATTGTCGCCAACGCGTTGCTTGTTCAGTTTCAGATAATCAGTTTTCGAGAGGCCTCTCTCAAACTGCCGCTCTCTGCACCGAATAGGGCTTGATGTTCCATCATTCAGGAGAACTATAGTGTCAGGTACTGCCCCCCCCTTCCCTTGAGGAATGCAAATGTCCCAAGACTCCAACTCTGAAACCTTGTTTTCTGCGATGAATTTGACCAGTGGCCGATCCTGATCTGCCAGGAAATCCATGTTCATGTTGCTGATGTTCAGCTCAGATAGAAAGGTGGCAATTTTCGATTTGCTGATTCCTGTCCACAGATAACGAGAACCACCGAGCCATCTATCTTCTGAGCCTTCTGTGATTGCGGGTCCGAGGGAGCTGATCAGTCGATTTGCGATCTTGATATTTTCCTCATGCAGATTCCCAGCCTTGGGTACATAGGCTGTTTCAGTCCCGTGTGCACTAAGAGAAATTCGCTGTTCAATCTGATCAGAATTTTTCATCTTGTTCTGAGCAGTAACGATAAGAGTGTCTGGATGAGCTTTCACGCGTATGCCAAATTGTGATGGCTGCATGCGATTTGCACTCATTCGCCTGAAATCTCTGCGAAGTTCGCTGACGGCAGTTGCGATATGTGCGTACCAGTCTTGAGCATCTTTATCCATCCAAATCCGAAAAACATCCTCGTATCCGGGACGATAGCCAAACCATCGGCCCATTTGCAGCAGCGTGTCATAGGCCTTCGAGTTGCGATAGAAGTAGCTGACGCACAGCCCTTCGAGAGTGAGTCCGCGGGAAAGGGTCAAGCCGCCAATGGCAATTACCCTTCGGCCTTTTGCTGTATTTTTGTATACCGAATAATTCAGCTTTTCTTCGTCAACGGATTTCTGATTGATTGTAAGTACCGTTACAGATGCGATGGCGTCATAGAGTGCTTTCCGAACATCATTCCATGAAAATTCAAGGTCACCATATTCCGCATCCCATAGGCTGTACAGATTTGTGAGTTCGGGATGGCTCTCCCAAGAAGTGCTAAGCAGGTACTGCTTTATTTCCTCCTGCAGTCCCCAACCAAATTTCTGAACCTTCTCTTTGACTTTTTTCTGAACGTCATTGAACCGACTGACATTGATAAGCATGGATCGGTGCTTCAGGCTTTCCTTTCTGAGATCGCGCATTGCACAGCTCAGAAAAAAGATCCGGATGGCATCTTTAAGACTGCCGGGAATATCTTCTACCTGAAGCGTTTTATCGTGTTTGTAGGGCAAAAGCCCTTCAGCATCATCAATAACCTTCAGCTGAGAATAATGCTCCCCATCCTCCAGGAAAATGCTGCTGGCTCCGATGTAGTTGGATGGAGTATTGAGGCTGTATATGAAATCGGAAGGAAACAGGTCTTGGTCGTTGTCGGGATTAATGAAGATGTTGGCAAAAGGTGTCGCAGTGTAGGCAACATAGCTTGATCGCGAAAACTTCCGGCGAATTTCTCGAATGAGGCGATTTATGGTTGCGGGGTCTTCATCTTTTTTGGTGTTGACGGACGCATTGTCGGCTTCATCGTCAATCATGAGAAATGGAACAGTAAGGAGATCCGATCCTGCGGGTATCTGCTTGTTAAGCCATGTGTCGAGTTGCTTCAGAGGGCTTATGTTCTTCTTCATCACAAAAAGCACGGGCTCTTGAATGTTTCTTAATGGAATCCCTCCCAACGCAACGGCATTGTTTGTAAGGAAGTCCGAATTTACTGAGGTAAGGACGTTGGCTGAACGGTTCCGATAGATACCGGCTCCAATGGGAATTGTGTTTGCATTTCTATCCAGTACGTCTTGACTGTTTCGGCCGACAAAACCCTCATCCAGCCGTTCTTGAGTCTGCCGGCGAAGGTCTTCGATTATGCCTGTCAGCAGAACAATAACCTTGTATCCTGCGTCCGCAGCTTTAGCGATCAGTCCGGTATAGCTTGCAGTTTTCCCTGATTGAACATCCCCCATGACGAGCCCGCGCAATTGCCACCCACTCTCGTCAGTTGGGTTTCCACACTCCGTAAGAATTTTGTCGGTATCTTCGTCCAGAACTCGGACAATTTCGTCGGCTCGTCCACTGGAAGTCAGCAACCGCCTATAGCTGTCCCAGTAATGCCACTTCACGCCTCCCTTGACGTCAGACAGCCAAGGCAAATGGTCTTTCTTGTGCATTACCTCGCCAACGGTATGCGTAACGCCTATGGTTGCCTCAAGGCGGCTTCGGATATCTGCCAATATTTCCTGATTCAGGGTCCCGTCCAGCATTACCAACTTTCCGAGAACTTCTTCAAGTAGTTCGTCTGTAAGAGGGCGGCCATTAATAACGCTCATGGCTATTCCCATGTGATCCATTTGCATTGAGCTCATTCCGATAGTTCCTCAAGGATTCTGCTGTGGTGTTGGGGATAGCGTGCCAGGGGGTCAATGTTGAGTACGGCGGGAACATCAAGCCCGGTGATCCGAATGATGTTTGTTGCCAGTTCAATCAGTTCATGGATAAGACCTTCAGCGTCCGGATGACGGTGATCAGAACACATGTCTGCATAGATTGACTCTAGCGGGAGCGACCCAGTCAGCAATTCCAGGACGGCCTGGAGAATGCTCTGTTCCTCCTTGTCCAGTTTTTCGGAAAGGCTGGATATGGCGGGATGCTCACTGTTGATCTCATAACGAAATACCCCGTGCCTCGGTTCGATGCGCTGCCATAGAGGGACAAACTTTCCGTTCTTTTCTTTTCTGCCAGGATAAGTGATGGTTTTCCGACTTGAGCTGACGAAATGCGGTATCAAATCCCTGAGCCGGTTTCTGACGATATCTGGGGGGTAGGCAACTGACTTTTTGATGTCCAGTCCCCAAAGGTCATCAAGGGAGTTCGGGATGTCAACCTGAACACGAGTCAATTTGAAAAACTCGTCCTTGGGGACCAGTCGAAACCAAGTGCCCCAGATGACCAGCCGTCGGTTCCGATAGACATAGAATCCCTGACTTCCCCTGAGTCCGCTCCGCCCGCCTGCTGTCTCGATTTCTTCCGTCGAAAGATGACTGATTGGGGGAAGCACATAGGGCTTCACGGTAATTGTGGCGTCTCTGACCCTGATTTCCTGCCCCTCTAGGGGTTGCCTGAAATTGTTGTCTTTCAAGAAAGGATCCATCGGTCTCACTTTGACTCCGTTTACATAAATCTCAACAGGATCAAAGTTGCCTTCTTTCTGGGAATATCTGTGAAAGACAAAACCGAGATGGTGGAGCAACTCGGACATCCGAGTTTTCATTTCTTCCTGTGGGCTGGAAGATCCAGACATCATTCTGTCGAGGGATTGCCAAACGACAAGTGTTCCTGAGAGCTTGCCTGCCAGATCTTGATAGAGTGGCAGTTGTTCCAGTTCTCGCTGGTCTGGAACCAGCACTACCCATTTTCCATCGGTCAGGCTCTGAAGATAATCAATATCCCAGCATCGAGCATGAATTGCGCCATTCTTCTTGCTTACAACCGTAAGTTTCCGACACTGCGACAAGGAGGCTGTTTTCAAACCAAGCCCGAACCTCCCCAGGTCATGATGAGCCCTTAGAGCATTCGGATTGCTGCTCCCATGGCGCATTGCGTTTGTCAGTTCAGTCGCATCCATGCCGTGGCCATCATCAAGGATTGCCACAAATGGGTCACGGCTTGCATCATATTCAATCAAAATATGGGGAGCGCCGGCAGAAATGCTGTTGTCTACAATATCTGCTATTGCCGTTTCTGTTGTGTAACCTACGGCGCGCATAGATTCAATCAGCGACACTGGGTCCGGGATTACTTCTAGCGATTGAATCAATTCAGACCCCAAGAATTTGCATGATCAATATGAAGATTATTGACGGTCCTGCCGAACGCTCCCATCTGGAGTCTGACCAACGCCTGTCAATATGCTCCCCACTCGAATAATAACCGCTTTGGAGGGTAGCTGGTATATGCCAGCGTAGGTAAACTTGAACGATCCTTAGGTCGTGGGCATGAAACACTCTATGTCATGCAAACCGGTGAATAGGCTCATGCGCTCGTCCGCTATTTGCGTTTGCAGAGCTCTAGGAGTATTTCGGCACTGATGTCTGGCTGACCAATGCGGCCAAGATAAGATGAATATCGTTGAACTAGGTTTGGCACGAAGTGCGGTGCAACTGATGCGAAGCGCTTGGGAATCAATGTGGGTATTTCTTCCGAATTAATGGTACGAACTTCCTGAAAATCCACCAACCAAGGGCCCTTGTCATCCAATGGAGGCAAGAAATGCGTGGCTATCTCGTGACCTTGAGTAGCGTGACTGCGCAATTCCTTTTCTGCCCGTTCCTTTTTCTTACTGCTTTCACCGAGAAGTTGTTCCTTCCATTGACCCCATACCAACATCGGATTGCACACCGCCAGCATAAGATGGCTCGGCGGCTTGTTGGCCATGTTGCAGCGCGGTGTGAGAACAACGTGAACCTGGCCGTCCAGATCTAGAATATCTCCAGTGTCGAGCCTATCCGCATACAAAGCCGGCACGATGTAGAACTCGTCTGGATGGTGGATTACCGGAGGCTGTGCCAGTGAGTCGGCAATATGCGAAGCTGTCTGGCGGGCAATGACACCAGCGATCATTTTCTTGTCCAGCTCTTTTGACCACCGAGTCTCCCAGCGGCGCCATATAGACTGATTGAAGAGCCGCGCGGTCTCTTTTTCGATACGGTTGCGGGTAGCTTCCATGGCGGCCATCAAACCGGCTTGGTCGGAAAACCCTTGGAGAATCTTCTCCGCCTCCCCACCCCGTTTGCTATGGACACGTATGTTGGAGGCGAGTACGGCTGAGCTTGCCTCGCCGTCGTACCCGCTATACACGACTGTTGGAATGCCGACTTCTTCCAACAATATTTGAAGCACATCATTACCGAGAGGCTGTGCGGCTCCGGTTTCGTCGTCTCCGTCTGGCAGCCTGAGGTCAATGACAGCGCAATTCAGACGCGTACGGGAAAGCGTTTGCAGCGCCTCTCGCTTGCTTGCAGCGAAGGTTGATCGAAATTTGAAAGGGCTCGAAGGATTGCGGTTGAAATCACGAATATCCCTATCCCAACTGTCTCTCGTTCCTTTATCGTCTTCTACGATCAATATCTCACATACTTCCACTTTTATATCCTCATCTAATGTGATAATTAATTGCGCGGCAGTGTGATAGCGAATCTTGCGCCGACATCTGAGTCAGCCAGACGAAGTTCGCCACCGCTTCTGAAGATCGCTTCCCTAGCGATACTCAGTCCTAAACCAGTCCCACTTGGCTTCAGCGTGAAACCAATATCAAAGAGTTGATCTTGAAACTCTTCCGGTACTCCATGGCCATTGTCTTGCACGAATAAAGTCACTTTTTCTGACTGCGCATCACTAGCCGTGATAGTAATGTGTGGAGACTGTATGCTACGGTGCTGAAGCCAGTACATAGCGTTGTCGATCAAGTTCGTTAGAGCAGTAGCAAGATCCTCAGGATAACCCTTCACCGTGAGGGCGCTTGTCTCTTGCCCCACTTGGAACTGGAGTCCTATGGCATCAGCCTTGGTCCTGAATAAATAGATGGTGTTGTCCACCACTTGTTTTACGAAATAGATCTTAGGTTCCCCGCGGCGCGCACCAGCTAGCGGTCTGAGAGCATTGAACAACTCTCGAAGCGACATGGCACTTCCTCTCATCCCATTCAAGATCTTGGGTACATCGGCACGGTCTTCTTGGGCTTCTGGTGTGTCGTTAAAGAGGGCCGGCCACCATTTTTGCAAACGAGCCACCTCGGTTTCAATGAACGCCAACGGTGTATTTCCCTGGTGCATCACCTCTCCTATGATCGTCCCCAAAGTTACTTGTGCTTCCAGCTGAGCCTGCCGTTCTTCAAGATCTTTCAGATATCCAGTCAACCTTTCCGACTCTCGGGAAATCACTTTCTGTGCTTCATCCCTCTCACCCTCGGGCAACTTCTCAAACAGCTTTTTCGCCCAAGAGAGCTCCGCCTGGTTTAGCACTTCACGAAACCCACTCTGCTTACGCGCATCTAGGCCCGCGGCAATTCTGAACTTACGTCGCCGCGGTTCAATAACTTCAGCAAGCAAGGTTAGAATCAAAGACTGAAGACGACGAAAGCTTCCATTTTCCTCCAAACCCTCACGACTGCTGCGCTCCATCAGTTGAGACGCATCTTCATCATCAACAACAACAGTGCCCGCCACTTGATTGCGGCCTATCTTCAGTGATGGATTCTGAACTCGCTTGGCGTCAAGAGTCAGCCAGTCATTTTCTGCGTCCCCATATGGACGAACTCTGAAGCCTTCCCGATAAATGGCAACGCCTGCAATGCTATCTAAAAGCTTGCGTGCTTCACGAACACCCAAGTGACCAAACCCAGCTTTCTCAGCAGTACTGCGAATCGACGTTGCCTCTCTGTCAAATATATTAAGCCGTACGAGAACAATACCGCATGGATCTTCGCCTTCCTTCAGAGGAACCGTCAATCTTATCGGCTCAGCCTCCTTTCCTGCTCGACGAATGGTCATGGTGCCTTCGAAAGTACCGCTTTCGTCAAATATGCCATCCACTGCATAATCACATGCTTCCAGCACCGGGAATGGCCTAACCTCATACGGTTCATCTGATACTTTGCCGCCCTGCTCTTCACCTCCAGATAACTCTACGAAAGACGAGCCATCGAACCCACTGTTTTCTTTATTGCACCTAGAGAGATCCAGGACGATCTTGAATGGTTCGCCTTCCTTGCTTTCGCTAGGGCTAACGAGACGACGTAGTTCATGATGCAGCCGCGTGATAGCTTCTTCTGCCCAGTCGTCGCGCAGGCTGAATATCCGGAGTATGGTGGCTGTCGGCCCCTGAGTGACTGTTGTCTCAACAGAAAATGCGACATCATCCAGATAGCGCGCTTTGTCGAAGATGTTCCAATCAAGCTCCGCTATTCGCGTTTTCTCGTACAAGCCAGGCGCTTGAGGTGGCTGCGTTTGCGCAGTGGAAATGAGTTCCAGATAACCGCCGAGCCGTGCGGCTGCGAAGCGCCCGATCCCCTTCGATCCTAAGAGCTTTCGACCTTTTGGACTCTCCCTCCTGTCTTTCTTGTCACTTGTTGCTGGCTCCATCCACTTTTCTTGGATGTCAGAAAGTGACATTCCGTGCCCGTCATCCTCAAAAAGAATCTCTCCTTGTCCTGCGCGAAGCGGGGGAAAGAAAGTAATACGGACCTTCTTTGCATCTGCGTCGTAGCTGTTCTTTACTAGCTCTATCACTGCCGCCTCGGGACCACTAATGAGGCGGTCACCAATGGTCCGAATAATCCTGGCGCGTGGTCGAAACGTCAGTCGGGGAGCCGGCCACGTCGAAGGCCGTCCCTGTGGCCATAACGGACCAAATGCGTTTGGGGGAACGCCTGTTTCGTTTCCCCAGCCTTCTTGGAGGGAAAGTCTCTCAACGTGGGAGAGGTCAGCCTCGATGCAGGAACGCAGCTCGGGCTCACCGAACACCGCCCAATCAATAACTTTCTTATGATCTCGGGGGGCGCTTTCACCTACCTCCTCGGGAAAGGCTGCTGCTAGCGCCGAGGATGCGAGACAGATCGCAGTCAGGATTCGCCTTGTCGGCGGCTCAGTGACAGAATCGCCATTCTGCTCGTCTAGGGTATTTCTTGCTGCTACGGTGTAACTATCCAAAGCGGCATAGATCGAACAGATGTCGTAGTGGTCAAAAAACTGTCCTTCGAGCTCCAAACAACCGTCGTCAAGACTTTGGCTGCCACCGCGACTTGCACGCGCCTCCGCCAACCGGACCGCCTCTGTGACAGCAGTCCGCGCTGCCGCGGGTTCGGCTGAGTCTTCACCAAAAAGATCCGCATACCGTCGTGCGCAGCGGGCAATGAACGCCACATCCGCCCACAAGGGCAAGACTTGCTCTTGAATATCTCCGTCCATCTATACCCCGCAAATTGCTCCGTGAATTCCAACGGATTATGCCCAAGTTCTTTGTCTATATCTATTATTGTGAAGTCGCAGCCACGAACCAGTGTAAACATCTGCTTTGGTCGTCTGCGTTGAGCGTAAGCATGGTATAGCTTTCATAGATCGCGCCAGTCGCATTGTCTATCCAAGTATTCCAAAGGCCGAGACTGCGTATAGGATGCCTTGCTTGTGATTTCCTCGAACCGAGCGTTGTTTGTTGCATAGGTCAAGTGCGCAGTATTCGCAAACCAGGGTATCAATCCCCACTGGCCAATCACCAGTTCTCGCTCCTTCGAATCAATTGCCGCGCGGATGGACCTGACGCGCGGGGGGGACACTGGGGAGGACTCCCACAACCTGGGCTGATTGCGCCGGCTAATCTCCCAGAACAAACATTCCATTAAATGTGTATTTTCAGGAAAGTACTGTCGTGAAGGGTCCTCTGCCCATCTCCTGACTTCATCCCGTAAGCAACGCCGGTAGCTATTTTCTGGAAAGTCCAGATTTCCAGATCTGAATTTGCCTATACCTCTCACTGGCCTCATATACCAAAGTCAGTGACAAACAATTTTCAAATCTGGAAAGTGGTGACCACTATTCAGTCCGCTAACTCGTCATACTCCGCGGATACAACCGTCTGCCGCGTTTTCTTCCGCCTCCGACTCCCATAATAACTCGCGCCGATCGCCGCCCGTGTGTGCCCCGCGCGCTCGACCAACTTCATGCTCGCCACGCGATATATATTCTCGGGAACAGCATTGATATCGCCGCCCTTGATCGGAGCGTCATGACCAGTCAGCAATTTGTATTTCTCCTGCATGTACTGGTGCCGCAACCCATGAGCCGTAACACCCTCTACTTTCAAGGTAATGCCCAAGCTCTGCATGACAGTATAGAACCGACGTCTTTTCTGTGCGTAAGTCTTGCCGCGGGTACCGAGCATACCGGTTTTGCCGTCTGCCAAAGCCTTCGCGCGCTGCAAGATATCGCGCTGAACATCGTTTTCAACAGGGACCGTGCGCGGACGATCACCCTTGGTGCCTTCAAGAACGGAGATGTTGCCATATTCCCCATCAATCGACGGACGATACAAAATGGCTTCCCGCACCCGCAACCCGAAACCTAAACAGAGTTCCAGCCACATGCCCACGGATTCATCCTTGTTGGTCACTTTCTGGATCAACTCCATGACATTGATGCCATTGCCTTCCCAAGATTTATCGTCCTGCACGACCATAGACCTGCGCACCGACGCGTGATCTTCCACATATTTGATCGAGTCGCCCACCATGCCGTGTTTGCCGATCCATTCGCAAAACGTCCGCATGATAGAAATCTTGTTCTGGATGGTCGATGGAGCTTGACCTTGTTTCTCCAGGTAGGTGAACACGACCTTGAGATGCTTCTGCTTGAGGTTGTAGATGGATTTGATGGAGTACCGCGGATTTCGCATCCTGATCAGATCAGCAAAGAATCCCTTAATAACAGTACGTCGCTTGTCCTGTGACCCCTGGCCAACCTTCTTGTCCTTATGGGCAGCCTTGTCCTTGTGCTGCTGCAGTACGATCTCGATCTGGTTGTTCAGTCGTTTCGGGATGAACCCACCGGACTTGTGCGGGCTGTTCTTACCGTCGACGCGTCCCGGTTTTACATTTGGAAGCTTCCTTCCACCTGTGACCTTCTCCACGTCCGCAGCCTTAGCATTGGAAGGAGGTTCGTTCTCGGTCTGCTGCTCATGCTTAGCTTCGCTCGTTTTCTGTGCACCATAATTTCCGTCGTTGCTCTCCATCACCATCGTTATTCTCCTCAATTCGGCTCGTCATCCGGCCCACCTCCGCATCAACAAAATGCGGTCACTAAAAGTGGGGATCCATTGACTCGGTCCAGTCTAGACTGAGGGTCGCGCATTGCCCGGCGCTCGGGTGTCTGGTTTGACCGCCAAACGCGGTGAGTATCGATTCGACTGACATCGTCAGCCTGGTATGTACGTGAGTCTCATCGGGTGGAGTGATGCGGCTGACCATTTCTGCTCAGCACGGCAACGTCGCTTTGCGACTCTGGCCACTACAGCCAGTCTCTTATGCCTTTACGGCTCCCTATGCTTTGAATCTTTCTCGATCACACACGCGGCATACTCTTTCACTCCCTACCACCAGGAGATATAGCCTTTCGGCACCGGTTTTTCCCTCGCCAACACAGCCGCGCCTTATGCAGCGGTCTATGATGTACAGACGACCAATAGGCCGTAAGGGGTGTGTAATGCGTTCTGCGTCTTGTCCTTTTCTGACATCTTCGTCTTCCTCTTCCCATCCTCGTTTCCACTTTTCCCGCCCCGTCGCTCGTAATTCCAACCCATTGGATTGGCGACCGACTCAGACAACCTGATTCCGCGCGTCACGACACCACCAGCCGACGGCGCGATGACCAATTGGCCTCGTGCGTTGTGACTCTGGGTATCAAGCGCCCGTTAAGGGGGTACTGGTTTCTCTACTGATGTTTGATTTCGACTACTTGAATGTCTTGCCCGGACAGGGCGAATGGCGCGTATCGACGAACTAATCCCGTCGGAGTTGCCTTGGATCACAGCTGCATTTCTGCGGCCGGTTTATGAGTGCGCTGTGTGCGTTACTCGATTCGCGGGGGACTAGCCCGCATTGCGCTTCGCAAGAAGCTGTTTGGAATTCCAGTTTCTATCGCCATTGCTGGCGGCACCTACTGACAAGCACAGCTGATTTCCCGTCAGCCAAACGTACTCGCCGGAGCGAATGATGAGCATTGAAACATGAACAAATTCGCGCTGTCAATTCGGACAGCGATTATCTCGGCCATCACTGTTCGATTCTGCCGCGAAGCATCCACGGTGTCTGGATTTGGATAACACTCTCTATCCCTCATCAGTAACTATTTTCAGTTCCATTAAAAAAAAAGTGACCCAAATGTGCCCCTTTTTGTACCCTTTTTTCGTGGCACGACCTCGTGCCAATCGTTTTTCTCAAAAAAGATACCCAAATGTGCCCCTTTTTGTCACAACCATATGTTTATATGACTCTCTTTTTTATAAAACCAGCCGCTTTTTGTCCTTTTCTTAAGTGTTCGTTCAGATGACGATGGCCTCCAACTGCGGATGTCGATATTTACCATGTAGAGATGATGTAAGCCGCGACGTGCATTGATTCCCTCTTCCCAGATATGGTCCCTTCTGATGGTAAAGTGGCACCATGGCGCTTACGGACTTCTTCGACCAGTGCAGGATAGGTGGCAAGGCGATCTACATCGTCGTCGACCACCACAAGGCCTTGGCCGCGTGGGCGATCGAACGGCGCAAGCTCGCCTCGGCCCCCTACCTGTTGACTATCGATCACCACACCGACACGGATGAGGCCTTCAGAGGCTACGTGTGCATGTCAGCTTACGAAGATAGCTCGGTAGACGAGGACGCCTTGGCCGCTGAACTCATTGCAGCTATCGATTGGTCGAGCGATGAGAGTTTGACCGAGGCCATCGGCAAATTGCGACATGACGAACATATCCACGCAGCCACCAAGTCGGGCACGCTTAACGCCTCCTTCTCGATTCAACTTAGTGACCAAAGCGGCTACGTAGAACCAAACGAGAACGGCATCTACGTTGTTCCCCACAAGTGTGCCATCGGTTGCCTGAAGAAGGTCTATGACGACGAGTGTGTAGTCCACCACGCCTTGGAGATTATTGAGTCACCTTACCTCGACGACCAATTGCGACGCATAGGCGATATTACCCAAGGCCTCGGCCTGCCAAACATCGAATCCCTGCCTTACATCCTCGATATTGACCTAGACGCCTTCCACTCGATCAAGGCCGTTAATCCCGACGACGCTTCGACCTTCCGCCGGCTGATTCGTGGGGCCTTGGCAATTACTATCGCGACCGAGCCTGAATGGGTCAAAGAGGTGTGGGAGGATGAGCACAACGAGCCTTCGGCTGATCAACTTCTGACGGCAGTGCTTGGACATATTGAAGAAGCATGCAAGCTGTAAGCTTGTCTGTAGCGATAGACTGATCTCATAAGCACGAGCCCCATTCGATCCAAATCACTGCGGAAAACCTTAGGAACCTAGATTTTGCTTTCTGTATCCGTCTCAAAATACTCAGCATTCAGCTGTTCTCCGGGCAAATATGCCTCGGCCAAAGCTATGGCGTCTGGCATCTCGATGACGCCGTCTAAACGAAAGTGCTTTGCATAGGAGTCACCTTTTACCTTGGTGCCATTGGTAAAAAGCGACTCAAAATCGGCGGGGGTATGATTCATCGTTGCGCCGTCAAGATGCTTGAAGGGACCAGACCCACCAATTGTTATGCCATGGATGTAGAAGGTCTCGGGGAATGCTTCGGTGAACTGCCAAGTCTCAATTTGTATGTACTCAGATGATTTCTGCACATGCGCAACCAGTGTCGCGCAATAACCGTATTTTCTAAAACTCTGTTCATCGATGAGCTTATACATCGACTTCAAAATGTAACCAGGATGGGCTGAGCTGGCTTTTGCAAACCCAACTCTAAAAGGGACGCCAAACACTGGCGCCCCCTTCAGACCTCGGCGATCAGGATTTAGACGAAGCTTTGTGATACTCGAAAGGTCTGGACGTTGTAGGACTATGTCGGCAACGCCATATACGCGCGGTTCAAGATAAACCTGCTGACCAGTCCTCTTTAGAAATAGATTTCGATGCCAAAGGGGGTCAATATCGATCTCGTTGAGCGATATGAGTCCGTCTTCGTCGCGCAATTCTTCAAGTGTGGTCATGGGACATGAATCCTGACTTTTGAGTTACAAGGGGCTGATACAACTGGGTCTCAAGGATGAACGATTTCATTGCATACTCAAGTATGACATCGTTAACTTGCTTGCTAGGCTGAACTACTGCTAATTTACACTATGGATATAACGCTCCAACAATTCTACGATGCCCTCAACGCGCAAGAGAGGGCGTTCATACCCCAGCTTGCATCGGACAAACTTGGCTTGATCCTGAGAGCTGCGGTAAATGAGCTCGACTGGTTCTATTACAACTTGGCTAGGACAGACAATCCGACTTACGAACAGGAAGAGCGCTTTTACCTGCTCCGACTTGGAGCCACACGCCTAATACAACTCTCTCTTGACGCGCGCCCGTCGTTCGACGTTCCAAATGCAACATTTTGCCGCACAACTGGCATTGCGATTCCTGTACTCGAAATCACGGTTGCGCTTGGAATGATAGAGCATGGTCGCCGCATGGCACAAATGGTATCAAGTGGATTTTGCCGCGTCGTGCGCACTGGCGATAATGAGTTTCATATCACTCTCCCCTCAATTATTCCGGATGATGAATATTATGAGAGAGCGGTCTCACAGCATTATCGTACGGAGTCCCGCAAGCGTTTTTGGAAACTACTGAAATCGAATTATGGCAGGAAGCTTGAAAAAGAAATCAATGATAAGCTCACTGAGTTGGTATACCCGTTCCAAACTCACTTTATAGGGTACGACGCAGACCCTCTTCTTGATGAATACTTTTTTAGCATCGCATTAAGCGAAGTGCGGCTCCTTGATGGCTATGACACCTTCCACTACGCAACACACTTTGGTGGAGTTCGGTATCAGCACTATATTCTTGCATTAACTTATTTCGTTTCCTTTTCCATTCGTCACGTGCGATTTGCGGAAGCGCTAGTCAAGAAGGAACCCAGCGTAAAACTGGAAAATATTCTCACTATATCGTCTGATGCTAATGGCTTCGTCGAAAGTATCCGAGATGTCATCAATTTCTTTGGCTCCTTCTACGAAGACTTCGAGGAGGTTAGTCGCGAAGGAGCTCAACGCATTTTTGAGGTTCTTTCTTGTAGCCGTAGTAACACGGCCCTCCTGTCCAGACCAGGATCGCCTTTACCCCTCATTATTCGAGGTTCGGAAGCCGGTTTCTTTCGTTGCTTAGCTGGTGCACATATCGAGCCGATGAATTTTTTGCTTAATTCTTTGAGATATCACTTTCCCAGTGACTATGACAGACACCAACAGTCTCGGGAGAAAACCATGCAGACAGCTATCAAGCGCGTCTTGAACGATGGGATTGTTGGACTTAAGTATCTAGAAAACATCAAGGTTCGGGTAAACGGTCGCGTGCTAACGGACATTGATCTTGCCATAATTGAAGAGGACACTGGCTCGGTCATCCTCTGCCAGCTCAAATATCAAGAGCTGTATGGTTCCGATCTCCACGCAAAACACGCCCGGACGACCCGGCTTAAAGATCAAGTCAAGAGCTGGTTTGCAGCACTTGATCACTGGATTGATAGAGTCGGGGAGCCTGGCATTCGAGCATCTCTTCATTTGCCCAAGAGTGCTCCTCCTCTCTTCATTTACCGGTTAGTGATATCTAGGCACTATGGGCATCCTCTAAAGGGACTTGCAAATAATGCTGAGACCGCTTACGCAAATTGGGCACAACTCGTCAATTCGATTGAACTTGTAAGAAAGGAAATCCCCAGCCTTCAAAAATTAGCTAATCTCGTTACGATAATCAAAGGTTCTGAGGCTCCTAATGGGCCACGAGAGTGTCAAGTTGAGCCAAGAAGCGAATGGATAGTTAACAATCTTAAGTTCACCGTGAAGCAAGAATAGGGCTGAAATACTTAAAGAACTTATCTGCGCTCAAAAATAGTCAATTGCTGGTAACTATGTTGGTAACATATATGTATATAAATGATTATTTTATATATATTGATACCGTAGGGGACGCCAAATTTCAATCGCACGTTGCTTCAGGACGTGTGTCGCAGAATCCAAATAGCCTCGCTATTAATCAATAAACAGCCGATGATTGCGCAGCCCAGATATGTGCTGCAACCAAGGCACGCCATGGCGAGAAATCTGCGAGCCACCCTGCGGTTTCTTCCGCGCCGGGTTTCTCCGGCAAATCCTGCAATGCCTGCAATCCACGACGTACGGCCGCATCACCATGCAGCGAACCGTCAAGCCAGCCGAATCCCCGCAGCAAAGCATAGTTGACAGTCCACGGCCCTATACCGCGTACAGCTTCAAGCCGTTCCCGCATCTCATCGATCGGCAACGTGCGTGCCCATGCATCCAAAGGAAGTCTGTCGTCTGCGACCAGTTGCGCGAGCTCACGCAGTGTTCTTGCCTTGGTCGCCGAAAAGCCAGCCTGCCTCAAGGTCGCCTCCGACAGTCCGATGATCTGCCTCGCGTCCGGGTAGCATAGCAGGCCGCCGGAATGCCGCACATTGGCGGCAGAGATCAACTTTCGCCGAATGGCGACCGCTGCGCTGACACTGATCTGCTGCCCCGTTACGGCCCAGGTCAGGGCCTCGAACGGAGTGGCGGCAACTGCCACGCGCAGCCCACGCTGGCGAGCGATCAGGGGGCCCATTTGCGGATGATCACGGAAACGCGTTTCAAACTCCTCTACTCGCTGAGTCAATCCGAGCATGCGCAGGATCATTGCTTCGAAGACCGATCGGTTATCGCCGGGCAAGTGACCGTCGACAAACAGCATTGCATCTGCCTTGCGTTTACTGAAATTGATGTGCAGGCAGGCTGGCATCCCGCGCCAGACTATTCCCTTCTGCAAGCCTGTAACGCTTACACGCTCGGCAACTTCCTGCGCATCCCTCCGATGGAAAGCCAGAATGTCGTCCGGCCGAAAGTCGGCGGGCAAAGAAATGGAGCAATGCAGTTGTGCAACCATCGGCTATTCACACGGGCGCGATTCGTGAAAAGTCGGGTTGATTATGGACTCAACTTTCATGACTTGCCCTCCCGTTCGAGCAACGCACGTTTGCGCTCGACGCCCCAACGGTAGCCGGAAAGCCCTCCGTCACTGCGCACGACCCGATGACAGGGAATCGCCACGGCCAACGCATTGGCCGCACACGCTTGGGCGACCGCTCGTGCGGACTTGGGCGCACCAATCTGCCGGGCCACATCGGAATAGCTCATCGTCGATCCGGCCGGTATCGCCCGCAGTGCCTGCCAGACACGTTGCTGGAACGCAGTACCGCGCACATCCAGTGGAAGGTCAAGACCCAGCTTCGGCATCTCCACGAATCCGACGACCCTGGCAACCAGCTGCTCAAACCCGGTATCTCCGCCGATCAGGTCGGCTTTCGGGAAGCGGTCTTGCAGATCTCGTGCCAGCGCATCGGGGTCATCCCCCATCAGGATCGCACACACGCCCAATTCGCTGGCAGCAACCAGAATCGCGCCGAGAGAACATTCGCCCACAGCGAAGCGAATGACCGTATTGGCACCCCCGGCGCGAAAGTTCCCGGGCGTCATCCCCAGTATCTGATTCGATTCTTCATAGAAACGGCCGTTGGAGCCGTATCCGGCCTCATAGATGGCCTCGGTCACATTTTTACTGTGCCCCAACTCCGCGCGAATCTTCCGGGCGCGATGAGCGGTCGCATAAGCCTTGGGCGTAACACCCGTAACCGCCTTGAAAAGGCGGTGCAGGTGAAAAGTGCTCATCTGAGCGCTCCGGGCCAGCTCGTCGAGGCCGGGTTCCGTCTCGGCTTGTTCAATCTGCCTGCACAATCCGGCAACCAGCTCAGCCTGTTGTTCTGCCAATGGGGGCTGATCGGGCTTGCAGCGTTTGCAGGGGCGAAATCCTGCATGTTCCGCATCTTCAGCCGTCAAATGAAAACTGACGTTCTCCGGCCTGGGGGTACGTGAACCACAAGAGGGTCTGCAGTAAACGCCGGTCGTCCGTACCGAATAAAAGAACTGGCCGTCCGCTCCCGAATCTCGGGAAACGACGGCCTTCCAGCGAGGGTCGCTGATCGTTCTGGCGGCTTGTTCGGCATGCTTGGACATGTCCTGCTCCTTACCTTGTGCTGGATGGCAGGTACTTTAGGCGTTGGGCATCCGCGACACACTCCGAATCTTGCTTTTGAATTCCACCTGGAGCACTACACATTGCAGACTTCACGCCCGGAGCCCGTTCTGATTGTATCAGCGATGAGGCGGCACACTTCGCCGAAGCATGAATCACTCCAGCCCGCGCCGCAATTCCGCGCGCTTTTCCATGGCAGCCATGGTCTTGGGCGTGGTACGCTTCATTTCGACCGACTGCGACGACGCTTCCTGCCGGATCGTCACGGGCAGCCAAAACGATCGCATCCATTGTGCCGGTCAGCTTGCCGCCAATCGCGTATCACGGGACGGCACTCCGTTAATGAATCATCGCAGTAAGCCGTTAGGTTTGATGTTCGTCTCATTACAAGAGGAGATCAATTATGCAGAATGAAACCGGTCACGACACCCCCTCCCTCGAAGCAGATGTACGCCACGCAGTCGAACAGGGAAACGACGTGCAGGAAAAGGTACGCCAGCTCACCTTGCGTGTCATCAGTACACGTTCACTCGATATCAAGTCCGTGCGGGAGACTGCGGATGCGGTGTTGCGTGGAGCTCGAGCCGGCGTGCAAAAGGAGTTGGAACATTCGTCTGCGCAAACCCATATCGCACGGGATCACCTCCGGGAGGCTGTCGCAGGCCTGGATGTCGCGCTTGCACAATTTGCCGAGGCCGCAAAACTCGCCGTCGAGGAAGCTGCCGGACGGGCGCAACGATATTCCAGCGATGATCTCAAGAAGGCTCGTTCAGACCTGGAACGTCTGGAGACAATGTTCGAGGAAACCCTGCAGAACGCCGCCTCGGCTGCCAAGGATGCAACGGGAGAAATATTGCATGACCTGGCTGCTCACAGCCGCACCCATGGTTCTGCAGTCGGCAAGCAACTGAAAGAAACGCTGTCCGTCATCGCGCACCAGATCGGCGCGACGGGACGCGCGCAGGTTGGGGTTGGCCTGCACCTGGCGAAGAATACTTCCGATCTTGTGCGCCAAATTGCTGCCGGGGTACTCACTGGTCTGGCCGAACACGTTCGGCCAGACCAAGCCAAAGACAAGGGTGAGTGATGTTTTGGCAGGCGACGACAACGGCGCGCGACCTCGGGCGGTTGCACGAAATCGCGTCGGTCCTTATCCGCTATGGTTTCGGCGACATCGTACGGCGGACGGGAATGTCAAATATCCTGGAGCGTGCGGGACAGGTGCTGCATTGGAAGCACGGGGACGAGCTGGCTCATCTGGAACCGCCCGCACGGGTGCGGCGCGCGCTCGAGGAACTGGGCCCGACCTTCGTCAAGCTTGGCCAGGTACTCGCGACGCGTGTAGACCTGTTCGAGCCCGCATGGATCGCGGAATTCAGCAAGCTTCAAGACAGCGCGCCACCGGCGCCCTATGCGGACATACAACAGCAACTTGAAGAAGACCTGGGGGCGCCGCCCGACAAGATATTTGCGTCGTTCGATCCCGAACCCCTGGCCGCCGCCTCCATCGCACAGGTGTATCACGCCCGCCTCGAAGACGGCAACGAAGTGGCGATCAAGGTACGGCGACCGGGAATCCGTCCGATCGTGGAAGCCGATCTGCGCCTGCTGATGCGCCTGGCGGAATTTGCCGAGGCGGAAAACAAGGAATGGCGCAATTTCCACCCGGTAGCAATAACCCGGCAGTTGTCGCAGTCGTTGCTGCGCGAGCTCGATTTCGCCCTGGAGTGCAGGAACAGCGAAATCATCGCAAACAATTTTGCGGGATACACGGATCAGGACACGGTGTCTGCCGACAGCACTGACGGGGCAGCAGCCGGGGACATAGCCGGAGCGCCTACCGCCCCCCTCCCCATCATCGTCATTCCTCGCGTCTACTGGCAGTGGACTGGCGAGCGGGTATGTGTCCAGGAATTCATTGGCGGCATTCCGGGGCGCAACCTTGCCGCAGTCGATCAGGCCGGCTACAGCCGCAAGATTCTTTCCCGGCGCGGGTCGCACGCCGTGTTGAAGATGATCGTCGAGGATGGATTCTTCCACGCGGATCCGCACCCCGGCAACGTGTTTTATCTGCCCGGCAACCGCATCGCCTTTATCGATTTCGGCATGGTCGGCCGGTTGACGGAAGAGCGCCGCACCCAGTTGATCCAGCTGTTGTTCGGCCTGGTGCGGCACGAGCCCGAGCGCGTTGCCGACGTGATGATCGAATGGGCCGGAAACGGTTTCACGGACGAGGCGAGCCTGATACTGGAAATCCAGTCCTTCGTCGATCAATACCACGGCATACCTTTAAAAAAGGTCAGCCTCGGCGCCATGCTCAACGACATCGTGGCGATCCTGCGCGGACACCGCGTGACACTGCCGGCCGACCTTGCGCTATTGATCAAGGCATTTATCACGCTGGAGGGCATGGGACGCGAGCTTGACCCGGACTTCGACGCCGCCAAAGAGGCGATGCCCATGCTGAAAAAGGCGCTTCGTGCGCGCTACACGCCGGCCGCGCTCATCAAGCGCGGCTGGCGATCTGCCAGTGCGATGCTCGGCCTGGTTTCGGATCTGCCTCACGATCTCTCCCGGCTGCTGCGCGCAGCAAGGCGCGGGAGCCTCGAGATCCATATCGATGTCACCAACCTCAGGCACGTCGGCAATCAGCTAGATGGCGCCGCAAATCGGCTGGTGATCGGCATCGTAGTCGCCGCGCTCATTATCGGATCCTCGATCGTCATGACCGTCCCCGGCGGTCCCAAGTTGCTGGGACTGCCGATTTTCGGCCTGCTCGGTTATCTCGGCTCGGCGGCCGGTGCCGTATGGCTGTTGCTGTCGATCTGGAAGAGCAACAGGGCAAATCGTGAGTGACGTCCGGGTTACCTGCAAAAGCCGGGCGCTACGAAGAATTGCACAAGCGCCGGGAAAAGGCGCCCTGCCTACAGCCCGCTCAGTATCTTGATATGAGCCATTGCGCTGCGTCCCAGCGCATGCATCGCATATCCGCCTTCCAGCGCCGAAACGATGCGTCCGTGGCAGTGCTTGTCCGCGACATGTTTCAGCTGCTGCGTCACCCAGCCGTAATCTCCATCCACCAGCCTTAGCATGGCCATGTCATCTTCCCGGTGGGCGTCGAATCCGGCTGAGATCATCAGAAATTCAGGCTTGAACGCTTCCAGCGCCGGCAACCAGCGGCTGGTGACGGCCGCGCGAAACTCTTCGCTACCTGCTCCTGCCGCCAATGGCACATTGATGATGTGATCATTGCCGCTGTCCGCGCCGCCATAAGGGTAGAAAGGGTGCTGGAACGTCGAGCACAACATCACTCGCAGATCGTCGTGGAATATCTGCTCGGTTCCGTTGCCGTGGTGCACGTCGAAATCGGCGATCGCCACCCGGCCCAACCCGTGCGCTGCCAGCGCGTGGGCAGCACCGATGGCGACGTTGTTGAAGATGCAAAAACCCATCGCCCGGGCTCTTTCAGCATGGTGTCCCGGGGGACGGATATTGCAGAATGCGTTTTCGATCTTGCGTTCCATCACCATGTCCACTCCCAGCACCACGGCGCCTGCGGCGCGCAGTGCTGCCGGATAGGAGAACGGATTCATCTCCGTGTCGCCATCAAGCATCACCCTGCCCTCTTTCGGTGACATGGCTGCGATCAGGTCGACATAGCCGGCATCGTGCACCCGCAGCAATTGCTCGCGGGTCACTTCGGGCGCTTCATGATGCTGCAGGTAACCGAACAGCCCCGAAGCGATCAACTGGTCCTCGATGGCGTGGATGCGCGCCGGACATTCCGGATGGTCCGAACCCATGTCGTGCTTCAGGCAAAGCGGATGACTGATATAGGCGGTCTGCATAGTATCGTCGCGGTAATGGTTGCTGTACGGTGATATCATACCCAATCAAGTCTTGTGCAGGAGCGCAATATCATGGGCAAGCACTACCTCAATCCCCTGTTCGCACCAAAATCCGTCGCCGTGTTCGGCGCCAGCGACCGCCCCGACTCGGTCGGACAGATCGTGTTCAAGAACATGCTGGATAGCGGATTCCAGGGAAAACTCTATCCGGTCAACTCGAAGCATGCCGAAGTGCAGGGACAGCGCTCCTATACTTCGATAGCTGAAATCGGCGACCCGGTCGAACTGGTGGTCATCGCCACACCGCCGCAGACCGTTCCCGGCATCATCGAGGAATGCGGCATACACGGCGTGAAGGCCGCCGTCATCATCACGGCCGGTTTCGGTGAGGTGGGCACGGAAGGTGCGGCGCTGGAACGCAAGATGATGGAGGCCGCTCACCAGTACAACATCCGCCTGATCGGCCCGAACTGCCTCGGCATCATGCGCCCCTCGATCGGGCTGAACGCCACCTTCAACAAGGGCGTTGCGAACGTTGGCAACATCGCGCTCATATCCCAGTCCGGCGCGTTGTGCACCGCCATTCTGGACTGGGCGACCCTCAACGACGTGGGGTTCTCCAGCGTCGTGTCGATGGGCTCGTCGACCGATGTGGATTTCGGCGAAATCCTCGACTATCTGGTGTCCGACTCCAATACGCGCAGCATACTGATGTACATAGAAGGCATCCGCAATGCGCGCAGGTTCATGAGCTCCCTGCGCGCTGCCGCCCGCATCAAGCCGGTGATCCTGGTCAAGGTCGGTCGCCATCCGGCCGGCTCGAAAGCAGCGATGTCCCATACCGCCTCACTGGTGGGCGCCGACGACGTGTTCGATGCAGCCATCCGGCGCGTCGGCGTGGTCCGTGTGGATACCGTCACGCAGCTGTTCACCGCTGCCCGGTCCCTGGCTTGCGGTTTCCGCCCCGCCGGCAACCGTCTTGCCATCGTCACCAACGGCGGCGGGCCCGCCGTCATGGCAGCCGACCGGGCCGCCGATCTGGGATTGGTCATGGCCGAATTGTCGGACACCACGATCGAATACCTCAATCAGTATCTGCCGCCGAACTGGCCGCACTGCAACCCGGTGGACATCATCGGAGACGCACAGGCGGACCGTTATTATCATGCCGTCAAAGCCTGCCTGGATGACGAGAATGTCGACGGCGTGCTGGCCATCCTCACACCGCAGGCGATGACCAAGCCGCTCGAATCCGCCCAGGTGCTGATTGAATTTGCCAACAGCAACACTCACGGCAAGCCGCTGCTGACCTGCTGGATGGGCGAGACACAGGTCGCCGAGTCCCGCAGGGCGTTCACCAAGGCACACCGGCCGCACTTCCGCACACCGGAACCGGCAGTCGAAGTGTTCTCGCACTTGTACGCCTACTACCACAACCAGAAGCTGCTGATGCAGATGCCGGGCCCGCTTGCCCACCACGTCGAGCCGGATGTTGAAGGTGCCCGCCTGATCATCGAAGGCGCGCTGCAGGAGCATCGCAAAGTGCTGACCGAGATGGAATCCAAGGCGCTGCTTTCGGCCTTCCAGATTCCGGTGGCACATACCATGGTCGCGCATTCGGCGAGCGAGGCACTGTTGATCGCGCAGCAACTCGGATTTCCGGTGGCGATGAAGATCAACTCGCCGGACATTTCGCACAAGACCGATGCCGGCGGGGTGGTGCTCAATCTGAACACTTCGCACGGCGTCCTTGCCGCCTATCAGCACATCATCGACACCGTGCGCCTCAGTCAGCCCAATGCCAGGATCGACGGCATCTCCATCGAGCCGATGGTCGTCAAGCCCAACGGCCGGGAGCTCATGATAGGCGTGACCACGGATCCGGTGTTCGGCCCGGTGATCACTTTCGGCGCAGGCGGTACGACGGTCGAGATCATGGGCGACCGCGCCGTCGCGCTGCCCCCGTTGAACCACTTCCTGGTGAAAGATCTGATCCAGGGCACCCACATCGCCAGGATGCTCGGCCAGTTCCGCAATCTGGCGCCGGCCAACATCGATGCGCTGGAAGATGTCCTGCTGCGCGTATCGGAAATGGTATGCGAACTGCCGCTGCTGAAGGAGATGGACATCAATCCGCTGATCCTCGACGAGAACGGCGTGTTGGCCGCAGACGCGCGTATCGTCGTCGAATTCCGCCAGCCCAGCTCGGATCGCTATGCGCACATGGCGATCTATCCCTATCCGTCCCAGCTGGTTTGCCAGTGGCAGATGCCCGACGGCACCGACATCACCATCCGCCCCATCCGTCCGGAAGATGCGTTGCTGATCAAGAAATTCGTACATGACCTGTCGGAGGAATCCAAGTACTTCCGCTACATGAACAGCGTGCAGGAATTGACCGAGGAGATGCTGGCACGCCTGACGCAGCTGGATTACAGCCGCGAAATGGCGCTGATCGCGGTAGTCGAAGAGGTCGGAAAGGAAGTCGGACTGGGCGTATCGCGCTACGCGATCAATCCGGATGGAAAGACATGCGAATTCGCACTTGTGATCGCGGACAACATCGCCGGCAAGGGATTGGGCCAGAAACTCATGGTCACGCTGATGGAAGCGGCACGCTCCTACGGATTGGCGGTCATCGAGGGCGAAGTCCTGAACAACAACCACAGGATGCTCAAACTGATGACCCGCCTCGGCTTTACCCTCAAGTCCAGCGAGGACGATCCGGGCGTGATGAAAGTCAGCAAGGAGTTATAGCTGCACGCCTCCGGAAGACCGATTCATTGCAGCATGAACGTCTCGTACTCCAGCGTATCCAGCTTGCGCGAAAGCAAATGCATCCCCGTCAGCACGGTGATCAGCAGCGACAGCGCGAAGCCGTAGCCGTAAAAGCTGGCGCCCAGATAGAGGCTCAGCGACGTCAGGGCGATGTTGGCAAGCAGGAACAGGACGCAGAGGAATACCACGATGCGGCGCTTGTCGAGGTAGAAGAAGATGTTCAGGATGCCGAGCAGCACCACCTGCAGGCCGGCCGCGACCACGTCCACATAGAGCAGCGGCAGATACAGGCTCGAGATGCCGAGCCAGTCCAGCAGTTTCTCGCCGAGCACAAAAACCAGCAGCACGGCGATAGCCTGTATCTTGAATATCTCGAACAGCCCCTGTCGCACCGTGAACAGCATGTTGTCGCGCATGGTTTCGATATGATCGAGCGAACCCCCTTCGCGTACGGCGTCATAGAACTTTTCGTAATACTCAACAAAATCGGTTTCTATCCGCACCAGGAATACCGCCATGCCGGGAATGATCGCCAGATAGGCGAGGAAGATCGGAAAATCGTAGATCAGCGATGCCCGCAACGGCCCGATGACGCTCTGGCTGGTGTCCGGGTAGAACCAGAACATCAGCTTGTCGGCCCAGACCGCGAGATTGTAGAGAAAACCCGCCCAGACCAGACTGGTATACATCGCCCCCAGACGCATGAAATCAAAAGAAATGAAGGAATCATCCAGGGGGAAAGTGCGCAGCGTCAACGCCACCATGCCGACCAGCAGCACGAAATGCCCAATCACAAAACCGAGCAGCAATCCTTCCATACCATGCGTTCGCAGCAGCAGCGCGCCCAGCACGGTGACCGTGTAGCCGATCGCGAACAGGACCACGATCTCCTTGTACTGTTTCATGCCCGACAGGAAGATCGTGGCCACCCAGATCGCGCACAGGATGACGAAGCCGGCAAGCATCAATATCCGGTACGACACGCTCATCCCCGAAAAGAACAGGAATATCGCAAGCAGTCCGACAATACCGCTGACACCGGTCACGATGAGCAGCATGCCATTGAAATTCGGCAGCACCTGCCTGTCCAGCTTCTTGAACAGACTGTCGGCGATGAACCGGGTAAAACCGAGCTGGATAAAACCGGTCAGGATCAATGAACTGAGTATGAGATAGGTAACGGATACCTGGAACTGGACGATCAACATATGCGGGAACACCACGCCCAGACTCAGGAATCCGACAAACAGGATCCCGACGATAGACAGTACCCATGGACCCGAGCTGATGATGCCCGCATAGGCATAGGCCTGGAACAGCCCGAAATAACTGTCCTTCTTCAGCAGCTTGCGCAGCTCAAAGCCTATGCCTGCCATGTCGTCACCTCTTCATAGATGGCGCGATAGCTGGCAAACATCTGCTCCTGTGTGTAATGGGCCTCGACTCGCCGTATGCCGGCCTCGCTCGCCGCTTTCCACGCGGCCTCGTCGGTCAGCAACGCCAATGCCGCCTCCGCGAGGGCTTGCGGATCGGCGATGTTCACAATGCCCCCGGCAGCACCGAATGCCCGATCCTGCTCATCCAGGCCGTAGATCAGCTGGCGGCAGGAGCCGACATCCGTACTGACTGCGGGCACACCTGCGGCAAACCCCTCCAGCAGCACCAGCGGCAAACCTTCGCTGATCGAACTCAGCACGACCAGGCCGATCCTGGGCAGCAGTTCGGTCATCTGCTGAAAGCCGAGAAACTTGATGTTGCCGTCAAGTCCCAGACCGTTGACCAGATCGCGGCACTCATCCACATAGTCCGGATCCTCATCCTCAGGCCCGGCGATCCAGCCCTGCGCTTCGGGCATGCGGTTGACCACCGTACGCATCGCGCGGATATAGGTCTTGATGTCCTTGATCGGCACGACACGGCCGATCAGGCACAGGATAGGCGGCGGCGATGCAGGGCGCTGCGCGCGCAGTGCAGCGAAACGTGCAACGTTGACGCCGTTTGGAATGTTGCGGGTACGTTCTGCCGGCGCGCCATCCTCGATCTGCCGCAAGCGGTTGGCCTCGAACAGGGCGACGATATGGTCCGCGCTGTCGTAGCAACGTGTGCCGAGCGCCTGAAAGAAACGTATCCAGAGCTGGCGGAAATAGCTGATCTCCGTGGGGTCGCGCTGAAAGACATTGCGGTTGTCCCTGACCCACTGCGCCTGGAACAGGTCGATCTTGCGTTCCTTGGTGTAGATGCCATGCTCGGAAAGGATCAGCGGGCATCCGTTCTTCTCTTTCAGCATCGCCCCGAGCAATCCGGCATAACCGGTTGAAACCGTGTGATACGCGCGCACCGGAATGAAGTTCTCGGCGATGTCGGCCAGCATCCAGATCGGTGCATGCATCGAGCGCACCGTCCAGAAATAATCTACGAACGAAGGATCGGAGCAATATTTCTGGTATTTGTCCTTGACGAAATCCCAGGCTGTCTCGCTGTACAGAAAGGTTTCAAGACTGGCGCCGCCATTGGCTGAAAGTTCCGGAATGAGTTTCTTGAAGGTCTCCCTGCCATCGGGATTGGTCTCGGGGAAACGGAAACATTCGTGCAGATGCTTGATGTCCCCGAAGACTGCCGGATCTCCGTGCATCGGGCGCACCTGCGGTACCGCATGGCGATTATGCAGATAATGTGTTTCCAGATGGACGACATTGTCCGGCAGGACATATTTTGCGTCGCCGTAATCCTCTGCCCGGCTGCCGATGAAGATCAGGGCAAACGTATACTGGGGAAAACCGCGGATGACCTGGTTGACCCAACTTGAAACACCGCCGGAAACAAAAGGGAAAGTCCCTTCCAGCAACAGTCCGATGTCGGCACTTTCAGCGCGGGGGAAATTCATACGACGTTCTCTTTGTCAGAAACAAATCCCTGATGATCGGTCTTGCGCACCCAGAAATTGATCGCACTTTTCATGATCGGCGTGACCTGGTAACCGGCGAGGCGCGAGAGCAGACTTTGCACCGTCTTGTAATCGCGCCGGTTGAACGCGATCTCGACGATATACGGCAATGCGCGCGATTCGGGCAAGCCGTGCGACACCGCAGACCCCAATATCATCAGGGCTTCTTCGTATCTTTTGGTCTCAAGCAGAATGCGGCCCTTCAGGAAGAGCAGTCCCGTGTCCTGCTGTTCGATATTCAATGCGGCATCCGCGTAGTAAAGCGCCTGATTCAATGCGTGCGTACGCAGATCACCCTGCGCAAGTCCGGCATAGATCATTTCCCAGTACAGTTCCGCCAGATGCCTGAGACCCACTAGGCGCAATTCCCTGCTTTCCGCACTTCTTAAATTGACAAGTTCGGCATGGATCTGTGCCGTGATCTTTTTTTCCCGGCTGTCGAGCAAGCCATAAGCGACCAGTCGAATATCGTCGGACGCATCGCCCAGCATGTTTTGCAACAAGGGACTTGAAACACGTGCCGGGATCCCCTGCAGTGCCAGCAACGATTGCAGGCGTCGCTGGGTGGGGATGGAAGTATGTGCGAGACGTGATTTGATCCCGCCCTGGCTGAACCTGATCTCAGGTTCACGGAGCGACAGGACGAACTCCGGCAATACCAGATGGGCAAAAGGCTGCGCGACATGATCGCGGCGGCGGTAGATCGAAAGCTGGGCTGCGGCATATACCCCGGGCAAGCCCAGCAACGGGATGAAGAATGCGACATTGAACAGCAGCAGCGTGGTCAGCCTGCGGGGATGACGAAATTTTTCGGGAATGAAATACCAGCCGGACAGGGCCAACAACAGGCTCGCGGCCGCATGCTGAAGCAGGAAAAGGAGCAGTATCCAGTCGTTGCCGATCTTCAGCGAGATCGTGGCCATTGCGGACGCTTCAAGCAGCAGGCCCGCCAGTGCGAGCAGGAATTTAATCATGCCGCACTCCAAATACACGCTTCAACGATGCCACCGGATCGCTTTCAGCCAGGCTGATTCTGATCGGCGTCAAACTCCATTGGTCGTAATCGAGCCCCATGTATTCTTTCAGCATGGTTTCGATGCGAAGCAAATATCCGTCTACCGCCGATTCATTGGCCAAAGGCATCAGATTGACCAGCAACAAACGATCCCCGGCTTTGGTTTGCCAGGGAATATCCAGGCCTCGCCGGATATGTGTGAGCTGGTTGATGGCCTGGCGGCCCCTCTCGTCGTTGGCGAAGGATAGCGTGACAAGATGGCTGTTGATGTTGTAGGAGCGTTGCAGGTGCAACAGGCGGGAGAATTCTGCGGCAAAATCGTTTTGTGCTTCGGGAAAGAGTTTGAGGAATCGTCGAACCCCCTCGGACTCGTTCACGCAATCCGCATAGTAACCAAGCATCACCGAAAGCATTTGCAGGTTTTCTTCGTTCAGCGCAAGAAAAGGCATGCGATCGATCGCCAGCACACCCAATACATTCTTGTCACTGGCCAGAATGGGCGCGACTACCAGAAACGGCGAAGGAAGTTCCACATCAGGCAATCCCTCGATAAGCAAGTGAGACAGGGATTGATGTTCCAGCGCATGGAGCAGCAACGGATCGTCGGCGGACAAATTGGGAGCTGAACCGATCTGGCTCGTCCGCACATAGTCCCCTTCTTCGGATCGAACGAAGATCGCCGCGGATTCAAGCTGGCAGTACTGCGTCAACAATTGGAGCAATGGAAGCGATGCGGGCAGACTTGAGTCACCCTCCCCGACGGTCAAGTGCCTCAGGCCGCTCAAAGCATCGCGCAGCGTGACAGGCTTGGTCAGGATCTCCTGCTCCATGCGGTCATGCGAAAGTCTCAGCAGCAAATGACGAAGCGTCATTCTTCCCAATCGCTCGTCGAGGTAATGGTTGGTCTCTTCCGCCCGGCGCAGGCGCACCCCCCAGGCAGCGCTGAATTCGCCGCACAGCATGACCAGGATCAGTCCGCCCAGAAAGAACTGCTCGGGAAAACTCTCATGGGTCTCCGACAAATGGTCCATCAATTTCCACGCCGCGATCAGCATAAGCGAGGAAACGAAACCGGGGGCCACGCCATAGCGCAGCGCGATCAATACCGGGGCAAGCCATATCCACGGGAATTCGCCGCCGATCTGGAACGGATCGTCGCGCTCGAAAAAAATCCCCGCTGCGACGGCACCCAGCGTGATCACCGCAACTTCCAGCCACATCAGGCGATTGTGACGCACCGGCGCCAATGCGATATGCAACCGCGCCAAAAACTTGCCGAATAAGCTTTTGAGTATCACGGGATGATTATTCTATGGATGCTTCGGACAACATATTCTTGATCAGTTTCTGGGCGACCGCGCTCAATGCATCGCGACTCCAGCCGCTCTTGCTGCCGGCCGAGCTCCACACGACACGGTCCCCATCCTTGAGATCGATGATCTGCAGCGTCATGCCGACCGCGGGTTCGCCGTCGACTCCGACTTTATAGTGCCACTCCTCTACCGTACCCGTCACCGCATAGCGCACGCCCTGCTCACGCGCCCAGTTCATCGCATCGATCACCACTTTGCGTTCGGCAGGTTCGAACAGGCTGTCCTGATTCAATGCCGGCGGGTAGCTGCGCAGATTAGCGATCCCGCGGGTGCGCAACAGCACTTCGACCAGCGCTTCCGCGCGCAAACCTGCCTGCGGCACATCGGTATGATTGACGATGGGCAGCAATGCCCATTTCGCATCGCGCTCCAGCGGCTTGGAGTTAGGGTTCTGATCCATGACCGCACAGGATGCGAGCATGGATACGATGAGCAAGATGCCAAGTTTGATCGTTTTCATAAAATTTACTCCTGCGTGAGTTGCCATTCAAAACAATTGTCAGTCGATAAAATACCGGTAGTTCAATTTGAATTCGCGGATCAAACCGTTGAGGAGGTTTGCGCCACCGCGTACCTGACTGAGGGTCAGGGAGAGCTGGTCGCGGCCGGCAACCGAGCCCGCCAGACCCAACATCGCATTATAGCCCTGCCCGCTCAGATCATTGTTGGTTGCACAGCCGTCCGCATAGGGACGCCATGCGTAAGTATAGACACGCCGGTTGAGTTCGCCGGTTCCGAAACACACCCCGTAGATATTCATATTGTCCGGCAACGGAAGGACCGCATTGGCGGCAGTGTTGAAATTGGTATGGATGCCGATCAGTCTCACCTTCCAGTTCGGATACTCGGTGCGAATCTGGTGACCCAGCTCCATGGAAAGGTGGTTTCCGCTCCCCAAAAAATCCCCGGTCTGGGTGTAATAGCGTGCCCAGCCCGGCTCCACGTTGAAGTAATCTCGCTTGCTGAAGTCGTAAAGCAACCCGGTACTGACCTGGTCGCGCATCCCGAAGACCATCAGATCGTTGGATTCGTCGGCAGCGGCGTTGACTTCCAGCCCCACCTGCAAATTGAGGCGCGGAAGAACAGTCATTTCATGCTTCACCTGGGATTCGGTCACGTTCGCGTATTCATTCCTGCGCCGCACCGCGATCTCCGTATCGCCAAGACTGCCGTGGTTGCTCAGCGCAATGCCGGTGACCTTTTCATTCGGCGGTGCATTGCCCATGGCCGACTCGGGGTCGTTGGTTTCGCGCGTCTTCTGGTATTCGACCGCAAAGCGCATACCCTGGGCGATGGTCGTCTCGACCCGGCTGCTCTGAACGTAGCGATGCAAGCCTCCAAACTGATTGGCCTGCAGTTCAAGATCGACAAAAGTGGCAGTAGCCAACGCATCTTCGCTCAGCCGCTGATAAGCCTCATCATTGCCCGGATCGTCCTCCAGTCCCCGGAAGACGATGGATTGCGCGTAGCCGAGTTGATCGGTCGCAATCGCCGCATCATGGCGGACCAGCATCGGCATGCCACCCGGCTGCTGCGCCAGAAAACCCGCAAGTCTACCGGTATCGTTCTCCGCGGCAGCAACGGCAGTATCGGCCCATAAGGGACGGCTGAGAGACTGGCCGTAGCGCTTCCACAACCAGGCTTTGGCATTTGCAGACTGTTCTGTCGATATCGCCCATCCCAGCACCAGTTCATCGGCCGTGCGATCAGCTCCCGCATCGTGCTTGTTCAGCGTGGCTGCCCATTCCAGCGTCATCTCATTGGCTTTGAGATCCGCAACAATGTCGCGATCGAGCAGCCTGTCCTGGCGCAATACCGAACGCACCAGCGCGAGATCCGGATCGCCGGGATGATTCAACATCGACAAGCGCGCAGCTGCCAGCATGTCATTTGAGTAAGGGAGCTTCACCGGTTTTGCGGACAAGGCAACGCGCAACTGCAGCCAGGCCTGCCTGCGCACGCGGTCGGCCATGCCCGCTTGCCGGTTCTGCTCAAGCGCATCGGCAAAATTCACGAGCCAGAGGAAATCCTGCCCTCCCCGCCTGAATTGCCGGCCGTAGTAGGCAACCGCGCGCGACGGCTGATCGAGCACCTGATACGCGGCGGCCAGCGCACCCCAATAGGCCGGATTCAGATGATCTCCGCGGGCTTCTATTTTCTCCACCATCTCACGCAGTGCCTGCCGGTCGTGCGAATCGATAAAGAACCAGAGCATGGCATTGGTGGTATTGGGATCGTTCGGGGCGATCCCGGCGGCATGGCGAAAATCCGAGCGCGCGGCCTGATAATCCCCGGTTGCCCGGAAGAACTGCGCACGCAGCACATAAAAGTGCGAGTTGTCGGAAAGGTTCACCTTGCTGTCAGCCGAAACCTGCGCAAACAACCGCTTCTGCGCCGGAAGATCGTTCCTGGCAGCGTAGATCTCCAGCGCCCTCAACAGCATGTCCCGGTCACCGAACCGCCGGTAACCCAACTCTGCCAGGGCCGCCTGCTCTTCCTGCCGGGTATCGCCGAGCAGATAGATCAGGCGGCTGATGTCCTCCCTTGCAAGATTCCCGGTCGATGCCAGAAGGCGGTAGTTCTTTGCAGCCTCGCTGTCCTGCTGCAGCTGCCAGGCCAGATCGGCCAGCAGCTTCCAGAAGGGGGAATCCTTTTCATCGACAACAGCCCGATTCTTTTGCAGCAGATCATAGGCTTTCTGGTACTCGCCTTTTCTCAAATACAGGTTGGCGACCTTGATCACCCAGTCGGGATGGGGCCCCTGGATTTTCAGCAGGCGTGAATACAGGGTGCCGGCAAGTTCGTCATCCCCGCTCCGCTCCGCCAGTCGTGCGGCGATCTCCAATTGCAACGGCAGATGATCGGCGGCATACCGCGTTTGGAAATACGTGATGCCTTCCTGCTGGCGTCCGGTCTGCTCGAACATGTCCGCGATATTGTTCAATTGCACTTCATTCATCTTTTGCCTGGTGGCCATGAGCTTCCACGCATCCAGCAGCGCATCGTAATCGTTCTGGGCAGGCGCCAGCCTCAATACGGCCAGCAACGCCTCTTTGCTGTCGTCGTTGCGCAGCAACCAGCGCCACTCGCGCAACGCGATGTCGGGCTTGTTGGTCCATTCCGCCACCTGTGCCAATCGCTTGTGCCATACCCTGTCTTTGGGTACCTGGCGCACGGCAGCCGCAGCCACGCGAAACGCCTCGGCCAGATTGTTGTTCCCGACAAAAACATCGAACGCGAGCTGATAGTGTCTTTGGTTGTACGGCCGGATACCGTCGATGCCATCCTGCGGCTGTATCGAATCGTCCGCATTCGCGTTCGCGATCCCGATCAGCCCGAGATCGATCTTCTGCAGCCAGGCCAGGACAGGCTCCAGCCAGGAAAGGTGCAACAGCTTCTTGGCATAATGAACGGCTCGCGGCTGATCGTTGGCAGCGCGTGCGGTCTGCACCAGAAAATAGAGCGTCTCGGTATCGTCCTCGAGGTTGCCCAGGTGCTGATCGATCGCCTTCATCGCCTGACTGTAAAAGCCTCCGGACATCAGGGCGCGTATGCCCGACATCAGGAACCTGCGCTGTTTAGCCAGCGAAGTTTCCTTGTGGCGGGCAATGAAATACAAATGGGCCGCAAGTTCATAATCCCCTTCACCGCGCACGCGGGCTGCCGTCTCGGCAAACCAGTCTGCCGGCATCGTCGCGGACGCATCGGAGAGGGTTCGATAGAGCACGGCGGCGATCCCGCTCTCGTGCAATTGATCCGCCTGTCCCGCAAGGTATACCAGGGTCGGCACGGGCCAGTCGCGTCCGAGCAGCTTCATGAAGGTGGCAGTGCGGCGTTGTCCCAGATTCGCCTGCTGCGCAGAGTTGTCGGCACTCTGCAGGTATAGCCGGGTCAGATATTTGTACTCGATCAGCAACCCTTTCGTCTGCCAGACGGAAGAATCGCTTTTCAATGCCGGTTCGATGAGTTCCGGAATCCCATCCGTCTCGCCAAGGAATATCCTGTGCTCGGCAAGCAGGATGCGCAGTTCCATATTGTGCGGGTCGGCCTTCAGCAGGTTGGTGAGATAACCGACCGTCAAAGCGTCGCCCAGCCGCTGCTGCGCCGCCTGCCGCAGCAAGTCCTGTTTCGGAAAGATCATCACCAGCGGGATCAGCACGACCACGGCGAACCCGACCAATGTCCAGTTGGACATCAGGCGCGGCCGCTCGATACCGCGCTTACCGCGGGCAGTAAATTCGTAGCTCGTCGATTGCATGGTCGTGTGTGGAAAAATGGCTGACGCCTTTGCCCCTGGAATCCGCCTTGATCGCATGACCGTCGGCACGCACCGTACAGCGCGTGTCCAGGGCCAGATCGAACTTCAAGGGAACCTCCCCGTTCAGTGACAGCGCCACTGTCTTGCCATTCGCTGCAGTGGCAGAGGTCAGGCGTGTGACGCGCGCGTTGGCAGACACCAGATAAGGCAACGCGGCTGCAGATTTGCTGAAACGGATATTCGCTTCACTGGCGGCGAGATGCAGATACTGTCCGTCCCGATAGCGATTGAAGCCGGCCACTTCGGATCTATCGTCAAGCACGGGTTGCCCGAGTGCCAGCGGCGCGCGCAGCTCGTGCACATCCCCCGCGCCGCGCACCAGCCAGCCGTCGTGCGTGCGCGCCACCACCATGCTGTTGAAATCCAGTACCTTGCGGATGTAGTCGGAGACATGGACCGGTGTGGTCTCCTGCCCCATGGCCCATTTGAAGACCCTGTCGAGCGCGCGCAGCGATGCAGGCTTGCTGGCCGAATAGGAGTGGAAATAGATATCGATCGGTTTCAGCCGGTACGGAGCATCGGTCAACTCGAAGGTCTCGATGACCCGCTCGAAACCGTAGAACGGTCCCAGCCAGTTGTTGGTGTAGACGTTCTCGTTCTGATTCGGTGCATACACCTGGAAATAATTCTTCTTCCAGACGCCCAGCGGTCCCACCAGTGACAACGTGGGGAAACTGCGGGTGATCGTCGTTTCGCCGCCGTTCATGCTCAGTATCCCGACGTGATTCGCGACTTCGAGCGCATCCGCTCCCACATTGCAATCGCCGGTCCAGAGGAAGGTCATCACTTTCTTGCCGGGCGGAGCCAGCCTGGATTCGATATAGGAGATCGAGCCGGGAATCTCTTTCTGCAGGTCGAAGGTGTAATTCGGCAGATTGAGGTGATAACCCTCATCCTCCGGATTGCTTGCGGCCTTTCGCCACTGGAAAGGATGAGAGTAGGAATGGCTGCCGATCTCGACCTGCGGCATCGCGAAGATCTTGCGTGCGATCTTTTCCAGTGCAGCCGACTGGTCCGGATAAAGGCCGTCCGGCGCAGTCTCGCCCTGAATGACCGAGATAGTCGAAGGCAAGGGATATTTCTTCAGTATCTGTTCGAACAGCACTTCGCCGGAATAAGGTGACCCGGCAAACTCCCCTTTGCTCACAAAGCCGTCGCCGTCCATGTGCACCATCAACATGCGCCGTCCGCTCTCGGTCGTCACGTTCGGCACGGGCATTTCCGGCAGCTTGAGCGCACGCATCAGGAACTCGATCGGATTGATCACCCAGCGCTGGTTGTTGCTGGTGTCTTTCGGCCCCGTGTTTGTGTTGATGCTGGTCAGTTCGACGATGACATAAGGATTGAGGACATAGCCTCCCCATGGGGTCAGCGCGACCGCGTCCTGGGTTTCGCCGCGATCGTTCGCCAGCGTCAGCAGGGATTTTCCGGTCTGGACATGCAGCGGAAAGAAGGCCGCGCGATCAAGGATCGGCTGCGTTTCAAAACCGATCAGGGAGTCGTGCTGGACGATGTGCAGGCGCGTGCGTTCAGTGGATGCCGACGAGAACTGCACGCCGAGTTGCCCGGCGTCGACATTGTCAAACAGGAATTCGCACTCGCCCAGAACGACAACCGGCACGCCGGCATCGATTTGCTTCTTCAGCCAGGCGGCCAGAATGCTGCCCTGTTTGCCGGCCGCATTGTCCAGCCACACCACGATGCCGGCGTAGCGTCCAGCCAGCGGTTCGGCAGGCAGCGCGCCGCGGCCATCCAGATATTCGACGCTGTATCCCAGATAGTTGAGCGGCATCGTGCCGTAATTCAATCCGCTGGTATTGATCAGGTCGTACTCGGTGTTCGCATTGTTGTGAACCATCAGGATCTTGCGCGGCATGACCTCGATCTTGCCGACCCCCAGCATGTTCAGTTCCGGATTCGTCACCCAGGGAATGAATCCCAGGTCGCCAATCTTTGCCGCCGTCTCGCGCGCGAGATAGCGCTTTTCGGGCGGCACATAGTCGATGGACAACACCGGCAGCTTGTATTCCTGTTTGACGCGCTTGAGCTGGCCCAGCAACCATGCCCGATCTGCGGCGGGCACCGGCCGGTATTTTTGCTGCGTCTGGTTCCATTCCTGAAACAGCGACTCGACGGCGACGGCAAAGACTTCCTGGTGAAGCTGCGGCAGGATCTCAAACCCGCGATTGAAGATCAGCCTGGCTTGCGGGTAACGCTTCTTCAGCTCGCGGATCACCGCCACCAGGCCTGCTTCCTGGCTGGCCCTGGCCGCATCCGTTTTGGCAAAACGCTGGTAGGAATCGAGCGTATCCAGGAAGAACCCGCGATAACCCGCGTCCCACAAAGGCTTGATGGCATGCTCGACAAAGAACGCGGGCCACTCCGGGCGCGACTGGTCGATCACGTCGCTTCCCCACTCTGCATCCTGTCCCAGTTTCCACGCATCCGGAATATCCTTCTGGTAGGCGCGCTCTACGGTGGATTCCCCCACCGAAACATAAGCGAACAAGGCTGTCCTGTCATTGGCATACGGCTTGGGATCGGGCACATGCGCCGGCTCCACCACCACCACATCGAATGCGTGCAGTTCGTCCCACGGCGGATTGTCCCCGTAGAACATGGCAATGTTCGGCTCGGACGCCAACGCCAGAGAAGACGTCAGCATCAGCACATGGAAAATTCCCAACCGGCACCGCGCAAGGATCGGAGTCAAACGGTTCACGCTGGATATTCGAGGAGTTGTTTCAGGCCCTCGGCCAACGGAGTCATGGCCGGGGGATCAAGCTGCTCGAACATCTTGCGCGGCGATGCACTGGAATGGCGGATATCGCCCATCGCAGGCGGCGCATGGTGAATGACGGGCGTGCGCGCCGCGCATTTCGCCAGCGCGCCGATCAGTTCCAGCAATGTCACGCTTTGCCCGGTGGCGATATTGCATACTCCGGTCGTGGCACTTTTCAGCGCGTTCAGATTCAGACGTGCGACATCCTTCACGAAGATGAAATCCCGCGTTTGCCCGCCGTCGCCGTACACGCGCAACGGGTCGCCCTTGGTGATTGCGGAGGCAAACCGGCTGATCACCCCGGCATAGGCTGAGGAAGGATCCTGACGCGGGCCGTAGACATTGAAGTAGCGCAACCCGAGGGAAGAAAGCGAATACAGCGCGTGATACAGCGCCGCATACTGGTCGTTGATGCTCTTCTCCAGTCCGTAGGGAGACAGCGGTGCGACCGCGGATGTCTCGTCCAGCGGCAGATGTTCGGGGGCGCCATACACTGCCGCACTGGAAGCGTAGACGAACCGGCTCACCTTGGCGCGGCGTGCCCCGTCGAGCACTTTAAGGAATCCGCTGATATTGTGCTGGCTTGAGCCGAGCGGATCGGTCACGGAAGCAGGCACCGAAACCTGCGCCGCCAGATGCAGTACATGGCTGATGCCGACGAGCGCCTGGTCGACCGCCGACGTATCGCGGATATCGCCGTTGATCACTTTCAGACTGGGATGCTCGGGCAGATTCGCGCGTTTGCCCGAAGTGAAATTGTCCAGCACGCAGACCTGTGCACCGTCGGCCAATAATGCTTCAACACTATGCGAGCCGATAAAGCCTGCGCCACCCGTAACCAGAACACGCATTTGTGACATCGATACTTACCTGTTGACGTATGCCTTGAGAGTTTCCCGATAACGCCTTATTCGCACCAAGACCAGTTGGCTGGATTTTCGGCATCACTTCCCCGGCAAATTTAATTGACTTAAAAACTTAATAGCAATGAACGTGCCATCGATTGACAATTGCAATAAGCCATTGCCGGCAGCGAAGATTAGGCTCCCGCGGCAAGCGCCCCGGTGATATGTGACAAATTGCTGACGCAGGATGACTATTAGTCGACTGGCGTGAGACGGCATCACGTCTCTTGCAAAGGAATGCCGCCTCTATCGTTCCAACCTTCAGTGACTGTAGCAGCGGAGTTGCTGGGAGAATTCCCGCAGGGCATTGATGCCGCTTTCTTCCGCGCGGCGGCACCAGTTTTCCAGCTTCTGTGCAAGCTGCTCTTTCGACTCGTTGGACCTGTTTGCCAACAGGACCAACTCCTGGCGCATCGAGTAGATGGTCTGGAATACCGCGCTGGACTGAACCGCCTGCTTGAGTGCCAGCCGCTGCCTTTCGGGCAGGTAATTTTCGTCGACCTTCAGCCAAAGCTTGATCGCTTCACGCATTCCCCTAGCGTGTTGCGCATGGATCGCACGGGCGTGCTGCAAGCGGTGGATCTCGTTATTCGCCGTTTCCCGCAACGATCTGGCGAACCTGCCCATCACTTCGTACTGGTGGTAGACGATGGATTGCAGTGTTTCCGTATCGCATTGAACCTTGGCCGGATTGGTGCGCACCTTGGGCGCGACCTTTCTCACCCTGGCCAGGCCTAACATCGAGAGGATGCGGATATACATCCAGCCGATGTCGAACTCCCACCATCTGACGGAAAGCTTGGCCGATGCGCTGTAGGCATGGTGGTTGTTGTGCAACTCCTCGCCGCCGACCAGCAGTCCCCAGCCGACGATATTGCGCGAAGTGTCGTTCGTCACAAAACTGCGATAACCCCAAAAGTGCCCGACGCCGTTGATGACGCCGGCCGCAAAGAACGGGATCCACAGCATCTGCACCGCCCAGATCGTGATGCCGATCGGGCCGAACAGGATCACATCCATGAACAGCATGATCGTTATGCCCAGGCTGTGGCGCTTCGCGTAGAGATTGCGCTCGATCCAGTCGTCCGGTGTTCCGTTCCCGTAGGTTTCCAGGGTGGCGGCATTACCGGCTTCCTTGCGATACAACTCATAGCCGCCCAGCAACACGCTGCGGATGCCATACACATTGGGGCTGTGCGGATCCTCCGGCGTTTCCACCTTGACGTGATGTTTGCGGTGTATCGCCACCCATTCCTTGGTGACGATACCTGTCGTGAGCCATAGCCAGAAACGGAAAAAATGACTGGTGATCGGGTGCAGTTCCAGCGAATGGTGCGACTGGTGCCTGTGCAGAAAGATCGTGACTGCGGCAATGGTGATGTGGGTGAAGGCCAGGGTGAACAGGACATATCCCCACCATGCCGGATTAAGTAAACTGAATTGCATTTCTGAAGCCGCCTTAGAAAAACTCCGCACATTGCTGACTACAGGTCTCCCGGAGAGCAGCGGCGAATAGATTTGAATCGGGAAACATAGACACATCCTATGCCTGACCAATTTGTATGTCTATTCATTTATTTTCCGATTCACCCTTCAGCTTCAAGAATGCCTCCGCCATCACGCTCACCCCCTTTGGATGGGCCCCACGCTGTAACTCCATGACTTCACGATTGTATTGACCCGTCTTGGCGGAGGCGGTATCTTCGGCGTCACTTGTTATCCAGGCCCGATCGACTTAGCAATGTTGTCAAACACGATACCGCCCAATTCGACAAACTTGTTGCACCGCTGGTGTGTGATGGAGGCCGTGTCGCCGGAGGATATCCGCACCCGCCACGTTTGTGGACAGAACGCCACCGGCAGCTTTGGTATCTCAACAAGCGCCATTCAAGAGTTCGATCCGGTCGCCATGACCGTCAAAACGCTCAGCGGCAAGACTTACACCCTGATTGGACTGCCTGACAAATCCCGCGTCGGCGAGGCCGCGTGGCGCAAATGGTCCAATGACAACCGCATCGTTGCGGAACTGGACGTGACCAGCGACTACCTGAATGTAGATCCGGCACCGACGATAACGTTCAAACGGCTAAAACGGCCCGGCGCCACATCGGACTGCTGATCTTCCGGGCTACTAACCGCCCCCGTTTTACAAAACCCTGACCTCCAACCCCGCTTATCCCGCCCATTCGACTTGCCCTGATGGAACTACTCGCCATCTGACTAACCCTGCCAAATACGCTGGGCAAGTCATTGGTTATGTCCAATGACAGGATGGTTTGGCAGGCTGAGCGTGTGCTGTTGGGGCGAATACCCTTTACAGCCAAGGCTACCTCTTGCGGGTACACCACGAACCAGTTTTAGTGAACCAAGGAACCCGCCAATCCCGTTCGCCCTGAGCCTGTCGAAGGGTTGAACGGCGCTTGGACCGATGGACATTCAGCTCGCCGCAGAATCTTGAGGAACATCCCCCATGGGCATTCACCCTTCGACAGGCTCTGATGGAACTACTAAGTAGTGACTAAGCACGATACCCCAGTGCTAAGTCACTACTTAACGGCGAATGGCTTTTTTATTTATCAACCCTTCAATTCTAGAAACACCGCAGCCCCCAACCCCGTTCGTCCTGAGCTGGTCGAAGGAAGGAACGGCGCTCAGACCGATGGACACCCCTCTCACTGCTGAATCTTGAGGAAAACCACCTCTAGGGGCATTCACCCTTCGACAGGCTCTGGGCGAACGGATTTTCTTTAACCTTTCAGTTTCGCAAACGCCGCCGCCATCGCCCCACCCATCGCAGGTTGCGCCGGTGCACGGTTTGCTGGCTTGCCACCTGCAGGTTTCCCTTGCCCGCGATTATCCCGTTGCTCGCGCTGGCCTTCCGGCTTGCCGCCCGCCTGCCCTGCCGCATCCGTCAACCGCATCGTCAGTGCAATGCGCTTCCGCTTCTCGTCCACTTCCAGCACCTTCACCTTGACGATCTGCCCGGCCTTCACCACGGTGTGCGGGTCCTTGACGAAGTTATTCGACAACGCCGAGATATGCACCAGCCCATCCTGATGCACGCCGATATCCACGAACGCGCCGAACGCGGCCACATTGGTGACCACGCCTTCCAGGATCATGTCCGGCTTCAGGTCGGACAATGCTTCCACGCCTTCCTTGAATACCGCGGCCACGAACTCGGGGCGCGGGTCGCGGCCGGGCTTTTCCAGCTCTTTCAAAATATCGCTGATGGTGGGGATGCCGAACTTCTCGTCCTGATATTTGGAAGGACTGAGCGACTTCAGCAGATTGCTGTTGCCGATCACGGCTTTGATGTCCTGCTTGATGTCGGCCAGGATGCGCTGCACCAGCGGATACGATTCGGGGTGAACCGCGGAGGCGTCGAGTGGGTCGTTGCCGCCCATGATGCGCAAAAAGCCTGCCGCCTGTTCAAAGGTCTTGTCGCCGAGGCGCGGCACTTCGCGCAGTTCGGCACGGCTGTTGAATTTTCCTTTCAGGTCGCGCTGGTTCACGATGGCCTGCGCCACGCTGCTGGAGAGGCCGGAAACGCGCGCCAGCAAAGGCACCGAAGCCGTGTTCACATCCACGCCCACGGCGTTGACGCAATCTTCCACCACCGCATCCAGCGAACGCGCCAACTGGAACTGGCTCACGTCGTGCTGGTATTGGCCCACGCCAATCGACTTAGGATCGATCTTCACCAGCTCGGCCAGCGGATCTTGCAGACGGCGTGCGATGGACACCGCGCCGCGCAGCGACACATCCAGCTCCGGCAATTCCTTGGAGGCGAATTCGGAGGCGGAATACACCGACGCGCCCGCTTCGGACACGACGATGCTGGTCATCTTCAACCCGGAATTAGGAAGCCCGTCATTCCGGCGAAGGCCGGAATCCAGTTGATTAACAGCTCCCCCTGCAAGGGGGACAACGTCTTTGGTTTTGTCTGCTTCGCAGCCTGTCTTGATCGCTGGATTCCGGCCTTCGCCGGAATGACGGCCTGATGAAGCGTCGGCGCTCCCGCACAACTTAATCAACTCATGCGCCAACTTATCCGTCTCTCTTGAAGCCGTCCCATTCCCAATCGCAATCAACGTCACCCTATGCTTCTTCGCCAGCTGCGACAGCGTATGCAGCGAACCATCCCAATCGTTCCTTGGCTGGTGCGGATAGATGGTGGCGGTATCCACCACCTTGCCGGTCTCGTCCACCACCGCCACTTTCACTCCAGTGCGGATGCCGGGGTCCAGCCCTATGGTCACGCGCGGCCCGGCGGGTGCGGCCAGCAGCAGCGCTTTCAGGTTGCGTGCGAACACGTTGATGGCCTCGGTTTCGGCCTTGCTGCGCAGCGCGCCCATCAGTTCCGATTCCAGGTGCATGAAGCTCTTCACGCGCCAGGTCCAGCGCGCGGTATCCATCAGCCAGCGGTCGGCCGGGCGGTTCATACCCTTGATGCCGAAGCGGCTGGCGATGCGCATCTCGCACGGGTTGTGCGGCGAGGCCCAGGTCGGCTTCTCTTCTTCGCTATCCAGGCGCAGCTGCACATCCAGCATCTCTTCGCGCCGTCCGCGCAAGATCGCCAGCGCGCGGTGCGAAGGAATGGTGTTGATGGATTCGGAATAATCGAAATAGTCGGCATACTTCTCTGCCGCGTCGTTCTTGCCTTCCAGCACCTTGGATTGCACCACGCCGTGCTCCTGCACATATTCGCGCAGCGATTGCAGCAAAACTGCATCTTCGGCAAAGCGCTCCATCAATATCTGCCGCGCGCCATCCAGCGCCGCCTTGGCATCCGCCACGCCGGGGTTGGCATCGCCCGCCTCGCTGGTGAAAGGATCGCGCAGATACTTGGCCGCCTCCTCTTCCGGATTCAGCGTCGGATTCGCCAGCAACGAATCCGCCAACGGCTCCAGCCCCGCCTCCAGCGCGATCTGCGCCTTGGTGCGGCGCTTCGGCTTGTAGGGCAGATACAGATCTTCCAGATGCGTCTTGTCAGTGGCGAGCGAGACCGCCTTCAACAACTCCGGCGTCATCTTGCCCTGCTCGGTGATGGAGGCAATGATGGCCTCGCGGCGTTCTTCCAGCTCGCGCAGATAACGCAGCCGGTCTTCCAGCAAACGCAGCTGCGTATCGTCCAGCCCACCCGTCGCCTCTTTGCGATAGCGCGAGATAAAAGGCACCGTCGCCCCTTCGTCCAGCAAGGCAATGGCAGCAGCGATTTGAGCAGGTTTGGCCGCGATCTCGGCGGCAAGGCGTTGTTCGATTGAAGGAAGCATTGAGTGATTTACTAGATTAAAAAGCCCTCAAATTGCAGAGGGCTATGGGTGAAATTTACGAGGGGCGGATTATGCCAAAGTTGAATGTCTTATGAAAACAAATACGCTCGACACAAGACAACTTTCGGAATCATGTTTCCACAATGGAGAACTTTTATCAAAAAGCAACTTATGATCTCGGCAATATGCGTGCAGCAGTACGAATGTCAGCGCAATTTACGCTATTTGCCAAGAGCCATTGCCGGAATTGCCCAAAGACTGCCTCATTCTGTACTGGATCACTTATGGTTAGCACCACTGAAAATGGCACCCCTTCTTTCGGAATTTTTTCGCCGTCTCTTGATAAGGCATTAATTTGTACTCGCCAATTTGAAGATTTTCCAACTCCGCGAGCTGATTTTTTCCTGTATTGTTTCACCGGCCACCATTTCAAACCTTGCGCAATTAATTCTTGCTCGAACGCTGGGGTATTTGTATTTTTGGGCATGTAAGCTTGCTGAAGCTGCCCCTTCCAGCCTCCCTTTGTCTGCAATTGCTGCAAATGTGCATCCAGGTTGACCCTGACGAACTCAGCACCGTACGCTCGATTCAGCGGCGGGCTATATACAAGAGTCATCCATGCATAACCACGACATTTTCCAGTTGACTGTTCGACCAGACATTGCGGCCAAGTAAATTCAAAGTTAAGCTCTTTGCGATGAGTCAGCACTCCGTTGAAAACCAATGAGATTGCATTATCTTCAGTAAGTAGCATGTCATCGGAGGAAGACGGCACACCAAACCCAACGAATTGGCGCGCAACTGATGAGAGCGAATTATGGGAAAGCGGCTTAGGAATAGCGGCATGGTGAATAAGAAGAGCCGTTAACGTTTCTTTACTCACGCTCCCTTGAATACTAGATGCGAGAGCCGCTAAAGATTTGGCCACAAGCGGCGCCGCATAACTAGTTCCCATGCCTGTAACTTGTTGGCCGCTTGGGTCAATTGAAATTAGCCCGTGATGTTGCGTCTGCGTTGTTGGAACACTCCCTCCAAAATGCGCCAAGTCTGGCTTAACCCCCACTCTAAGACCTGGGCCGCGGCGAGTGTAATTTGTAGGTGTTTCCGACACATGCGGAATTACGTTGGGTACATTAAGTGCTCCAACCGAGAGTGCCGATACGCTTTCTGCCGGCTGAAGAATAGTGTCATCGTATGGGAAAGACGCAATGGTTGAAAGAATCCCCGCTGGATTATTGGGCATTGTCGGGCGGTGTTTCCCTCGCAGATTTCCAGCAGAAACTACGAAAATAACTTGATGCAATCTAGCTATTTCATCTAGACGTTCGGCCCAAGGGCTATAGTCATCTTCCGCGACTGGTGTCATCAAGTTAATGCTTAAGTTGAAAACTCTAATCCCATGGTCTCCAACAGCCTTGCTTACCGCATTTTCAATTTCATCGAAGAAATCGGGCGCCCCATTGGGATAGTACGATTCAAACACACCTGATACATCGTCAGGGAAAATCGAAATATCAAAGATACCGCATCCATCTAACTCACGCGCCACGTCACTACTATTTCCAAACGAGCGCCCGCCGCACATCAATCCAGCAATGAAAGTCCCATGACTGAGGGATTTATGCACAGTAGCAAGATTGTCCCATGACCCAATTTTCCAGGTGTTCAAGAAATCAGACACTCCGCCGTCAATAACACCAATCATTGGATATGTTGAACCGGGCGTTTTCGAAGGAGGGATTCCAATATTGCCAATTGCCGCTGAAATTGGATCAGCGCTTTTCTCAATAACAGGCGGTAGATGTATTCGCCGCACCAATGGGTGCTGATCTAAGAACGCGAGTAGCGATTGGTGTCGATTCTTCTCCGGGCTAAATTTGCCTCTTTGATTATTCCTCTCACCTGATGTGCTGCTGTTTTGTCGACCTTTTGGCCAAGAAAACACTCCGCCGTTACATATGCGAATTGACATCATTCGGCTGTTATATCGCCCTGAGCGAGAAACGAAACCAACTTCGATTGAATCATCAAGAGTACGCAACCCCTCAGAAAACGAAGTAATTAACGCTTGCTGTACGCTTGATGCGCTTGCCATTTCATCCCGTCCAACAGGAAAGGCAAATAACTCAACAAAATACGCTCCACCAGTCACGGGTTGAGAAAGCCATTCAATAGCAGAATTAACATCGAACGACCTTTTCTCACTGGATGTTGGCAGAACCAACTCATCAACAGCTCCAACTTCACTTCTTAAGCGAGATGGATTAGCAACAAGCTTAACCTCACCACTTTTCTTGTTTACCACTTCCTTTAAATTCGTGGTCGGTTCCGCTTCTTCAACCCTGGTCGCAAGCCAATCAATTTGACTTGGCGTCACCTCAAAATAGAGTTCCCCAAGTGCACCAGCTCCCACCATCGTTATGGTTTGATGTTTGAAGAGTGCAGATGTTGGGCGATGGCTTTTTGCGAGCGCATCTTCACGTAAAGTCACTCTCACATAAGCCCCACTTGAATAACCAGAACGAGCTAGTGATGTTTTTATTGAAGATAATTGTTTTACGAGCTTCTGCTTATGCGCCCAAAACGCATCATCTTCGCCCTCATAAAAATCGTGGTTGCTTCCGCCTGCATTTACTTCTTGGGGGGTTACATAGTCTGACGAATTGATGACAATTTGAATTGGATTGTTTTTCATGTGCCCCCTCTCCAGAACAGTAGTTAATCTGCTTTTAGCCAGCGCGCAATTGTGGGCTGAGTCTTACCAAACAGTGAGGCCAAATTTGCTTGATTAAATACTCGTGCATCTTCTTTATAGAGGGCGCGAGCTAATTCATGCTGATCGCTCAATATTAATTTTTGATGTTCCCGCGCCCCCTGTCCTGCATTGGTTAATACATACGACCTAAGTGCGGCAAGAAATTCTTCTTGGGGGTTTAAGGCCATATATCTCTTAACGTTGCGAGACATGGTTTCAATATCAGCTCCGCTAAATCCTTCAGTAAGCCAACTTACCAGGCCCAGTTGAACATCCGAGAGCCTTAGTGGCGGGAAATATTGCGAAATAATTTTTTCGCGGGACTGCGTTTCGGGCAACGGAATAAAAATACGCACTTCAAATCTGCGCCAGATAGCTTTGTCCAATAAGTTTTCGTGATTTGTAATCGCCAAAGTCAAACCAATGCGAGCTCGCGCGTCAAGACTCTGAAGCAGTGTATTCACCACCCGCTTAATTTCGCCAACTTCATGGGGGTCATCCCGGATTTTTGCAACAGCATCAAACTCATCCAAAAGAAGGATGCACTGATATCTGTTCGCAAAGTGGAAGAGATTCGCGATGTTCCTAGCCGTCGTGCCAAGAAAAGAACTAATCAACCCATCAAGACGCGCAATTACAAGAGGCAGATTTAATCTATTTGCGATTGCAATTGCTATTTGAGTTTTTCCAGTACCGGGGAGGCCATAGACTAAACATGAAGTAGCTGGATGCACCTCCATAGCTCCGAGCGCATCAAGATTCGACCATTCCATTACTAGCGACTCTAATGCCTTCTGTAGCTCAAATCCCAAAATAGGCAATGGAGTATCCGCGTCCATTGGGAATCGGATTTCAGCCAACGGCGCTCCAGTTTCTTTATCTACAGGAGGGGGAGTCTTTTCATTCAACCGCTCCCCCCTGAACATGCCTCCCGACAATGACAACTTGCTTGGACGCAACTCCGATCCCTTATCCGATGTTGCGAGCAGACGCGCAAGCACAACCGCCTCCTTCTCTGCTCCTGAAGCCAAAAGCGACTCCTGTAGGCGTTCAACCTGCCTCCGGAAGGCCGGCTCATTTGCCCCCAAGCCAATACGACAAAGACTTTGAATTATGGAGAAATGTTCCATGCCGTGTAATCCGCCTCGCATTAATCAATGCGCGCATTCTACATAAAATACGGATTTTGGCAATATTTATTCGAACTAATAAACTATATATGCACATTAATGCAATATATATTCTACACAAACCCTTTGGAACCTCTCGTATTCACGACAGCCGCAAGCATCGCCAGGGAATCACCAGTCCGTACGGCACCGTGGGGGCTTGCACTGCAACATTCACTATGCCGCAATCGCATCCGGTATGCGATGAATACCATCAAGCTGCATTCCGGTATCGCGCACATGGCGTAGCACACGGAAGCCCAGAGCCAGCACCATGTCCAGGTTTTAATGTTCCACCCGTCGGAATTAATGGGGTCGGGTTCGCAATATTTTTCCACCCGCCCCATCGCCCCCTTCCAGGCGCCGTTTAAGCCCGCGCAATCTATCAGCCACGGCAGCTCTTTACCACCAGCAAGAATATATAGACCTCTCGACTCCAGGCTGGCTATACGCCCAGCATCCTGCGCGACAACAGAGCCTGCATGTCGCGCCGTCCGTCGGCAATGATGTAGATGAATACCTGTTTGCCGGTCACCCGATAGATGAGGCGCCAGGGTTTGAAATGCACCTGGCGATATTCGCGGATGCCCAGTGCGATGAGTTCTTTTGGGTGGGTGCCGCGCTCGGGGAATGCGGACAATGTTGCCACGACTTCCAGCAATTTATCCAGCACGTGGTCTGCGTTTTTCTGGCTGTCGTGCTCGGCGATGTGGTCGTAGATGCTCTCTAGATCACGCTCTGCACCTTGTGTAAGCAAGACTTTGAAAGTCATATTGAACGAATTCCCTTCATGGTTCGACAGGCTGTGCGTGTGCTGTTGGGGCACATGCCCCTTACAGTCACGGCCTACCCCTTGCGGGTGCACCACGAACGGAAGGATTATTTTTGGCCTTAAGACGACGCACCACCTCGGCCACCGGGGTGACTTTGCCTGCTTCGATCTCCTGGTTGCCCAGCGCCAGTATCTTGAGCAATGCCAGCGTTTCCTGGGTGTTTTCATAGGAAGCGATGTCTTGCATGACGGCCCTGGCCTCGCCGTTTTGGGTGATCAGGTAAGGCTCGCGCTTTTCGGCCAGTTCTTTTAACACTTCGGCAGCATTGGCCTTGAGGTAGCTAATGGGTTTGATGTTGGTTGAGCGCATGATTTCATCCCTTGAATTACTCGAACCGAATATAGTCTTTTAATGGTCTCATGACAATCCCTGAATTGATGCCGCGTGACGGAGTGCAATATTCCCTGCTGCAGCTCGCCCAGGATGGCTTGCCCCTGCCTTTCCTGTCACACTACGCCTATTCCCGTAAAGTAAACCCATCATGACTCAACACACTCCCCACACCATTCTGCTGGCCGACTACACCCCGCCTCCCTTCCTGATCGACACTGTTGATGTCGACATCGATTTCCGCAGCGGCGAAGCCATTGTGACAGCGCACTTGGCGCTACGCCGCAATCCCGCGGCAAACACGCCTGATGCCCCGTTGGTGCTGGACGGCGAAGAACTGGAATTGCTTGGCATCAGCCTCGACGGTGTTGAACTAGCCCCCGATCGTTACCGTTTGAGCCCGGACCAGTTGACGCTGCCCGATGTTCCCGATGCCTTCCGCCTGGAGACGCGGACGCGCATCCACCCCGATGGCAATACGCGCCTTTCCGGTCTCTACCGCTCGGCCAATGGCTATTTCACCCAGTGCGAAGCGCAGGGCTTTCGCCGCATCACCTGGTTCCAGGACAGGCCGGATGTCATGTCGCGCTACACCGTCACGCTGCATGCAGACAAGGCGGCGTTGCCGCAATTGCTGGCCAACGGCAATCCGGTGGCCAGCGGCGAAGAAGCGGGCGGCCGTCACTGGGCCAGGTGGCAAGACCCCTTCCCCAAGCCCTGTTACCTGTTCGCGGTGGTGGCCGCCAAGCTCGATATGCTGAGCGACAGCTACCGCACGATGTCGGGCCGCAACGTCAAGCTGGCGATCTACGTCGAGCACGGCAAGCTCGACCAATGCGAACACGCCATGTCCGCACTCAAGAAGGCGATGCAATGGGACGAGCAGACGTTCGGTCTGGAATGCGATCTCGACATCTACATGATCGTGGCGGTTGGCGACTTCAACATGGGGGCGATGGAGAACAAGGGACTGAACATCTTCAACACCAAGTATGTGCTGGCCCGGCCGGACGTTGCCACCGATGTCGATTACGAAAACATCGACCGCGTGGTGGCGCATGAGTATTTCCACAACTGGACCGGCAACCGCGTGACCTGCCGCGACTGGTTCCAGCTCTCGCTCAAGGAAGGACTGACCGTCTTCCGCGACCAGCAGTTTGGCGCCGATGTGCATAACCGCTCCGTGGCGCGCATTCGCGAAGTGCGCGGCCTGCGCGCCTCGCAGTTCCCCGAAGACAACGGTCCGATGGTGCATCCGGTGCGGCCTGCGTCGTATATCGAGATCAACAACTTCTACACCGCCACGGTCTATCAAAAAGGCGCCGAGGTGGTGCGCATGATCCAGACCCTGATCGGCAAGCCCGCCTTCCGGCGCGGCATGGACCTTTACTTCAAGCGTCACGATGGCCAGGCCGTGACTTGCGACGACTTTGTCGCCGCCATGGCCGATGCGTCCGGCGTTGACCTGAAGCAGTTCATGCGCTGGTACGACCAGGCCGGTTTGCCGCGCGTGCGCGCCACCGGCAGCTACGATGCGGCAAAGCAACGCTACGTGTTGCGCTTGAGCCAGTCCTGTGCCGCCACGCCCGGCCAGCCAGAGAAACAGCCGTTCCATATTCCCGTCACCGTTGGGCTGGTCGGCCCGACCGGCGAGGATCTGCCCTTGCATCTGGCCGGCGATAGCAACGCGAGCACCGAGCGCGTGTTGTCGCTGCAAACCGCATCGCAGGAATTCGTCTTTGATAGCGTAGCTGTTGCACCCGTGCCCTCGCTGCTGCGCGATTTCTCGGCACCGGTTGTGCTCGAGTTCGATTATTCGGCAGCAGAACTCGCCCACTTGCTGGCGCATGACAGCGATCCATTCAATCGCTGTGAAGCCGGCCAGCGACTGGCCAATCAATTGATCATTGCCGCCACTGCTGCCATCAGCGCTGGCCGTAAGCCAAGCTGGTCGGCCGACTTCGCCAAAGCTGCAGCGCGTGTGCTGGCCGAATCCGCCACCGACCCGGCCTTCGCCGCCGAAGCGCTGACACTGCCTGGCGAGGCAACGCTGGCCGAACAGTTGGACGTTGTCGATCCCGATGCCCTGCACGCCGCCCGCAACGGCCTGCGCCGCCACCTTGCAGAACAACTCGGTGCGGAATTCAAGGCCTGCTATGACGCGCTTGCGCCAATCGGCATCTATCGGCCCGATCCACAGGATGCCGCCCGCCGCGCCTTGCGCAATGTATGTCTTGGCTATCTGTGCGAAACGGACAGCGCAGAGACGCGCGCACTGGCGAAGAAACAGTTCGATACCGCGGACAACATGGCCGATCAGTTCGCCGCGTTGAGCGTGCTGGCACAGAGCGAAGGCGAAGAACGCGTGCAGGCGATGGCTGCGTTCTATGAACGCTGGAAAGACGAGGCGCTGGTGATCGACAAATGGCTGCAGGTGCAGGCAACCAGCCGCCGTCCCGGCACGCTGGCGGAAGTCGAACGGCTGGTCGCACATCCCGCCTTCGACCTGCGCAACCCGAACAAGGTCTACGCCCTGCTGCGCGCTTTCGGCAGCAACCATGTGCGCTTCCACGCCGCCGACGGCAGCGGCTACCGCTTCCTGGCCGAACAAACGCGCAAGCTCGACGGCATCAATCCCCAGGTCGCGGCGCGCCTGGCACGCTGTTTCGACCGCTGGCGCAGGTTCGATGCCACGCGCCAGGCACATGCGCGTGCCGCGCTGGAAATACTACGCAGTCACGAAGGACTGTCGCGGGATGTGTTTGAGATTATTGAAAGATCGTTGGGGATATCTTGAATCGATTGTTAGCGACAATCTTATTCAATTGAGGTTTGAAGCCCGTTCGCCTTGAGCTTGTGTAGAGATGAATGGATTTCGACAGGCCCAACGCGAACGGTATTGCTTCATAGTGCAGAATCAATAACTAAAAAGACAAATAACAAATTACATTTTCGGATGCGGTGTTTGTTTCGGATTGGGATGAGTGTCATCTTCCAAATAGCAGTGCTTCAAATACTCATCTTTCTTCTTTCCGTTCAGCTTCATGTTTTTTGCGTTCTGATCGCATTGCTCCGCTTTTTCACTAAATTGAAAAGCTGTCATGTCGATTCTCTTCAAGCATGACTTCAAGAATGCATCTCTTTTATGTGGATTGGATATCTTCGCACCTTCTTTAGAGCACTCTTTGGCATATTCGGCATCATGCGCAAAAGCGGGAGCAGCGATAGCAGCCAGCAAAAAACTAGTTAGTACAACCATATTTTTAGACATAAATTTCCTCGTCGCGTGTTAGCGTTTCTGGTTTCAAATTATTTCGGGCTTGCCAATACGGCAGAGCCTCGGGACATTCGTTTCTTTATTGATGCAGTCTAGTCAACGCTTGCCAAAAGTGCCGGGAGTGCAACTATCAATGTCGCAATAGCGGCCACGACCCAACGGACGTACTTGGCTGCTTCTTGGTATATGAGTTTCATTTTGTACCCCTAATTTAATTGGATCGACACTCTTGTCTTACTTTCCAGAACTGCTTGAGTCAAGCAAAGCTGGCCAAAGCAGCGATGGACACCGCGGCTGCCGCGAGCCAGCCCAAAACCGATTGGAACTGGATATCTGCCTTGTCTTCACTGTTGATGATCTTGTCGTTCATGATGGTCTCCTAAAGCTTTCGATTTGATTGATTGTGTACGATTACAAGCTGGCGGCAATGGTCGCGATGCTTACAGACAGCGCCGCCAACCAGCCCAGGTTTCCGATGAACTTCGTGTCATCGCTTGTCAATTCTTCCTTCTTGTTGATCTTCGCATTGATCCTGTTCAATTCCGCTTCAAGTTCTTTCAGCTTTCCTTGTTGCTTAATAAGATCCTTGAGTTTTTCTTCATGTACCAATCTCAATGCGCTGGTGTCCAAAATATCGTTCATTTCAAATTTCCTTTCAATTAATGATTGCATTCGTGTGATCAATCTACTAGTGTGCTATATCAATTCGCTTCGTGAATGCTGTTGGTGATGCGATGTGTGCATATTGCCCGCAAACATCCGGTATGTATTTCAGTTGAATCTGATAATGGCCTAGGAAAATTCTGATTTGGCGCTGGAAATAGCCTTTCCAGACGCAGGCTTGAGCTGGGAATACCGCGTGGCATTGATTGCAAACCTCTTGCTCTGGCGGCTAAATTCTATAAATACACGCAAATAATCAACAGGATGAATATCTATCGCCGAGAAGCATGCCATCGTCAGAAACGGGCTATAGAACTAAAGGGGTATGCTCGAATTACTTTCCCTCCCACACCAACAATCCTGCATTGACCTCCATCTGCTGCGCCGAAGATTTGCAGCAAAGCGCCTTCAAGCAAGACCCGGGTTTAATGATTCAGCTTCAGTCGCCGTCGCGCCATTCCGGTTCAATAATTTATTTCGATATTCACGTTGGCCTGCAGGCCAGTAAAGACGGGCGTCTTCAAGGGGGAAATTCTATGAACGGATTGTTTGCTACAGAGACTTTTTGATTTTGGGTATCCGGAACTTGTGATTGATTTTGGTTCACAGTTCCCCGGCCTCGATCATGCGCACCAGTGTTGAAATGTCCGCCCCGTAGTTCTTTTCCGGTTCTTCCTTTTGCGTTGAAGGGAATG
>MLJW01000107.1_pt1 | contig 90690 bp, 86 predicted proteins | sample 888231 | NCBI WGS metagenome assembly MLJW01 (sample SAMN05788063, study PRJNA343431) | mine drainage metagenome | isolation source: sample collected from the inflow into an acid mine drainage treatment plant... | place: Germany: Lusatia, lignite mining district
TTAATAGTTCCACGGTGATCACTCCCATTCTCCTGCTCATAGGTTGAGCAGAATAGTATCGGTACGTGGGTCAATTTCTAGTGCAATTTATATCGCTAGGTGGGTCAATTCTGAGTGCAATTCAACAGGATATGCGACTAGTTTTGGGTTAGATCCGCAGTGTTTGAGAAAACATGTTAGTCAAGCCTATTCCCACGACAATATTTTTCACTCAATGCTGGGTTTGTTTGGTGTGGAAACCAGTCAGTATAAGAAAGATCACGATATATTTAGGCAATGTATCGTTTCAATGAAATCCAAGTGATCCATTCTGAAACTACATTTTAAGTTTCCGTTAAGTCTTCATATATTATTCTGATTATATATCAGATGAGCCAAGGGCTAATCTCGTTTTCGACATTGAAATTACTTAATTTGTTTACAGATAAAGAAGATTTATGAGACTACTCCTAGTAGAAGACGATAGCATGATTGGTGAGAGCATAAGCGAAGCGCTTACCAATCAAAGTTACGCCGTAGATTGGGTGCGTGATGGTCGTAGTGCAGAGTTGGCATTAGCGAATGATGTGTATGATTTGCTGCTACTGGATTTGGGCTTGCCGAAGAAACAGGGGTTGCAGGTATTAAGAGAATATCGGCAGCGGAGTGGAATGCTACCGGTGCTTATCATCACTGCACGTGATGCTATGGCAGACAAGGTGAGCGGACTTGACGCGGGAGCCGATGATTACCTGGTCAAACCGTTTGACTTAGATGAGCTCTTTGCCCGAGTGCGCGCATTGTTGCGACGCCATACTGGGCGAGCTCAACCTGTTATTACCTATGGTCAGGTGACGCTTAATCCTGCCAGCCATGAAGTGTTTTTGGATGGGCAATTGCTAAGCTTGTCAGCGCATGAGTTTTCGTTATTACTTACTTTGCTGGATCCTCCAGAGCGCGTGTTATCACTGGCAGAGCTGGAAGAAAAACTTTACAGTTGGGATCATGAGGTCGCCAGTAACACAGTTGAAGTTCTTATTCATCGCCTACGTAAAAAACTTGGCAATGACTTTATACGCAACGTACGCGGCATAGGTTATAAAGTGTCTATTTCATGAGATCAATAAGGCAAAGTCTGCTTCTTTGGCTCATCCTTGGCATGATGGTAGCAATCTGCATCTCAGGTTTGAGTTCGTATTATCTGGCGCAAGATGAAGCCAACGAACTGTTCGATTATCAAATTAAGCAAGTTGCTTTGTCATTAAATGGGCAAAATCAATCGACTGAGATAGTGGTTGCTGAAGATGAAGATCCTGAAGAAGATAATGTCATTCAGATTTGGACTGCACGTGGTAAACCGTTATTTACATCATACCCAACACGTGCGTTGCCACGCTATGTTACATCTGGTTGGCATACGGTGAATTACAAACAGATGCCTTGGCGGATATATAACACTCAACGGCATGGCCAGTTAATCCAAGTCGCTCAGCCAATGACAGTACGCGATGAATTGGCAGTTGGCTTGGCTGTACGTATGTTAATACCATTCCTCTTACTGATTCCGATTTTGGCTGGGTTGATTTGGTGGGTGGTGGGGCGAAGCCTAACTCCATTAGACGCTGTCACCACGGCTGTTTCAACACGTCATGAAGATGCCATGCAGACATTAAATGAGTCAGGCTTACCGCAAGAGATACTCCCCATGGTGGCTGCGCTCAATCAATTACTAAAACGCTTGAATCAGACATTGCAGACACAACGTGCATTTATTGCTGATGCCGCTCATGAACTGCGTACTCCGTTAACTGCGCTTAAGCTGCAATTGCAATTAACTGAACGCGCTATCACTGAGGAGCAACGTACAGTCGGTTTTGTAAAACTCAATGAACGTCTGGATCGCAGTATTCATCTGGTTAGGCAATTACTTACCCTAGCTAGAAGTGAGTCTAAAGAACAATCTGAGGCATTTTTACCCATTGATTTAGGTACTTTGGTACAGAGTGTTGTGGAAGACTTCAAGCCTTTAGCTGAGGTACACCAAACAGACTTGCAATTGGATGTGAAACTCAACGTCATGGTCACAGGCCAGAAAGAGAGTTTACGCATTTTGGTCAGCAACTTAATTGATAACGCCATTCGTTACACTTCAAACTCAGGACAAGTGCGTGTCAGTGTCACACGCGAAGATGGGGAAATAGCATTACGGGTGATTGATAATGGAAGAGGCATTCCTGCGCAAGAACGTGAACGGGTGCTAGATCGCTTTTATAGGAGCGAAGGTACAGAGATAACTGGTAGTGGATTGGGTCTTGCAATTGTTCGCAACATTGCTGAAGCACACCACGCCACATTGGTACTTTCTGATAATTTAATTAGTTCCGGCTTAATAGTTACCGTTAAATTTTCCTCCAATTAATCGTAAAAAAATAATCAATGTTAAGTCTACGTTAAGTGTTGGTCATTTAATGTACTGATATGGCATGGCATTTCGTTATGCTGATTTAATAAAGGATTATGACTCATGGTTAAAAGTAGAAAAACTATTAATGTCAGTTTAGGCCTATTGTTAATGGCAGGTGCCTTTAGCGCGTATGCCTATAATGGCGAAGCTTTGGCAAAGCATGCGAAGGTGACACTGGCTGAAGCGCGTGTTATAGCATTAAAAGCACATCCTGGCAAAATCACAGATGAAGAGTTAGAGAATGAAGGTGGTGGCAGTGGTTTACGCTACTCATTCGATATTCGTGTAGGTAAGGTCACACAAGAAGTTGGAGTAGATGCCCAGACTGGCACTGTGTTGGAAAATAAAGTTGAGGGACCTAACCCAGATTAATGCGCTTTAACCCCATCGGTTAGATCCTTAAGTAGAATTTTTAAACAACACTTTTTACAATCTTCAGCTATTTTTTTAAATAAAGTACACCCAATGAACAACACTACCAAGTATGCATTAAGTAAGGTTCCAGAAGTCACTCTTGTTTTTTGGATCATAAAGATTTTTGCCACCACTTTAGGTGAAACTGGTGGCGATACAGTATCTATGTCAATGAATCTAGGCTATCTGGTCGGGACCGTTATTTTTGCAACCGTGTTTCTTATTGCAGTCGTTACTCAAATCAGGGCGAAACTCTTTCGCCCGTTTATTTACTGGACAACCATTATCGCAACCACAACAGTAGGGACGACATTAGCTGATTTCGCAGATCGATCTATTGGCATTGGTTATACGGGCGGATCTAGTATATTGTTTATGCTATTGTTGGCATCTTTAGCCATCTGGTATAAAACACTGGGATCTGTTTCAGTGAATACTGTAAGTTCTCCGAAAGAAGAAGTGTTTTATTGGATAACCATCATGTTTTCCCAAACATTGGGTACGGCATTGGGAGATTGGACGGCTGATACGGCAGGACTTGGATATGGTGGTGGTGCCATTGTTTTTAGTGGCCTACTGCTAGTTGTGCTTGCGGCTTACTTATGGACAAATATATCTAAAACCACGCTTTTCTGGGCCGCATTCATACTTACTAGACCTCTTGGAGCGGTAGTAGGTGACTTTCTCGACAAGCCGCTAAACCAAGGAGGCATTGCATTAAGTCGCTATTCTGCATCTGCGGCATTATTAGTGATCATTATAAGTTGCATTCTATTTTTTCCTCAACGCGCGGCAAAAGGTTCTGGGCATTAACTCAAGGCCGCATTTAAGTAGTATTTGTTGAAAAAATAATAAATAAGGTTGGGTACTCTGAAAAATTGAAACTCTTTATGCGATCCTTAAGAATTTTTGTTATATCAACTATTACCATCTTGGTAACTTTTAACTCGGCTTGGGCTGGCCCTCCCTTTATTACAGATGATCCTGAACCATTAGAGTATCAGCACTGGGAAGTAAATTACGCAGTATCTAAATCATGGCGACAAGATGAGAGTTCTGTAGCCATTCCAAGCATTGACATCAATTACGGGGCTTCGTCTAATGTGCAATTCCATATACAGCCGCGCTACTCCTTTGAAAGCTCAATGACAGGCAGTCACTTCGGAATTGATGATACCGAAGTGGGTGTGAAATACAGATTCTTAAACATTCAGCAAAACAACTTCTCATTTATGGTGGGAACTTACCCTATGCTACAGCTCCCTACTGGCGATACTAAGCTTGGACCAAATCGAGGCAAAGTTCAAAGTTTTTTACCACTTTGGATTCAAGTTAAAACAGACAAGTGGACTACCTATGGTGGAATGGGCCACCGTGTTAACCCAGGAGCCGGTAACAAGAATTCATTATTTCTCGGAGTAACGGCACTTTATCAAGTGACGCACGATCTTCAGTTGGGAGGTGAGGTCTTTCACGAGTCACCCAACACTGTTGACGGACTGGATTCAACAGGGTTTAACCTTGGTGGAAGCTACGCTTTAATTCATGATTACAATCTATTATTTGCTGCGGGTAAAGGGCTTAAAAATGTATCATCTACAAATCAACTTTCCACTTATTTAGCATTGCAAGTACTTTATTGATATTCAACCTACGTATTAGCAAGCTACGTCAACTAAAGGTCAGTAGCCACTAAACCCAACGTCAGCTTTAAGAAAGTCTGAGACTAAACATTGACCGTTTCCATTCTTCTAGGGGGCGTCCCAGAAAACGGAAAAAATCGTACGCTAAACCGGTTGCAGCGGTCGTAACGGCCTGAACTTGCCTGCGCCGATTTTGGCGCTGCTGCGCCAGAGGTAATCGCCGGTCAGGTTGATGTGCTCCCAGCCGAGCGGTGACAGGTGCTGCAACAGCGCGCCATCGACGGCATGCCCGTTGCCGCGCAGCGCATGCGCTGCGCGCTCCAAGTAGACCGTGTTCCACAACACGACAGCCGCCGTCACCAAGTTGAGGCCGCTGGCCCGGTAGCGCTGCTGCTCGAAACTGCGGTCACGGATTTCGCCCAAGCGATTGAAGAACACCGCACGAGCCAGCGCGTTGCGTGCTTCACCCTTGTTCAGCCCGGCATGCACGCGGCGGCGCAGCTCGACGCTTTGCAGCCAGTCCAGGATGAACAGCGTGCGCTCGATGCGGCCCAGCTCGCGTAGCGCGATGGCCAGGCCATTCTGGCGCGGGTAGCTGCCGAGCTTGCGCAGCATCAGCGAGGCCGTCACCGTCCCCTGCTTGATTGACGTAGCCAGCCGCAGGATTTCGTCCCAATGGGCGCGCACGTGCTTGATGTTAAGCGTGCCGCCGATCATCGGTTTCAGCGCGTTATAGGCGGCCTCGCCCTTCGGAATGTAGAGTTTGGTGTCGCCCAGATCGCGGATGCGCGGCGCGAAGCGGAAGCCCAGGAGGTGCATCAAGGCAAAGACGTGATCGGTGAAGCCTGCCGTGTCGGTGTAGTGCTCTTCGATACGCAGGTCGGACTCGTGGTACAGCAGACCGTCGAGGACGTAGGTCGAGTCGCGCACGCCGACGTTCACCACCTTGGTATGGAACGGCGCGTACTGATCGGAGATGTGGGTGTAGAACGTCCGCCCAGGGCTGCTACCGTATTTCGGATTGATGTGGCCCGTGCTCTCGGCCTTGCTGCCAGTGCGGAAGTTCTGGCCGTCCGACGATGACGTGGTGCCGTCGCCCCAATGCTCGGCGAAGGGATGACGGAATTGCGTGTTGACCAGATCGGCCAGCGCCGCAGAGTAGGTTTCGTCGCGGACGTGCCAGGCTTGCAACCAGGATAGCTTGGCGTAGGTCGTGCCGGGACACGACTCAGCCATCTTGGTCAGGCCAAGGTTGATGGCGTCGGCCAGGATCGTGGTCAGCAGCAGGTTTTTGTCCTTGGCCAGGTCGCCTGATTTCAGGTGCGAGAAATGCCGGGTGAAGCCCGTCCAGTCGTCCACTTCCAGCAGCAGCTCTGTGATTTTGACGTGCGGCAGAATCATTGCCGTCCGGTCGATCAGCGCCTGCGCAGTGTCGGGCACCGCCGCATCGAGCGGCGTGATCTTCAGGCCCGACTCCGTGATGATAGCGTCCGGCAACTCGTTGGCCAGCGCCATGCGGTTGACGGTGGCGAGCTGCGTTTCCAGCAACGTCAGCCGCTCGTGCAGGTACTGGTCGCAGTCGGTGGCCACGGCCAGTGGCAATTCGCTGGCCTGCTTGAGGCTGGCGAATTTCGCGGACGGCACCAGGAAGTCCTCGAAGTCCTTGAACTGGCGCGAGCCTTGTACCCAGATGTCACCGGAGCGTAGCGCGTTCTTCATTTCCGACAGCGCGCACAGCTCGTAGTAGCGCCGGTCGATGCCTGTGTCGGTTATGACCAGCTTCTGCCAGCGCGGCTTGATGAAGTCGGTCGGCGCATCGGCGGGCACCTTGCGGGCGTTGTCGCTGTTCATGCTGCGCAGCACCTCGATGGCGTCAAGCACGTCCTTGGCGGCGGGCGCGGCCCGCAGCTTGAGCACGTCGAGGAATTCTGGCGCGTAGCGACGCAACGTCGCGTAGCTTTCGCCGATACGATGCAGGAAATCGAAGTCCTCGGGTTGCGCAAGTATTTGCGCCTCGGTGACGCTCTCGGCGAAGGCATCCCACGACATAACGGCTTCGATGGCGGCGAACGGATCGCGGCCCGCCTGCTTGGCCTCGATCAGTGCCTGGCCGATGCGCCCGAACAGCCGTATCTTGGCGTTGATTGCCTTGCCGGACGCTTGGAACTGCTGTTGATGCTTGTTCTTGGCGGCGTTGAACAGCTTGCCCAGGATGCGGTCGTGCAGATCAATGATTTCGTCGGTGACGGTGGCCATGCCCTCGATGGCCAGCGCAACGAGGGTAGCGTAGCGCCGCTGCGGTTCGAACTTGGCCAGGTCGGCGGGGGTCATCTGGCCGCCCTCACGGGCGATCTTGAGCAAGCGATTCTGGTGCACCAGCCGCTCAATGCCGGAAGGCAAGTCGAGCGCCTGCCACGCCTTGAGGCGTTCTATGTGTTCGAGCATGTGCCGCGAGTTCGGCTTGGCCGGTGATTGTCGCAGCCAGGTCAGCCAGGTCGTCTTGCCGTTGTCGCGGCGCTTGAGCAAGTCGTCGAGGCGGCGTCGAGGTGCGTCCGACAGGGGTTCGGCCAAGGAAGCGTAAATGCGCCGGTTGGCGCGGGTGATCGCCTCGGCACAGACGCGTTCGACAACATCCAGCGTCGGCAAGATGACGTGTCGGTGCCGCAGTACGTCGAGGACGCTGTTGGCCAGCACGATGCCCTTGTCGGTCTGCAAGGCCAACTCGGTCGTTGCATGGACAGTCTGCCGATAATGCATCAGACTGAACGGCTCCATGCTCAGGTACGTCCGCAGTTCGAGCAGGTGTTCGCGCCGAGTTTCGGCGCGTTGGCCGTAGTCATTCCAGCTTTCACTTGATAGCTTGAGCTGTTCAGCCACCATACGCAGCAAGGCGGCATCGGGTTCAGCGTCAACAGCAAGCGTGATACCCGGATAGCGCATGTAGCAGAGTTGTACGGCAAACCCAAGCCGGTTCGCGGCCCCTCGACGTTGCCGAATGCGGGACAAGTCGGCGTCGTTGAGGGTGTAGAGCCGAATCAACTCATCTTTAGCATCAGGCAGGAGCATCAGGCATTCGCGTTCAGTAGTGGAAAGAATTGAACGACGCGGCATGTTCAAGCTTCCCGCAAATACTGATACAGAGTTTCGCGGCTAATTCCCAACTCCCGAGCCAATGCGGTCTTTTGCTCACCCATCCCGACGCGCCGCTTGAGTTCGGCAATCTGCTCATCGTCAAGCGATTTCTTGCGGCCCCGGTACGCGCCGCGCTGCTTGGCGAGCGCAATACCCTCGCGTTGCCGCTCGCGGATCAAAGAACGCTCAAATTCAGCGAACGCGCCCATGACGGATAGCATTAAGTTGGCCATCGGTGAGTCCTCACCGGTGAAGGTTAGACTTTCCTTAACGAATTCGATGCGCACCCCGCGCTTGGTCAGCTTTTGTACGAGGCGGCGAAGGTCGTCCAGGTTACGTGCCAAACGATCCATGCTGTGGACGACCACCGTATCGCCCTCACGCACGAAGGAGAGCAGTGCCTCAAGCTCGGGCCGCTGGATGTCCTTGCCCGAGGCTTTGTCGGTAAACACCTTGCCGACTTCAACGTGCTCCAGTTGCCGCTCCGGGTTCTGATCGGAACTACTGACGCGAACGTAACCAATGCGCTGACCTTGCAAAATAACTCCAATAAGGGAAAGTGTCAGGAAAGAATCTATGCCCCTTCTCTATAGATGTCAATTAACTAGAAAATATACTCTATATTGACATCGAAAGTGGTTTATCCTTGACATCAAGTTGGGGTATGCCTCATCCGGACAGATGGTCAGACGCTCTGCGACTGGCGGCTAAACCGTAGAAGGACGATACTCATACCACATAACAATGTGGGTCTTGAAGGAGAAGCGAAATTGACAAATAACCGCATTGTTGAGGCACGTTTTAGCCTGGTGCTAACGGAACTTGGTTTGGCAACGGTGTCATCGGTCAGTGATGGTGTCAGTTCACTCTTGGGCTATGGGCCAGAGGAATTTCTTTCAGCGAGAGTCGCTCTGACCGATTTGATCCATCCTGAAGATCGCGATATCGTCGATGCACTATTTAACCGGGAAGCCACGAAGGATACCGAATCGTTCAATATCCGGATCAGGCAGGTCAACGGACGAATCCGCTTGATTCGGGGGGAGTACACGAAACAGCCTTCGGATGCCCGAACCGATGTCACTCTTGAATTGCTCTTGCAGGACGCCAAGAGTCTGCCCAGAACATTAGAAGATGCGTCCAAAACGGACAATTTCCGGGCCATGATGGAGAACACGGATGATTTCATCTTCTTCAAAGATCGTAACCATGTATTCACCGGAGCCAGTCAGACATTGGTTTCATTGTGTGCCCCCGCAGAACACTGGACTGACTTGATCGGTCAAACAGACTACGACGTATTTCCAGAAGAATATGCCGATATCTATTACCGATTGGAAAAGCAGATTTTTTCAGGTATTACCGTCGCGCATGAGATTCAGGAAACACTCTCCACGGATGGCAAGAAAGGCTGGGTTGATAATCGCAAGTACCCCGTCCGCGACCCGAATGGGAAGATCATCGGCCTTTACGGCATTGCTCGCGACATCACTGATCTCAAGTCGCTCCAGACTGAACTGGAAACAAACAATATAGAACTTGAAAAACGAGTGGAAGAGCGCACCGTTGCACAAGCGGCAATCCAACATGTTCTTGAAGAGCAGAATGAGCGCTTCAAGATGGCCTCGGACGCTGCGTCTCTCGGTTTTTGGGATTACGACATAGTCTCAAACACGCTCAAGTGGGACGATAGGATGTATCAGATCTATGGCCGATCAAGACTGGATGACGATCAGCCCTATGATCTGTGGGCCAAGAATGTGCATCCGGATGACTTGATCCGAAGCGAGAAGGAACTCAATGAGGCGATTGAGGGAATACGCAATTTCAATACGGAATTCCGTATTGTTCATCCAGACGGCACGATACGATATATCAAGGCTATTGCCTACACTGCTCGCGACGCTAATGGGCATGTAATCAAGATGTTCGGCATCAACTTCGATATCACCGAAGTCAAACTTGCCGAGCGGCGGCAGAAACAGCTTATCGAGCAACTGACGCGCATCAATGAAGAACTGAACAACTTCGCCTATGTTGCCTCGCACGATCTCAAATCGCCGTTACGCGGAATCGACCAGTTGGCGACCTGGATTACCGAGGATCTGGGCGATACCTTGAGCCGCGATACGCAGGAGCACCTGCGCTTGATGCGCAGCCGAATCCACCGCATGGAAATGTTACTGGATGATTTACTTGCTTATTCTCGCGTGGGGCGAACCGATGGCGAGGTCGTTGAAGTGAACACGCACGAACTGGTTCAGGATATTTTCGATTTAGCGGCGGCCAGCACCGACATGCATTTGATCGTCTCGGACAATATGCCTGTTCTGCTAACCAAGAAAGTGCCACTGGAACTGATCTTTCGTAACCTGATTGGCAACGCCATCAAGCATCACGACAAAGCGCAGGGAACAATCAGTATTTCAGCGCACCCCGCGACCGATGGTTTCGAGTTCGAAGTCAAGGACGACGGCCCGGGGATACCGCTGGAGCATCAGCAGCGCGTGTTTGCCATGTTTCAGACGCTCAAGCCACGTGACGAAATCGAAGGCAGCGGCATTGGTCTGGCATTGGTGAAGAAGTCCGTTGAGTCGGTAGGCGGTACGATTACTCTGGAGTCCGATGGCCATCATGGATGCACTTTCCGCTTTACTTGGCCGACCAACCATCCCGAAGGAGAAATGACAGCATGACAACAGAAGAAAGACCTTACAAGGAAGTCACCATCCTCCTTGTCGATGATGACGACGTCGACGTCATGGGTGTTGAGCGCGCACTCAAGAAGCTCAAGATTCTCAACCCCATTGTTCGGGCCCGTGACGGCATCGAGGGACTCGCGCTCCTGCGTGATCCACAAGCGGTGAAGCGTCCGTATATCGTTTTGCTTGATCTCAACATGCCACGCATGAACGGGCAGGAAATGCTTGCCGAACTGCGCAAGGATTCCGCGCTTTCCAGCGCTGTGGTATTTATCCTGACAACCTCGAAAGCGGACGAGGACAAAGTTGAAGCCTATCAGCAGCACGTTGCAGGCTACATCATCAAGAGCCAGGTCGGTGACGGTTTCCTGCGCGTTATGGAGATGCTTGATCACTATTGGCGCGTGGTTGAATTACCCGTCGAACACTGAATTAGGTTGAATATGAGTCTGCCATTACAGCTTTTGCTCATTGACGACGATGAGGTCGACCGGCAAGCCGTCTCACGGGCGTTGCGACAGAGCCCGGTCGTATGCCAGATTACTCAAGCAGCAACCGCAACGGAGGGGTTGAGACTCGCGGCCGAACAGCATTTTGATGCCATTCTGCTTGACTATCGTTTGCCGGACCACGACGGCCTTGATGTCTTGCATATCTTGCGCGGAGGATCATTTGAAGGCGTTGCCGTCGTCATGCTCAGTCGCCAAGAGGATGAGATATTGGCAGAACGGTGCCTCGAAGCCGGGGCTCAGGATTTCCTGCTCAAGGACGAGGTAAATGGCCGTCGCCTGTCTCGGGCCGTACGGCAGGCGCGGCAACGTTACCTCATCGAAGATGCACTCAAAAATAGCCGCGAAAAATTGCGCCAGTTGTCCGAACGCGATCCGCTGACTGGATTGAGCAACCGACGCGGATTTGAGATCGCCTTGGAGGCCGCAGTTGCGCGGGCGCCTCGTGGTGATGACCGATTGGCTATCTTGCTTCTCGACCTGGACGACTTCAAGAGCATCAATGACACCTTAGGGCATGACGCAGGCGATGTGTTGCTACAGGAAATTGCACGACGATTGGGCAATACAGTGCGAGACGGCGATCATCTGTGCCGTCTCGGCGGCGATGAGTTCGTCGTCCTGATGACAAATTTCGAGCACGATGAACAAGCGGTGTTGCTGGCAGACCGGATCGTTCTTATGTTGCAGGAACCCATCCAGCTAGGGGTCACGGAACAAGTCATCACAACCAGCATTGGCATTGCCACCCTGGGCACTTGCGCTAACAACGCGGTGGACCTGTTGAAATTCGCTGATGTCGCGATGTATCAAGCGAAACAGGATGGGCGTAATCAAAGTCGATTCTATTCCTCGGCCTTACAAGAGGTTGTGCAGTCTCGCGCCATCATGAAGCACGATTTGAAAAGGGCATTGGAACGAAATGAATTCCGGGTCTTTTATCAAGCGCAGATTAGCGCAGCGGACGGAAGTCTGGGGGGAATGGAAGCACTCCTGAGATGGCAACATCCAACACTTGGCCTTTTGGCACCAGCGGCCTTTCTCTCGGTTGCCGAAGAAACCGGGGCAATTGTGGATATAGGTAACTGGGTACTATTGGAAGCCTGCCAACAGTTGAAGGAATGGCAACAACGACTTCCCGCAAAATGCCCAAAACTGGCGCTGGCCGTCAATCTGTCTGCGATCCAGATCAAACAGAATTCGTTGCCTGATACGGTAAGAAATGCGTTGGCCAAGTATGCACTTGAAGCCAACAGCTTGGAACTGGAAATCACCGAGAGCGTGTTAATTTCCGACACCAGCGCAACCGTCTCAATGCTTTCGGTAATTGTGGCGCAGGGTGTCACATTGTCTTTAGACGACTTTGGAACGGGATATTCGTCGCTGGACCATCTCAAATTGTTCCCAATCAGTGTTCTGAAAATTGATAGAGGATTCGTGTCTGCTGTCGGTAGTCAGGGCAAAAGCGAACAACTGCTTATCGCCATCATTGCTTTTGCCAAAGCGCTTCAATTGAAGGTGGTTGCCGAGGGCGTCGAGACAAAGGAACAGGCTGAGTTCTGTGCCCATCACGGCTGTGATTTACTCCAAGGTTACTATTTCTCTCGGCCGGTTCCGGCCGACGAGTTTGAAATCGCCTTCCTGGCGCCGTAGGAAATCGAACCGCCTGTCGCCCACATCAGCTTAGCGTACTTTATATTCCGTTTTCTGAGACGACCCCTTCTAAGTAAAAAGAATAAAAAGCTGCCTAATGCCATTACCCCAGCTGCAATATAAAGCCCTGCGGAGTAATTCCCAAATATGGCGGCTATTTGGGCTGTAATTGCGGGTCCAATGATTTGAGCAACACCATAAGCAATCGTCATTTTTCCCATCATTTTGGCTGGTCGGGTAGGATAGTAGCGCCCTGCCATACTCAGTACAAGACTTACGATTCCCATACATGTGCCACCAAATAAGAGTGCACCAGCTAACGCACCTATCAACCCACCTCCGATAATTGGAAGTAAGATCCCAATTATTTGAATCGCTGCAGCTATAACAAGTGCGTTCAGCCCGCCGATTCGGCGAGCGATGAAATCCCAGACAATGCATGAAGGCCCAGCAGCTAAGCCAATGACAAGGAATACCAAATTTCCCTTGCCTTCGAGCCCTGGTATTGAGTTCACGATTGCTACGATAAAGGTGGCGGTGACCACATAGCCAAAGCCTGCACAAAAATAGGCTGCCATAAAAAGTCGTAGAAAAGCGTGGCTAGGAGGGCAGTCCAGCATGGATTTACCAGATTTGGTGATAATGCTTCGATCTGGGGAAGGTAACCAAACAAGAGCTGGAATGAGTAGCAATAGTCCGATACCGGAAAATACAAACCACTGTTCATTCCAGCTCATTGAAGGGGTCATCACGATGGCTGCTGCCGAGCAAACTGCAATACCTAAACCAACGCCAGAGAAATGTATGCCGAGTTCGCTATGGTGATTATGACGTATCAGCCAGTTCAGGATTAGGCCGCTACCAAACATCAAGCCAGCTGCGCTACTCAGGCCAGCAATGAAGCGTGATATTGACCATATGGTAAAGTTGTCTGTAAGCCCCATCATTACAGTACTTGCAACAGCTATGACCATTCCAAATCGGTAGAGGCGATCTTTAATCACAACGTCGTTTATCACGGAGGCTAGGAGTGCTCCGCATAAATAGCCCGAGTAATTGATGGCTGCTAGAAGTCCCGCATGTGGAAGTCCGAGACCAGCTTGTTCATGCATTAATGGAAGAAGTGGTGTGTATGTAAATCTAGCTATTCCCATAGCAAGGATTAGGCTGAAAATGCCAGCGCAAAGAACTTTCATGCGCTGAAATTGCTCATTCGGGTAATGCAATATAAATTGTTTGAGTAAACTGATAACCAAGTAACCTTAATCGTAAGTATTATTCTGCTTAATTCAGTTTAATATAAATGACCATGATTGGACTAAAAATCTAATTTTATTTGTCTGCCGTGTATGTCGCCTTCGTTCGACTGTTATCGATGATCCGTTAAAGTAGAAGGTCAGCTTTGTGGATTCCCCCGTCATTTAGTAAAATTAAGCGAGCGTCTCTGATGGGTCGACTCCGGCCTGATAGCCTATCAATTTAGTCGCAACAAAGCAGACGGCTTCAAATATAAATCATTACGTTACAACTAATCAAATCCCAGTTGCCTATCAACTGTAGGGTGCTTAAGATATAAAAATTACTCTCCATCATGAAAGTCGAATTGTGACCAAGCTTCGTAGCTTACGATAGCCACAGAGTTTGATAAATTTAAACTCCGATTATTAGGTCTCATAGGAATTCTTAAATGTTGTTCTAACGAAATACCAGAGCGGACATAATCTGGAAGCCCTGCCGTTTCAGACCCAAATAAAAATACATCACCTTCTTGATAATTAACATTTTTGTAATTACGGGTACCTTTAGTCGTAATCGCGAAAACTCTGGACCCATTGACTTGCTGCAGGAATGCATCATAACTTTTATGAACAGTTGTATTAGCTAAATCATGGTAATCCAATCCCGATCTTTTTAAATTCTTATCTGTTAAATCAAAACCTAGTGGCTCGATGAGATGGAGAAAAAAACCATTATTAGCAATTAATCTGATTATATTGCCTGTATTCTGCGGTATATTTGGTTCAAATAGTGCAATATGGAACATGTAGCAAATCTCAATATAAAAAAAGAATTTAATTTGAGTTATTGTATCAGTAGCATTGAAAGAGTCGTGTAGACCAATTCCTTCTTCTAAAAATAAAATGTTCTAGAGTGAATATAAGAAAAATTTCGTTAGTACTAAATTAATAGTATTAATAAATAACTTAATACTTTATAACCTATTGAAAAATTAATGTTTACGTAAAAAATTACTAATAAAATTTAATATTTCATGTCGGGATAACAGAAGACATTATTCGACTATGTGCAAACACTGGCGCAGACCTGCACTTGGTGAAGCCATTAGGCTTTTCACTAGATGACAAGCAACTCAAGCGCGCTGGGTTGGATTACCACGAATATGCCAATTTAATCGTGCATGAAAACTGGGCAGACTGCAAAACCGCATTAGCAGGCAAGCGCATGTTCGCAATCACCACCAAAGGCAGCACACGGCATAGCGACATTCAATTCCAAAGCGGGGATGTTTTTGTATTTGGCCCGGAGACACGCGGCTTGCCTGAAGAAATTCGTGCTGAATTCACACCAGAACATAGAGTACGTTTACCTATGCTAGCAAATAGCCGTAGCTTGAACTTGTCTAACTCCGCCGCAGTGTTGATATATGAGGCTTGGCGGCAGATTGGGTTTGAGGGTGGGCTGTAAAAATAAGATGCAAGCGTGTAAGTAATACACGCTTACTAAGAATTAAACCTCAATGAATTTAAAGCCCTTCAGCTTTTTGCTCGCGACCTAATAAATCCATCACGGCATCCTGCGCACTTTTTCCGCGCGACAAAACTTGATTCACTTCGTAAGTAATTGGCATATCCACCTGCATAGTACCGGCACGGCGAATCACCTCGGCAGTTGTATTCACGCCTTCGGCAACGTGACCCAAGCCATGCAAAATATCCGCCAAAGACTTACCACTCGCCAATTGCAGACCCACTTCGCGGTTACGTGAATACTGGCCGGTACAAGTTAAAATCAAATCGCCTGCGCCAGCCAAGCCCATAAAGGTTTCTGGCGAGGCTCCTAGCGCAACGCCAAAGCGAGTCATTTCAGCCAAACCGCGTGTAATCATGGCGGCACGTGCATTGTTACCAAAACCCATGCCATCAGAAATACCAGCGGCAATCGCCATTACGTTTTTAACCGCGCCGCCAACAGAAACGCCCATCACATCGGTACTGCTGTAGACGCGTAAATTTCCACCATGTATTAAGGCTGCAGCATCGTTCGCAAACGCCTCATCATTTGCAGCTAAGGTAACTGCCGTTGGCAAGCCGCGGACTAATTCAGCAGCAAAACTAGGGCCAGACAATGCACCCCAGTTTCGGTCTGCGCCTAACTCTTCAAGCGCCACTTCATACGGCAGTTTTGCAGATACAGGCTCCAAACCTTTATGCGCCCAAACGATAGGCAGATTACAGCCAAGTTTATTAATATCTTGCAGAATAGCTCTGAAACCAGCCGTTGGCACTACAGAGAGAATAAGGTCAGCGCCGCTAAGCGCGGTTTGCAGATCATCTTCAACCTGCAACTGCTCATTAAAAGGGAAATCACCTAAATACAATGGATTGGCACGTGCCTTGCGCATGCCGGACACGTGGCCTGCATTGCGTGCCCATAACGACACCTGATGACGTTCACTGATATTCATGGCCAGTGCCGTACCCCATGCCCCGGCGCCAAGAACGGCGATTTTAGCGCCCTTATTTTTAAGGCCTGCTATTTTTGCCATCTAATGAAAACCCCGCACTTAATTAAAACCCCAGACAGATGAAATCAAAATATATCCAGTGACGCCATCGCGATGCTTCACTTTTAACCAGCCATTATTCAGTTTCTCATCCAGCACCTCGAGCGCAACATCTTTTTCCAACGTTGCAACCAAGCTAGACGCAGCATCTGCCGCTTGCCGAATTTCTGCATTTTTTGCACTGACTAGCACCGTATGTTTTGCCGAAAGTTGCTTTGCCTCGATCCAATTAATCGAGCCTTGTGCATCACGCACCTTCAGCCACTCGCCAAGATTAACAATCACTTCGACAGGGTAATATTGGCTGAGCAACAAAACTTTTTTCGCAGAACTTGAGGGTGCGTCATACAGCACTGCTTTTTGCACGGCCACAGAGCGAAACTCCAGCGCCGACGCATTAAGCGGCATCAACACTAGTGCAAAGATAGCAATCAAAAACTTCATGCAATTCTGAATCATCAAGCTTGCCGCATTAAAATTAATGCGTTGCTGCAGGTGTAGCTTGTTCTGCTTGCTGTTGTTTTTGTTGCGCAAATAACGCTTCAAAATTGATTGGATTCAACAATACTGGTTGGAAGCCTGCACGTACCACTAAATCAGAGACAGTTTCGCGTGCATATGGGAACAGAATGTTAGGGCAAGTAATACCAGCAATCATTTCCAGATTTTCTTCTGGTACATTACGGATTTGGAAAATACCCGCTTGCGTTACTTCTACCAAAAACACGGTTTTATCTTCAATTTTTGAAGTCACAGTGACTTTAATTGCTACTTCGAACACACCTTCTTCAAGCATTTGCGCAAAATTACCTAACTCAATGCCGATTTGCGGCTGAGTGCGATCAGTAAAAATTTGTGGTGCATTTGGGATTTCCAATGAAGCATCTTTAACATAAATCTTTTCGATACTGAAACCTGGTTGTTGGTTTTGTTCTGCTGCTGCGTTGTTATCTTCTTGAGCCATGATTGCCTACTTAAAATAAAAGGTTGATTGAATAATCTGCCATTTTAACAGAGTTTAGAGAGTGAGTAATGGATCAAGCCCGCCAGCCATATCCAATGCGTGCAAATCATCAAAACCACCAATATGGCGATCATCAATATAGATTTGCGGTACAGTGCGGCGACCCGTTTTTTCCATCATTTCAGCGCGCAATTCTGGCTGCAGGTCAACGCGAATCTTATTGATTTCCTTCACACCCTTGCCCATTAATAAACGCTCCGCATTCATGCAATAAGGGCATGTTGCAGTGGTATACATCACGATGTTAGCCATCAATCAAGCCTTTACCAAAGGCAACTTAGCCTCAGTCCATGCATTTAAACCTCCTTGCAAATTATGCAACTGCGTAAATTCCGCCTTGCGCAAAATATCACATGCCTTGATTGAACGCATACCGCGTTGGCAATTAACTATAACTGGTTTATCTTTGTATTTTTTAAGTTCAGCCAAGCGCTCCGGTAACGCTGCCAATGGAATATGCTTGGCATCTGCAATACGACCACCAGCGAATTCAGCATCATCGCGAACATCCAACACTAGCGCATTCGAACGATTGATCAATGTTACGGCTTCAGCTGGCGTCAAGTTAGGCACACCACCCGCGCTTTTTTTGAACATGGGTAACAACAACATGACGCCTGAGCCTAGCGCCAAACCAATCAAAAAAATATTGCTTTTAATAAATTCCACAGACTTCCTTTCAGGTTTTGATTAATCGAATATGGAGACATATATTCCATACTCAACATGAACGCTACTAATTTCATCTTTTTTAAGCATCCAGTTTACCTAGACATTCAATTCAACAGAGCATTCAATTTATGACCAACTTCAATTTACTGGCAGATTTTACGTGCATTTAAGCTAAAATAGTGCTGTTACCAGCAAAATATTAAAGCGGAAAATCATGTTATCTGCCAACAACACCACTCCCGTATGCTTACTCATTTTAGACGGCTTCGGTTATCGTGAAGAAATCACAGACAACGCCATCGGGCAAGCCAAAAAGCCTAACTGGGATGCACTATGGAGCGGCTTTCCACACACGCTCATTAACGCCTCGGAACACTATGTTGGCTTACCTGACGGGCAAATGGGCAACTCCGAAGTGGGGCACCTCAACATCGGTGCAGGGCGCGTGGTATTTCAAGATTTCGAACGCATTAACAATAGCATTAGTAGCGGCGAGTTTTTTCATCACCCAGCGCTATCTCCTGCCTTAACCAGCCTTAAACAAGAAGGTAAGTCACTGCATATTTTAGGCTTGTTATCTGACGGTGGTGTACACAGCCATCAGGATCACATTCATGCCATGCTGGAAATGGCGGCCAAACATGGTTTAAGCCGAGTCTATGTGCATGCGTTTCTAGATGGTCGCGACACGCCGCCTGTCAGTGCTGCACCGTTCATTGAAGCGCTTGAGAGCAAGTGTACCGCGCTCGGCGTAGGCAAAATCGCCTCCATTAGCGGACGTTTTTACGGCATGGACAGAGATAAACGCTGGCCGCGGGTTGAAGCTGCCTATCAATTGCTCACAGAAGGCATTGGTGAGTTCAGCGCTGAAACGGCCGCAATCGGGTTACAAGATGCCTATGCACGTGGCGAGAATGACGAATTTGTAAAAACCACCTCCATACATAAAGCGGGAGAGGCTCCAGCTCACTTGGATGATGGCGATGTTGTCGTGTTTATGAATTTCCGTTCCGACCGTGCGCGCCAACTTACCCATGCATTGCTGGCAGAAGAGTTTGATGGCTTTCATCGCCGTCATGTACCGAAACTAGCCGGCTATTTTACGCTGACCATGTACGACAAGAATGAGAAAAAAGCGACCGCACTTTTTCCACCGCAAGAAGTACATAACACCTTTGGGGAATACATTTCAGCGCTGGGATTAACCCAACTGCGCATCGCTGAAACCGAAAAGTACCCACACGTAACCTTTTTTTTCAACGGCGGAGAAGAAAAAGTTTTTGCTGGTGAAGATAGGATTCTTGTCCCTTCCCCTAAAGTGGAAACCTATGATCTACAACCTGAAATGAGCGCTTACGAGGTCACCGAAAAGCTCGAAGAAGCGATTCTTAGCAAAAAATACAACGCCATCATTTGCAACTATGCCAATGGCGATATGGTTGGCCACTCAGGCAATCTGCAAGCCGCGATTACCGCAGTAGAAACGCTAGATGCATGCATCGGCCGTGTAGTGAATGCCATGCAAAGCATTGGTGGTGAAGTGATTATTACAGCAGACCACGGCAACGCAGAGTTAATGTATGACATTGAAAATCAGCAGCCACACACACAGCACACCACTAATCTGGTACCGCTCATCTACATAGGCCGCCCAGCAGCACTCTCGCCAGATGGTGCACTATCCGACATTGCGCCAACCTTACTCAATATGATGGGCATTGCTCAGCCGGTTGAAATGACAGGAAGGAACCTGATTCAATTTAGGGCGTAAATACTTGATCAACGTAAACTTTAGGCGCTTAAACCGATTAAGCCCATTAATCTATAGCGCAGCCTTATTCTGGCTGGCTAACGGATCTTTTGCATTTGCAGCAAAATCTGAGCCGCCTAAACAAGCGCTGAGCAATGTACAGCAACGCTTAGAGTCACTCAAAAAAGAATTGGACAACTCACAGGAAGCCCATAAAGATGCGGCTGATGCACTTAAAGATAGTGAAGTCGCAATCAGTGAAGCCAATAAAAAGCTCTATGAAATCAATCAACGCCAGCAGCAAAATAAAAAAACGCTTACCCTGCTAGAGTCCGAATCAGCATCAACTAGCGAGACACTCGCACAGCAACAAAAACTATTAAGTAGCCAACTTTATCAGCAATATATACATGGGCAGCAAAGTTATGCACAGATGATTTTACAAAGCCAGCACCCAAGTGAAATCGCGCGGAATGTGCATTATTATTCATACATTGCAAAAGCGCGCGCTGAGCTCATCAACAAGATGCAGGACAACCTGAATCGAATCAAAAAACTCAATAATGAAACAGCTTCAACATTGAAAGAAGTGGCTGAGTTGAAACAAAAACAAATTGACGAACGCCGCACTTTGGAAGGCCAAAAAAAGGCAAAATCTAAAGTAGTCTCTACACTTTCACAGCAAATCAGCGCGCAGCGTAACGAGATTAAAAAACTGAGTCGCGATGAAAAACGCCTTTCTCAGTTAGTAGAACGTTTAGCGAGGATTATTCCACCTAAACGCAAACCAAAGCTTACAAAAAGCAGACCTTCTAAAAATACCACGCCGACTGAAATGTCTGAGGATCACCCGCAAACAAAAGAAGCAACGATAGATAATGACAATACGCCAAGCAACGAATTTGCAGGCGAAAACTTTGCTTCACTCAAAGGTAAATTAAGATTGCCGGTACGAGGTGAAGTCACAAACCGCTTTGGCTCAAGCCGTGAAGATAGTGGCATCTCATGGAAAGGCCTATTTATTCGAGCCAAGGAAGGGACCGAAGTTAAATCAATCGCAAATGGTCGCGTAGTATTTGCCGACTGGTTACGTGGCTTTGGCAACTTGATTATCGTAGATCATGGTGATGGTTACATGAGCCTATATGGCAACAATCAGGCAGTATTTAAACAAGTAGGCGACACAGTACACGCTGGCGATGCTATTGCGTCAGTGGGCAATAGTGGCGGCAACGCGACTAATGGCCTGTACTACGAACTGCGTAACCAAAGCCGTCCATTTGACCCATTAAGCTGGAGCAATGTGAATTAAATCATTAGCATGAATTCAGGGTGAGTCTTGCCCAATAAAAAAGCCCGCAATTGCGGGCTTTTTGTATAAACAACCTTAGTCGTTAACTTATTTTTTCGCTTCCGGCGTAGCTGCTGGTGCTGGCTCAACAGCAACTGGAGCAGGATCTGCTGGTGCGGCAGCATCCACTGCAGCAGGATCAAGGGTAATGCCAGGAACGCGCTCTTCTGGAGTTGGTACATAGCCGCCTGGTTCAGGGGTCGGTGCTGGAGCAGGTGCTGGCGCTACGACTGGTGCTGGCGCCGCTTCAACTGGTGCCGCTTCTTCTTTTTTACCACAACCTACTACCAATAAACTTGCCACACCTAACACCAACATAGAACGCAATAAGATTGACATAGCATTATCCTTTTTCATTAAAAACATTAAATATCCCTTGAGCAAAATGTGTATGACGTTGCAGTCAATGCAACCTCAAATGGCCACAGAACCATCTTGCGAATGACTAGTATTCTAGCTTAACGCCCATACTCCGCAACTGGAATTAGGTTTAAATTTTGTATCAAATTGTTAACCATTTATAAAATCACTCTCCAATGAGATGAAGTAAGATTTTGCGTCGCCCTGGAACATGTCGATGTTCATATAAAAATACGCCTTGCCATTGCCCTAATGCGACTCGCCCTTCCAACACAGGTATTGATAAATGTGTTTGCGTTAATGCGCTTCTCACGTGGGCAGGCATATCATCAGACCCCTCAATGGTGTGTATAAACAAGGAGTCTCCATCAGGAACCAGACGATCAAAAAAGGCCTCCATATCTACCAGCACATCCCGATCATAATTTTCATTAATCAGTAGGCTAGCCGAGGTGTGCTGAATATACACTGTGAGTAAGCCAGTATGAAAACCACTGGACTTAGCCCATGTAGTGATTTGCGGGGTAATATCGTAAAGCTTACGTCCATGAGTACTAATGCTGATTTGATGTGTTTTTTGTTGCATCTATTTTTCCCAATCACTTGCTGTAGTTTTTATCAATCAAAGTCTAAAGACTCAAACTAAATAACAGCACTTACAAACACCGCCCCAGCTAGCAACCTCATTACCAGCAACCCCACGGCCTAGAAAATCCTGCCCCAAACCCTAAATGGCGCCCATAATATCCGCCGTAACCATAAGGATAAATCCCGTAAGGGCCGTATCCACAAAATGGATCATAAAAACGTTGTTGCTGTTGCAACCATTGTTGGCGCCTGAGTTTTTCCAATTCATCACGTTTAATTTTTTCACGCCTACTAATCTCATCCGCAATATTGTTTCTGACCGCTAGCTCGCGGCTGGCATGAATATAGTCGAGCACTCTATTATCAACACCTTGCTGATGCAGTTCAATACTTTGACTAGGACTTAAATCATACGAAGAATTAGTCTGCTTAATTTTCTCTATTATTTGGTCAACCGTTGCGCCCTCTTTAGATAGTTTAACCAAGTCATCCAAGCTCAATACGGCAATGGGTGCTGGCACAATTCGTGCCAATTCTTCTGCAGAAATACGGTCTATTGGGGGGGATTTCAGTTGCCTCTGATTCTGGCTAGCGCAACCGGATACTGTCAGAAAAAAACCTAGCGTTAATAAAAACACGGCACGATTCACAACTTATCCTCTATGCGATTAATCACATAAATTAAACACTATTAATCTGACTTAGTACGAACAGGGTCTATTTGGCTCAGCCGTTACTTGTTACCTACACAGCAACAAGTAACGGCCAAACTACCTACCAATACCTTTACTTAGTAAATACAATCTTACCGGCCTTAGCATCCACTTTAATCACATCCTTAGCAACAAAATTCCCCGCCAGAATTTCACGTGCTAACGGGTTCTCAATCTCAGATTGAATAGCGCGTTTCAATGGACGAGCACCATATACAGGATCAAAACCAGCATTGGCGATTTCAGTGATCGCAGCATCTGACAATTCCAACTGCATATCCATCGCCGCCAGCCGTTTCGCCAAGTATTGCAATTGAATTCCCGCAATAGACTTGATGTTGGACTCGCCAAGCGCGTGGAACACCACCACTTCATCAATACGGTTCACAAACTCCGGCCTGAAATGTGTCTTCACCTCACCCATCACCGCCAATTTAACTACCTGATAATCCTGATCAGACATCATTTGTATCATCTGACTACCCAGATTAGAAGTCATGATAATGACCGTATTCTTGAAATCAACGGTACGGCCCTGACCATCGGTTAGGCGACCATCATCCAACACCTGCAACAGCACATTGAATACGTCTGGATGCGCTTTTTCAACCTCGTCCAGTAGAATCACACTGTAAGGCTTACGACGCACCGCCTCTGTCAGCGTACCGCCCTCCTCATAGCCAACATAGCCAGGAGGCGCCCCAATCATGCGTGCTACGGAATGCTTCTCCATGAATTCACTCATGTCGATGCGAATAAGATGGTCTTCACTATCAAACAGAAAGCCAGCCAAAGCTTTGCACAACTCGGTTTTACCAACACCGGTCGGACCTAAAAACAAAAAGCTGCCATACGGACGATTCGGGTCACCTAAACCTGAGCGTGAACGACGAATAGCATCCGACACCAAGCGTACCGCTTCATCTTGCCCCACCACACGCTCATGCAGCTTAGCTTCCATCGTGAGCAGTTTTTCGCGCTCACCTGTCATCATTTTGCTCACAGGAATGCCCGTTGCACGGCTAACCACTTCGGCGATCTCATCTGCACCAACTTCGGTGCGCAACATACGGTGCTTACCTTGTGTAGCAGTCGCCTCAGATTTAGAGGCCTGTTTCAGCTGCGCTTCCAGTGCGGGCAATTGTCCGTATTGCAACTCAGAAACCTTTTGCCATTCACCCTTGCGCGTAGCTTCTTCCATATCAAACTTGATTTTCTCAATCGCTTCTTTGATATGTGCAGAGCCTTGCACTTGAGCTTTTTCAGCTTTCCAGATTTCTTCTAAATCCGCATACTCTTTTTCTAGTTTCAGGATTTCGTCTTCAATCAACTCAAAGCGTTTTTTACTACCTTCATCTTTTTCGCGACGCACTGCTTCGCGCTCAATTTTTAGCTGAATCAGGCGACGCTCAAGCTTATCCATCACTTCCGGCTTAGAATCGATTTCCATTTTGATACGTGAAGCCGCTTCATCGATTAAATCAATCGCTTTATCTGGTAAAAAGCGGTCAGTGATATAGCGATGTGAAAGTTCAGCCGCCGCGACAATCGCAGGGTCAGTAATTTCAACACCATGATGCAACTCGTACTTTTCTTGCAGTCCACGCAGAATAGCAATGGTGGCCTCAACGCTTGGTTCATCCACCAATACTTTTTGGAATCGTCTTTCTAGCGCAGCATCTTTTTCAATATATTTACGGTATTCATCCAAAGTAGTCGCACCTACACAATGCAACTCGCCGCGCGCCAAAGCTGGCTTGAGCATATTGCCGGCATCCATTGCACCTTCGGCCTTACCCGCGCCAACCATGGTATGAATCTCATCAATAAATACGATGGTTTGACCTTCATCCATCGCCAATTCTTTTAAGACAGATTTCAAGCGCTCTTCAAACTCGCCACGGTACTTAGCACCGGCCAATAAAGCCGCCATGTCTAGCGACAGTACTTTTTTGCCTTTGAGTGACTCTGGCACTTCGCCATTCACAATACGCTGCGCCAAACCTTCAACAATCGCGGTTTTACCCACACCTGGTTCACCAATCAACACGGGGTTGTTTTTGGTGCGGCGCTGCAATACCTGAATCGCACGGCGAATTTCGTCATCGCGACCAATCACTGGATCCAGCTTGCCTAATCGCGCCCGTTCGGTTAAATCCAGCGTATATTTTTTGAGCGCTTCGCGCTGACCTTCAGCCTCGGCATTCTGAACTTGCTCTCCGCCGCGCACGGCATCAACAGCCTGCTCCAAGGCAGATTTAGATAAACCATGTGCCTTGAGCAATTTGCCAGCGGCACCTTTATCATCAGCTAATGCCAACAAAAACATTTCACTCGCAATGAAACTATCGCCGCGTTTTAACGCTAATTTATCAGTTACATTGAGTAAATTATTAAGGTCACGTGACACCGCCACCTCCCCTGAACTGCTAGGGGACTTAGGTAAATTCTCAATCGCGCTGGCAAGACCAGTTTTAAGCGGTGCAAGATGCACGCCCGCATGTGCCAGTAGCGAAGCCGTTCCCCCATCCTCTTGGGTGAGCAACGCAGAGAGTAGATGCAACGACTCTATCGTCGGACAGTCATTCGCTACAGCCAGACTTTGTGCATCATTAATAGCTTGTTGAAATTTTGTTGTTAATTTATCAAAGCGCATTTTTCACTCCAATTAAGTTGAACTAACTCTTCTATGGGGCTGATTACTTACTTTTCAATATATAATTCACTCCGCAACTCATTAAACTAATTACAAAAATAGTAGTCCTTTAACATTACTAAATATACAACTATTTAACAGCGCTTTAGCTTTAGGCCTTAAGGTATCAACTTTGACGTATCAACATTGCATGGAGTGAGTTTTGCTAACAAATGCTTTCGCTACCGAGATAATTTCACCGAATCCATCGTGGGTAATTTTAGATACAGAAGACCAATGGCAACGTTTTAGCCAGCCAGTTGGCAACGATCCAGAAAAGCCGCTAATACAATCCAGCTTGTTATTAGACGGCTTACATTGTGCAGCCTGCTCAGGCATCATCGAACATGGTGTGCAGTCTTTACCCGGCATCGTGAGTGCCCGTGTCAGCATGTCTAAACGACGCGCCGTTGTCGTGTGGTCACCAGCTTTGACTTGCCCCTCAAAAATACTGAGCGCGATTCAAACACTGGGCTATGGCGCAAGCCCTGCCTCACATAACGAAAATGAACTCAATGCCACCAGTAAAAATCGTAAGGCATTTTGGCGGTGGATGGTGGCCGGTTTTTGCATGATGCAAGTGATGATGTATGCCAGCCCAAGCTATTTCACCAAAGCCGGTGATATTTCCAGCGACATCAGCCACTTACTCAACTGGGCTTCATGGCTATTAAGCCTGCCGGTAATATTATTCTCCAGCCGTACTTTTTTTGGCAACGCATGGCGTGATTTAAAATTAAAACAAATCAGCATGGACTTGCCAGTTGCGCTAGGCATAGGCATCACATTTATCGTCAGCTCAGCAGCGACTTTTGAGCCGAACAGTTGGTGGGGGCACACCGTCTATTTTGACTCCATGACCATGTTTGTGTTCTTTTTGCTTTCAGCACGCTTAATCGAGGTCAAGCTGCATGCCAGAACACTGGGCGCACTGGAGTCACTGGTAAGCCGCATCCCTGAAAACACTGAACGCATCAATATAGATGGCTCGTTTTCACGCGTACTAAACACGCAACTGAACGTTGGCGACATCGTGCGGGTGAATATGGGCGAAGCCTTTCCCGCAGACGGCAAGCTGGTTCTGGGAAACACAAAAGTAGATGAGTCGTTGCTAACGGGCGAATCAACCCCTATCCATAAAAATCTGCACGACAGCGTCATTGCGGGGAGTTACAACCTAGGCCCAACTGTGCACATCATGCTTGAAAACATCGGTGAATCGACACAATATGGCCAAATCGTTAACCTTATCAATCAAGCTGCCATTGAAAAACCAAGGCTATCACAACTGGCTGACCAGATCGCACGACCATTTTTACTGTTTGTGATTTTAAGCGCTGCTGTTGCCGCTGCTTTGTTGTGGGACGTTGACCGTGGGCGCGCTTTGATGACCGCCGCTGCGGTGCTCATTGTCACCTGCCCTTGCGCCCTATCGCTAGCGACACCTGCTGCCATGCTAGCCAGTGCCAGCGCATTTGTAAAACGCGGCATTCTTATTCGCCGCCTGCAAGCCATTGAAGGCATTGCCAAAGTTGACACTGTCATTTTCGACAAAACAGGCACACTTACCGAAGATCACATTCAAGTGGAGAGTATTAGCTACAAAGAAGGTTTATCTGAAAGTAACGCGCTTGCATTAGCCGCAGCCATTGCACAGCATTCATTGCATCCGGTTTCACGCGCGATTTTCACCGCACACCAACAGAGCCTATCACCAGACCTACTGCTTACTTTAGAGGACATTCAAGAAGAAGTCGGTGCTGGCATGAGCGCCACGCTTAGCAGCACGAATAGCCAAACTAATCTATTTGAAGGCCGCTTAAAGCTTGGCTCTGCGAAATTTTGCGGTATTCAAGACGATGACCCGCAAACCCAGCAAGTATTCTTGGCTGACGCGCATGGCTGGCTAGCCACGTTTGACTTGCAAGAAGCAATTAAACCGCATGCTGCAGAAGCCATACAACAACTTAAAAAACTGCATCTGGAAGTTGAGCTACTATCAGGCGACCAAGCGCATACGGTAGAAAGCCTGACCAACGCCATTGGCATTAGCAAATTCATGGCGGCATGCAGCCCGGATGACAAACTGACGCGCTTACATGCCCTCAAACAGCAAAACAAAAAAGTGCTCATGGTTGGCGATGGCTTAAATGATGGCCCAATCCTCGCCAGTGCGCATGTATCAATTGCCATGGGTAAAGGTGTGCCGCTCACACTGGCGCATGCAGATTACATTTTCTTAAATGGCGACATTAGCCAAATCCCGCACCTGATTCGCCATGCGCGACGCACCATGCTGGTGATTAAGCAAAATATCGCATGGGCAATTGTTTATAATTTAATTAGCATCCCGCTGGCCTTTTCTGGCGTATTATCAGCATGGTTAGCAGGCTTGGGCATGGCCATCAGTTCGCTGATTGTGGTTGCTAATGCACTACGCCTAACTAGTTTTGCAGCATCACCATCCCTCACCACACCAACCAAGGTTTTGTAATGGATATTTTATTTATGCTCATCCCACTCTCTGTCGTCATGGCACTTGCCGTGCTGGGGGGGCTTTGGTGGGCGGTCTACCGTGGTCAGTTTGAAGATATTGAAGAAGAAGGCCGTAGAATTCTTGAAGATGACGATACTAATACTCAATAAAAGCTACCTGCCTTAATTTTTTCAACCTGACTTTCACATGCAAACAGCACTGATTTACAGCACTCTACTGATGGGACTCGCTGGCGGGCCGCATTGTGTCGCCATGTGTGGCGCAGCTTGCACCTCATTTACACAATCGGAAGAACATCCATACGCCATCTATTTCTACCATCTGGGTAGACTTTGCGGCTACGCTTTACTCGGTGCGATTGCCACGTTCGCAATCCAAAGCATCGCATGGCTATCCAGTTACACCGCAGCACTTCACCCGTTATGGACGTTTTTTCACGTACTGGTATTTTTCTGGGGCGTCATACTCATTGTTTATGCGCGGCAGCCGGTTTGGGTAGACCGTGCAGGCAGAAACATCTGGCAGCATGTCAAAAAACTCAGCTTAATCAAAGGCGGCTATTTTTACATCGGCATGCTGTGGGCGCTGATGCCATGCGGCCTGCTTTATTCTGCGCTCATCATCGCCTCGTTCAATGGCAAACCGCTTGATGGCGCATTAAGTATGGCGGCATTTGCCATTGGCTCTAGCGCATCTTTATTTTTTGCACCGTGGTTATGGCTTAAACTAAAAACAACGCTTGTAGAGCCTTATGGCATGCGCCTCGCAGGCTTGTTACTCAGCGGTGCAAGTGCTTGGGCAATCTGGATGGAACTCACACATCACACCAAAGTGTGGTGTAACTAAAATACAGCGCAACTACATTGGTAATGCAATCAATCTAAAGCCTTCTTGCTGCGTACTCCAAGCTAAATACACCTGCTTACCCTGAGCAATCAACTGCGGATAACCTGCCTGATCCGCTGTACTGGCAAGCACTTTTGCATCTTGCCAACTCTTGCCACCATCATCTGAAAACATGCCCAGAATCTGGTTGTTTTTCCCTTCCACTTCACGCCAAACTAGCCAGACACTGTCACCCAAACTCAACATAGCTGGCTGACCTGCTTGAAGTTGATGATTGCCAAAACGCTTAGCAGGCGATGAAGCCCACGCTACGCCATCCATACGACTATAGTACAAGCCCGGTTTTTTAAGGTTGCCACTAAAATATGCCATGTGATAGCCCCACCAGTCCATGCCGACACCACCTACGGCCAAAGCCGAGCCACCTTCGGCACAAGCATCCGTTTTGCCGTGCTCATAAGTTGCACGTTTAATCACTGGCGGCTGATTGGCTACCGCAGGAATTTCAGCCAATATGTAATCGCGTTCACCGTTGTCAAACTGATGCTGCCACATGGCGGTGACCGTGCCATCAGGCTTATTAGCCGTTGAAATAGAGCCACAGACACTGCCGCCATCAGCCAGCTTCTGCGCACTTTCAAATGAAGCACCACCATTAGCAGACACGGCATAGTCAATAGCTTCAGGCACATCAGAACCCGTCGCCACTTGCCAGATAAGTGTCACCTTGCCGTTAGGAGCAACATTAAGCGTAACCGCCTTAGTATGCTCTTTAGACACAATGACGGGTTTTTCAAAAGACTTGCCACCATTGACTGATCGTGAAAACAAAATAGCGCCTGCCGACGCATTACTTGATGCTTCTGTCCAGACAACATAAATATTGCCGTCATGCCCAATAGTGATTTGAGGCTGAATGTTCTTATCTGCAACATCACCCAAAACAGTTGGTTGTATCGGCGAACTAATCGTCACAGGCTTGGAAAATGTTTTAGCCAGATCACGGCTGACATCAACCTGTACCACTCCTGCATTAACGCCTACTCGCCACACATTACCTGCCGCATCAAACGCTACGCTCACAGCCAAGTCACTCTGTAGCGCAAGACTCTCATGCGCAAAAACTGCCAAGCTAAAACATGCTAGCCAAACTAGCAAAACTGTAGATAACGCCTTCATACGTATAAGTCACCTTCATTTAATAATAACTGACCTCTTCCGCTCAATGCGACAATTTGCCACATGTACAGTCTTGTAACTGGTCTTTATAATCTGCATCAACCAACAATCATACACAGAAACGCAGAACATGAGCTTACTCAAACATCAGCAGCTTGCCGCAGCACTGGCTCTTTTAAGTATCGCCTATTCAACACCATCTTTTGCTTGCTCCAGTTGCGGTTGCACACTCAACTCAGACTGGACGACACAAGGTTACGCCTCAGGTGAGGGCACTCGCGTCGACATACGTTTTGATTACTTTAAGCAAACAGACTACCGCCACGGCACAAATTCCGTCAGCCGCAATGATGTTCAAGCTGCAGGCGTAGAAGTGCAAGACACCACAATCAATCGCAACCTAACGCTAAATCTCGATCATGGCTTCAATCAGGACTGGGCAATTAATGTACAGGTACCAATGTATAGCCGCTCACATGGCACTTATGGCGGTGCGTATCCAGCGACGGATGAATATCTCACCTCATCCTCAAAAGGCATCGGCGACATCCGCGTCACAGGCCGCTACCAAGGGCTCACAGCCGACCACAGCTCAGGCCTGACTTTCGGTTTAAAACTGCCTACTGGAGAAACCAATGACACTTTCAATGATGGCACTACGCAAGTAGACCGAGGCCTGCAATTAGGCACGGGCACTACAGACTTATTGTTAGGTGGCTACCATTTTGGCAACATCAATCGTAATTGGGATTATTTCACACAAGCCACAGTACAAATTGCACTCAACACGCACAGAGACTTCCGTCCGGGTAACGGCCTCAATGCCAGTGCCGGCGTACGCTACATGGGCTTTGAAACGATCATTCCACAATTACAACTGAATGCGCGTATAGAAAAACGTGAGTCTGGCGCTCAGGCAGATATACCAAACAGCGGCGCGACCCTGCTCTACATTAGCCCTGGCGTAACGATGCCAATCAACAAACAGATGCAGGCTTTCGGCTTTTTGCAAGTGCCGCTTTACCAACGTGTGAATGGCTATCAGATTGAGCCAGAGGTGTTATTGTCAGCGGGGATGCGCTACAGCTTTTAATGCTCATCCAACAGCGGCGTGACCAGTTTTTCAAGCAAAGGCAGATCAACCACAGTAGCATTACCCACGCCGCCATCTTTGCGTAAAATACCTTTGCGGTCGATGACAAAAGTAATTGGCAAACGCCAGATGCGGCCATAGCCTTTGTGCTGAGTTTCACGCTCAAAAGCCGCATCAAAATGATAACTTTGCATCACTTCGCGCACTTTTGCATCGTCGGCATCCTCATCAAGGCTGATGGCAATCACGCGCAAGCCTTGCTGCTTATGTTGCGCATAATAGCTTTCAATGACTGGCATTTCTTGGCGGCAAGGCGGGCACCAAGTTGCCCAGAAGTTGATGATTACGACCTCACCTTTTGCGCTAGCCAAAGAAAATGGCTGACCATTTAACAAAGTAGCGGTGAATGCCGGTGCGGCCTTGCCTTCTTCAATGGCATACGCCGAGGTGTGAACAGCAAAGAATAGCGCCGAAAGCGCGAGCCTGAAAATAGAAGTCATGTGTATCATGTGGTTAAGATTTAACGCTAGATGTTAGCATAGGGTAAATATTTTCAATGATGATTTATAGGCTCCTGTAAAAATTGAGTTACTGGGATGCAGTGCAAGGCGCACGGAACACAGGAACCGAGATAGTACGTGGTGTACAGCGAGGTTACGAGTACCGCGCAACGATGCAATGCGCCCAGTAAATCATTTTTTAGAGGTGCCCTTATGACAGACTTAACGGGTAAAACATACGAACAATGATAGCAACCAAGCCTAACGCAAAACGCTTATACAACGACAGCAACGCGCCTCTAGCCAATGCAACGCGGCATAACCTGTGGCGCTTAATGATGTTACGCAGTGTGGTTATGGTGTGTTTGGTCTTAGTCATTATCGGCGTCACCCTAGCCTCCATTCCCCTGCACGTCGCGTCTCTACTACTCTCTATCGCTGGACTAGGCTTGTTGAATGGCATTGCGTGGTGGCGCATGAGTCGTACACGACAAACCTCGCAACAAGAATTACTACTGCAGCTTTTGGGTGACATTGCTGCGCTGACCATGCTGTTCTATTTTAGCGGCGGCTACAGCAATCCGTTTATCTGGATGTACTTATTACCGATTACTGTCGCGGCGGTGGCCTTGCGCATATTTTATGCGTGGATTATTGCCAGCCTCAGCATCGCTTGCTACACCTTGCTCATGTTTTATCACATACCACTTTCGCATTTGCACTTGCACACACATGGCGATGCAACACTGGACATTCACCTCGTCGGCATGTGGCTAGGCTTTGTTGTCAGTGCGACGATTGTGGCGGTATTCATTGCGCGCATTGGGCAAAACCTGCGTGACTACGATAAAACCATTTCTGAAGTCCGCGAAAAAGCGCTGGAAAGTGAGCGCATGCTAGCGCTTGGAACCCTTGCCACTAGCGCAGCACATGAACTTGGTACACCGCTGGCAACAATGGCTATCGTATGCAAAGAACTCTCGCAAGATTACGCCAACCAACCCGAACTGTTACAGCAACTCGCAATATTGCGCACACAGGTTTCACGCTGCAAAGAGATTCTATCCTCCATCACCCACAATGCAGGTCAGTCGCGCGCAGAGGCTGGACAAGGTGTGCCGTTAAGCGACTTTTTGCAAGATGCGATACAACGCTGGCGCGACACGCGGCCTGCCACAGAGCTTGTGGTCAATATAGAAAATACCTCGCATAACCCTGTTATTTTCATGGATAGAACACTCACGCAAGCCATATTAAACTTGCTGGATAATGCCGCGGATGAATCGCCAGAGCGCGTGTTGTTTAACGCTAGCTGGGACGACAAAGCACTCAAAATACAAATCCGTGATTTTGGTCATGGCTTGAGTGCAGAGACTAAAAGCCAGTTAGGCACACCATTTTTTACCTCAAAAAATGAAGAAGGCATGGGGCTAGGTGTGTATTTAACGCAAGTTACCCTTGCGCGCTACGATGGAGTACTGAGCTTGGACAACCACCCTGAGGGCGGTGTACTCACTTTAGTCAAACTGCTTCTTAAAGATTTGCGTATCGAAAACTTGAAGGTCACACCGTGAACACTTTAAACACCGAAATATCCGACGAAAAACCCAGCCTGCTCTTGGTAGATGACGATCAGGACTTTTTAAATGCCCTCGCACCAGCCATGAAAAAACGCGGATTTTTAGTCAGCATGGCAGATAGCGCAGAAAGCGCATTTGCACTCGCCAGCATTGAGCCGCCGGAATTTGCAGTCGTCGATTTAAAAATGTCTGGCAACTCAGGCTTAGTACTGGTGCGGCAACTCGCCAGCCTAAATGCCGGCACAAAGATTGTCGTCCTCACCGGTTTTGCAAGTGTTACAACCGCGATAGAAGCCATAAAACTCGGCGCGACACACTATCTGGCAAAACCAGTCGATGCCGATGAGATTGTGGCCGCGTTTGAAAAACAGGCAGGTGATGCCAATGTCGCACTATCCTCCAACCCCTTATCTGTAGACCGCTTGGAGTGGGAGTATATTCAACGCATCCTGGCTGAGAATAACGGCAATATTTCAGCTACTGCTCGTAGCTTGAATATGCACAGACGGACTTTGCAGAGGAAGTTGGGGAAGAATCCAACTGCAATTTAATATACAAGGCAGATACGGAACTCTGGGGAACTACGCTCTTCATCATGTGCCTACATGTTAATATTTAACCGCACACGCACAGAATCCCCTGCTGATATTTGTTCTTTTTTACGCGTACTAAGTTTAACTGGCAAGATATAACAACCTGTTTTACTGTAGGGAAAAATAGAAGTTTCCCATGAAGCACTTCCTATCGTTGCAAGCACCTTGACTGAACCCCATCCACGTCTTTTACCTTGAAGATTGAGACTGAAAAATTTAATTTCTTCGGACTGATCTTTTGGCAGCGTAATAAAATGCCAAGAACCTTTCTCCGCTTGCCAAAGCCAGCATACACCTACGAAGTCAAAACTCAGATCCATTGTTAGCCCCACACTTCAAAACACATACATCTTTCAAGTACATGCAAAGCAAGCTTTCTTTAACGAAGTTCTAGCAATCACTCATCCGAAAACCGCTGCTCCTTAAACGGATCAGCATCATTATGATAACCACGCACTTCCCAAAAACCGGGGCGGTCTTCTGCATGCAGTTCAATTGCCTTGAGCCATTTTGCGCTTTTCCAAGCATAGCGTTTTGGCACTACCATGCGCACAGGGCCGCCGTGTTCACGTGTGAGTGGCTGACCTAACACCGAATGTGCAACAATGACATCGTCATCCAGTAAGGCCTCTAAGGGAACATTAGTGGTATAGCCATCGTAGCTATGCAAGGTGACGAATTTGGCTGACTCTAGCGGCATGGCCAGTGCGAGAATTTCTTGCGCACGCACGCCCTGCCAATCCATATCCAATTGACTCCAGCGCGTTACACAATGAAAGTCAGACACATCCGTGACTTGCGGCAGCGCCTGAAACGTAGCCCAATCTAGCTTAACTTCATGCTCGACCAGACCATACACGCGCAATGACCATTCCTCTTTGGCAACATTGGGCTTGATGCCCATATCCAGCACAGGGAAATTCTTAACTTCGGTTTGCCCAGCAGGGACGCGGACATTGGCATGCACCTTACCCGGCATTAAACCGCGCTTGGCTAACGCAATTTTTCCCTCAATCAGTTTTTTCCAATCCGGCATGACAAACCCTTTAGTTAAGGTCAAGCTTCAAAGCACTAGCAGTTAACTTGGTTTTTTAAAACTATCCAGCAACAGCAAACCAACACCTACACAAACCGCACTATCAGCCACATTGAACGCTGGCCAATAATAGCTTTGGTAATGAAAAGACAGAAAATCCACCACATAACCCAGTGTGACGCGGTCATACAAATTACCTGCCGCACCACCAAGCACCAAAGCCAGCCCCATGCAAAATAGCTTTTCCTGATGATGCTTACGAATCAGGTAACTAATCACCACAATCGCAACCACCGAAATACCGCCAAAGAACAGCTTTTGCCAGCCGCCAGCATTCGCTAAAAAGCTAAATGCCGCGCCTGTGTTGTGGTAACGCACCAAATCAAAAAAGCTGGTCAGTGTGAGTTGGTCACCATAGGCAAACGCCGCTTGCACCAAATGCTTGGTGTAAAGATCGAGCGCAATGACAATGGCACTGATAACGAACCATTTACGCATGCGTTCTAGCCTCGCCCGCGCCAAATAAGTTGCTCGCACAACGGCCACAGAGTTGCGGATGCGCGGCATCCACACCTACATCAGCACGGTAATGCCAGCAACGATCACATTTAACGTGCGCGCTTGGTGTCACCACAATCCGAACTGGCGCACCAACCTCTTCATGTAAAGTAGCACGAGAAGTAATCAACACAAAACGCAAATCACCACCTAATCTACTTAGTGCTTGATAAGTGTCACTATGAGCATAAATATCAATTTCCGATTGTAATGATGAGCCTACTAGGCCAGCAGAACGCCTCTCTTCAATAGCTTTGTTAGTTAATGCTCTCACATTCAAAATATCTTCCCATGCGAGAATATCAGCATCACTCAAGCCATGTGCTGGCAAGTCATACCACAACTCTTCAAATACGGTTTTATCTGCATCCAATCCCAGCGTTTGCCAAATCTCGTTTGCAGTAAAGCTCAAGATTGGCGCCATCAAACGCATCATGGTGTGCGTAATGTGGTACAGCGCACTTTGCGCGGCACGACGTGCATGTGAAGTTTCACCTGCGGTGTAGAGGCGGTCTTTGAGAATATCGAGGTAGAAACCACCTAAATCTTCTGAACAGAAGCTCACAAATTTTTGTACCGCTGAATGGAATTCATAGCGGTCATAGTCTGCCAAAATTTCAGTTTGCAGTTGCGTTGTCAGATGCAATGCATACTGGTCGATCTCTAGCCATTCACTCACTGGCAACAAGTCTTTACCCGCATCAAAGTCAGCCAGATTCGCTAACAAGAAGCGTAACGTGTTGCGAATACGGCGATAGCTTTCTGCCACGCGCTTCAAGATTTCATCTGAAATCGTCAGTTCGCCAGAGTAGTCGGTAGAAGCTGTCCACAAGCGCAGAATGTCAGCGCCATAAGTGTCCATCACCTTTTGCGGCGCAACCACGTTGCCCTTGGATTTACTCATCTTATGACCCGAGCCATCGACCACAAAACCATGTGTCAACAAGGCTTCATAAGGTGCTCGACCATCAATAGCACAACCAGTCAGCAAGCTGGATTGGAACCAACCACGATGCTGGTCAGAGCCTTCCAAATATAAATCAGCAGGGAAGCTCAACTCAGGGCGGCGCTTAAGCACAGCCGCATGTGTACTGCCAGAATCGAACCAGACATCTAAAGTATCGGTCACTTTTTTGTATTGCTCGGCATTATCAGGCGCATGTTGTGCTAAGAAGGCTACGCCATCCAGACTGAACCAAGCCTCTACCCCTGTTTTTTCGACCAACAGCGCAGCTTGCTCTAGCAGCGCCGCTGTTTGCGGATGCGGCTCCCCTGTTTCTTTATGCACAAACAATGGCATCGGCACACCCCAGTTACGTTGGCGTGATACGCACCAGTCAGGGCGATTTTTAATCATCGCTTCTAAACGTGCACGACCCCAAGCTGGGAAAAATTCTGTTTTATCCACTGCTGCATTGGCATGCTCACGCAGCGCTGTACCATTCACATCTTGCGCATTCATGCCAATAAACCATTGGTGTGTCGCCAACTGCATGAGTGGCGTTTTATGGCGCCAGCAGTGTGGGAAGCTATGATTCAAGCGCACACTGGCTAACAAAGCGCCGCTTTCAGTCATTGCAGCTAAAATCACTTTATTGGCTTCTTGACGTGTTAAACCACGAATCGACTCAAACTCGACCATATCACTATTAAAGAACTTGCCGTCACCACCCATTAATACGCGTGGTTTTTCATTCGGGAAATTAGCTCGCATCACCAACCAGTCATCGTTACCATGCGCAGCGGCGGTATGCACCAAGCCAGTACCCGCGTCAGTAGTGACATGATCACCGCAGATGATAGGCACTTGGCGGTTGTCGAAAGGATGTTGCAACAACAAGCCTTTAAGCGCATCGCCTTTGCATGAAGCCAAAACTTTGGTGTAGGCTTCTTCGTATCTTGCTAAGGCTTTTTCAGCTAAGTCACGCACTAAAACAAGTAAGCCTTTACTCGTTTGTATCAAATCATACTCGAGCTCGGGGTTAACACTCACAGCTTGGTTAGCAGGCAATGTCCAAGGTGTCGTAGTCCAAATCACAGCATAAGCATCACCTGTGACTTCCAGACCAAATGCTTTACTTAAAGCAGCGTTATTCGCTACTTTAAAACCCACATCAATCGCTGGCGAGTTTACATCCTCATACTCCACCTCAGCCTCTGCTAATGCAGAACCGCAATCCACGCACCAATGCACAGGTTTACTGCCTTGGTAGAGATAGCCATTTTTATAGATATCACCCAGCGCGCGCATGATGTCGGCTTCTGTGTTGAAGTCCATGGTCAGATAAGGATTATCCCAATCGCCCAGCACACCCAAACGAATGAAGTCCTTTTTCTGACGCGCAACTTGCTCTTTGGCATATTCGCGACACAGTTCACGGAACTTGGCAGGGTCGATATTTTTACCGTGTGTTTTTTCTACCATCAGCTCAATCGGCAAGCCGTGACAATCCCAGCCCGGCACATATGGCGCATCAAAGCCGCTCATGGTTTTAGATTTAACGATAATGTCTTTTAAGATTTTATTGACCGCATGGCCGATATGAATATCGCCATTGGCATACGGTGGGCCGTCATGCAGAATGAATTTTTTAGCGCCTGCACGTGCTTTACGAATTCTTTGATACAGCTGTTTATCTTGCCATTGCTGCAACCATGCTGGCTCACGTTTAGCCAAATCACCCCGCATTGGGAATGTGGTTTCTGGTAAATTTAATTTGTATTTTATTTCTTCAGTCATTTCGCAATCCGAACCCTAATTTAGCCTGCACTTAAACCGGCATTTAATTCCAGTACTTAATCCCTGCTCTTGAAATTACAGCAGGTCACTAATGTTCAATAAAAAAATCTCGCGCAACTTCAACATCAGCTGCAATCTGTGCCTTTAAAGCATCCAAACTTTCAAACTTTATTTCGTCACGAATCTTACGTAAAAACTCGACATGTACATGTTTGCCATACAAGTCGCAATTAAAGTCCAGCACATGCACTTCTAACGATAGCTTTGGTAAACCCGCAATTGTGGGGCGCACACCCAAATTGGCAACACCATTCAAACCGTTCAATTTTACCGCATAAACCCCCGTCAATGCCGGACGCTCATGCCGCATGTGTACATTCGCGGTTGGAAAACCTAGCTGCCGTCCACGCTTTGCGCCATGCACAACCTTACCACTCACGCTATAGAGGCGACCCAATAGTAGCGCGGCTTGCTGTAGATCCCCTGCCGCCAACGCCAATCGTACTCGCGTACTAGAAACCCGCTCCGCCTCTGAATCAGGGGCGGCCAAATTTACTTGCGGCAAGCTGACTAAATTAAACTTAGCATCGATAAAGTCTTGAGTAGAACCCGCACGCTTCGCACCGAACCTGAAATCTTCACCAACTAAAATAGCTTGCGCATTGAGTGAGTCGCGCAGAATATTCTGCATAAACGCTTCTGCCGTCACTTTGGCAAAACGCTTATTGAAATGACATAAGTAAACACGCTCGACCCCTGCTTCAGCAAAATGTTCCAGCTTTTCACGCAATGAGCACAAGCGTGCCGGCGCGCTTTCTGGCGTAAAAAACTCGCGCGGATGCGGCTCAAACGTCATTACCGCAGAAGTTAAATTAAGCGCCTTTGCGGTTTGCGTCAATTTAGCCAATAAAGCCTGATGTCCTAAATGCATGCCATCAAAATTGCCTATCGCTAAGGCACTCGGCTGCTGCAACGCATGAGGTATGTGACGAAACACTTGCATTAATGATTCACTCGACGAATATAGTCACGCGGATGAAAGCCTAACAACATCAAGGTAGCAAAATAACTGGCTCCACCTAAAACCACCAATCCGCTTAGATATAGCAACCGCTTCATTAAACCAAAATGCAACCAAGCACTAGTATCGCCCATCGCAAAGTAGAGAACAGCACCCATCACACTTAATGCCATTAAGAGTTTAAGTAAAAACAATAGCCAGCCAGATTGCGGCTGATAAATGTTCGCCTTGCGCAAGTGGTAAAACAGCAAGCCGGCGTTGATGCATGCTCCTAGGCCAATAGCTAAAGCCAAGCCAGCGTGTTTCAAAGGCAATACAAATATAAACAAGCCATTCATAAACTGCGTCACGATCAATGTGAATATTGCGACTTTCACAGGTGTTTTAATATTTTGCCGCGCATAAAAACCCGGCGCTAATATCTTGACTAGAATCAGACCCAACAAGCCGATACTGTATGCAATAAGTGCCTGCTCCGTCATTGCAGCATCTAGCGGCGTAAACTTACCATAATAAAACAAGGAGATCACCAGCGGCGCGGCCAATACAGCCAAGGCAACGGCTGCTGGTGCGGCCAGAATAAAGGTTAAGCGCAAACCCCAATCCAGTAATTGAGAGTATTCACGCTCGTCGCTACCCGCATACGCTTTAGATAGGCTCGGCAACAGAATAGTACCGAGTGCAACACCCAATACGCCAGTCGGAAACTCCATCAACCTATCGGCATAATATAACCAACTCACACTACCAGTATCCAAAAACGAAGCAAAAATTGTATTGGTAATCATGGAAATCTGCGCCACAGATACACCTAATACAGCAGGCCCCATGAGCTTAAGAATACGCCAAACACCATCATCATTTGCGTGCAAATCAAATCTAGGTAATAGGCCGATTTGTTTTAGAAATGGTATTTGAAACATCAACTGTAAAAAACCACCAAAGAATACCGCCCAAGCTAACACCTTAATCGGCTCGGCAAAATGGTCAGCAAAAAACAACACTGCCGCAATCATTGAAACGTTAAGCCACACAGGCGTAAAAGCAGGGATGCCGAAGCGGTTATAAGTGTTGAGCACGCCTCCCGCCATAGAAACCAGCGAAATAAAAAATATATAAGGGAACGTAATACGCAGCAACTCAACGGTAAGCTGCATTTTAGCTGCATCCGCTCTGAACCCAGGCGCAATCAAAGTCACAATCCAAGGCGCAGCCAACATGCCGAGTAACGTTACGCCAACTAAAATTAAGCCAAGCCAAGTGGCGACACGGTTAATCAGGAGGTGTGTCTCGTCAAAATTACGCTGACTTTTATACTCAGCTAAAATAGGCACGAAAGCCTGACTAAATGCACCTTCTGCGGAAATACGGCGTAATAGATTGGGAATTTTAAACGCAACAATAAAAGCATCCGTCAGCATGCCTGCGCCAAATACGCGTGCAATAAGTGTATCGCGCACAAAGCCCAATATACGCGAAACAAAAGTCATGCTGCCGACTTTAGCCAGCGCTTTGAGTAGATTCATGCTTAGATGCTTAAGAAAATTTTATGAATTTTGATGAAAAAATAGTTTATTAACAACATATTGCGTGATTTTATCATGACGACTGTCATATCGCTGCAATTAGCAATGATATTTACATGATTTTAACTTGCATTGTTTTTATAAAATAGCTATTATTATGGGCTTCGTATTTTGAATAGCTTTTAGGAAAATCAAATGGCAAATACCGCACAAGCAAGAAAACGTGCTCGTCAAGCAGTTAAGCAACGTGCTCACAATGCAAGTTTGCGTTCTACTTTGCGTACAGCAATTAAAAAAATTATTAAAGCTGTAGAAGCTGGCGATAAAGCCGCAGCTACTGCTGCTTACAGTGAAAACGTAAGCGTGATTGACCGTATTGCGGACAAACAAATCATTCACAAAAATAAAGCATCACGTCATAAAAGCCGCTTAAATGCTGCAATTAAAGCAATGGCATAAAACCAAGTCTAACTAGACTTAATCTTAAAGCTTTAATAAAGAATAATAAAAAAGCCGAACTAATGTTCGGCTTTTTTATTTGCCATTTTATTATGCTGAGCAATTAACAATGCCTCAACACAACAAAATACTAACTTCCAATATTCAATTCCACACGAATCTGCATCGCCTGTTTAATTGCTTCATCACGACTGGCATTAATCACCGTATAGTGCCCCATTTTACGGCCAGCCCGCGCCTCATGCTTGCCGTATAAGTGCATTTTAAGTTGTGCATTATTAAACGCTTTCAACCAATCAGGCTCTGTTTGAGCGCCAGTAGCATCAGTCGGCCAAACATCACCAAGCAAATTCACCATTACAGCAGAACTATGCTGACGACTACTACCTAGTGGCAACCCTGTCATCACGCGCACTTGCTGCTCAAACTGATTAGTCACGCAAGCATCAATGGTGTAATGCCCAGAATTATGCGGGCGAGGAGCAATCTCATTCACCAGCAATTCACCATTACATACAAAAAATTCCACACCCATTACGCCTGTGTAGTTAAGCTTCTCAGCAACACTGATTGCCAGTTTCTGTGCCTGATAGCTCACAGCATCACTGCCACGTGCCGGCACGATTGAAACATCCAAGATACCATTCAGATGACTATTCTCTGAGGTTGGAAACGTAGCCACATTACCGTGTGCATCTCGCGCAAGCACTACTGAAACCTCATAATCCAATTTCAGCATTTTTTCCAGCACACACTCTTCACGACTAAATTGTGAGTAAGCCAATTGCGCTTCTTCTAAATTCTTAACCCTAGCCTGACCTTTGCCATCGTAGCCAAAGCGCGCTACTTTTAAAATTGCGGGATAAATATCACTCGCGTCATCAGGCACATCAGCCTCAGCATTAATCACAACATATGGCGCGACAGGCAAGCCCGACTCTTTAAGAAAATTCTTTTCGCTCACGCGGTGCTGCGCAATCGCTACACTTTGCGCACTAGGACGCACTGAAGTAGTTTGCGCCAAAAATGAAAGCGTATCGGCAGGCACATTCTCAAACTCAGTACTAATCGCCTCACAAGCGCTAGCCATTGCTTTCAATGCTTCTTTATCGTCAAAGGCAGCACAAATATGCACATCCGCAATCTTACCTGCAGGGCTATTTGCATCAGGGTCTAACACCGTGACACGGTAACCCATTTCGTGGGCTGCAATCACAAAGAAACGCCCTAACTGACCTCCGCCTAACATACCTAACATGGCTGGCGGAAGAATGACGGACTGAGGATCAATGTTTTTATGAATGATATTTTGCATACACTTGAAATTACTAGTATTGATTGATATTTAGTTCTTGCACACTGACCTAAGGCAACTCGGTAAGTTGCATTGCCTGCACTTTTTCGGCTTGCTTAGTGCGGAATGCAACCAACTTTTTCGCCAATGCGGCATCATGATTCGCCAGTATGGAAACCGCAAATAAACCAGCATTCGCAGCGCCCGCCTCACCAATAGCGAAGGTAGCTACAGGAATGCCTTTCGGCATTTGCACAATAGAAAGCAGTGAATCCTGTCCTTGCAAGTGTTTAGAAGGCACCGGCACTCCGAGCACTGGCAAGGTTGTTTTAGCTGCAACCATGCCTGGCAAATGCGCAGCGCCACCAGCACCGGCAATAATGACTTGATAACCCTTGGTTGCTGCCGTTTCAGCAAAGTTGAACATTAAATCAGGTGTACGATGCGCCGAAACGACTTCCGCGGTATAGGCAACACCAAAGTCAGCCAACGATTGTGCCGCCGCCTTCATAATAGGCCAGTCACTATCTGACCCCATGATAATGGCAACTAACGCTTGGTTCTTCATTGAAATTCCTTCAATTTTTCTAATTTATAGCAACAACACAAGATTGCAGCCTAGACAATTAATTAAGAGTTGCCTTTTTATAAAAGGACAAGATTATCACGATGAATCAGTTCTGATTCATCAAGATACCCCAAGATAGATTCAATCTCATTACTAGGTTTACGCATGATGCGCAGCGCTTCAATTGCCGAGTAATTCACTAAGCCACGCGCAATTTCCACACCAGAAGAATCACAGCAAGCCACTACTTCGCCACGTTCAAACTCACCTTCAACTGCGATAACGCCAATTGGCAACAGGCTTTTACCATCTTGCTTAATTACTCTAACAGCGCCTGCATCCAACGTTAATTTCCCTCGCAACTGCAAGTGATCCGCCAACCATTGCTTACGCGCCGCTGTTTTCATTTCCATGGTTTGCAAATGCGTACCGATAACTTCACCGGCTGCCAAACGCACCAATACGTTTAACTCACGACCTGAAGCAATCACTGTGTTTGCTCCGCTTCGTGAAGCACGCTTAGCAGCAAGTATTTTTGTCAGCATGCCACCAGTACCAACGCTACTGCCCGCACCTCCAGCCATTTGTTCCAGCTTTGCATCACCAGCCGTAGCATGTTGTATAAATGTTGCACCGGGATCTTTACGCGGGTCAGCTGAATACAACCCCTGCTGATCCGTTAGAATTACCAGCGTATCAGCCTCTATCAGATTCGCCACCAATGAACCCAGAGTATCATTATCGCCAAAGCGAATCTCATCCGTCACAACAGTATCATTCTCGTTGATAATTGGGATGACTTTCAAATCCAGCAAAGTACGCAAGGTACTACGTGCATTCAGATAGCGCTTTCTATCCGCCAAATCGTCATGTGTTAACAGCACCTGTGCGGTATGTAACTGATGCTGACTAAAGCAACTTTCGTACATCTGCACCAAGCCCATTTGCCCAACTGCCGCAGCAGCCTGCAACTCATTGACAGCCGTTGGGCGTTTTTTCCAACCCAACCTTTGCATGCCTTCAGCCACAGCACCACTGGAAACCAATACAATTTTCTTACCTTGCTGCGCTAACGCCGCAATCTGTGCCGCCCAACCAGCAATTGCAGCCTGATCGAGGCCATTGCCGTTATTAGTGACTAGACTGGAACCCACCTTGACAACGATAACCTTCGCATCAAGCAGCAAAGATTTAGACTCAGACAGCGTCATTCCCAGCTTCTTTTTCCACAACATCTTTATTATCAGACTCTAAGTTTGCAGCTTCTTTGCTTTCATCAATATGCTGCATAATCGCATATGTAAGCTCTTTACAACCTATGCCGCTAATCGCTGAAATCGCGAATACGCGACCTTGCCAACCGTAATCTTTAACGAACTGTTGCACAATCTCTTGCGAGTCTTGCAACATATCAATCTTATTCAGCACTAGCCAGCGTGGCTTGTTATAAAGCGCCTCATCATACTTACGTAGCTCTTCAACAATCGCTTTAGCCTCATGCACAGGATCTACCGCCTCATCAAATGGGGCAATATCAACCAAATGTAGCAATAATGACGTACGTTGCAAATGACGTAAAAACTGATGGCCAAGCCCTGCACCTTCAGCAGCACCTTCAATAATTCCCGGAATATCCGCAATCACAAAGCTGCGCTCGGCATCTACGCGTACTACACCTAAATTCGGATGTAAGGTAGTAAACGGATAATCGGCTACTTTAGGTTTTGCTGCAGAAACAGAGCGAATAAATGTAGATTTACCCGCATTAGGCATCCCTAGCAAACCGACATCAGCCAACACTTTAAGCTCCAGATACAGCTCAAACTCTTCGCCAGGATCGCCCTTAGTACATTGACGCGGCGCGCGGTTTAAGCTGGATTTAAAATGCACATTCCCCAAACCACCTTTACCGCCAGAGGCCATCTGCGCGCGCTGACCGTGCTCACTCAAATCCACAAGCATTTGCTCACTGGATTTATCTGAAATCACTGTCCCGACTGGTACACGCAAAATCATATCTTCGCCTTTGGCACCGTAGCACTCAGCGCTACGTCCATTTTCACCACGTTGCGCCCTGAAAGTGCGCGTGTAACGATAATCAACCAAAGTATTGATGTTACGGTCTGCCTCTATGATGATAGAGCCACCGCGGCCGCCGTCACCGCCGCTAGGTCCACCCAAAGGCTCATATTTTTCACGACGAAAAGTTGCAACGCCGTTACCGCCGTCACCTGCGTAAATCTTAATCGTTGCTTCGTCTATAAATTTCATATGTAGAGTTTACCAAATAAAAAAGCCCCATCAAACGATGAGGCTTTAATAAAACCGTTTAACTTAAGCTGCAACGACGATGCTAACTGTATGGCGTTTCAATGCACCCTTAACTGCGAAAGCTACTTTACCATCTGCTTTTGCATACAAAGTGTGATCTTTACCCATACCAACATTTTCACCAGCATGCATTTTTGTACCACGTTGACGCACGATAATGCTGCCAGCCGAAACGAACTGCTCACCAAATGCTTTAACACCTAATCGTTGTGCGTGTGAATCGCGACCATTACGTGAACTACCGCCTGCTTTTTTATGTGCCATTTTTCTCTAATCCTTAATCTTGATCTGCAAGTAGGTTACTTTTAACTTACTTAGCAGCGATTGCTTCAATCTTAATTTCAGTAAAACTTTGGCGATGGCCTTGTGTTTTACGATAATGTTTACGACGACGGAATTTAAAAATCATTACCTTGTCGCCACGACCATGTGAAACCACTGTTGCTTTAACAGTTGCACCTTTGATAATAGGTGAGCCAATCGTTGTTTTATCGCCATCTGAAACCATTAAGATTTGATCTAAGGTAACAGTAGCGCCAACTTCAGCTTCTAGCTTTTCAACTTTTAATCTTTCGCCTGCAACTACGCGATATTGCTTACCACCAGTTTTGATTACTGCATACATGATTATGCCTTTAACTCATACTTCAAAAGAATCGCGCATTCTACGCAATTAATTCTGCAATGTAAACCTCAATCGCGAGTCGAATCAAAAAAATAACTATACAGTTAATATTTATCAACTTCCACAACGAACAATTTCACCATACTTGCTCACTAGATGGGTGCGCAAAAGCTGGCTGTGCTAGAATAATTATTACTTTTACAGGTTTATTACCGTGACGCCGAGCACCAGCCAATTAGAAACAATTCAATCTTGTATTCATAACGACATTCAAGCGGTTAACACAGCTATCGAGCAATCATTATACTCTGATGTTGACTTAGTAAAACAAATTGCACACTACATCATCAACAGCGGTGGAAAACGCTTGCGACCTAAGCTGGTATTACTCTCAGCAGGACTGTTTGGAGAGGTGAAGCCGCAACACCATCAATTAGCAGCTGTAGTTGAATTCATACACACAGCTACGCTACTGCATGATGACGTAGTAGATGAATCCGAGAAGCGTCGCGGAAAAAATACTGCAAATGCAATATTTGGCAATGCTGCTAGCGTACTTGTAGGCGACTTCGTCTATTCACGCGCATTCCAAATGATGGTTGCAGTACAAAACATGCGCGTCATGGAAGTATTAAGCGACGCGACCAACATCATTGCTGAAGGCGAAGTGCTACAACTACTTAATGTACACAACGCAGACATTACCGACGAAGCCTATCTTCAAGTGATTCATTACAAAACCGCCAAACTGTTTGAAGCTGCCGCACGTTTAGGAGCGATCGTCAGCCAAGCCAACCCTCAAGATGAAGATGCTTTGAGTCGCTATGGCATGCACATCGGCACGGCATTTCAATTAATCGACGATGTACTGGATTTAAGTGGCGATGCACTAGAAATCGGCAAAAATCTGGGGGATGACTTAAGTGAAGGAAAACCAACACTACCCTTACTATACGCAATGCGCACCGGCAACGACACTGAAGCCGCCACAATTAAGCATGCAATAGAACAAGGAGGATTGGAGGACTTACCAGCTGTATTATCCGCAGTTGAAAGCACTGGCGCTTTAGACCACGTTCGCAAGCTTGCTACCAGAGAAGCCGAACTAGCTTGCTCAGCCATTGCACATTTTACCGACTCACCTTACAAACAAGCAATGCTTCATTTGGCCAGATTCTCTGTAAGCAGAACTTATTAACCTCCTCAGAATATTTCAAGCGAGTTAATCGAACAAAAAATACTTTTCTAATTCAGGATGATTTGCTCACCACTATCGGCATGAAAGTAAGTTAAGTGAGCGCAATCACTGGCGCCAGATGTTAATGAGCCATCGAACACAGATTTACCTTCAACATCAACAACTGCATAGCCATTATGATAAAGAGTTACCTCAGCTAATTTTGGTGAAAGCTTAGAGCCCTGACGCATCGCAAAGCTAATGCAGTTTTCTTCTTCAGCCTCAGAATACACCTCCCAATCACGCCCACCTGCCAACTGTGACAACCAGCTAGGCAAATCCACTTCAACACGACAAATAACAGGCTCATCCCACTCTGGATGATGCACTTCTGAGCGCACTAACTCTATTATATCTTGCTGATTGGTTGTTTCTATCATCGCATTTCCCTCTTGCTATAGTACTGTCATTATAATGTTGATTACAATATTTACCTTTATGTTTGTGGCAACACACCAAAATTTCAAGGCCACATGAAATCTTTCTCAACACCAATCATGATGCGGACTAATAAAATTCAACTTACCACATATCACTAACGCGAAGACATTACGTTTAGTTTACAATTTGCCTACCGCAGTGATTAAAATATTAAACAAAAATTAAGGACCATCATGCCCAGCGAACTCGTTGAGATTTCAAACATTCTGCAACAAAACAGTAGTATTTTCATAACACTATCTGTCACTCTAGGCCTGATGGTAGGAAGCTTTTTGAATGTCGTCATTCATAGATTACCTAAAATAATGGAGCGCGAATGGCACAACAATTGCCTAGAACTCCAAGGCAAAGAGATTCCAGAGGCAATTAAATACACGCTCGCAAATCCACGCTCAGCCTGTCCAAAATGCGGACACATGATCAGCGCCTTAGAAAACATCCCTATCATTAGTTACTTAGTATTGAGGGGCAAATGCCGTAACTGCAAAAATCCCATTGGCATGCGTTACCCACTTATCGAAGCGCTCACAGGCATTTTGATTGGCCTAGTAAGTTGGAAATTTGGTTACAGCGCCACCACTATTTTTGCTTGGGCACTCACCTTCGCCCTTATTGCATTAACCTTTATTGATTTTGATACGCAGCTATTACCTGATGATATTACCCTACCACTGCTTTGGCTAGGACTATTATTCAACTTAAATGCCGGTTTTACAGACTTGAAATCAGCCGTCATTGGTGCAGTTGCAGGCTACCTAATATTATGGTCAATCTATTGGCTATTTAAGTTAGTGACTGGTAAAGAAGGCATGGGTTATGGTGACTTTAAATTACTAGCGGCCATTGGCGCATGGTTTGGCTGGCAATTGCTCCCTGCAGTTATTTTACTATCATCAGTACTCGGTGCAATTATTGGCATAGGTTTAATTGTACTCACCAAACGCGGCCGCGAAGTCCCCATGCCATTTGGGCCATTCTTAGCGATAGGCGGAGTAGCCGCATTGTTTTTAGGCAAAGAACTAGCTAGCTTATATTTATACTGAATATTAGCTCTGAAACACTATCTACAATGCGCTTAAACTCAACCTTAATTCACACCCCGATTGTCGCACTAACAGGCGGCATAGGCTCGGGAAAAAGTGAAGCAGCAAAGCAGTTTGAAAAGCTAGGCGTACCTGTAGTTGATACAGATGTCATTGCACATGAATTGACCGCTCCTGGCATGCCAATCCTTAAGGAAATCAATCGTATTTTTAATGGCAATTTCCTCATGCATGACGGCACCCTAGACCGGACAAAATTACGTGCCTATGTATTCAACAATAATACCGAGCGACTTAAACTTGAAGCACTAATACACCCAGCCATTTATCAGCGCACAATCACAAAATTGATTGAAAATGAAAAAAGTTCACCTCCTATATATCAAGTAATCGTTGTGCCGCTGCTATTTGAAAGTAATCGCTACAGTGGCCTTGCGCATACAAAACTGGTGATTGACTGCGATGAAAACCTGCAAATCCAGCGCGCCATGGCGCGTAGCAAACTGACCGAATCGGAAGTGACATCAATGATGCGCGCGCAAATTTCAAGAACTGTTCGTCTCAGCCTTGCTGATGATGTGATAGAAAACAATGGATCCCTCACAGAACTGAAAGAAAAAATTAACGAATTTCATAAAAAGTTCATTAAAACTTGCATAGTTAGCAAATAACTTTGATAATTCAGTTCAACTTTAAATTGTATTGAAATTTAACATTAGGTGCAGCGCTATTTGGTTAACTATGCAATAAATCATGCCTAGCTACGACTACCCTTTTAACGAGCGTATACGCACATTATTGCGCGTGGAGGACTTATGCGCCAAAGTTCTGCACAACGTAGAAGCCGGACATGAACACCACCATCACTCAGCTCTGCTTACGCTGTTACAGATTCTGGATGTTGTAGATCGCGCAGAATTAAAATTAGATTTACTGCAGGAACTGGAGCGCCAAAGACTAACAATGAGCGCGCTCATTGGCAACCCAGCCATCGCCGCAGACACATTACAATCCATTCTGAACAATATCGACATTGCTGCAGAAGCACTACGAGCCGAAACAACCAAACTAGGTCAAACTTTACGTGCAAACGAATGGTTAATGAGTATTAAACAACGAGCTGGTATTCCAGGCGGCGTTTGTGAGTTTGATGTACCTTCATACCACTACTGGCTAGGTCTAGGTGAGGCAAGACGCAGACAGGACTTTCAATCATGGCTAACACCGCTCATGCCTATGCACCAAGCGATTGGTATCATCTTACATATATTACGTGGCAGCGGCTTCACCACGCAACTAATCGCCAATAAAGGCGCATATCAGCAAATGCTCAGCGGCGCTAAACCAGCGCAAATGTTAAGAATAGAAGTTGCGGATGATGTCACCTGCTTCCCAGAAGTCAGTGCCAATAAATATGCAATTAACATACGATTCAACACTCTTGATTGCTCACAAAAACCGCAGAAATATGATGAAGATGTCAAATTCACATTGACCCTTTGTAATTTATAATTGCCAATGTGATTTTTACTAATCTATAAACCAACAACGCACTACCATCAGCCCTTAAATTAATTTATCCGCATAAAACATGGTCACCATTAAAAAACGCATGGTTGCATGCCCTAACTGCAGCAAGTTATCCGAGTTTGCACCGAGCAATGCCTTCCGTCCTTTTTGTAGTGAGCGCTGCAAATTGATTGATTTAGGTTTATGGGCAAGCGAGCAATATGCCATTCCGGAGAACGCTAAGCATGACGACCTTTCGAATGAAAATGCTAACGACTTCTCAAGTCATTAATGACACAAAATCCACCGCATTAATTTCATTCTTTAACTTTTAATTTGAGAGCCTGACTATGCAAAGCATTTTAAGTAAACACTTTTTTAGCAAGGCATTGTTTTTATCACTAGCGATAAGCATGATCAATATCGCAAATGCGGCTACTACTGGTTCAGAGATAGTTTCGATACAGGGCGCATGGGTTCGCCCAACCAATCCTGGCCAAGAAGTTGGCGCCGCCTACATGACACTAACCAGTTCACAGAACGTAACCTTGGTCAGCGTGGAAAGTGATGTGACTAAAAGCGTAGAAATACACAACATGTCGATGCAAAATGGCGTCATGAAAATGCGCATGCTCGATTCATTGCCACTCAGTGCTGGCAAGCCATATAAACTTGCGCCTGGCGGCTTTCATTTGATGCTATTTGACCTAAAAAAACCACTTGCTATAGGTGATCAAGTAAATTTCGTGCTGAATTTCAAAACGACAAAAAACAAAAAACCTGTTGAGTTCAAGCAACAGATCAAAGCGACAGTGCAATCTTCAGCAGATGAAAATGCCAAACACTGACACACACAAATACTAGAACTTCTCTAATAACTTATGCCGCTTGCCCACGGCATTAATATATCAGTTCCAAGCACTGCGTTGCATTGCTATACCATGCGCACCATGTTCCCTAGCGATTGACAAGTCATTCGCTTGCAATCCGCCAAGCGCATAAACCGGCAACGAATAATCTGCTATCAACTCACTAAACACATCCCACCCAAGTGGCTGCGCATCAGTATGACTCAGTGTTTTTTGTACTGGCGATAACACAACATAATCCAGACCTAATGACTCGGCATGTGCCAGTTCCTGACGGTTATGGCAAGAAGCTCCGTAGAGTTTTCCCTCAGGCTTAACTTTCAATTGCATAAGAGCACGTGAGGATAAATGCACGCCTACCATATCCAATGTTAGCGCAACATTCAAGTCAGAATTAACGAATACTTTGGCTTCGTATGGACTGGCGACCTCTACCACCCTTTCTATAAACAGAAATAGCTCTTCAGGTGAAAGCTGCTTTTCACGCACTTGAATCATCATCAAGCCATTATCCAAAGCGATTTTCAAGCGTTCAAAAAACAAGGCTTCGCCCAGTTCACTTAAATTTGTAATAGCATATATTGACGATAGACTAAGCGCACTGAGGATTGGCGCATTAGCTGGTAGCATTGGCGCAACCATGACCTTCTCGGGATTCTGCCAACTAATGGTTTGCTTCTCAAGACCAAATGGCTCGCCATGCCACTCCACCACAATAAAAAAATGAAGTTTTACAGTTTTAGCTGGCGACTCTAATTTACCTTCCGCATCATACTTAGCCTCATAGTCATATGACCGTGTAAGCCACGGGTAAAAGGCTGTGACATCAATCCCAAGCTCTTCCTTTAACTCTCGCTTGAGCGCATGTTCTGGCGTTTCATTGACTTCAATCTTTCCTCCCGGGAACTCCCAGTAACCCGACCATGGCTTATCCACAGGGCGTTCAGCCAACAACACTAAACCGTTGTCGCGCTGGATAACGCCTACTGCGGCGTGCGTGATATTAGTATTAGACAAGGCGTTACTGTATCAAGATCTGTAATCAGCATTAATTTTGACGTAATCATAAGAAAAATCACACGTCCAAACTGTACAGGCAGCATCACCACGCGCCAACTCGACACACACCAAAATCTCTGACTCCTTCATCACCGCTGAGCCTTGTTCCTCTTGGTATGCAGCCGCCCTACCACCATTTTCAGCCACTAATACATCACCTAAATACAGCTTCAATGCATTCACATCCAACTGCTCAACACCGGCATAACCAATCGCAGCCAGAATACGTCCCAAATTAGGATCTGATGCAAAAAATGCAGTTTTAACCAATGGAGAATGCGCAATGGCGTAAGCCACTTTACGACACTCATCCTCATCTCGACCACCTTGAACATTAATGGTCATGAATTTTGTCGCACCTTCACCATCACGCACAATAGCTTGTGCAAGTTCAATCGCCACATCTGTCAGCGCATCACGTAACGCGATAAAATCAGCGCTAAGTTCTGAGATTTCTGCATTTCCAGCCTGATTGGTTGCCACTATAATCAGACTATCGTTGGTTGAAGTGTCGCCATCCACAGTAATGCAATTAAATGATTTATTGACCGCATATTGAATGATGCTATCAAGCGCAGCTTGGCTAACCGCAGCATCAGTCGCAATATAACCTAGCATGGTCGCCATGTTCGGATGAATCATGCCGGAACCTTTACTGATACCGGTCACCGTCACTTGCTGACCACCTAACGTAAGACTGCGTGAAGTGCCTTTTGCCACGATATCCGTAGTCATAATCGCTTCAGCCGCATTTAGCCAATTATCTTCGGTTAAATTAGCAATCGCCGCTGACAAGCCCGCAACCACTTTATCTGCTGGCAAAGGTTCTAAAATTACACCCGTTGAAAATGGCAGCACTTGCTCAGTTTTTAAATTCAGCGCCGCTGCCAAAGCATCACAGGTTAACTTTGCTCGATTGAGACCATCTTCACCTGTACCAGCATTCGCACAACCAGTATTCACCAGTAAAGCACGAATCGGCGAGCCGCTCGCTAAATGGGTTTTGCATAACAATACCGGCGCGGCGCAAAATTGATTCTGCGTAAAGACTCCAGCCACATGGCTGCCTTCTGCCAATGTCATCACCAGCACGTCTTTACGGTTGAGTTTACGTATAGCAGCTTCAGCAAAACCGAGCTTAACACCCTTTACAGGCAATAGTTTATGGGCAGTCGGCGCAGATAAATTTACAGGCATATTGAATCAACTTTGGCAATTTAGAGAGAAATAAATGGAATCAAAAAACACATGCAATTCTACCGGAATACAAAGAGTCTAGTCATGCAAGTGAAGAAATCGAAAAGCAAATCAAGAGCCTTAAGACAACTAGGCACGTCGCCAGATTGTACCTTGCGACGAATCTTCCAGCACGATTCCTACTTCAGCAAGCTCCTTACGAATACGGTCTGCTTCGGCGAAATTTTTCGCCTTTTTCGCTTCGTTACGTAACACAATCAGCGCATCCACATCAAATGTATTGCCCGAAACAACCTCAAGCGCTGGTGAACTTTGCAAGTAGCTATTAGGTTCTCGCTGTAACAAACCCACTATCCCTGCCAAACCTCTTAACAATGCGGCCGTGTCTAATGAGCGCGTTTTATTTAACTCATTCGCCAAATCAAATAACACCGCAAAGGCTTCTGGTGTATTAAAGTCATCATCCATTGCCGCCTTAAAACTTGCGGCTTGCGGCTGCTCCCAGTCAATAGCCGCATCAGGAATTGGCAATCCGCGTAATGAAGTATATAGACGCGTCAATGCTTGTTTAGCATCATCCAAGTGCTGGTCACTATAGTTAAGTGGACTACGGTAATGTGCTCGCAAAATAAAGAAGCGCACGACTTCTGCATCGTATTTTTCCAGCACGGTACGAATCGTAAAGAAATTGCCTAAAGATTTAGACATTTTCTCATCGTCCACACGCACAAAACCATTGTGCATCCAGTAGTTCACCATCTGACAAGGTTTTCCATCATGACTATGTGCGGCTTCAGACTGTGCGATTTCATTTTCATGATGCGGAAACTGTAAATCCTGACCACCACCATGAATATCAAACTGTTGCCCTAAATGATGTGAGCTCATGGCTGAGCATTCGATATGCCAACCAGGGCGACCTTTACCCCATGGCGAATCCCAGCTAGGTTCATTGGGTTTTGCTGCTTTCCACAACACAAAATCCATCGGGTCTTTTTTATGCGTATCTACTTCTACGCGTTCACCAGCTCGCAAGTCATCCAACGACTTTCCGGATAGCTTGCCGTAGCCTTCAAAATTATTCACCGCGTAATACACATCACCATTTGAAGCCGAATAAGCAAAGCCTTTATCGATTAGGGTAGCAATCATACTTAGCATGCCACCTACGAACTCTGTAGCTTTCGGCTCAATGTCTGGGCGTATCACGCCAAGTTTGGCGGAGTCTTCATCCATTGCATCGATAAAACGTTGCGTCAACTGTGCAATAGTTTCGTTATTTTCATTGGCTCGTTTAATAATTTTGTCATCAATATCCGTAATATTGCGCACGTAAGTTACATCGTACCCACTAGTGCGCAGCCAGCGATTGACCATATCAAACACTACCATCACGCGCGCATGACCTAAATGGCAATAGTCATATACCGTCATCCCACATACATACATGCTCACTTTTCCAGCAACAATGGGCGTAAATACTTGCTTATCACGAGCGATGGTATTGTAAATTTTTAACATAATTTAATAGGTGAATGATTTTTAAAGTGTTGAAAACACAAAGTGTTAACTCGTAAAATAGGATAAAGGGCAGTTTAGCGAAATATATTGCCTTAAACCTAAATGAGCTATTGGAGGTTACTTAGGCTATTGATAGAATTGCGTTTTATCTTGCTCACCCAAAAAGTATATCACAATGAATAATTTTATTGCGTCACTCGCGCCTTCCATAACAAGGTTTGCGTGGATTTTATCAGCAAGTTTACTATTCTCTCCTGCACATGCAGATGAGCTAAAAGATATTTCACAAATGGCAGAACACGGTCAAGGCGCGGCAGCATTAGATAAGGTGAACGTATATATTGCTGCCAACCCAAAAAACGCACAGGCTTTGTTTATGAAAGGCGTTTTCTTAGCCGAACAAGGTCGTCGTGATGAAGCAATCAGAACCTTCACCGACATCACTGAGAAATTCCCGAACCTACCTGAACCATATAACAACCTAGCAGTGCTATACGCTGACCAAGGCCAATTTGATAAGGCTAGAAAAGCACTTGAAACCGCAATAAAAACGCATCCAAGCTACGCAACTGCACATGAAAACCTTGGTGACATTTACGCTCGCATGGCTTCAGAAGCTTACGACAAGGCATTGCAACTTGACACTGGCAACACTCGTGCGCAAAGCAAGCTATTGATGATTAAAGACATTTTTGTCGCGGGTAGCAAACCCGCAGCGCAGCCAACTACAACCCAGCCAAAAGAACCAGTAAAGGTGGCTAATGTAGCAACTCACGCCACAGAGACGAAACCTACCGAGACCAAAAAGGCTGATGCAACGCCGCCAGAGAAAGTAGTCGTTGATACGACAAAAACAATGAATGAAGCTTTAACCAACGCAGTTAACAACTGGTCACAAGCATGGGCATCAAAAAATCTTGATGAATACTTCGCAAGTTACGGCGCCAACTTCCAGCCAGCACAAGGCGAAAGCAGAAAATCATGGGAGGCACAGCGCCGCGAACGTATTACCAGACCATCTAAAATTAACATTGAACTGTCAAACATGAGTATTGACTCTGTAGACAGCAATAATGCCAAAGTGCGTTTTAAACAACAATATCGTGCCGATGGCAAGCCAATCCGCACAACTAAGACTCTCATCATGAAAAAAGCCGGTGACAACTGGTTTATTGAGCAAGAGATTGCAAGCCATTAATTAGGATTTTTTGATTAAGTGATCTCAGCAAATAAAGGTTTAACATACGCGCTTCTGGCAGTTATTACACTATTGCCATGGAATGCCACGGCAGTAAATCGCTTCAGCTTTAGCAATTTATTGCCGAAACCTACGTTTAATAATGCAGTAAGTTATGCCAGTGACATTGCAGAAAGTTTACTTGTCAAAAGTTTGCTAGAGATCACGCAAGGTAAGAATCAGCAAGCTCTAGATACAATTAACGAACTGTTGCGCAACACCCCCAACTTCAAACTTGCCCACTTAGTTCGCGGTGATCTACTAATGGCGCAAGGCAAATATTTACAAGCTTTCGGAAGCCCCGATAACAACCCAAGCGATGCCATTAAGGATTTGCAAAACGAAGCTCAGGTACGTATTGAACGTTACCTATCACATAAAAATACAGAAAAACTTCCTGACCTTTTATTGTCACCAAGCGAGCAACAAGATCACGTGATCGTCGTTGATACAGATAAATCACGTTTGTATCTATATAAAAACAATGGTGAAAATTTAAGTTACGTAGCCGACTATTACATTACTGTTGGCAAAAATGGTGTTGAGAAAAAAACTGAAGGTGACAAGCGCACTCCTATTGGCGTTTATTTTGCCAAGCAAAAAATAACACGACCTCTCGCCGATATGTATGGCGATGGTGCCTATCCTCTCAACTACCCTAACGAATGGGATATTCAACACAAGAGAAGCGGATCTGGCATTTGGTTACATGGCACACCAAGTAGCACTTATAGCCGACCACCACACGCTAGTGACGGTTGTGTAGTTTTGACCAATGAAGATTTAAAGTCGCTCGCTCCGATTCTGCAAACTGGCAAAACGCCAGTGATTATTGCAAACAATCTGAAGTGGCTTGATAGTAACAACACCTCATCTGAGAAACTAGCATTAAACGAGGCCATTAATAGCTGGGTGAATGATTGGAAGTCTCAAGACACAGCAAAATATCTGGCACATTACTCTCAAGACTTTTCCAGTAACGGCATTAACTATCAACAATGGGCAGAGCACAAATACCGCGTACAGGCCAGTAAGTCTAAAATAGACATTTCACTGTCTGAAATTAGTATGTTTGCTTACCCTGATACTGAAAAGAACTTGGTTGTCGTAGATTTTATCCAGAGCTACAGTAGCCCAACACTAAGCAATAAAATGCAGAAGCGTCAGTATTGGATTCAAGAGAACAATACCTGGAAAATCATCTACGAAGGCTCTGCTTAGCTATAAATCAGAGCCCATTTTTATCACTAAGCTTATACCTTAGTTGGCTGTATATTTTTTAAACTTTAAGGGAAATCATGCGTAAACTTTATACATTCCTGCTACTGGCACTTTTAAGCAGTTCAGCACTTATTAGTCAGTCTGCATTTGCGGCTAATCCGCTACTGGTGATTGAGACCAATCATGGCAACATCGTTGTAGAACTCTACCCGGAAAAAGCACCTAAAACTGTGGCCAATTTCATGCAGTATGTAAACTCTGGATTTTATAAAGACACCATTTTTCATCGTGTAATCAATCGCTTTATGATTCAAGGTGGCGGATTTACTGCTGACATGACAGAGAAAAAAACACGTGCTCCAGTAATTAACGAGGCAGGAAATGGTTTGCTAAATGAAGTGGGAACACTGGCAATGGCAAGAACTTCAGACCCGGACTCAGCAACTGCACAATTTTTCATCAACCTAGAAAATAACCAATTTCTAAACTATCAAAGCCCTGCACCTGAGTTGATTGGCTACTGTGTATTCGGCAGGGTGTTAAAAGGGATGGATGTTGTACGTGATATTGCGGCTACACCAACCGGCTTTTCAGGCCAGTTTAGCGATGTGCCAAAATCTCCAATAGTCATTAATCAAATCAAGCCAATGTAGACGGCACTCAAGCATTTTCATTTCAATTACTTTTTTATTAAGGATACCTTGTGGTTAAATTACTCACGAATTTTGGCGAAATTACTCTTGAACTTGACGCGGAAAAAGCGCCAATTACAACGGCTAATTTCTTACAGTATGTAGACAATGGCTTTTATGATGGCACTATATTTCACCGCGTAATTAGCAACTTCATGATTCAAGGTGGTGGCTTTGATGCATCTATGAACCAAAAAGAAACAGCAGCTGAAATCAAAAATGAAGCAGACAATGGCCTAGCGAATGATAAATATACCATCGCTATGGCACGCACTTCTGCACCTCATTCAGCAAGTAGTCAGTTCTTTATCAATGCCACTAACAACGACTTTCTTAACTATACATCACCAACTGGCAGCGGTTGGGGTTACTGTGTTTTTGGCAAAGTAACGGCTGGCATGGATGTCGTGGACAAAATCAGACAAGTAGCTACAACTAATCGCAAAGGCCATCAAGACGTGCCTGTTGAAAACGTTGTGATTGAAAAGGCGACGCGCTGCTAAATCCATGCATTAGCATGAGTGACCTCAGAGATAAATCAAATTCAGCCCCCCCCCAAGCTTGACACATTTATCTCTGAATCAATCATCTCCAAGGACTCTCCTATCTCAGACTTAATCAAACCTGACTTATTTATTTCCGACTTGCATTTATGTGCGAGCCGTCCTCATATCACTGCTGCATTTCTGCATTTTCTACAAACATCCGCAACTCATGCCCATGCGCTTTATATTTTGGGTGATCTATTTGAATACTGGATTGGTGACGATGATATAGAAGATGCTCACATTACCCCAATTATTGCCGACTTGCGCTCTTTAGCTGAAGCTGGGGTAAATGTATACTTCATGCATGGTAATCGAGATTTCCTAATAGCGGACCGCTTTTGTAACGCTACAAAAATCAGCTTACTGCAAGATCCAACCTTGATTAACTTACATGGCAAGAGAGTGCTCTTAAGTCATGGAGATGCGCTGTGCACCGATGATACGGCATATCAAACATTTCGCCATCAAGTAAGAAATCAACAATGGCAAGAGCATTTTTTAAGCCAATCATTACAGTCACGCAGGCATCAAGTTGAGAACATAAGAATGCGAAGTGAACAAGAGAAATCAACAAAATCAGCAGAAATCATGGATATTAACCAAGCGGCTTTAGCGGAGCTGCTCGCCGATTATGATTACCCGGAAATCATCATTCATGGCCATACCCACAGACCACATCAACACCATCTCCAGCTAGATAATCACGTCATCACGCGCTGGGTGCTGGGTGATTGGTATGAGCAAGGCAGCTATTTAGCTTGTGACGAGAATGGGTTTAAATCGGTAAATCTATAAGTAAAAAGGCGTGAATAAACGCTTCAACTAAGGTATATAGCCAGGTATTTTACTTTCATCCACTTCATCCATCTGTGCTGGCTCCAAGAAGCGCTCTGCATATTTCAAATAAATCTTATCCCGAATAAAAATATCAAATAGATCAGGATCTATATGATTATCTAACTTCATCTTACCCAAAATATATAGCGACTCAGATAGCGTTTTAGCATTTTTATATGGTCTATCTTTAGCCGTAAGTGCCTCAAAAATATCAGCAATTCCCATTACACGCGCCGGAACAGACATCTGCTCACGTGTTAAGCCTCTAGGGTAACCCTTTCCATCCATACGTTCATGGTGACCGCAGGCATATTCTGGCACCCGTTTCAAAGCCTTGGGATAGGGTAATGACTCCAGCATACTGATTGTGACTACAATATGATTATTGATAACCTCACGCTCTTCTGCAGTTAAAGTCCCTCGTGCAATATTTAGATTGTAAACTTCATTTTCACTTAGAAATGGCTGCGCAATCCCATTCTCATCCAATATCGTCATTGCAGCAATGTCTGCTACACGCTGCTGGTCTTCCGCAGTCATATACTCACCACCAAAGTTTGAGCGCCGCAGAAAGTCCCGGTCTTCATCACACTTTAACTTGAACGCTTCTAGTGTTGATTGCTCTTTATCAAAATCAACTTGGCCACCACTACGTAATGTGAGTATCTGCGCTTGAAAAGATGTGCACTCTGTTTGCTTTTTCAGCAGTTCAAAACGTTGATCAATCAAATAAATGCGGTCAAATATAGCAGATAGCTTTGTAGGTTTATCCATTACGGATTCTGGCGTAGTTACCTTGCCACAGTCATGTAACCAACCTGCGATTTTAAGCTCATAGAACTCTTTCTCATTCAGAGTAAAGCTTTTTAGCGGACCGGTTTTAGCATCGATCGCGGCTTGAGCCAACATCATGGTGAGCTCAGGCACACGCCTACAATGACCGCCAGTATACGGAGACTTTTGGTCAATCGCCTCAGCCATCAGCTCAATAAACGCCTCAAACAACCCTTTTAATCCTTCAATTAAATTATGGTTCGTCATTGCAACGGCTGCCTGCGAAGCTAGTGATTCAACCAAGCTTTGAATTTCAATTGAGAAAGGAATAATCTCTTTCGTGTCCAAATCAATTGCATTAATTAGTTGCAGCACACCAATAACTTCTGCCTCATGATTTTTCATGGGAATAGTCAAAAATGACTGAGACCGATAACCTGTCTTTTCATCAAACTTCCGCGTACCACTAAAATCAAAATCTTGAACCAGATAAGAATTATCAATATTAACGGCCTGATCATTCAAGGCCGCATAGGCTGCTACTGTAGTAAGATTCGGGCTGCCATCATCCAAATATAAACGTAGTGGTGGGAATGGAATATCTTTACCTGTCGTACCGCCCAACTCGATATTAAGAGTCTTATTACTCATAATTTCAAACTTAAGGCTCTGATCATCAGTCACGGTATAAAGCGTACCGCCATCAGCATTAGTGATTTCTATAGCACCCAATAGAATACTCTCTAATAGCCGCTTATTATCACGTTCAGCAGAAAGTGCTACACCTATAGTGTTAAGTCGCTCTAATCGATTAAGCAGTTGAGTATTTTGTAGAGGTTTCATAGTAACCAGTAATAGTAAATAACTAAATTAAAACGATTTATGAGACTTGATTTCAAACAATCAAGTTTTAAATTACTGGATATCTGATGTACATATCATAAAGATTAAGCTAATAATGATGTATCAAAATGGAACTCCATCTTCACGCCGGCCAATTCAATAACATCTTGATGAGTGAGCGAAAATGCCTGCACTCCAGTTGAAGTGCCATTCACACTAGGGAATATGTCCCCTTCTACATGTGTAATGTAATAGCCTTGCGGCCTTTTGGTAATCACCGCAACTTGCATACCAACCTTACCGAGCGTCGTAAGCGCCTTATTAAGGATTAACTCACGTCCCGCATTTGATCCATTTAGCACTTTTATTTTTGCAGGTGCTAACACCTCACCACTACTATTTGACATGTTTTTTGCCATCGGCGGCGTAGCACTGTCTGGCAATACTGGCGTCTCTGACTTAGATGTTAAAGTGTCAGCTATTACTTGTTTTTCAAAACCAATCGCCGCATCACTTGTTGGTGTAGCACTGACGGCCTCTTCATTTAGATACTCTAATTGAAATTTCCCAAATTCAATTAAATCCCCATGCCGCAACAGATGCTTCTTAATTAACTTAGCATTGACACGAGTACCATTAGTACTTCCAACGTCTTCAACATAAAAATCATCCCCTATGTTCAAAATAGCAGCATGCTCACCACTGACAGCTAAATTATCAAGATGTATATCACTTGTAGATCGCCGTCCTATCGTAGTGAGCACTTTCTCAAGCGGATAGTCACATAGAACTTTACCGTCTAAAGTAAGAATAAGCTTTGCCATGATCTACCCTACGATTCAAACAAATTCATTAAAATCAACTTAGCATACTTATGCTTGCTTCAACTGGCACTTGTATGAGTTGGCATGCAACAACTAGCTTCTGGCACTTTTAACTTCAGAGGCACGCACATCGACTGCAAGCTTATCTAGGACGCCATTGATATATTTGTGACCGTCAGTACCGCCATACAACTTGGCGAGCTCCACACCTTCATTAATCACAACACGGTATGGAATACTCATATCAAACATCAACTCACAACCAGAGATACGTAAAATGGCATGCTCTACTGGACTTAACTCTGCTAGAGGACGATCAATAAAGTTTGCCAAGTGCTTATCAAGCGCTTCGACATGCACTGTCACAGACTCTAATAATTGTTTGAAGTAAGCCTCATCCGCTTTTTTATAGTCAGGGTCATCCACCATATCTCGAAAAATAGACCCTAATGCAGATTGATTCAACATCCCGCGGTAAACAGCTTTCAATACTAACTCACGAGATTTTCGTCGATTCTGAGCAACACCTTTTCTAGCGCCGCCACTTTTCTTTGGACTAGTCTTCACATCACTACTTGCTGGATTTTTTTCTGATACCAAGCTAGTCACAGAAACACCTGTATCGGTTTGACTATTAATATCAGACTTATTTTTGTCTATCATAACGCTCTAACCAAGTTCGCCATTTCAACAGCTACTTGCGCAGCTTCAGCGCCTTTTACATGCATACGAGCAATGGCCTGATCATCATCTTCAGTAGTCAGCACGGCATTGGCAATTGGAACGCCTGTATTTAACTGCACCTCAGAAATTCCTCGTGCAGACTCATTGGAAACCACTTCAAAATGATAAGTCTCACCGCGAATAATTGCACCTAATGCGATTAATGCATCAAACTTCTCGCTTAATGCCATATGTTGCAATAACAATGGTGTTTCAAGAGCGCCCGGTACGGTTGCAATTGTAATGGCATCGCTTGCAACCCCAAGTTTCAATAACTCGGTTTTACATGCACTTAATAGTCCGTCGCCTATATCACTATTGAATCTGGATAAAACCACACCAATTTGTAAACCGGCACCACTTAAATTTCTTTCTATCTCTCTCACGCCAAATATCCTTAATATGTTATAGGGTACATTTTACCCTATAACATCAAGCACATTTAACTCTATATAGATTAATGAAATAAAGTCCATGCTTTTTGCACAGTACTCCATATCCCATAGCTAATAGGAATCAGCACTGCCGCCCATACCACAACAGCACCAATCATACCTACGGACGCCCCTTCACCATCGTGAACAACTTTCGTAGGCTTACCCTTCATTGACTGCTCATGCAACAACTTATGCTCAACTTCAAGTTCGGCATCAGTCATGTAGTACTTATCTGCAACAGGCTTTATCAGGAAGTTTGCAAGAAAACCAACCGCCATCAAACCTGCCAAGGTCACGAAAATAGGACCGTAAATCTGATTAAAGGGAACCCCTGACTCCAGCCGTGTATCATGCATGTAGTTCACAACTACTGGCCCCAAAATACCTGCGGTTGACCATGCCGTCAGCAAGCGCCCATGAATAGCGCCGACGAACTGTGTACCGAACATATCCGCCAAATAGGCTGGGATTGTAGCGAACCCTCCCCCATACATAGATGCAATGCCGCAGAAGCAAGCCACAAATAAAGCCAGTGATTTAAAGCCCGCAGCATAAGTAGCGGTGCAATAAAGAACTGCGCCCAAGATAAAGAAAATGTAATAAGTACGCTTGCGCCCTAACTTATCGGACGATGTCGCCCAAGCAAAACGCCCGAAAATATTAAATAGTGAAATCAATCCGACAAAGCCTGCGCCAACTGCCGCAGCGGCAGCGGTCAACGCTTCATCTTTTTTAACATCAGCAAAACCGACATCAGGATGTCCAATCAGCGCACCCCCAAAAGTTTCTTGCAACATTGGTGCCGCGGCACCAATGATACCGATACATGCAGATACATTCATGCACAGCACCAGCCAAAGCAACCAAAACTGCGGCGTTTTATGTGCATTTTTCAAATGAACGTGACGTGAGGCTATCATGGCATTACTTTGCCCTACTGGCGGCGTCCAATTTTCTGGCTTCCAACCTATGGCCGGCACACGATAACCCAGCGACCCACTCAACATAAATACAAAATAAATCACCGCCAGTACTACAAAAGTTTGCCATACTCCTGCACCGCCAGTCTCAGCAAAATGCTTCATTAGTTTTGTAGCAATTGGCGAACCGATCATCGCGCCACCACCAAACCCCATAATGGCCATACCTGTTGCCATGCCACGTTTATCTGGGAACCATTTAATGAGTGTAGAAACTGGAGAAATGTAGCCTAATCCAAGGCCAATTCCACCGATTACGCCAGAACCTAGCCACATCATCCATAACTGATGTACATAGATGCCATAGGCAGAAATCAACAAACCACCACTCCATAGCAATGTAGCGACCACCCCCACTTTGCGTGGTCCAGAGCGCTCAAGCCAGCCTCCCCACAGCGCAGCGGAACAACCCAGCAAAACGAAAAACAAGGTGTACATCCACCCCAAGTCGAACTGCGTCCAATTACAATCGGTAGCAAATAAGGCCTTAAGTGTCCCGGACATTTTCTCGCCAAAGGTTACCGCACCAGCCGCACAGGTTGCCAACGGCTTGCCATCATCTCCCATTAACACGTTACCTAAGGGCTTCCAAAACACGCTAAACCCATAAGCCATACCAATGGACAAATGTACCGCCAATGCCGCCGGTGGAACTAACCAGCGATTATAATTACCATTTACGGTGATGCGTTCTTTAGATAAAAAACTATCCATATGAGCCTCTTAAAATTATTTTTATTTAGTCTTATTTGATTAGAAAATTACAAGTTACATATTGTTACATACAGATAGAATTTGCAATAAAATTCTATCTCTACTCCATGAATTTCTCTTATTATCAAAAAGCCGTAAATCTTTAATTAAGTTTAATATTTGTCATCAATATGTAACATTTAAGTCATAAAGTTGTAGACTTAAATCAATAAGGAACAAATATGCCCGCAAACATATTGATCGTTGAAGATGAACCTGCCATTCAAGAGCTGCTTGCCCTAAACATCACACAGGCAGGACACAATGCAATGCGCGCATTAAGCGTTGAACATGCACAAGACTTGATGCGTGAAACCATCCCAGATTTAGTTTTGCTGGACTGGATGCTACCCGGCATGAATGGCTTGGAATTTGCCCGTAAGCTAAAGTCCGATGCCCTAACAAAGGCCATCCCAATCATTATGCTCACAGCACGTGGTGAAGAGTATGACAAAGTTCGAGGCCTAGAAGTCGGCGCTGATGATTACGTTACAAAACCATTTAGTCCACGTGAGCTAAATGCGCGGATCAAAGCCGTACTACGCCGCCGCGCGCCGCAAATGACTGACGACCCAATTGAACTAAATGGACTGCGTCTAGACCCAGTTACACACCGCGTTACTGGCAACAAAAAAACGATAGATTTAGGCCCAACAGAATTCAGACTACTGCATTTTTTTATGACCAATGCTGAACGCGTACATACACGTAGCCAGTTGCTGGATAAAGTATGGGGCGATCGCGTATTTGTTGAAGATCGCACAGTGGATGTACATATTCGCCGCTTACGCAACGCACTCTCACTTTCAGGTCACGAAGACTTGATTCAGACGGTGCGAGGAGCGGGTTATCGCTTATCAGTAGAGTCAAGCTAACGAAACCTAGCTATAATAAACCATCAATTTTTTAAAAGATGTAAATAGTGCAAGATATTCGCTGGAATGCCTTTTGGCTTAGCTTAACCCTTACCGTTATTTGTCTCATCATTTGGGCTAGCTACAGCGCAAATGTTGCACTATTTGTTTTTTCTGCGGTTGTATCGATTTATTTAGCCAGACATTTGTACTGGTTACATCAACTGAGTAAATGGCTTAAAAAGCCGGTACTTAATCACATTCCTAGTGGATCTGGTATTTGGGGAGATATATTTGCCTCGCTTTATCAGGAGCACCGTCGTCATTCCCAGAACCAGACCCAACTCAGCTCTGCCCTTGGTCGTTTCCGGCACGCAGCAAGCGCACTGCCAGATGGCGTTGTGGTGCTAAACTCCAATAATGAAATTGAATGGTGCAATCCCCCAGCTGAAATCAAACTAGGGCTAAATCTAAAGCAAGATGAAAACCAGCCCATCAATTATCTGGTTCGCCATAGTGACTTTCTGAACTACCTGCAAGCACAAGAGTACTCAGACCCCATCAAACTCAAATCATGGCGAAATTCGGAAGTCACACTGGAAATTCAACTGATTCCATTTGGTACGAAACAGAAGTTACTTATCTGCCGCGACGTCACACAACTGGAAAGAATTGAGGCGATGCGCCGCGATTTCATTGCCAACGTTTCACATGAACTACGCACACCGCTCACTGTAGTCGGCGGGTTTATTGAAACCCTAATGGATGTAGAAGGTGCTGTTCCAGAAAGTACGCGCAGTTATTTTAATATGATGCTGGATCAGACAACACGCATGCGGCACCTGATTGACGATTTATTAACGTTATCGCATATTGAAAGTAATGTTCAAGCACCTGATGATGCCGAAATTCAAATGTCAGCACTCATCAACATGATGATCAACGATGCCAAGGTGTTAAGCCAGGGCAAACATAAAATTAACGCAGAAATAGATGCTAACGTGAATTTAATCGGCGCAATGGGCGAGCTGCAAAGCGCAATGAGCAACTTGATCAGCAATGCAATTCGCTACACACCAGATGGTGGTGAAATTCACATCAGTTGGGGAATTCATAACAAAAATGCCATTTTTAGCGTAAAAGACAATGGCATTGGTATTGATCAACAACATATTGACAGGCTCACTGAGCGTTTTTATCGTGTAGACCGTGGCCGTAGCCGTGAAACAGGCGGTACAGGTTTAGGGCTCTCTATCGTAAAGCACATCCTCACACGCCATCAAGCACGACTTGAAATTACTAGCGAACTCGGTGTAGGCAGCACGTTCAGTGAAATATTCCCCTCAGCACGAATTGTGCAGAAACAACCAGACGCTTCAGAATAAACGCCGACTTGACTCGCATCGCTATATATATCGCGTTGTCATTAACACTCTTGGGATGCGCCAGCACTACTGACAGCACTCTGCCGAGTAAAAGAACCATCCCTGAACAACAAGACCGCAGCACAATTCAGCAACTAGGCAAGAGTGATTTTGACCGCATGGCGGATGTAGAAATACGTGAAAATACCGAAAGCTTGCGCTTGCTGATGTTTAAGCTTTACAAACGCAACCCACATGAGCTACAAAAAAGCACATCGGATACCGTTGAGAAAATGGTGACATGGGTCTTTGATGGCGAGGCTCAGCACCATAATAAATTTGAATCGATTAACAACCTGCAAGACACAGACGCCATATTCCTGGCTTTTAAACCAGCGTATACAGGCGACCGCGTTCTGCCTTTTATTGTCGGCCTACACACAATGTTACTGAAAGCACATGACGGAAAAACTGACTTTTACTTTACTGATAGCATAGACCCTCAGCACATCTACAATGTGGCGAGGAATATTGAAATTGCCGCATGGAAACTCTCAAACTCTCGCGATAGCAATGGCTCGCTATACCTGCTCACCAATGAACTAAACGATAAAGACAAAAACTTATCATTTGAGCGAGAGTTTGGGAAAATGATTGGGCGAACAGATCTATACGCCATCGCTCTAGCTGAAAAATCTCAGCGACTCATCTCACGTGTCATACAAAACCTTGCGACGGCGCTATTCTTACCGTTTAAGTAATGCTGCCTCCAACCATTCAGAGCGCCCTTACAACAACACTTTTTCAATGCCGCCGTTATTTACTCGCGCAACATACTCTTGCATCCAGTTATCACCAAGAATGTGCTTCGCCATCTCGACTACTATGTAATCGGCTTCAATACCCGTGTCTTCGCCATAACGAGATAACCCTTGCAAGCAACTTGGGCAAGAAGTAAGAATCTTTACTTTCTCCTCTGGCGCACCGACGGTCAAGCCCATTTTACCCATACCTTTTTCCAGCTCTTCCTGCTTACGCATTTTCACCTGCGTAGCAATATCTGGGCGGGCAACCGCAAAGGTACCACTTTCACCACAACAGCGATCATTCAACTGCACATCACTACCCATGAGCGTATTGGTCACTTCCATTGACTTGTAGGTTTTCATTGGATTATGGCAAGGCTCATGATACATATAACGTGTACCAGTTACACCTTGTAAGCGCATATCCTTTTCCATCAGATATTCATGAATATCTAGCAAGCGACAGCCCGGGAATATTTTCTCGAACTCATACTTTTGCAGTTGATCCATACAGGTGCCACAAGACACGATCACCGTTTTAATATCCAGATAGTTGAGCGTATTGGCCACACGGTGGAATAACACACGATTATCAGCCGTAATTTCCTGACCTTTATCATGGTTACCACTTGCGGTTTGCGGATAACCGCAACATAGATAACCTGGTGGCAATACGGTAATTGCCCCTACTTCATACAACATGGCCTGTGTAGCTAAACCCACATTTGAGAACAAGCGTTCGGAACCACAACCCGGAAAGTAGAACACCGCCTCAGAATCTTCGGTCACTTTTTGCGGATTACGAATCACAGGAATCATGCTGTCATCTTCGATACCCAGCAAAGCACGAGAGGTCTTGGTCGGCATTTTTTTAGGCATCGGCCTATTAATAAAATGAATAACCTGTGCTTTGATTTCTGGCTTACCTACAGTTGCTGGCGGTCTGATTTTATCTTTCAATAAACCAAATTTCTTCGCAATACTATGCGCAAAGCTTTGTGCTTTATAGCCGATATCAATCATCACCGTATGTAGCAATTTAATTGTCGCAGGATCTTTAGCATTCAAAAACGCCATGCCCACTGCTGTACCAGGATTGAATTGCTTTTTACCTTGCTCGCGTAAAAAATTACGCATCGCAACCGATACGTCGCCAAAATCAATATCTACCGGACAAGGATTCAGGCATTTATGACAAACAGTACAGTGGTCAGCAACATCATTAAACTCATCGAAATGCTTAATGGAAATCCCGCGCCGAGTTTGCTCTTCATACAAGAACGCTTCGATCAATAACGATGTGCCTAAAATCTTGTTGCGTGGGCTATACAACAAATTAGCACGTGGCACATGCGTGGTACATACAGGCTTACATTTACCACAACGCAGGCAGTCACTGATGGAGTCCGCAATATCACCTATAGCGGATTGCTCCATAATAATAGACTCTTGCTCCAGCAAACCAAAACTTGGTGTATAGGCATTATCAAGCCCAGAGCCAGCCAGCAACTTACCTTTATTAAAGTGACCATTTGGGTCGACCTTGTTTTTGTAAGCAGTAAAACGATCAATGGTCGATTGTTCCAAAAACTCCATTTTAGTGATGCCGATACCATGCTCACCTGAAATAACACCATTTAAAGCTTTTGCCAGCGCCATAACGCGATCAACAGCGCCATGGGCGTCTTGCATCATTTCGTAATCATCAGAATTAACTGGAATATTGGTATGCACATTGCCATCACCAGCATGCATATGTAAGGCAATAAAGACGCGGCTCTTAAGCACACTCTTATGCACTTCATCGCAACGATCCAGTATTTTTTGATACTCACGGCCAGCAAAAATGTCGGCCATCGGTCGTTTAAGCTCGCGCTTCCATGAAATACGCAAATCATAGGATTGCACAGCACGGAAGACGCTTTCATACTGACCAACTGCGCTACCTGCATCACCTAATATCGATACTGGCGCATCCAGATTATTCAGAATCAAGCTCCAGCGCCCACGCAACTCGCTTAACAACTGCAATGCCATGCCTTGCTTGCTCTTTACCATTTCGATGTCTGCATTGCCGTCTTCATCCGCTTGCAATGGCAAGTCGCCCTGAATAAAGTCCTGCATCGCATCCAGCAACTTCAGCTTATTCTGGATAGAAAGCTCAATATTGATACGTTCGATACCATCAGAATAATCACCTAAGCGCGGCAATGGAATCACCACGTCTTCATTGATCTTAAAGGCATTGGTATGCTTGGCAATAGCGGCGGTACGCGCACGATCCAGCCAGAATTTTTTCCGCGCTTCTGCTGACACAGCAATAAAGCCCTCGCCATTACGTGCATTACACAAACGCACGATATGCGATGCAGCCTCACCGACTGCATTTTCATCATCAGAGGCAATGTCGGCAATCAACACCATTTTAGGGCGCTGCTGTCTGGCCGCCTTAGTGGCGTAACCTACCGCCTTGATATAACGCTCATCCATATGCTCTAGACCCGCCATCAGCACTAACGGATCTTTTTTAGCGGTCGCGTCCAGATAGTCTTTAATTTCCACAATCGCTGGCACGGCATTTGATACATTGCCAAAAAACTCCAAGGCAATAGTACGTACATGCTTAGGCATACGATGCAGAATAAACGTCGCAGAAGTAATCAGGCCGTCACAGCCTTCTTTTTGAATACCAGGCAAACCGGATAGGAATTTATCCGTAACATCTTTACCTAAACCAACTTTACGGAAGCTTGGCCCTGCAATCTCCAAAATCTCTGGCTCAGCCAACAAAGTTTTCATATCTTCGGCATAACGGCTTATTTTAAAACGCGCCATTTCGATATCATGAATCTTACCCAGATTATGATCTAAGCGCTCAACCTCAAGCCACTCAGCATCTGGCGTCACCATGCGCCATGAGGCTAAATTATCTAAAGCAGTACCCCATAACACAGCTTTCTTACCACCAGCATTCATCGACACATTGCCGCCAATACAGCTAGCATCGGCAGAGGTTGGATCACAGGCAAATTCCAAGCCGGCATCACTCGCAGCCTCCATAGCGCGACGCGTCACTACACCTGCTCCACATTCTATTGTAGCCACCTGACGAGCAACACCAGGTAGTGTGCGCATTTGCACGCCAGTATGCTGATCCAGTTTCTCAGTATTAATCACTGCAGACATTGGCGTCAGCGGAATTGCGCCACCGGTATATCCAGTACCACCACCGCGAGGAATGACAGTAAGCCCTAACTCAATACATGCGCGCACCAAGGCCGCGATTTCTTTTTCAGTATCTGGGTGCAACACAACAAACGGATACTCAACACGCCAGTCAGTTGCATCAGTAACATGTGATACGCGCGCCAAACCATCAAAACAAACATTATCTTTACGGGTTATTTTTGTAAGTTTACTGAGCGCGCGCTTACGTAAATTAGCAGTTAATTTGAAGTCCTCTTCAAATTTTGTGACTGCAAGCCTTGCAGCCATGACCAACTTCAATACTTTTTCATTGCCCGCACTATCATTGCCACCACCAACAGCGCGGCGCTCATCTATCGCTGCTATGCGATGATGCAAAGCATCTACCAGCGCTTTGCGGCGTTTTGGATTTTCCAGCAGGTCATCCTGTAAATAGGGGTTACGCGTTACTACCCATAGATCACCCAATACTTCAAACAACATACGTGCTGAACGGCCAGTTTTGCGTTCGCCACGCAACTCATTCAAAATACCCCAGTATTCTTCACCCATAAATCGAATAACGATTTCGCGGTCAGAGAAAGAGGTGTAGTTGTAAGGAATTTCGCGCAAGCGCGTTGCAGGTTGAGACTCTGCATTGCTAAGATGACTAAGTAGAGGTGCGTTCATGTATTTTGATAAATAGCTTGGCTATTAAAACGTCATTATAACATGTCGCCGACGCGCAAATAAGCACGACCTTTTTGTGGTTATTCAACCACAAAATACCTAACAAAATACTAAAAATTATTCTTAAATCCAGCAATTTATCAGCCTAATCATATAGACTATCCATAAGCATTGGATACACTACACATCATGAACGCCACACTGAAAAAATCGCTACTTCCCATCATTATTATCACACTGCTCGTTTTTCTGGGGCTGCAATTAAACAACAAACCCAATGCCCCAGATGTAACTTTTACCACCATTGATGGTAATAAAATTTCTATGGGAGCATTGAAAGGCAAGATTGTACTAATTAACTTCTGGGCAACAGATTGTCCCGGTTGCATACAAGAAATGCCGCAGCTAGTTAACACCTACAACCAATACAGCAAAAAAGGCTTCGAAATAATCGCCGTCGCCATGCCTTACGACCCACCAGCACAAGTACTCAATTATACAAAGCAAAAGGCGCTGCCCTTCCCAGTCATGCACGATGGGTTTGGCGAAGTCACAAATAAATTTGGCGGAGTGAACTTAACACCGACAACCTTCATCTATGACAAGCAGGGACATTTGGTACGCCGTACCATTGGGGACCTAGACTTTAATGCTTTACAACAATTACTCAAAAAAGAATTGGGCGCCTAATGCTTTGGATTAAATCATTACATATTATTTTTGTCACCAGCTGGTTTGCCGGTCTATTTTACCTACCACGATTATTTGTTAATCACGCCATGGTATTAGACTCAAAAATCTCTGACAACACAACTTCTGAACGACTAAAACTCATGGAGAGTAAGCTGTATCGCTTTATGCTCCCGCTAGCTGTATTAGCTTTAGGTTTCGGACTATGGTTATGGATAGGCTTTGGTGCTACGGGTGGCTGGATACATGCCAAACTTACGCTGGTCGCAGCACTGGTGGCATATCACTTGTACTGCGGAAAGCTCGTAAAAGACTTTAAGCAAGATAAAAATCAGCACAGTCACATTTGGTATCGCTGGTTTAATGAAATCCCCGTGATTGTGCTGTCTATTATTGTCATATTAGTCGTCGTTAAGCCATTCTAAGAACTGGGCACTTAAGTATAAATATGGATATATTTAACTCTGAGTGGCTAATAAGCATGCTGACCAAGTCCAGCAAAACACCGCAAGGCCGCATGCTCAGCTTATTTGACGTATTAAATGATTGGTTAAAAGCACCAAAAATCGGCGCACTAGATACCGACACAAGAACCTCATCGAACATCACCGCCAACCAGCTACTCGTTACATTCATTACAGCGCAAGCCAAAGCATGCGGTGCAGAAAACCCAGCGATGCTGGCCGAACACATTGTATTAATTGCGCGCAGTGCAGCACAGCAAGTCATAAACCAGCCTGAAAGTAACGACCTGATGCATGCAAAAAAAGTAGCAAATGCGCTTATTCTGGCACAAACCCAGAAAAACTGGCTCAGTTCAGCGCTTAGCACCCTAAATGCAAACCCAACAAACACCTTTATGTACGGCATAGTGGCAAGCTTATTTTTAACCGTCATTTCTGCCAGCATTTTTCTGCCAGAACTGATACAAAAAAACCATATAGCAAAAACAGCAACTCAAACAGCCACTATAATTGCCAGCTCAAATGAAGTGAACAACAGCTTAACTGCACATGATGCAGCAAAGATGTACACAAAATATGAACAAATGCGAAATGGCACTTGCCAATTCCCTGAGGCGCTACAAATTCCCGACAAAGACAAGACTATTTATTTGGAGAATGTAGTTGGTGGCAAGCTTCCCAACAATCTTGATGACTTAGCAATTGCCACCACTTATCTGGAAAAGGTACGCTGCAACTTTACGCCCATGCTTATGGCAAACTCTAAATAAACGCTCACAACAATTACGATAATAATGATTGCAAAATTGATATACAGATTAGTATAATAAAACCATGTCTACGCTACGCGAAAAAATACTAACGACCGCTACCAATTTATTCCAAACACAGGGGATAAACTCTACTGGTGTTGACACAATTGTTGCAGTTGCCGGCACCACTAAAATGACGCTATACAAACACTTCCATAGCAAGGAAGAGTTAATTCTTGAAGTCCTCAAGCAAAGCCACCAAGATTTTCAAAGCTGGCTGAGCGAGAAACTCACCTCTACAAAAAAACCTAGCGACAAGTTACAAAAACTCTTCGTTTTCATTGAGGAGTGGGTAACGTCACCAGACTTTATTGGCATGGGCTTCATCAAAGCATCCGCCGAGTTTCCTAACGAAGCAAGCCCGGTACATCAATTATCATCAGAACAATCACGCCAATTCAGACAGTATATTTCAAGTTTAGCTAGCGAAGCAGGCATCAAAGATGCCAACGGCTTAGCCCTGCAACTCTCTTTATTGTTTGAAGGCGCAGTGCAAGCAGAACAAATGAAGCGCGGTTCAGGCGCAATTAAATATGCAAAAAAAGCTGCCAAAATTTTAATTGATGGGGCACTAACTCCTTAATTCAAAATTGAATTAAACTTGCCTGCATACAGGCATACCTACGATAATAGACATTTTAATAGTCCATTTTCATTTCCATGCATACACTTATCTGCGGCTCTCTCGCTTTCGACACCATCATGGTGTTTCAAGACCAATTCAAAAATCATATTTTGCCAGACAAAATTCATGCGTTAAGCGTAGCTTTTTATGTCCCAGAAATGCGTCGTGAATTTGGCGGCACTGCTGGCAACATTGCCTACAATCTACAACTGCTTGAAGGCGACCCGTTAATCATGGCTACAGTGGGCGAAGATTTTGCCACTTACACACAATGGCTAGAGCGCAACAAACTCAATACTACGCACATTAAAACCATCCCGAACAGCTTTACTGCACAGGCATTTATTACCACCGATACCGATGATAATCAGATCACTGCATTTCACCCTGGCGCAATGATTGAATCACATCAGAACAGCGTAAAAGATGCAAAAGATGTGACACTAGCAATCATTGCACCCGATGGTCGAGATGGTATGTTTCAACATGCACGTGAGTGTTTTGAAGCTGGCATTCCATTTTTGTTTGACCCAGGTCAAGGCTTACCTATGTTTAATGGCGAAGAGCTTCTACAGTTCATTGAAATGGCTGATTATCTGGCAGTAAACGACTATGAATCACAAGTCATTCAAGATAAAACTGGCTTATCTCTGGAACAACTTGCACTCAAGGTTAAGGCTCTCATCGTGACACTTGGCGGAGCCGGTTCACAGATCTACGCCGACGGGCAATGCTTTGACATTCCGTGCGTCAAAGCAGAAAAAATAGTCGACCCAACAGGCTGTGGTGATGCTTATAGAGCTGGCTTGATGTACGGTATGGCAAGAGGTTGGGATTGGCCAACTTGTGGAAGATTGGCTTCAACAATGGGCGCCATTAAAATTGAAAGCCGTGGCGGACAAAACCATACGCCAACACGTGCAGAAATTGAAGCCATTTACACACAAGCACTGGTAAATGAAACCCGATTAGAAGAAGCCAGCCTTACTGGAACTTTAACGGCATAAATACCACCAAGATGCTTTAGACATCATCACAACATTAAGGATTATAAATGCGAACAACTCGATTAGTTTTAGCCGCTTTGTTAGTGTCATTATTGGCGGCCTGTGCCAGCTCTAACTCTGGCAGCGTATATAGCCGTGACGAAGCACGTAGAGTGCAAACGGTTAAAACAGGCGTAGTAGAAAGTGTGCGCCAAGTAAAACTTGAAGGTACCAAATCACCGGTCGGCACCATCGCAGGTGGTGCAATTGGTGGCATTGCTGGCAGTTCCATCGGTAATGGCAATGGCAGCACGCTTGGGGCTGTTATTGGCGCCGTAGTTGGCGGGCTTGCGGGTTCTGCAGCCGAAGAAGGCATCACACGTAAAGATGCATTGGAAATCACAGTTAAACTTGATGGCGGCGGTTTGGTCGCTATCGTTCAGGAAGCTGATGACCCATTCAAAGCTGGCGAAAAAGTACGTTTAATTGAAAGTGGTGGTACAACCCGAGTTTCACATTAACGCCTTCGTTAAATTGACTCAACGTAATCCGCACCACTGCAAGTTTCAATGATGATAAATTATCATCATTGAAACTTGCCTTCAAAAATCACCTTGTCAATAAACAGTCATTTTTCCGTCATTATTTTTTAACCTTGACTCTCTATAGTCTCTCCCAATCGACAAGGAGAGACTCATGGTTCGCAAAGATTTTACTTGGCTTGAAAATACAAATGAACGCAGCGTTCAGCAAGCTGACCTACAAATCACAACACAAAGAAAGTTATACATCAGCCTTGCGCGCACGCAGGCAGAAATCGAAGAAGCGCAACGCTTGCGCTACAAAGTGTTTGCCGAAGAAATGGGCGCTCAGCTTTCTGGCACTGGCGGCTTGGATATTGACGGCTTTGATCAGTTTTGTGACCACTTGATAGTACGTGACAGCGGCACACACCAAGTCATAGGCACTTATCGTATTTTAAGCCCTTCAAAGGCTAATGAAGCTGGGGGTTACTACTCAGCAGGCGAGTTTGATTTGAGTCGACTCGCACACTTGTTTGATCGTACCGTAGAAGTTGGTCGCGCCTGTGTGCATCAAAACTATCGCAACGGAGGCACAATAACTATGCTTTGGGCTGGCCTTGCTAAATACATGCAGATTCATAATTATGAATACATGATAGGTTGCGGTAGCGTAAGTATGTCTGATGGCGGCCACTCTGCTGCAAGTCTGTATCAAATGCTGCAAGATGAGTACTTATCACCGCTAGAGTATCGCGTATTTGCTAGGAATCCATTGCCAATTCAGTCACTACGCACCGATATGCAGGTAGCTTGTCCACCCTTAATTAAAGGCTACTTGCGTTTAGGTGCCTATATTTGTGGTGAACCAGCTTGGGATCCCTATTTCAACACAGCGGATATGCTGGTAATGTTACCTTTATCTAAAATCAACCCAAGATATGCCGCACACTTTCTGAAATAGGCATCAATCAATCATCTTGCAACCACCAATCAGTCAATTACCTGACACCAGCACAAGAACCACTAACAGCATCACACGGCTATTTAGAATCAGCCGTGTGATGACGCATACGCTAATAGGAACGATGATTGCAGCCATCGTTTTCCCTGTAGCGAGCAAACCTGTCAAACTCAAATTAATACAGTGGTGGTCTGGGCAATTGGTTGCCGCGCTTAACCTGCGCGTCATCAGCCTAGGCAATATACCCACAAAAAATGAAACATTGAGTAGCACCATGTTCGTGGCCAATCATATTTCATGGACAGATATTTATGCGCTCAACAGTATCGTTCCATTACGATTCATTTCGAAATCAGAGGTTAAAAATTGGCCTGTGGTTGGCTATTTAGCAAGCAAAGCCAATGTATTATTTATAGACCGTAGCAAACGACATGATGCCGCACGCATCGTTTACACTGCAACGTTGGGGCTAAAAGCTGGGGACAATTTATGCTTTTTCCCTGAAGGCACGACAACAGACGGTACTGTGCTAAAACCATTCAAGAGCAGCCTGATTGAAGCCGCCATCCAAGCCAATGCCAAGATATGGCCCATTGCCATTCGCTACCCAAGACCTGATGGCAGCATCAATACAGATGTCGCCTACGCTGGCGAAACAACCATGTTGGTTTCCATACAGCAAATACTCCGCCAGAAAAATCCAGTGGTTGAGCTACATTTTTTTGCACCCATCACAATTACAGAACTCGCCGATGACAATCAGGATCGACGTGCATTGACGCTGAATATCCAACAATTAATCCAGCAAAAACTGAAATTAAATCTATCCTAATTTGCTTGCTTAATACTTAAGCTTTATGGGTTTATCTAAAGGATGCGACTCGACCTGCATTACAGCCTTTGTATGCACATTCATGGCTGTAAGCTGCCCACCCCACAAACATCCTGTATCTAAAGCATAAACATTATTTCTTTGCTGCAGACCCAATGCAGACCAATGCCCAAAGATTATCTGCACATCTTGTGTCGCCCGAGCAGGCACATCGAACCAAGGCACGTATCCTGCAGGTACGTCGTTCAGCTCCCCCTTGAATTTGAACTCCATTTCACCTTGCTCAGTACATACTCTTAATCGCGTCATGGCATTGGTAATGACGCGCAAACGATCTGCTCCTGTTAAGGTATCACTCCAATAATTAGGTAGATTGCCATACATATGTTTCAAAAAATCCAAATAACCTTCACCTTGCAAGGCAGCCTCAACCTCTGCCGCATAGGCTAGCGCTTGCTCTGCAGTCCATTGCGGCAACAACCCAGCATGCACTACTAGGTAACTACCCTCTTGATAGATCAGTCGCTGATGACGTAACCAACCCAGTAAAACTTCGCAATCTTTCGCAGCAAAGAGCGCATCCAAAGTATCGCTTTTATGCGCTTGAGTAATGCCATTTGCCACCACTAGCGCATGTAAATCATGGTTACCCAATACAACATCCAAACTTGCCTGATGTGCATAGCACCAGCGCAATACCTCAAGTGAGCCGCTACCACGATTAATTAAATCACCTACCAGCCAGAGCCTATCAACCTTGGGATCAAACTCAATGCGCGCCAGTAAAGCTTGAAAGGCATGATAACAACCCTGAATATCACCAATCGCGTACGTTGCCATCACCTACTCCAAAATAAAAAAAGCCACTTAAGTTTTAAGTGGCTTTTTAGTGTTTACTGCAAATTGAAAACTATTTAAATGTAGCGCCTGATGAATTCGCCATGTATTTAACCGCACCAGCCACTTCAACATCAGTTAAAGCCGCATTACCGCCTCTAGCCGGCATTGCACGAATACCCTTAAGCGCATGGCTTACCAATGTATCATAACCTTGCGCAATGCGCGGTCCCCAAAGACCCTTATCACCAAACTTAGGCGCATTCATCAAGCCAGCAGAATGACACATTGTACAGACGGCCTTATAAACTTCTTCACCACTTTTATCTACGTGAGGCCCTGTTTCTGCTGCAGCAACTTCAACCGCTGCAACAGGCTTAATATTTTCGTTAACAACAACCTTGGCAGCTTCAGGCTTCCCTTCTTTTGGCGCAGCTGTACCACTAGATGATTTAGCGATCAACGCAATAATCAAGGTAATCGCTAAAATAGCGCCAGGAATAACAATAATCAATTGCCAAAATGTAGAGCTTTTATAGCCATTATCTTTATTGCTCATTGCAGCGAGTTCCCAGAATTATATGAATAAAACAGCATTATACCTGCACTAACGTCAAGGTAAAAGCACATGAAATGTCGAGCTTTGCTATAATGCCGCATAACACATGCGCCCGTAGCTCAGCTGGATAGAGTGTCGGTTTCCGAAGCCGAAGGTCCCGCGTTCGAATCGCGGCGGGCGCACCATATTTAGAATAAATATCAAAGGGTTAACTTCTGTTAGCCTTTTTTATGTACTAAACATAGTCCAATCACAACTAACGCATAATCCTGCCCAAATGTATTGAAGAAAATCCATCCACATACGCAGTTAAATGTTCGCTAGGCAGATGAATATTGCCTTTTAAGAAAGCTATAAAGTTGGGAATTAGAAAAACATCTTTATAAATAAAATTACTTTCAGCCCCTTCATATCATACGAGCATTACATCTTCCACGGCCTTTGGCGCTAACTGGCCGAATATTCTTCTTAAGTTTTTTTAGCATATGCAACAAAGTTGCAACCGCTGTTTGAATCAACCTACAACACTTTAAATATCGAAGAGATTTGTATACAGGTTAGTATATAAGTTGATATACTAACCTGTATACATGCAGGTGTATATTTATACTACTTTAGGAGATATCAAATGAAATACAGTTTATTGCTTGCTTCAATACTCATTAGCACAACATTCAATACGTTTGCTGATGAAGCAAAAAATCTTTCGGCTCATGAGGAGGTTACCATTGATGCACCTTCTGCAAAAGTTTGGGCAAAAATCAGTAACTTTAATGATTTAGGTGCTTGGCATCCTGCAGTTAAAAGCACTGAAATTATTACAGGAAAAAATAATAAAGTTGGTACAGAACGACTATTAACACTTCAGGATGGTGGAACCATTAAAGAAAAATTGCTGGCCTATAATGCTAAAGCTAAGACTTTCAAATACGCAATAGTTGAAGGCGTTCTTCCTGTAACCAGCTACGTTTCAACAGTAACAGTCAAACCAGCGGGTAAAGGTAAATCATTAGTAGTTTGGAAAGGTACATTCAAACGCAAGGATACATCTGCCACTCCAGCCGAAGGTCAGGATGATGCAACAGCAGTGAAAGTTATCTCTAGTGTTTACCGCGGTGGGTTAGATAACTTGAAGAAAATTTCAGAGTAATACTCTGGAACTATTCAGAATAACAAAGGCGCGAATGCGCCTTTGTTATATGATAATCCTATGCAATCATTTAAGTTATTACAACAAGCTAAATCCCGCACCAAGACTTCATCACATTGGGCGACTAATAACTTGAAAGAAAGTACATAACATACAAATAGGAACATCACATGTCTGAACTACGAGACGAACTCAATAACGACAATGCGGTTTACAAAACCTTACTAGAGTCGACCAAAGCTATTCCCTGGAAAATAGACTGGGTCAGCATGAAGTTTACCTACATTGGCCCACAGATAGCCTCTTTACTTGGCTGGAGTCAGGATAGCTGGGTTTCCGCGGAGGACTGGGCGATGCGCATGCATCCAGAAGACCGAGAATACGTAGTGAATTTCTGTATTTCGCAATCGAAGGCTGGCGTGGATCACGAGGCCGATTACCGCGCACTAACTAAAGACAACGGTTATGTCTGGATTCGCGATGTCGTGCATGTGGTACGTAACGAGGAAGGTGAAGTCGACTCTTTAATTGGCTTCATGTTCGACATTAGCGAACGAAAAATTACCGAAGAGAAGTTAATCAACCTGCAAAAAGAATTGGAAGCACTCTCATTTAAAGATGGGCTGACAGGCATTGCCAATCGGCGCATGTTCGATTTAAGGCTAAATAACGAGTGGGCAAGTGCACGTCGTAGCAATCAGCCACTCTCATTAATTGTGCTGGATATAGATTTTTTTAAACAATACAACGATCACTATGGCCATGTTCAGGGTGATAAGTGCTTGACGAGCGTCGCGCAGACACTGAATCTTGCAGCGGCTCGTCCAAAAGATATCGTTGCACGTTATGGCGGTGAGGAGTTTGTAATATTACTCCCTGAAACAGATCAAAGTGCCGCACTGAAGGTTGCCGAACGTTGTGACAACCTCATCAGAAAGCTAAAAATCCCTCATGAAAAATCAGAGATCAGTCCACTCTTAACTGTTAGCATAGGTGTTGGAACCATCACCCCCTCTACAGAGATGGCGGCCGAGAACTTTATCCAAGCCGTAGACAAACTACTTTATGCTGCAAAACAAAAAGGCAGGAACAGAATCGAATCTGGAAAGCTATAGCAATGCATCCTCGGCACTCTAACAATCTAACCTACAGACTGGACTTTTAAGCGCTCACTCTTGATTGATAGTCCACTACAATACAGACTAAAAAGTAAATAATCGTAAAAAACTCAACACAGTAACCAGATTCATTTACGCATCATTCGTATCATAAAATTTAATTTGATTACGCCCAGCTTCTTTGGCCTGATACATTGCATCATCAGCCCACATAATGATACTGCTCTGGCTAGCCTCTTGTGCGACAAATAAAGAGATGCCTATACTCGTTGTGCAGTGATGTTCGACTTTCACATCAGGCTGGCCATCATCGCTGATGGTTAATACATAAAGTTCAGATAAAGCTGCACGAATTTTTTCTGCCACAAGTTGAGCCTGTGATCTTGATGTCGCTTTATTGCCATCTAACTCAACAAGCATTACCACAAACTCATCGCCACCGAAACGTGCAACAGTGTCCATCTCGCGCACACAACGCTCAAGTCGACGTGCCACCTCTATCAATAGCAAGTCGCCAACCGGATGTCCGTAGGTATCATTAAGTGGTTTAAAATTATCTAAATCTAGAAACATGAGTGCGCCATAAGCGTGGCTACGCTTACTCGCCGACATAGCTTGACTCAAACGATCATTAAGTAAACGGCGGTTTGGCAATTGCGTAAGTGAGTCATAGAAAGCAAGCTGACGCACTTGATCTTCCATCTTCTTACGTTCCGTAATGTCACGAGTAACGGCCAAATGTACAATTTTTCCATCATGTTCTTTCATAGGTACGGCATGTGTTTCCAACCACCGTCGACAACCCTTGAGTCCCAATACCTCATATTCCATTTGCATACTTTCGCCAGCGATGACACGCTTATGCATTTTGGCAAAAGCCTTACGGTATTCTGGTGCAATGACATTCTGAATAGGCAACCCAATCACTTGACCTAGGGAGTCAGCCTCTATCATTGCTAACCCTGCAGAATTCATTTGTAACAATTGTCCCTGCGCATCTATGACCTTAATGCACTCGGGTTCGGTTTCAATAATGGTCCGTAAACGAGTTTCACTATCTTGCAATGCTTTTTCCACGCGCTTACGAGTAGAAATCTCACGTTGCATACGATAAAGCCAATAACCAAAAAACATTAGCATTAGCGCCAATGCTGCACCATATTTAATTAACGTCTCAGGTTTAATGCCTTGCTCGACTCTTAAGCCTAGCCAGCGATTGAAAATAGCATCGCTTTCATCCTTAGGAATACTCGCAATCGCTTTACTAATAATTGAAGCAAGCTCTGGATTAGATTTAATAAATGCGACACTGTGTTGGCTGCTGTAATCAGTCTGACCTGAGAATCGCAGCGTAAGTAAACCATCTTTTTTGATTATATAATTGGCAGAACCAGCATCGCCGACATAAGCGTAGGCCTTACCATCCGCGACAAGATTTAAAGCATCATGCGTATTGCCAGCCAGAATTAATTGAATTTTGGGGTAATCTTTTTGCAGATGCTCCTGCATGAAATAGCCCTTTTCAATGGCAACTTTCTTACCCACCAAGTGATCTAGACTACCAATAAAATCACCTTGACCATTATCAATGATTACGGCCCTAGCAACTTTGTACGGCTCGGTAAACGTGAGATATTGTGAGCGATCAGCTGTTTTCACTGCACAAGACAGCATATCTAATTCACCATGCTGCGCCATATTGAGAATTTCAGCCCAGGATTTGTCTTTGATAATTTCAAAACGCACACCTAGCTTTTTCTCTAATAAACGCATGTAATCAGCAGCCATACCAAGATACTTACCGTCTTTATCTACCCATTCATAAGGAGCGAAATCGTGGTCGACTCCCACACGTATTACAGGGTGTGCATCCAGCCAGTTTCTTTCTTGTTCAGTTAAGTTAAGTACGCTTGCCTTACTAACGTAAATAAACCCTGCTAACTCAGCTTCGGAAAGTGATCGATTAAAGCCTGTGCCCGCATAGGTATCAGCCATCATTTTCATTCGTGCCGAGTCAATCTGCCCAATCGGAATCAAGTTTGGCAGAATCAGCTTTGAGGTTTCAATCGCTTCAAAGCGCAAATGGTCAATCGAGAGTTTGCTATGATATTTTTTACTAATAATCTGAACCAGCGCTTCAGGATGATCTAGTGCATAACGCCAACCTTTAAGTGATGCTCGGCGAAATCGGTCAGCCCGCCCCGGATGCTCTCGCAACTCATTTTGGCTAGTAAAAAGAATATCACCATAAAAATCAATACCATAGTTTTGCGGGTTAATGATATTAACCTTCACACCTTCTTCTTTAAATGAAAAAGGCTGATCAGTCAGGTAGCCTGAAATGACATCTACCTTTCTTTGTAACAATAGATTGTAATTATTTGTTTGTGGAATTAGGGTGTAGTCTTTTTCAGAAATACCTGTACCTGACAGCATGGCACGCAATGGTGCCTCATTGGAACTGACAATATCAGACATCACGCGCTTATGAACCATCTCATACGGGCTGATGATGCCAGAGTCTTGCATACTTAAAAACACTAATGGATTGTGCTGAAATATAGCAGCTAATGCGACAATTGGCTCACCATGAGCATATTGCGATATCAGACCAGAGTCCCCTACGCCATATTCCGCCTCTCCAGACGTAACTTGTTTAACGAAATCACGTCCCAGAATACGCTCTTTAATTTCGACATCCAGACCTTCTTGAGCGTAGTACCCTTGTTCGATTGCGGCATAATATCCAGCAAATTGAAATTGGTTAAACCACTTAAGTTGCAGGCGAATTTTTTCATGCGTAGGAGCATGCTTAATCTCAGCATTGGCCGATTGGGCCAATGCTGACGAAGACATCAATGCGCCTATTAACAAGCAGAGTTGGATGAACTGATTAAATTTCATTGATATAAGTTTATATGTGCTACAGCGCAACATTTCATTCGCAGACAAAGTACTCTCACAATCTAGCCTTTCTGCTTAGGAGTTGATTTAAACATGCTTGGGTAGTGCTTGAATTTAGTGAACCGAAGATTCTCTAATTGTCTTGTAACGAATTGAAAGTGGGCGAGAAGTACGCCAGCATCTATCTTAAAGCCATACTCCAAAACACATCTGCGGGAGGTTAAACTAGTCTTGGTTCAGTATTTTTTAAATGACAACGGCTAAATTTTCAACCGTTCATTTTACCATAATACTTTTTTTACGTAATTAGCATTTGATGTAAATCAATATGTTACAAACAAACAGAAGTAACCTATTTTTAAATGAGCTTACCGCAATCAAATCTGCCGATTTAAGCCACCTATACAAACGCTACAATTTACATCCAATGAACAATGAGTAGGAGCGGCTTATCAAGCCGGTACAATCAATTAAACACTTCCCATTAGCCCCTACTCCGCATATGACTCTCAGTCGCATAATCCACACATAATCTACGCCCCATGAAAGCGAATCAAATTCCGCCCATCTTCTTTGGCTTGGTACATGGCCGAATCAGCCCATTCAATCACCTCATCCGAGCTCGCATCAGATCCATTGAATACTGCCACCCCTATACTGGCAGAGCCATAGTGCTCAATTGTGGCGCAGGTCATATCTGCAGATGCAACCTTTACATAATAAGGGGCAGACAAACTGATGTGTATTTTTTCAGCAATAATGGTTGCGAGTAAAATAGCCTCCTGCTTATCAGCACTCAAATTGCCAAGGAGCAACACGAACTCATCGCCTCCAAACCGAGCCACGGTATCTATTTCACGCACACAGGCTTTCAAACGACTAGCCACTTCAATCAGCAGCAGGTCTCCAGCGGCATGACCATGCGTGTCATTAAGTGATTTGAAGTTATCAAGATCAAGAAATACCAGTGAACTATAATATTGCGTACGCTTACTGGAAAATATGGTCTGAGTCAGGCGATCAACAAGCAGGCGGCGATTAGCCAACTTAGTAAGCGAATCATGGAAGGCTAATTCGCGCACCTGATCTTCTAGTAATTTACGACGCGTGATTTCGCGAGTAATGCCATGGTATCCAACTATCACACCTTGCGCATCTCTATCCGGCTTGGAAAGAACCTCCCCCCATATCAACCGACCGTCCTTACAGCGATGTTCAGCCTCAAAGCTCGCAAATCCAACCTGCGCGCCTGATTGCTCAGATGCAGCTCTCTGCTGGATTGCTTCTTTGATGCGTGCCACCCCTTCATCGGTAAACATCTCAAAAACATGATGCCCTATCATCTCGTCAGCCTTGAAACCGCGCAGGCGCTCGTCTGCAGGGCTGATATATGTGATGCGGAGATTGCTATCAGTCTTCCAGATAACATCCAAAGTATCTTCCGTTAGTTGACGATAAAGCGCTTCACTTGCAAGTAGCGCCTGAGTACGCTCCTCAACCAAGGCTGTCAAGATGCTGTTTTGCACCTGCAAGCTTTTGAGTGGATAAACTTCACCATCCTGCGCTGGATGGTAAGGTATGGAGATACTGCTGTGCACGATCTTCCATTCATTTCCTTCAAGACGAAAGATCAGCACTAGTCGTGCGACCTCTCTCGACAACATCTGGTTCACTTCAGGTAAATGAATATGAAAAAAAGCGGTAGCAACTACTACATCATCGCTAACATCCTGTAATGAGAGGTCAAGCATCTCAATGCGAATACGCCCCTGAACTTGCGCGAAATCTTGACGAGTAATTTTAATCCACTCATCCCGATCCTTGACCAAAAAACTACCGCTTCCAGTATAGCCGCTAAAGTTATCACTAAAGTGAGTAGTCAAACGATCATCCCGTGAGGCATACATCTCAATGTACTCCTCAAACAGCGAATGAATTTTTCGATGACGATCTAAATTAACGGTATTGGCAATCATGAAAATATACTACACCAGCCTAATCAACATGAGTGCCTCGGAGAGATTTTTAATGACCTTATCAATATCCAACCCATCCACAGGTTCGCCATGGTTGTAACCGTAAGGCACACAGAATACAGGGCAGCCAGCGGCACGCGCAGCTAAGGCATCGCTCAGAGAGTCACCTATCAATAACAGCTGCGTTACAGGCACATCAAAAAATCTAGCTGCATGTAACAAAGGCATAGGGTGGGGCTTTTTCTCTGGCAGAGAATCACCTGACAGAACAATTTCAAAGTATTCATCCAGCCCCACCCCCTTTAGTAAAGGGTTCGTATAACGAGCGACCTTATTGGTGATGCAGCCAAGTCGAAAGCCTGCCGCTTTCATCGCTTTAAGGCCTGTACTCACGCCCTCGAAAAGTTTACTTTGCAGTAGAAGCTCTGTGTAATGCTTTTCGAAAACAGGTAAGGCCGTCTCATACAGCGCAGCATCTGGCTCAGCATGCATATCACCAGTTAAAGCTCGCTTCACAAGCCAGCTAATACCATTGCCGATGTAGCTCATTAGTAAAGTTTGTGAAACTGACGGGCGGCCCATGTCCCGCAACATCCGATTTGCGGACTCTGCCAGCTCTGGCGCTGTGTGAAGAAGCGTACCATCCAGATCAATGAGTATTGCTGAAATATCTAATGGGAAATGCACTTGAGCCATGCTGAGCCTTTTGAATATTGTGAAGAGTAAATTATAAATTGATCCGCAAACAATACCATAGTGATTTTATCAACAATTAATCAATTGTTATATTTGATCCCCTACGTTTCATCTATGAAATCTACTATTTTGTATAGTTAAAGAATAAAGCATAAATTGCTTAATGCGTCCAAATTAACTAATATCCTAGTAATTCAGTATGGATTATCGCAGATGAAAACCCCCGCAACATTAGCCCCTGATCGTTATGGTTTTAACTTTGACAACAGCTACCTGCAATTACCTGCTATTTTTTATAAAAAGCAGCAGCCTGCTGAAGTCAAAAATCCAGAAACTGTACTTTTTAACGATTCGTTGGGAATAGCACTCGGCTTAAATATTAATGCCATTAAAAAACAGGCGGCACAATTCCTATCTGGAAATATGCCGTATCACGGAGCAGATCCTATCACTCAAGCTTATGCTGGGCACCAGTTCGGCCATTTCAATATACTAGGTGATGGGCGTGCAATATTATTGGGTGAACACATTACTCCAAATAAGCAGCGCTTTGATATTCAACTCAAAGGCGCTGGTCGGACGCCCTACTCTCGCTCCGGTGATGGTCGCGCGGCGTTAGGGCCTATGTTGCGCGAGTACATCATCAGTGAAGCGATGTACGCACTTGGCATTTCCACCACAAGAAGCTTGGCAGTGATTACTACTGGCGAGAATGTATACCGTGATGATGCCTTCCCTGGTGCAGTTCTGACACGCGTTGCCTCCAGCCACATTCGCGTGGGCACATTCCAATTTGCCGCTGCAACTCAAAATCTGCAACATATGCAAGCATTGGCTGACTATACTATCCATCGGCACTTTCCAGAAATTGCTGAGGCTGAAAATAAATATCTTGAGTTTTTAACGCGAGTAATTGATTTGCAAGCGTCCCTAATCGCCAAATGGATGCATGTTGGCTTTATTCATGGCGTGATGAATACCGATAACATGAGCATATGTGGCGAAACGTTAGATTATGGCCCATGTGCCTTTATCAACACCTATCATCCTGAAACGGTGTTTAGTTCTATCGACACAAACGGACGTTATGCGTTTGGCAATCAGCCAAAAATTGCGCACTGGAACCTCATCAGACTAGCTGAAACACTATTGCCATTAATTCATGATTCAGAAAAAAAATCGATTCTGCTTGCATCAGAATGTCTAGATAAATTTCCAAATAAGTTTTTAGCATTCTGGCTCGCTGGAGTGAGAAAAAAACTGGGGATATTCAATCAGGAAACAGACGATCTACGTCTTGCAGAAGACCTATTGATGTATATGCAAAAGAATACAGCAGACTTCACCAATACATTTAGGTCATTAGGAACAGAGGCCATCAACAGCGCAGAAATCTCTCAGGATGCAGGCTTCAGAAATTGGTTAGAACTTTGGAAGGCAAGATTATCTCGGCAAAATGAACCCTTTACTGAGAGCATTAAGCTGATGCATACCGCTAACCCAAAAGTGATTCCACGCAATCATTTGGTTGAAGATGCGCTCAATGCTGCGGTGAATGACGGCAACATGATTATACTAAATGACTTGTTATTAGCAGTGTCAGACCCATACGCTGATTTAAACCTCCCACCCAAATACACGCAAGCGCCGGAGCTTTTATTCGATCAGCAATATAAAACCTATTGCGGGACTTAATCGCACATAAGCATTCATGCGCGTAAAGAAAATCAGTTAATGAGCGTAACTATAGAAATCAGCGACAGCATTCAACAAGTCAATGCTGATGAATGGAATGCACTGGTCGGTGATATGCCGTTATTAAGCCACGCATTTTTAAGTGCGCTTGAAGACTCAAAATCTGTTGGCAAGGGTACTGGCTGGCAGCCCTATCCAATACTGGTGCATGAGGCAGGTAAACTCATCGGCGCAATGCCGCTGTATCTGAAAAGCCATTCTTATGGTGAATATCGCATGTTATGTTTTAATATATAAATTGTCCAACTAAAGAATTATTAACAATAATTCAATAAAAACAATGAAATATAACAATACAAATGTAACGAGCCATATATGGACAAAAAATAGTGTTTTTATTCAGACTTTTGTACGCCATAACGGACAGACAAGTTGCGGTCAGGTTGAAATAAATTTCCCAGAACTAATGATTAGCCGTTCTGGACTTTTAGAACAAGCTATTCTTGATACACCTTGCCCGCTGAACCCTCTGACAGCACGTAGTTTCCTTAGAACACTTAAAACTTTATCTAAAAGTAATGTTATTCAACGCTTATTAGGCACACCAGTCGAGCAACTAAACTATCAGGATGTTTGGAAAATATTTCAAAATATCGAGCAAGATGTTAAAGATTGGAATTACAACCAGCCTTACACAAGCTTCATAAATGCAATTCGTATTTTTAAATATTGTAAAACGCAGCTATCTAATGGGCAGTTTGTTCGAGATGTGCAATATACAGCCACATTTAAATATGAAGAAAAAAAAATTAAAAAACTAATAAGCGAAACATATGATACTGATATTGAGGATATTGAAATGGCTGCTCCCATTTCACTTCTAAAAAATTCAAGCGCATCCGAATTGGATCGTAAAGCTTTGAAGCACCTTCAGATAAGGCTAGATAGGATATCTGACGCATGCGACCAAGTAATTCAAAACCATCTTTTACAAGTAATTAAAATAAAGAAGTACAAAGAACTGGGATTGCCAGAATCTTATACACTCCAAAAAATTGAATCTATACTTGCTAGATATAACTCTCTAAAAGATAAGAAATTTCGAATACCAGCAAATGATCGGCTGTCATTTTTTTTATATGTAATAGAGCGTTTTGAGCTTTATGTTTCGAAAACATTACCCGAAAAATTTTCATTTACAAACTTACCTTTGTCCGATGCTCAATCTATTGAATGGTCGCCAACACAATCAGTAGATTACTTACTGTGTGACTATTATTTACCAAGAAATGTTGTTTGTGCGTGTGTTTTACTCTTGTTAATTGAAACCGGTTGGAATCCTTCTACTTTACTAACACTAAGTGAGGATCGGATTGATAAAAGCGTACCTGGTGAATTTAGACTTGAAGGTGTAAAAACAAAAACGGGTCAACTGCAAGTTTTTGTTGTTAAGGATAAGGTCAAGGACAGTGCAAAATCGTCACTTGCCTACAGATCCATAGAGTTATTATTACAACATAACTCAAATATTAACTCATTTGCAACAAGAAATTCTGATTCTATTTTTATAGTAAAAGCCGCAAGAACTGGAAATAATATTAATGTTTTTGATGTAACCTCACACTTAGAAAGAGATATAGAGCGATTCTGTGATGCATACAATATACCTATATTTTCCCTAAAAGATATACGGGATCAAAAAGCGAATCTCGAATATATGAAATCAGGAAAAAACCCGTATGTACCAATGACAATTCTTGGTCATGCCGATTTATCATCAATTACATACTATCTAAATTCTACAATTTTAAGAGTCCTCAATGAAGCCAATATGAATGAGTTTATGCGTCGATTGGGAGATTCAATTTTATTTGTGGGAGGACGGATTGATAACTTAGCCGATAGCGGAAAAAATCTTCTATTCCCAATTAGCCGCTACAACGATCAATCTATTGCAGATACATGGCTTAATAACATAGGGAACTCAATTATTCCAATTGGCCGCGCAGAAATAAAACATTGTGCTATGCAGATGCGATATTACAAGGAAATAATTCCAGATCTTAAATCTACTAATACTGCGAGATTTAAATCATTTCATCTGCCGCGCATTATTTTCTGTATTGCAATGTATAAATTCATTTTTGAAAGTGAATATCGTAGTGTTTTGAGAGAAATTGAGAAGGAATTGTTGACGCGCGTTTAAAAATGACCACCTGTGCGCGTTGAATTTTGACCAGGCGCTTATTAGGTGTAGATTACTACACCGCTGTGGATAAGTCGACCAAACTGACTAGGTCTTAATCTCCTTTTTTA
>MLJW01000108.1_pt1 | contig 90635 bp, 89 predicted proteins | sample 888231 | NCBI WGS metagenome assembly MLJW01 (sample SAMN05788063, study PRJNA343431) | mine drainage metagenome | isolation source: sample collected from the inflow into an acid mine drainage treatment plant... | place: Germany: Lusatia, lignite mining district
ACGCAGTGCTGAGCTATCTGGCGCAGTATCTCCAGGCCGGCACCGGCGCCCTCTACCTGTTCGACGAGGGCGCGGTCAGGCTGCGCCTCGGCGCCAGCTACGCGGCCGGCGGCGAGGTGAATGTGGGCGAGCAATTCCGCTTGGGCGAGGGCCTGATCGGGCAGGCGGCGCGGGAGCAGCGAGTGATCCTGCTGTCCGACGTTCCGCCCGGCTATCTGACCATCGCCTCGGCCCTGGGCCGCGCAGCACCCCGCGTCGTCGCGGCCATCCCGCTGCTGCACGGCAACCGCCTGGTCGGCGTCATCGAGATCGGCACCTTCCGCGACTTCAGCGAGCTCGAGTTGCGCTTCCTGGAGCTGGCCAGAGAAGCGATCGCCATCGGACTGGACGCCAACCGGTCGCACCGGCAGATGGCCGATCTGCTCGACGAGACGCAGCAGCAGGCCGAGGAACTGCGCGTGCAGCAGGAGGAGCTGCAGCAGAGCAACGAGGAGCTGGAGGAGCGCGCCCAGATGCTGGAGCAGCAGCGCGAGAAGATCCGCCTCAAGAACCAGGAAGTCGAGATCGTCGCCGACAACCTGCGCCACACGGTGGCCGAGCTGGAGCGCATCAGCACCTACAAGTCGGAGTTCCTGGCCAACATGTCGCACGAGCTGCGCACGCCCTTGAACAGCCTGTTGATCCTCTCCAGCCTGCTGATGCAGAACAAGGAGGGCAATTTGAGCGACAAGCAGGTCGACTTCGCCGCCACCATCAACGGCGCCGGCAAGGACCTGCTGCAACTGATCAACGACATCCTCGACCTGGCCAAGGTCGAGGCGGGGCAGCTGCAGTTCAATTTCGGCGAGATCGCGCTGGCCGATCTGTGCGACTCGCTGCGCGCGCTGTTCGTCCCCCTGGCCGGGCAGAGCGGGCTCGCCTTCCGGGTGGGCGTGGACAGCGACGTGCCGGCGCTGTTTCCGGGCGACCCGCAGCGGCTGCAGCAGATTTTGAAGAACCTGCTCGCCAATGCGCTGAAATTCACCGAGCAAGGCGAGGTCGCGCTCCAGGTTATCCTGCCGGCGCCAGCCGACAATCCGCTGCCGGTGCCGGCGCTGGCCTTCGCCGTCAAGGACAGCGGCATCGGTATCCCCCCGGAAAAGCAGGAGGTGATCTTCCAGGCTTTCCAGCAGGCGGATGGCTCGGTCAGCAGAAAGTACGGCGGCACCGGGCTGGGGCTGTCGATCTCGCTGGAGCTCGCGCGCCGGATGCATGGCGACATCCGGGTAAAGAGCATAGCGGGCGAGGGCAGCGTGTTCACCCTGTATCTGCCGCTGGCGGCCGCCGACCTGCCGCAGGCCGGCGTTCGCATCGAGTCGGCACCGCGCGCGCCGGCGCCCCGGCCGCTGGCGCCGCCCCAGCCGCCGCAGCCCGGTCCGCTGCTGTTCGCGGCGCCGCTGCCGGACGATCGCGAGCGTCTGGCGCCGGGCGACAAATGCATCCTGATCATCGAGGACGATCTCAACTTCGCCAAGATACTGCAGGACATGGTTGTGGAGCGGGGCTTCGCCGTGCTGGTCGCGGCCGACGGCGAGAGCGGCATCGCGCTGGCCGATCGCTATCTGCCCAGTGCCGTCGTGCTCGACGTGATGCTGCCGCACATCGACGGCTGGGGCGTGATGCGCGCGCTCAAGGACAATCCCCGCACCCGCCACCTGCCGGTCCATTTCATCACCTGCCTGGAGGACCGGCAGAAGGCGATGGCCATGGGCGCCATCGGCTTCGTCACCAAGCCGCTCAGCGCGGAGCAACTGAACGAGGTGTTCCAGTCGATCGAGACTTCGCTCGCCAAGTCGGTGCGGCGGCTCCTGATCGTCGAGGACGACGGCGACGAGGCCAAGAGCATGCGCGCCCTGCTGGAGGAGCGGGACGTCGACATCACGGTGGCCGCCAGCGGCAATGACGCCATCGCCCTGCTCGCCACGCAGGCCTTCGATTGCATGGTGCTGGACCTGGGTCTGTCGGACATCTCCGGTTTCGAGCTGCTCGAACAGTTGCAGGGCATGGAGGGGGCGCGCCGGATTCCGGTCATCGTGCACTCCGGTCGCGACTTGAGCCACGAGGACGAACGGCGGCTCAGGCACTTCGCCGAGAGCATCATCATCAAGGGGACCATGAGCCCGGAACGGCTGTTGAACGAGGTCACCCTGTTCCTCCACCTGGTCGAGAGCGATCTGCACCCGAGCAAGCAGCGCATGATCCGCACCGCCATCGACAAGGAGGCCATGCTCGAAGGCCGGAAGGTGCTGCTGGTCGATGACGACATGCGCAACGTCTTCTCGCTCTCCAGCGTGCTGGCGGAGAAGAGCATGACCGTGATCGAGGCGGAGAACGGCAGGGAAGCGCTCGCCCGGCTGGAGGAGCACCCGGACGTGAGCATCGTGCTGATGGACATCATGATGCCGGAGATGGACGGCTATACCGCGATGCGCGCGATCCGCAACAATCCCAGGACCGCCAATCTGCCGATCATCGCGATGACCGCCAAGGCCTTGAAGGGCGATCACGAGAAGTGCATGGCCGCCGGAGCGAGCGACTATATCGCCAAGCCGATCGAGGTGGACCGGCTGCTGTCCTTGATCCGCGTCTGGATCTTCCAGCGCAGCTAGCATGGACGCCGGGGAACTGGAAGACGTCGAAATCTGCCTGCTGCTGGAAGGCGTCCAGCGGATCTACGGTTACGATTTCCGCGACTACGCCGATGCCTCGATCAAGCGCAGGCTCAGTCACTGGCTCGCCGAATCGTCGTTCGAGACCTTCTCCCAGGCGCAGTCCGGCCTGCTCCGCGATCCGCAACTGTTCGCCTCCCTGCTCCGGGGCATCACAGTCAATGTCACCGAGATGTTCCGCGACCCGGTCTTCTTCAGGGCCGTCAGGGAGCAGGTGGTGCCCTTCCTCAAGACCTATCCCTTCGTCAAGATCTGGCACGCGGGCTGCGCCACCGGCGAGGAGGCCTATTCGATGGCGATCGTGCTGAACGAGGAAGGCATGGCGGGGCGCTACCGCATGTACGCCACCGACATCGACGAGGCGGTGCTGCAGCGGGCGGAGGAGGGGGTGCTGCCGATGGCGGAGATGCAGGCCTACACCCGCAACTACCAGAGAAGCGGCGGGCGGGCTTCCTTCGCCGATTACTACACCGCCCGCTACGACCGGGCGATCCTGTCCGAGCGCTTGCGGGCGGGGATCGTCTTCGCGCCGCACAACCTGACCAGCGATGCCGAATTCGGCGAGATGAACGTGGTCCTGTGCCGCAACGTGATGATCTATTTCAAGCCGGCTCTGAAGGAGCGCTGCCTGCGGCTGTTCGACGGCAGTCTGCTCGCGGGCGGCTTTCTCTGTCTCGGACTGAAGGAGACCCTGGAAGGGCGCGAGGTGCAGCGCGCTTATCAGGAGCTGGCCCCCGCCTTGCGCATTTACCGGAAATGCTATGTCTAGGCGGTTCCAGGCCGTGGCGATCGGCACCTCCAGCGGCGGCGTCCAGGCGCTGCGTCGCCTGCTCGGGCGCTTGCCCGCGGACTTTCCCCTGCCCCTGTTGGTGGTCCAGCACCTCAGTCCCGAGGCCGGCGACGGTCTGGCCGGATTGCTGGACGAGCAGTGCGCGATCCGGGTCAAGGAGGCCGACGAGCAGGACCCGATCGCGCCCGGCACCGCCTACCTGGCGCCGCCCAATTATCATCTGCTGGTCGAGCGGGGCGGACTGCTCTCGCTCGCCGCCGACGCCAGGGTCAGCTATGCCCGGCCGTCGGTCGATGTGCTGTTCGAATCGGCGGCAGAAGTCTTCGGGCCGGCGCTGATCGGCGTCATTCTCACCGGGGCCAACGCCGACGGCAGCGCCGGGCTGCGCGCGGTCAAGCGTCTGGGCGGCGTGGCCATCGTCCAGGATCCCGAAGACGCCCTGGCCCGGCAGATGCCGTTGGCGGCGCTGGCTGCGACCCAGACCGATCACGTCGTGGCTCTCGACGGCGTCGCGGAGCTGCTGTGCCGGCTGGCGCGGCGCGGGAGGGACGGCGATGTCTGAGGCGAGCGCCGACAGGATCGCGCTGCTGCTGGTCGATGACCGTCCGGAGAATCTCGCCGCGCTGGAGGCGGTCCTGGGCAACCAGGGGGTCGAGCTGGTGATGGCCGCCTCGGGCAACGATGCGCTGCGCCACACCCTGAAGCAGGACTTCGCGCTGGTGCTGCTCGACGTGCAGATGCCCGGCATGGACGGCTTCGAGACGGCGGAGCTGATGCGCGCCAATCCCAAGACCCGGCACCTGCCGATCATCTTCGTCACCGCCGGCATGAAGGAGCTCCAGCTGCAGTTCAAGGGCTACGAACTGGGCGCCGTCGATTATCTGATGAAGCCCTTCGAGCCGCTGATCCTGCAGGGCAAGGTCAAGGTCTTTTGCGAGCTGTACCGCCAGCGCCGCCTGATCGAGGCCAGCCAGCAGCAACTGGAGGCGAAGATCAAGCAGCGGGTGGCCCAGTTGCGGGAGAGCGAAGAGCGCTTTCGCCTGCTGGCCACCCACGCGCCGGTCGGGATCTATCAGCTCGATGGCCGGGGCCGGTGCCTGTTCGTCAATCAGCGCTGGTGCGAGATTGCCGGCCTGTCCGCCGAGCAGGCGGCCGGAACGGGCTGGACCGCGACGCAGCATCCGGACGACCGGGAGAGGATCGCCGCAGCGTTTGCCGCCGGCCGGGAATGGACGATGGATTACCGCTTCCTGCGGCCCGACGGCACCATCGCCTGGGTCACTGGCAGCGCCGTGACGCTGCGCGACGAGCACGGCGCGATCACCGGCTTCCTGGGCAACGAGCTTGACATCACGGCGCGCAAGCGCAGCGAGCAGTGGGAGCGCAGGCGCAGCCTGGCGATGGACCGGCTGGCCCAGGGCGCGCCCCTGAGCGAGATCCTCCAGGTCATCGCGGCGGGGGTGGAACAGCAGGCCGACGGCCTGGCTTGCGCCATCCTGGCGATCGACGAGTCCGACGGGCGCCTGGTCTGCGCCGCCGCGACCAGCCCGCTGCAACCGGGCCCGGGTATCGCGATCGGCGCCGACGTCGCTTGCGCCTGGGCGGCCCAGCGCGGCGAACGCGCGCAGGTCGACGACATCGCCAGCCAGCCCGGTTGCGCCGCGTGCCCGGCGCGAGCGCCCGGCCGAGGGCAGAAGTTCTGCTGGTCGGAGCCGATCCGCAGCATCAGCGGCGAGGTGCTCGGCGTCTTCGCCTTCCACCGGCGCAAGAGCGCCGATACCGCGGCGGACGAGGCCCAGTTGATGCACGAAGCGGCGCAACTGGCCGGTCTCGCCATCGAGCGCAAGCGCACCGAAAACGAACTGCAGATCGCGGCGTCGGTGCATCGCGGCATCGGCGAGGCGATCATGGTCACCGATGCCGACAATCGCATCATCGCCGTCAACCCGGCATTCACGCGGCTGACCGGCTATTCCCCGCTCGAAGCCATCGGGCAGACCCCGGGGCTGTTGAAGAGCGGCCGCCACGAGCGCGCCTACTATGAGGAAATGTGGCAGTCGCTGGCGCGCACCGGTCGCTGGCAGGGGGAAATCTGGAACCGGCGCAAGAACGGCGAGGAGTATCCGGAATGGCTGTCGATCAACACCCTAGACGACGGCCAGGGCAAGGTGCTGCGGCGCATCTCCCTGTTCTCCGACATCACCGAACAGAAGCGGGCCGAGGAAACCATCTGGCGCCAGGCCAACTACGACCACCTCACCGACCTGCCCAACCGCCGGCTGTTCCAGGACCGCCTGCAGCAGGAAATCATGAAGGCGCAGCGCGCCGGCCTGCACCTGGCGCTGTTGTTCATCGATCTCGACCGCTTCAAGGAGGTCAACGACACGCTCGGGCACCAGGCCGGCGATCTCCTCTTGATCCAGGCGGCGCACCGGATCGGCGAGTGCGTGCGCACCACCGACACGGTGGCGCGCCTGGGCGGCGACGAATTCACCGTGATCATGAGCGAACTGGCCGACACCGACCGGGTCGGCGAGGTCGCCCAAACGATGCTCGCGGCGCTGGCCACACCCTTCGAACTCAATGGCGAACTGGCCTACGTCTCGGCCAGCATCGGCATCACCATCTATCCCAACGATGCCGAGGATCTCGAATCCCTGCTCAAGAACGCCGACCAGGCGATGTATTCGGCCAAGGAGCAGGGCCGCAACAGCTTCAGCTATTTCACCGGCTCGATGCAGGCGACCGCGCAAAAACGGCTGCAGCTCTCCAACGACCTGCACGGGGCGCTGGCCGCGAATCAGCTCGAAGTGTATTTCCAGCCGATCGTAGACCTGGCCAGCGGCCGCATCGTCAAGGCCGAGGCGCTGTTGCGCTGGAATCACCCGCTGTTCGGAATGATCCATCCGTCGCAGTTCATCGCCATCGCCGAGGATACCGGCCTGATCAGCGAACTCGGCGACTGGGTGTTCCGGGAGTCGGCGAACATGGTCAAGCGCTGGCACGGCTCCGGCGCCCTGGGAGCGGCCGGTACCGGCCTGGTGCAGATCAGCGTGAACAAGTCGCCGCGCCAGTTCCTGACCGGCAATACCCACGAGACCTGGGTCGCCTACCTGAAGGAGATCGGTCTGCCGGCCAGGTGCATCAACATCGAGATCACCGAGGGCCTGCTGCTCGACGATCGCCCCGAGGTGGCGAACAAGTTGACCCTGTTCGGCGATGCCGGCATGCGCATCTCGCTCGACGATTTCGGCACCGGCTATTCGGCGATGTCCTATCTCAAGAAGTTCCGCATCGACTACCTGAAGATCGACCAGTCCTTCGTCCGCGACCTGGCCGCCGATCCGGGCGACAAGGCGATTGCCGAGGCCATCATCGTCATGGCCCACAAGCTGGGCATCAAGGTGATCGCCGAGGGCGTGGAAACGGCGGAGCAAAGGGCGATCCTGATGGCGGCGGGCTGCGACTTCGGCCAGGGATTCCTGTTCTCCAGGCCGTGCACGGCGGCGGCCTTCGAGGCCCTGTGGAGTCAGGGCCCGCTGCCCGAGGACCGGGCCTGAGCGCCGGCGCTGTCATCAGCCGGTCACAGTGGTCCGCTAAGATCGCGGCGCATGAAATTCCGCGCCATTTTCCTCTCCGACATCCACCTGGGCACGCGCGGCTGCCAGGCCGCCCGCCTGCTCGATTTCCTGCGCGAACACGAGGCCTTGCAACTCTTCCTGGTCGGCGACATCATCGACTTCTGGGCGATGAGCCGCAGCATCCACTGGACGCCGGCGCAGAACACCGTGGTCCAGAAGGTGCTGCGCCGGGCGCGCCACGGCGAAGAGGTGATCCTGATTCCCGGCAACCACGACGAGTCCCTGCGCGAATACGTCGGTACCTCGTTCGGCGACATCCGCGTGCTGCACGAGCATATCCACGTCGCCGCCGACGGACGGCGCTACCTGGTGCTGCACGGTGACGAATTCGACCAGGTGACGCGCCACCACCGCTGGGTGGCGGTGCTCGGCGACATCGCCTACAACCTGCTGGTGCGCCTCAATGCCTGGCTCTCCTTGCTGCGCCGGACGCTGCGCATTTCCGGCTACTGGTCGCTGGCCGGCTACGCCAAGCGGCGCATCAAGCGCGCGGTCAGCTTCATCTATGACTTCGAGGATTCGGTGATCCACGCGGTGCGCAGCCGCGGCCTGGACGGCGTCATCTGCGGCCACATCCACAGCGCCGCGATCCGCGAGGTCGGCGGCCTCACCTACATCAATTGCGGCGACTGGGTCGATAGCTGCACCGCCATCGTCGAGCACTTCGACGGCCGCATGGAGCTCGTCGAATGGGGCGCGGCGCGCCTGGCGCAGGCGGCTTAGGTTTCGAGCAGCGACTGATAGCGCCCGGCCAGTTCGCGGGCGCGCGCCGCCGCGCTCCACCGGCGGGCGAATTGCCGCGCCTCAAGGGCGAGCGCCGCCCGGCGCGAAGGCTCGTGCAGCACGTCCACCAGGCAGCGGGCGAAGCCGGCGACGTCGTCGGGCGCCGCCACGGCGCCGCGCTGCGGCAGGATGATCTCGCGCGTGCCCATCAGGGCCAGGCCGACCACCGGCACGCCCTGGGCCATCGCCTCGAGCAGCACCAGGCCCTGGGTCTCGGTGCGCGAAGCGAAGACGAAGGCATCGGCGGCAGCGTAGCAGTCGCGCAGACCGCCGTGGCGGTCGAGATAGCCGACAAACAGGACGTGGCCGGCCAAGCCGAGATGCTCAGCCTGCTCGCGCAAGGCCGGCAGGGCCGGCCCCTCGCCGGCCACCACCAGCAGCAGTCCTGGCACGAGCCGCCTGGCGCGGGCGACGACTTCGAGCAGGAAGCCGATGTTCTTCTCGAAGGCGACGCGGCCGACGAACAGCGCCATCGGTCGCTCCGCGGCAATGCCGTGTTCGACGCGGAAGCGGCGGCCGTCGCCGGGGCTGAAGAAGTCTTCCGGGATGCCCGTGGGCAAGACGGTGAGCGGCCGGCTGACGCCGTAACCGGCCAGCACCTCGCGCATCGCCGCCGAGGGCACCACCACCGCATCCAGGTCGTTGCACTGGGCGCGCGAGAAGCGCCGTGCCGCGGCGCGGACCCAGGCGCCAGGCAGGAAGGGCAGGTAGTGGCCGAGATATTCCTCGAAATAGGTGTGGTAGGTCGCCACGCAGGGCACGCCCAGGGCGCGCGCCAGCGCCAGGCCGGCGTAATGGGCGACGAAGGGAGTGTGGATGTGCACCACGGCGATGTCCTGCGGCTGCAGCGCTTCGGCCAGGCCCAGCGCGCAGCGATAGCTCATCAGCCGGTCCTCGGGATCACGCGGCACGGCGCGCGCCGGAATCCGGTAGATGCCGGTCGCCTCGCGGATGACTTGCTTGACGTTCTGGTAGTGCGGCGCGATCAGGCTCACCCGGTGGCCGGCGGCGACGAGTTCGCCGCGAAAGGTCTCGATCGAGGTCGAGACGCCGTTGATGCGCGGAAAATAGACGTCCGAGACGAAGAGGACGTGCATCGCCTGTCCGCTCGCGCCGCGCCCGGTGGCGGACGGAGGGCTCTCGATCAGCAGGGGCGGCTCGCTCATGTCCGCCATCATCCGGCCATATTGCGAACTTCCGATGACGCCCCGATGATGTTTTGGTGACGGCGTTCAGCCCAACAGCACCAGCGCCCAGACCGCCGCGACATTGACCAGCGAGATCATCACCGCGGCGCTGCCGATGTCCTTGGCCCGCTTGGCCAGGCGGTGATCTTCCAGGGAGATGCGGTCGACCGCCGCCTCGATCGCCGAGTTTATGAGTTCGACGATCAGCACCAGCAGCACGCTGGCGATCATCAATGCCCGACCGACGCCCGCCGCCGGCAGGAGCAGCGCCAGCGGGATCAGCACGGTGGCGGCGAGCGCCTCCTGGCGGAAGGCGTCCTCGTGGCGATAGGCGGCGGCGAGACCCGAGGCCGAATAGCGGCAGGCGTTCCACAGCCTGGTCAAGCCGGTCTTGCCTTTATGGGGGCTCTCCTCCATGTGTCTCCCGGTGTCAATGCAACAACCGGGTAGAATAGCGGATCAATGTGATCCTTTGATGAAAATGGCGGGCAGCCATAAGACAGATTTCGTGTCACGGTTCTGTCACATGGCTTGACTAGAATGACGGGCGCGTCTTAAACCCACGAGATCAATATGGTGCCCAAGCACGCCGCTGCCCAAGAGCCTGGTCGAGCCGATCAAGGATATTGCGGGCAAGCCCGCAGATAGTGTCGCCTGCCCGCGCCGCTTGCTCCCGAGCGGCGCGGTTTTTGAGTTTATTTGAAAACGGATCATGGCCGATAGCACGAAGCGCAGTTCGGGTCTGGGCGACTGGATTTTTCACAATCTGACGCGACTGTTTGCGCTGCTCACCCTGCTGATCCTGCTGAGCATCCTGGCTTCGCTGGTCTATGGCGCCCTGCCCTCGATCCACAAGTTCGGCTTTTCCTTCCTGTGGCGCAGCCAATGGAATCCGCCGATGGACGACTTCGGCGCCCTGGTGCATATCTACGGCACCCTGGTGACCTCCTTGATCGCCCTGGTCATCGCGGTGCCGGTGTCTTTCGGCATCGCCCTGTTCCTCACCGAACTGTCGCCGCTGTGGCTGCGCCGGCCGCTGGGCATGGCCATCGAACTGCTGGCGGGGATTCCCAGCATCGTCTTCGGCATGTGGGGGCTCCTGGTCTTCGTGCCGTTTTTCGGTCAGTACATCCAGCCCGTCCTGAGCCACACGCTCGGCCGCCTTCCCCTGCTGGGCCGCTTGTTCCAGGGCGCTCCGATCGGCATCGGGCTGCTCTCCGCCGGCATCATCCTGTCGATCATGATCATCCCCTTCATCGCCTCGGTGATGCGCGACGTGTTCGAAGTGACGCCGGGAATCCTCAAGGAGTCGGCCTACGCGGTCGGCGCCACCACCTGGGAGGTGGTCTGGAGCGTGGTGCTGCCCTTCACCCGCGTCGGCGTCATCGGCGGCATCATGCTCGGCCTGGGTCGCGCCCTCGGGGAAACCATGGCGGTGACCTTCGTGATCGGCAACTCCGATCAGCTCGATACTTCTTCCTTGTACGCGGCGGGCAATTCCATCGCATCGGCCCTGGCCAACGAGTTCACCGAGGCGACGTCGCCGATGTATACTTCGGCGCTGATCGAACTGGGCCTGATCCTGTTCCTGATCACCTTCGTCGTCCTGGTGTGCTCCAAGCTGCTCTTGATGCGGCTTGCCAGGCAAGAGGGCAAGGGCACCTGATGATGGATCTCAGACTGCAGCGCAAGCTGACCAATATTTTCGCCCTGTCCCTGTCGCTCGCGGCGGTCGCCTTCGGCCTGTTCTGGCTGTTCTGGCTGCTGGAGGGCGTGTTCAGGCTGGGTGTCGCCGGCCTCTCGCTGAATCTGTTCACCGAGATGACGCCGCCGCCCGGCAGCGAGGGCGGCCTGTTGAACGCCATCGTCGGCAGCCTGATCCAGGTCGGACTGGCGACCCTGATCGGCACCCCCTTCGGTGTCTTGGCCGGCGTCTATCTGGCGGAGTACGGCGGCCACACCTGGTTCGGCAAGACCACGCTGTTCATCAACGACATCCTGCTCTCGGCGCCGTCGATCGTTGTCGGCCTGTTCGTCTATTCGCTGTATGTCGCCCGGGTCGGGCATTTCTCTGCGCTGGCGGGCGTCTTCGCCCTGGCGCTGTTGGTCATCCCGGTGGTCATCCGGACCACCGAGAACATGCTGGTGCTGGTGCCCGACAGTCTGCGCGAAGCGGTCTTCGCGCTCGGTACGCCGAAATGGAAGGTGATCACCAAGGTGACGCTGCGCGCCTCGCTCGCCGGCATCGTCACCGGCGTCCTGCTCGCCGTGGCGCGGGTTGCCGGCGAGACCGCGCCGCTGCTGTTTACCGCGCTGTCGAACCAGTTCTGGACGCTCGATCTCAACAGGCCGATGGCGACCCTGCCGGTGACCATCTTCAAGTTCGCCATGAGTCCGTACGCGGACTGGCAACGCCTGGCCTGGGCCGGCGTGCTCTTGATCACCGTCGGTGTGCTGGCCTTGAACATCCTGGCGCGCGTCCTGTTCCGCGAGAAACACAAGCGTTAGCCCGCCCCATTCTTCGACAGCGACCCGAACATGAACGACACCACGACGAACGGTAATCCGGCAGCCCCGACGACGCAGATCTCGTTCCGGAACTTCAATTTCTACTACGGCAAGTATCACGCGCTGAAGAACATCAACCTGGACATCTTCCGGACCCAGGTGACGGCCTTCATCGGACCGTCTGGCTGCGGCAAGTCGACGCTGCTGCGGACCATGAACCGGATGTACGACCTCTATCCGGATCAGCGCGCCGAGGGCCAATTGCACCTGGACGGCATGGACATCCTCGACAGAAGCGTGGACATCAACCATCTGCGCGCCAGGGTCGGCATGGTGTTCCAGAAGCCGACGCCGTTTCCGATGTCGATCTACGACAACATCGCCTTCGGCGTGAATCTCCAGGAAAGGCTGACCCGTTCCCAGATGGACGATCGGGTCGAATGGGCGCTGAAGAAGGCGGCGCTGTGGGACGAGGTCAAGGCCATCCTCAACCAGAGCGGCATGAGCCTCTCCGGCGGCCAGCAGCAGCGCCTGTGCATCGCCCGCGGCATCGCGGTCAAGCCCGAGGTGCTGCTGCTCGACGAGCCGACCTCGGCGCTCGACCCGATCTCGACCATGCGCATCGAGGAGCTGGTGGCCGAACTCAAGGAGGAGTTCACCATCGTCATCGTCACCCACAACATGCAGCAGGCCGCGCGCATCTCGGACTACACGGCCTACATGTACCTGGGCGAGCTGGTCGAATTCGGCGTCACCGACCAGATCTTCATCAAGCCGCAAAACAAGCAGACCGAGGACTACATCACGGGCAGGTTCGGCTGAACCTGCCCGTGATGTAGCGGCGAAGGCTAACGTGGGCGTAGCCCAGGTTAAGGCGCGCAGCGCCGGCCGTAGCCACTACATCAAAGTTCGGCTGAGCCGGAAAGGCTCGAATTGACCCGGGCCGGCGCTGGCCGTTATAATTACTCGGTTTTTCTGCTGTGGAATCCGAAATGCGCGCCAAACTTGTCGCCGGCAACTGGAAGATGCACGGCAGCCTCGCTGCCAATCAGGCGCTGCTCACCCGCATCAAGGATGCCGTGGCCGGTTTCGGGTGCGAAGTCGCCGTATGCGTGCCCTTCCCTTATCTGGCGCAGGCCAGTGCAGCGCTCTCCGGAACAAGGGTGGCCTGGGGTGGGCAGAACGTCTCCGAGCACGCGCAGGGCGCCTATACCGGAGAAGTTTCGGCGGCGATGCTGAAGGAGTTCGGGGCCCGCTACGTGTTGGTCGGCCATTCGGAGCGTCGCGCGCTGTTCGGCGAGAGCGATGCCACCGTCGCCGCCAAGTTTGCGCAAGCGCAGCGGTTGGGCCTCACTCCCGTTCTCTGCGTCGGCGAGACCCTGGCGGAGCGCGAGCGCGGGGTCACGGCCGAGGTGGTGACGCGCCAACTGGCGGCGGTGGTCAGCGCCTCCGGCACCGCTGCGCTGGCCGACGCGGTGCTGGCCTACGAGCCGGTCTGGGCGATCGGCACCGGCAAGACGGCCTCGCCGCAGCAGGCGCAGGAAGTGCATGCGCTGATCCGTGCCTTCGTTGCCCAGGGTAGCGCCGCGGTGGCAGGCGAACTGCGGATTCTTTACGGCGGCAGCGTCAAGCCGGGCAATGCGCGGGAGCTGTTCGCCATGCCCGACATCGACGGCGGGCTGATCGGCGGCGCTTCTTTGGTGGCCGAGGATTTCCTGGCGATTTGCGCCGCCGCCTGATTTTCAGAACTCAAGGACATTTATGGACGGATTGCTTTTTCCCCTGGTGCTGACGGTGCATCTCCTGGTCGGCGTCACACTGATCGGCCTGGTGTTGATCCAGCACGGCAAGGGTGCCGACATGGGCGCCGCCTTCGGCAGCGGTGCCTCCGGCAGCCTGTTCGGTGCTTCCGGCTCCGCCAACTTCATGTCGCGCACCACGGCTGTATTCGCGGCGGTGTTTTTCGCCACCAGCCTTGGCCTGACCTACATGGCCTCGAACCGGCCCAAGGCTGCCACCAGCGTGCTGGATGTCGTCAAGGCGCCGGCCAAGGCGGTGCCGCCAGCGGCGCCGGCTGCGGACGACTCGAAGGCCAAGGATATTCCGAAGTAGCGCGCTTCACCCCCGTGCCCGAAGGCGGGCACTAGATTGACATACATCAAATCGTGGGGCTAAGGCGGAAGTAAGATAGGCGTCGAGTCATCGCTCGATCCGGAGCGTGACAACGACCGGAGCGATTTTCAGCCTATGAGCCCACCCTCCTCACTCGCTGTGCGCGAAGAGCAGCGCGAACAGCGTTTCTCCACCATCTGGAAGCGGGAGCTGCATGACATCTTCGTCGATGTGGCGCCCTACTATGATCGCGCCAATCACGTCGCCAGTCTTGGTCTGTGGCCCTGGTTCCGCCGCAGCTTCATGGCGACCATCGACCTGGCGCCTAGGCAGCGGGTGCTGGACGTCTGCGCCGGCACCAATGCTATCGGCATCGCACTGTTGCAGCGCGAGCCGAGCCTCGAGGTGCATGCGATGGACCGCAGCGTCGCGATGCAGGAGGTCGGCCGGTCCCGCGCACAGGCCGCGGGATTTCACATCGACAGCGTGATCGGCGACGTGCACCGCTTGCCCTTCCCGGACCAGCACTTCGATCGGGTCACGCTGCAGTATGCGTCCCGGCATCTGCGCGTCAAGGAGGTGTTTGCGGAAATCCACCGGGTGCTGAAGCCCGGCGGCACCTTCCATCACTGCGACATGCTGCGGCCCGGCAATCCGATCGTCGAGAAACTCTATTACGGCTACCTGCGCGCCTGTCTCGCGGTCACCGGCCTGCTGTTCCGGAGCGGCACGGCCGCGATGAACGCCAAGAAATATTTCATCGATGCGCTGGAGATGTTCTACTCGGCCGACGAGCTGTCCGAAGTGCTGCGCTCGCTGGGCTACGTCGATGTGAGGGCCAAGACGCTGCTCGCCGGCATGATCGGCTTCCACCGTGCGGCGAAGCCGCGGCAGGACTGAGACCACTGCCCGGGCGAACCGGTCCGGGCCCATGGCGACTTCATGAATTCGACCCGGGTCCTGGCCGCGTGGAACCGCAAGATCCTCGAGGCCTACAGCCGCTGCACGATTGCCGCCTTGCGCGCGATCTTGCCCCTGCGCCTGGCCTTGCCGCGGCTCGAATCCTTTCTCGCTGACAACGTCGCCAAGGAGGCGGCGAAGGATGCGCTGGTCATCAGCCGCGTCGGGGAGGCGCTGGCCGCTGGCCTCACGCCGGGCGAGGAAATGGTCCGGCAGCTCCTGGCCGCCGGCAAAGAGGTCGACCGCGCTTTCCTGGACCGGGTGAGCGACTTTCCGATCGGCATCGTGATCCGCTACGAGGAAATCGACCCGCTGCGGCTGCAGCGGATCGGTAGGATGCAGCAAGCCGCCCGCCTGATCCTGGCGCGCACGGGCGGGCGAGGCGACGTCAGATCAGCGATCCGTGGGTGTTACCGGTGCGGCGAGTTCGAGCAGCTGTTGCTCGACCTGATGCGCCTTTATGCCCAGGAGACCCGGGCATTGAGCCGCTCTCTGCGCTTGCCCGCGCTCTTGGTGCCGCTGCGCGAGCGCATCGCGCAATCCCTGTACGACGTCATGGTCGACGCGGCGGCCGGTCTGGCCAGCGATGTCGCCGGCAGCGTCTACCGGCCCCGGCGTGTACGGCGCAGCGATGAACCCAGCGGCGAGCCGGCCCTTGGCTTAGAGGAGAGGTAATGGAAACGATCCAGACAGATGTGGCCATCATCGGCGCCGGCGGCGCCGGCTTGCGCGCCGCAATCGCGCTGGCGCAAGCGGCTCCCAAGCTGCGCATCGCCCTGATCTCCAAGGTCTATCCGATGCGCAGCCACACCTGCGCCGCCGAAGGTGGCGCCGCCGGCGTGATCAAGGCCGACGACAGCATGAAGCAGCACTTCGACGACACCGTCGGCGGCGGCGACTGGCTCTCGGATCAGGACGCGGTCGAGTACTTCATCCACGAGGCCCCCCGAGAGTTGATTCAACTGGAGCACTGGGGCTGTCCGTGGAACCGCGAGGCGGACGGCTCGGTGGCGGTACGCCCCTTCGGCGGCATGAAGGTCCAGCGCACCTGGTTCGCCGCGGACAAGTCGGGCTTCCACATCCTCCACACGCTGTTCCAGACCTCGCTGCAGTTTGCCAACATCCAGCGCTACGACGAGTTCTTCGCCACCGACCTGCTGGTCGATGACGGGCGTTGCCAGGGCTTGACCGCGATCGAGATGCGTAGCGGCCAGATGCGCTGCTTCCTGGCCGGCGCGGTGATCATCGCCGGCGGCGGCGCCGGTCGCATGTTCCCGTTCAACACCAACGGCGCGATCAAGACCGGCGACGGCATGGCCCTGGCCTACCGCGCCGGCGTGCCGCTGAAGGACATGGAATTCGTCCAGTACCATCCGACCGGACTGCCCAACACCGGCACCTTGCTCACCGAGGCCTGCCGCGGCGAGGGCGGCGTCTTGCTCAACAAGGACGGCTATCGTTTTCTCCAGGACTACGGCATGGGTCCGGAGACGCCGCTGGGCAAGCCGGTGTTGAAGACCATGGAACTCGGTCCGCGCGATCGCGTCTCGCAGAGCATCTGGCACGAGATCCGGAAGGGCAGGGCGGTCACGACGCCCTGGGGCGATTGCGTCTGGCTCGACATGCGCCACCTGGGCGAGAAGAAAATCAACGAGCGTCTGCCCTTCGTGCGCGACATCTCGATCAGTTACCTGGGCGTCGATCCGGTCACCGACATGGTGCCGATCCGCCCGGTGGTGCATTACATGATGGGCGGCATCCACACCGACGTAGACGCGGCGACGCCGCTGCCCGGCCTGTTCGCGGCGGGCGAGTGCGCCTGCGTCAGCATCAACGGCGCCAACCGCCTGGGTTCGAACTCGCTGGTGGAAATCCTGGTCTTCGGCCATCGCGCCGGACTCTCCGCGCTGGAGTATGTGCGCGGCGTCGGTCGGGGTTCCGAGGCGGCGCTGAGCGCCCAGGCCGAAGCCGCGCAGGCGAGGGTGCGGGCGCTGTTCATGAGGAATGCCGGCAAGGAGTCGATCGCCGGACTGCGCAAGGAGATGACCGACACCATGGAAGAAGGCGCCGGCATCTACCGCACCCAGGAGGGTCTGGCCAAGACCTGCGACAAGCTCGCCGAGCTGCGCCGCCGCTACGCCGACGTGGCGCTCCACGACAAGACCAATGTCTATAACACCGACCTGCTCTCGGCGCTGGAACTGGGTTCGATGCTCGATTGCGCCGAAGCGCTGGCGGTCTCCGGGCGCGAACGCAAGGAGTCGCGGGGCGCCCACCAGCGCCTCGACTTCACCGCCCGCGATGACGCCAACTACCTCAGGCATTCGATGGCCCACTACCGCGGCAGCGAGCCGCCCAGCATCGACTACCGCGACGTGGTGATCACCACCTCGCCGCCGGGCGTGCGCGACTACTCGGGAGTCAAGAAATGAGCGAGAACAGACTGGCAGCCCGGCAGGTCGAGCTCGAGGTGCTGCGCTACAACCCGGAGACCGACGACGAGCCGAAGTTTCAGCGCTATTCGGTGCCGTGCAAGAACGAATGGTGCATCCTCGACGCGCTGAACTACCTCAAGGACAATCTCGATCCGACGCTCAGCTACCGCTGGTCCTGCCACATGCAGGTGTGCGGCAGTTGCGGCATGATGATCAACGGCGAACCGAAGCTCGCCTGCAAGGCCATGGTGCGCGACTACGCCGGCGTGATCCGGATCGAGCCGCTGTCGCACTTCCCGATCGAGCGCGATCTGGTCGCGGTCGCCGACGACTTCATGGCCAAGTTGAAACGGGTCAAGCCCTATCTGATCCCGGGCGAGAAGCGCTCGCTGGCCGACGGCGAGTATCAGCAGACGCCGGAGCAGCTCGCGCGCTACCGGAAGTACGCGATGTGCATCAATTGCATGCTCTGCTACGCCGCCTGCCCGGAATACGGCCTGACGCCGAAATTCATCGGCCCCGGCGCGATCTCGCTGGCGCACCGCTACAACCAGGACTCGCGCGACGGCGGCCGCGACCTCCGCCAGGAGGAGATCGCCACCAACGAGGGGGTGTGGGAATGCACCTTCGTCGGCGCCTGCTCCGAGGTCTGTCCGAAGCACGTCGATCCGGCCAGCGCGCTGCAGCAGGTGAAGGTCGCCAGCACCGTCGACTGGTATCTCGAACACTTCATGTCATGGGTGAAAAAATGAGCCGCAGCCCCTATGTCCGGGAAGTCTCCAGAACCGCCTGGTTCTTCAAGCGGCCACGCTACCTGCGCTACATGGCGCGCGAAGTGACCTGCATTTTCATCGGCATCTACACGGTGATCCTGCTGGTCGGCGTCTATCGTCTGTCGCAGGGCCAGAGCCAGTACCAAGGCTTTCTGGCGGCGCTGCAGCAGCCGGCGAGCGTGGTCTTCCACATCCTGGCCTTGGCCTTTTCGCTCTACAACTCCTTCACCTGGTTCAACGTCGCGCCCAAGGCGCTGCCCATACAGGTGGGCGAGGAATTCCTGCCCGACAGCATGGTGGCGGGCGGGCACTACGTCGTCTGGGTGGCGCTGTCGCTGTTCATCTTTTTCTGGGCGGGGGTATTCTGATCATGGCCAAGTCGAACAAACCGATCATCTGGGGCACCTTCGCCGCCGGCGGCGAACTGGTCTCCTTCGTCACCCCGGTGCTGATCGTGCTCACCCTGCTGGCCGCCACCGGCCACGTGCCCGACATGCTGGGCTACGATCGTCTGCACCAGTTCGCCGCCGGCTGGTTCGGCAAACTGGTCATCTTCGTGGTGCTGTTCCTGTCGCTGTGGAGTCAGGCGCACCGCCTGCGCATCACCTTTTACGACTTCGGTGCGCGCGCCGATACCCTGGTGGCGACCGTGGTTTATGCGCTCGCTGCGGCAGGCAGCGTCGCAACGCTGGTGTTCCTGGCGAGGCTGGGATAACAACCCGCTGAAATAGGCTCTGGCAGGGCGTTTGCCGACCTCAAAAAACACTGACGAACGCTATATTTTTATTGTGCAGGGCAGCAGTTGCGGTATAATTTGCGGCAACGAAACACTGCCACCAAGCGACTATTGCTTGGAGAAAATAGCCGACGTGGTGAAATTGGTAGACACGCTGTCTTGAGGGGGCAGTGGCGCAAGCCGTGCGAGTTCGAGTCTCGCCGTCGGCACCAATAACAACAAGGTGTGTCCGCTGTTGCGGGCACCGGGAAATGCGGCGAGAGCCGCGACTGGATATGTTGGAAAGCTATTTTCCTGTTTTGGTTTTCATCGCCGTCGGCATCGTCTTCGGATGCCTGCCGATGATCCTGGGCTGGTTCATCGGCCCGCGTCACCCGGACGCGGAAAAGGACTCGGCATACGAGTGCGGCTTCGAGGCCTTCGAGGATGCGCGCCTGAAGTTCGATGTGCGCTACTACCTGATCGCCATCGTCTTCATCCTGTTCGATCTGGAAATCGCCTTCCTCTTCCCCTGGGCGTCGATCTTCAAGGAGATCGTCGCCAACCCCGCGATCAAACTGTTCGGCTTCGTCGAAATGCTGGTGTTCCTAGGCATCCTGCTCATCGGCTACGTCTATGCCTGGGCCAAGGGTGCCCTGGACTGGGAATGAATCATGAGCATTGAAGGTCTCCTGCAGGAAGGTTTCGTCACCACCTCGCTCGACAAGCTGATCAACTGGACGCGCACCGGTTCGCTCTGGCCGGTGACCTTCGGCCTGGCCTGCTGCGCCATCGAGATGATCCACACCGGCTGCTCGCGCTACGACCTCGACCGCTTCGGCGTGGTGTTCCGCGCCAGTCCCCGCCAGTCCGACGTGATGATCATCGCCGGGACGCTGACCAACAAGATGGCGCCGGCGCTGCGCAAGGTCTACGACCAGATGGCCGAGCCGCGCTGGGTGATCTCGATGGGTTCTTGCGCCAACGGCGGCGGCTACTACCATTACTCCTATTCGGTGGTGCGCGGCGCCGATCGCATCGTGCCGGTCGATATCTACGTGCCCGGCTGTCCGCCCACGGCCGAGGCGCTGCTCTACGGCATCATCCAGCTGCAGAGCAAGATCAAACGCACGTCCACGATTGCCCGCTAATTTAAGCTAACCGCAACTCTCACCGGAATCCGCCGACATCAACATGAGCGCCAAGCTGGAAAGGCTTTGTCAGAATTTGCGCAGCGTATTGGGCGAACGTGTCGGCAGTCTGGTCACCGCCTTGGACGAGGTGACCCTGGTGGTGGCCGCCGCCGATTATCTGGCCGTGGCGAGAGTGCTGCGCGATCATCCGGATCTGCGCTTCGAGCAATTGATCGATCTGTGCGGCGTCGATTACGCCGCCTATGGCGAAGTGACCGCGATGACTTCGGTGCCGCCGGAGAAGGCGGGCGCAACCAGGTTCGCGGCGGTCAGCCACCTGCTCTCGATCAGCCACAACTGGCGCCTGCGGCTGCGCGTCTTCGCCGAAGACGGCGATTTCCCGGTGGTCGATTCCGTGACAGCGATATGGAACAGCGCCAACTGGTTCGAGCGCGAGGCCTTCGACCTTTTCGGCATCATGTTCCGGGGCCACGCCGACCTGCGCCGCATCCTCACCGACTACGGCTTCATCGGCCATCCCTTCCGCAAGGACTTCCCGATCTCCGGCTACGTCGAGATGCGCTACGACCCCGAGCAGAAACGCGTCGTCTATCAGCCGGTGAGCATCGCGCCGCGCGAAGTCACGCCGCGCATCATCCGTGAGCAAAACTACGGAGATACCGACCGTGGCTGACATCCAGAACTACACCTTGAACTTTGGCCCGCAGCATCCGGCGGCGCACGGCGTGCTGCGCCTGGTGCTGGAGCTCGACGGCGAGGTGGTGGTGCGCGCCGATCCGCACATCGGTCTGCTCCATCGCGCCACCGAGAAGCTCGCCGAGCAGAAGACCTTTCTGCAATCCGTGCCCTACATGGACCGGCTCGATTACACCTCGATGATCATCAACGAGCATCCCTACGTGATGGCGATCGAGAAGCTGCTGGGCATCGAGGTGCCGCTGCGCGCCCAGTACATCCGGGTGATGTTCGACGAGATCACGCGCATCCACAATCATCTGCTGTCCATCGGCACCCAGGCCTTGGACGTCGGCGCCATGACCATGGTGCTCTACACCTTCCGCGAGCGGGAAGACATCATCGACATCCTGGAGGCCACCACCGGCGCGCGCATGCATGGCGCCTACTACCGGCCCGGCGGCGTCTATCGCGACCTGCCCGACCAGATGCCGCGCTACGAGGCCAACAAGTTCAAGAATGCCAGGACGGTGAAGGAGCTGAACGAGGCGCGTTCGGGCTCCTTGCTCGACTTCATCGAGGACTTCAGCAACCGCTTCCCCGGCTATTGCGACGACTACGAGACCCTGCTCACCGACAACCGCATCTGGAAGCAGCGCCTGGTCGATATCGGCATCGTCAGCGCCGAGCGCGCCCTGCAGCTGGGCTTCACCGGCCCGATGCTGCGCGGCTCCGGCGTCGAGTGGGACCTGCGCCGGAAGCAGCCCTACGAGGTCTATCAGCACCTCGATTTCGACATTCCGGTCGGCGTCAATGGCGACTGCTACGACCGCTATCTGGTGCGCATGGAAGAGATGCGCCAGTCCAACCGCATCATCAAGCAGTGCGTCGCCTGGCTGCGCGACCATCCTGGCCCGGTGATCACCGACAACCACAAGGTGGCGCCGCCTTCGCGCGAGAAGATGAAGGGCAACATGGAGGAGCTGATCCACCATTTCAAGCTATTCACCGAGGGCATCCACGTGCCCGCCGGCGAGGTCTATGCCGGCATCGAGCACGCCAAGGGCGAGTTCGGCGTCTATCTGATTTCCGACGGCGCCAACAAGCCCTACCGGATGAAGCTGCGCTCCGCCGCATTCACCCATCTGTCCGCCATGGACGAGATGGCAAAAGGCCACATGATCGCCGACGCCGTGACCATCATCGGCACGATGGACATCGTCTTCGGCGACGTTGATAGATGAGACCATGCTGAGCGATAACGCACTGAAGAGAATCGACCGCGAGCTGGCCAAGTACCCGGCCGACCAGAAGCAGTCGGCGGTGATGGCGGCGCTGGCGATCGCCCAGGACGAGAAGGGCTATCTGGCGCAGGAGACCATCGCCGCGGTCGCCGACTACCTCGGCATGGCGCCGATGGCGGCCTACGAGATCGCTTCCTTCTACAACATGTACGATCTGGCGCCGGTGGGCAGGTTCAAGCTCACCGTGTGCACCAACCTGCCTTGCGCGCTCTCCGGCGGCGTTCATGCCGCCGATTATCTCAAGCAGAAGCTCGGCATCGACTTCAACGAGACCACCCCGGACGGCCTGTTCACCCTCAAGGAGGGCGAGTGCATGGGCGTCTGCGGCGATGCGCCGGTGCTGCTGATGAACAACAAGCGGATGTGCAGCCACATGAGCACCGAGGCGATCGATGCCTTGCTGGCTGAATTGCGGGCTGAGGTCCAGGGAGCCAAATCATGAGCTTCCAGCCCGTGCTCACCGCCGGCATAGACCCGGCCACCGCCGATGCCACCTGGCATCTTGACGACTACGTCAAACGCGGCGGCTACGCCGCGCTGAAGAAGATCCTGGCGGAAGGAATCACGCCCGAGGCGGTGATCAACGAGGTGAAGAAATCCTCGCTGCGCGGCCGCGGCGGCGCCGGCTTCCCCTCCGGCCTGAAGTGGAGCTTCATGCCCAAGGCCTATACCGGCACCAAGTACCTGTGCTGCAACTCGGACGAGGGCGAGCCGGGCACCTTCAAGGACCGCGACCTGCTGCGCTACAACCCGCACCAGGTGATCGAGGGCATGGCCATCGCCGCCTACGCGATGGGCACCGCGGTCGGCTACAACTACATCCACGGCGAAGTCTGGGATCTGTATACGCGCTTCGAGCAAGCGCTGGACGAGGCGCGCGCCGCCGGCTTGATCGGCCAGAACATCCTCGGCAGCGGCTTCGACTTCGAGCTTTTCGCCCACCACGGCTTCGGCGCCTACATCTGCGGCGAGGAGACGGCGCTGCTCGAGTCGATCGAGGGCAAGAAGGGCCAGCCGCGCTACAAGCCGCCCTTCCCGGCGAGCTACGGCCTGTATGGCAAGCCGACCACCATCAACAACACCGAGACCTTCGCCGCGGTGCCGTGGATCATCATGAACGGCGGCGAGAAGTATCTCGAACTGGGCAAGCCGAACAACGGCGGCACCAAGCTGTTCTCGGTCTCCGGCCACGTGGTCCGGCCGGGCGTCTATGAAGTGCCGATGGGCCTGCCCTTTCCGGAGCTGCTGAAAATGTGCGGCGGCATGCGCGACGGGCGCAAGTTGAAGGCCTGCATCCCGGGCGGCTCTTCGGCGCCGGTGCTGCCGACCGAGATCATGATGGAATGCACGATGGATTACGATTCCATTGCCAAGGCCGGCTCGATGCTCGGTTCCGGGGCGGTGATCGTGATGGACGAGAGCGTCTGCATGGTCCGGGCGCTGGAGCGCCTGTCCTATTTTTACTTCGAGGAATCCTGCGGCCAGTGCACGCCCTGCCGCGAGGGCACCGGCTGGCTCTACCGCGTCGTGCATCGGATCGAGCACGGACTGGGGCGCGCCGAGGACCTGGATCTGCTCTATGGCGTCACCGACAACATCATGGGCCGCACCATCTGCGCCCTGGGCGACGCCGCCTCGCTGCCGGTGCGGAGCTTCATCAAGCACTTCAGGAGCGAGTTCGAGTACCACATCGAGCACAAGAAGTGCCTGGTGCCGCCCGAGGTGCAGAAGGAAGGCAGCAAGATCTATGTGAGGCCGTCTCAATGTTAGACATCGAAATCGACGGCAAGGCCTTGCAGGTCGCCGAGGGCAGCACCATCATCGAAGCGGCGCATCAGCTCGGCACCTACATCCCGCACTTTTGCTACCACAAGAAACTGTCGATCGCCGCCAACTGCCGGATGTGCCTGGTGCAGGTGGAGAAGGCGCCCAAGCCGATGCCGGCCTGCGCCACGCCGGTGACCAACGGCATGAAGGTGCAGACGCATTCCGAGCAGGCGGTGGGTGCCCAGAAGGGCGTGATGGAGTTCCTGCTGATCAACCACCCGTTAGACTGCCCGATCTGCGATCAGGGCGGCGAGTGCCAGCTGCAGGATCTCGCCGTCGGCTACGGCGCCAGCGCTTCCCGCTACCAGGAAGAGAAGCGCGTGGTCATGAACAAGAACCTCGGTCCCCTGGTGGCCACCGACATGACGCGCTGCATCAACTGCACGCGCTGCGTCCGCTTCACCCAGGAGATCGCCGGCCTGATGGAACTTGGCCAGGCATTTCGTGGCGAGCACGCCGAGATCATGTCCTTCATCGGCCAGACGGTCGACTCCGAACTGTCCGGCAACATCATCGACCTGTGCCCGGTCGGCGCCCTGACTTCCAAGCCCTTCCGCTTCTCGGCGCGCACCTGGGAGCTCGCACGCCGCAAGTCGGTCAGCCCGCACGACGGCCTCGGCGCCAATCTGATCGTCCAGGTCAAGCACGACAGGGTGATGCGCGTGCTGCCGCTGGACAATGAGGACATCAACGAGTGCTGGCTCTCCGACAAGGACCGCTTCTCCTACGAGGGGCTCAATTCGCCCGAGCGCCTGACCCGGCCGATGTTGAAGCACGGCGGCCAGTGGCACGAGGTTGACTGGCAGCAGGCGCTCGACTACGTCGCCCACGCCTTCAAGGACATCGCCAAGAACCACGGCGGCGCGGCATTGGGCGCGCTGCTCTCGCCCCACGCCACGCTGGAGGAACTGCATCTTGGGCAGAAGCTGATGCGCGGCTTGGGCTCGGGGAATGTGGACTTCCGCCTGCGCCAGAGCGATTTCTCTCAGGACGGCAAAAGGCAAGGCGCTCCCTGGTTGGGCATGAAGATTTCCGAGATCAACGCCCTCGATCGCGTCCTGGTGGTCGGCAGCTTCCTGCGCAAGGATCAGCCGCTGATCGCCCAGCGCCTGCGCCAGATCGCCAAGCGCGGCGCCCAGGTGTCCTTGCTCCATTGCTGCGATGACGATCAGTTGATCAAGATCCACGCCAAGGCGATTGTGCCGCCCTCGCAACTGCCGCGACTCTTGGCCCAGGTGGTGAAATGCGCGGCAGAAGCGAAGGGTGTTGCCGTCGATGCCGCGATCGGTGCCGTCACGGTGAGCGCCGAGGCGCGAGCGATCGCCGCGAGCCTGGCCTCGGGAGTAAATTCGGGCAGCAACACCGCGGTCTTCCTCGGCAACCTCGCGCAGCAGCATGCGCAGGCGGCGACCCTGCAGGCGCTGGCCCAGCAGTTGGCGAGCCTCACCGGCGCGCGCTTCGGTTTCCTGGGCGAGGCCGCCAACAGCGTCGGCGGCTACGTCGCCGATGCGCTGCCCGGCTCCGGCGGCCTGAATGCCGCGGCCATGCTCGCTGCACCGCGCCAGGCGTATCTGCTTCTGAACGCCGAGCCCGAGCTCGACTGCGCCGATCCGCAGCAGGCCATGGCCGCCTTGCAGCAGGCGGAAACGGTGGTGGTGCTGTCGCCGTTCAAGCCGGCCGGCGCCCTCGACTACGCCGACGTGCTGCTGCCGGTCTCGCCCTTCACCGAGACCTCGGGCAGCTTCGTCAATACCGAAGGCCGGGTGCAGAGCTTCAACGCCGTGGTCCAGCCGCTGGGCGAGACCCGGCCGGCCTGGAAGGTGCTGCGCGTGCTGGGCAACCTGCTCGGTCTGCAAGGCTTCGAGCAGGGCAGCAGCGAGGCGGTGCGCGCCGAGGTGCTGGGCGAGGCCAAGCCGGAATTCGTCGCCGAACGGCTGGACAACGGCGCGGGCGGTGCAGCTCTGGATCTCTCGGCAACCGCCGGCGCTCTGGAGCGGGTCGCCGACGTGCCCATCTACTTTGCCGACGCCCTGGTGCGCCGCGCCCCCAGCCTGCAACGCGCGCGCGACGCGGTTCAACCAACCGCGCGGATGAATTCCGCGGTGATGAGCAAGCTCGGCATCACCCCCGGCCAGCAGCTCAGGATCAAGCAGGGAGCCGGCAGCGCGGTGTTGATGGCCGAATTGGACGAACGCCTGCCAGAGGGCGCGGTGCGCATCGCCGCCGCTCATCCTAGCGTGGCGGGTCTGTCCGGCCTTCAGGGCGCGATCATTGTGGAGGCGCTGTGATGGATGCGATGGTGCAGTATCTCCAGCCCTTGTTCGGCGAAGCCTGGCCCCTGGTGTGGACCCTGCTGAAGATCATCGGCATCATCCTGCCGCTCTTGATCTGCGTCGCCTACCTGACCTTCTGGGAACGCAAGGTGATCGGCTGGATGCAGGTGCGCATCGGCCCCAACCGCGTCGGTCCCTGGGGGCTGCTGCAGCCGATGGCCGACGGCATGAAGCTGGTGTTCAAGGAAATCATCGTCCCGACCAAGGCATCCAAGGGTCTGTACTTCATCGGCCCGGCGATGGCCTTCGCCACCGCGCTGGCGGCCTGGGCGGTGGTGCCCTTCTCCGACGGCTACGTCCTGGCCAACATCAACGCCGGCGTGCTCTACCTGCTGGCGATGACCTCGGTGGGCATCTACGGCGTGATCATCTCCGGCTGGGCCTCCAACTCCAAGTATTCCTTCTACGGCGCGATGCGTTCGGCGGCGCAGATGGTCTCCTACGAGATCGCCATGGGCTTCGCCCTGGTCTGCGTGCTGATGGTCTCCTCCAGCCTCAACATCACCGAGATCGTGCGCGGTCAGGGCCGCGGCGTGTTCGCCGGCATGGGCGTCGGCATCCTCTCCTGGAACTGGCTGCCGCTGTTGCCGATGTTCATCATCTATCTGGTCTCGGGCATCGCCGAGACCAACCGCGCGCCCTTCGACGTGGTCGAGGGCGAATCCGAGATCGTCGCCGGCCACATGGTCGAATACTCGGGCATGGCCTTCGCGATGTTCTTCCTCGGCGAATACGCGAACATGATCCTGGTCTCGGTGATGACCTCGATCTTCTTCCTCGGCGGCTGGCTCTCGCCGGTGGGCTTCCTGCCCGACAGCTTCCTCTGGCTGGCGGCCAAGACCTGCTTCATCCTGTTCCTGTTCCTGTGGTTCCGCGCCACCTTCCCCCGCTATCGCTACGACCAGATCATGCGCCTGGGCTGGAAGGTGTTCGTGCCGCTGTGCATGTTCTGGCTGCTGCTGGTCGGCGTCTGGATGATGTCGCCGCTCTCCATCTGGAAATGACGCCATGGCCGCGATAAGAAAATTCCTGAAGAGCCTGCTCCTCATCGAACTGTTCCAGGGTCTGGCGGTGACCGGACGGCACCTGTTCGTGCGCAAGATCACCGTCCAGTTCCCCGAGGAGAAAACGCCGCAGAGCAACCGCTTCCGCGGTCTGCACGCGCTGCGCCGCTACCCCAACGGCGAGGAGCGCTGCATCGCCTGCAAGCTGTGCGAGGCGGTCTGCCCGGCGATGGCGATCACCATCGAATCGGCCGAGCGCGAAGACGGCAGCCGGCGCACCACGCGCTACGACATCGACCTGATCAAGTGCATCTACTGCGGCTTCTGCGAGGAAGCCTGCCCGGTCGATGCGATCGTCATGACGCGGATCTTCGAGTATCACGGCGAGAGCCGCGGCGATCTCTACTACACCAAGCAGATGCTGCTGGCGGTCGGCGACAAGAACGAGGCACAGATCGCCAAGGACCGCGCGCAGGACGCCCCCTACAGGTAGAGCGAGATGGATTTCAAGAGCGCAATCTTCTATTTTCTGGCCACCGTCCTGGTGCTCGCCAGCCTGCGCGTGATCACCGCCAGGAATCCGGTGCACGCCGCGCTGTTCCTGGTGCTGGCCTTCTTTTCCGCCGGCGGCATCTGGCTGCTGCTGCAGGCGGAGTTCCTCGCCATCGTGCTGGTGATGGTCTATGTCGGCGCGGTGATGGTGCTGTTCCTGTTCGTGGTGATGATGCTCGACATCAACATCGAGCGTCTGCGCCAGGGCTTCTGGAGCTATCTGCCGCTGGGGGCGGGCATCGGCATCCTGATGACCGTGGAGATGGCCCTGGTGCTCGCCGGCCGCTACTTCGGCCCGGTGACCATGCCCGAGCCGGCCGCCCCCGCCGCCGGCTACGACAACACCAAGGAGCTGGGCCGGCTGCTGTTTTCCAGCTACGCCTATCCCTTCGAGCTGGCCTCGGTGATCCTGCTGGTGGCGATCATCGCCGCGGTGGCGCTGACCAAGCGGCCGCGCAAGGAATCCAAGGGCCAGGACGTGCGCGCCCAGATCGCGGTCAAGCGCAACGACCGCCTGCGCATCGTCGCGATGCCCACAGAGAAGGAGTAGGGACATGCTGTCGCTCTCGCATTACCTGATCCTCGCCGCGATCCTGTTTGCCATCGGCGTGGTCGGCATTTTCCTGAACCGCAAGAACCTGATCGTGTTGTTGATGGCGATCGAGCTGATGCTCTTGGCGGTGAATACCAATTTCATCGCCTTCTCGCACTACTTCGGCGATGCCAACGGCCAGCTCTTCGTCTTCTTCATTCTGACCGTGGCGGCGGCAGAGTCGGCGATCGGCCTGGCGATTCTGGTGGTGCTGTTCCGCAACCTCGCCACGATCCACGTCGATGATCTCGACAGTCTCAAGGGATAGGCCGAGATGATGACCCCCATTCCCCCCATCCCCCCTTCCCGAAGAAGGGGTGTGACCTTGGTTCGCGGGCTCTGCTCGCTCCATTTAATGGACCGGCTGCCCTCTTGGGACGGCCCGGCGAGTGCCGCATGAACATGCACACGCTCTACCTCCTGGTGCCGCTGGCGCCGCTCGCCGGCAGCCTGATCGCCGGCCTGTTCGGCAAGATCGTGGGCCGCTCGGGCACCCACTGGGTGACCATCCTCGGCGTCGCGGTGTCCTTCGTCGCTTCGCTGCTGATCTTTCGCGACGTCCAGGCCGGGCACAGTTTCAACGGCGCCCTCTACACCTGGCTGGAGAGCGGCGGCCTGAAGCTCCAGGTGGGCTTCCTGATCGACCCCTTGACCACGCTGATGATGCTGGTGGTGACCTTCGTCTCGCTGATGGTGCATATCTACACCGTCGGCTACATGGCCGACGATCCCGGCTACCAGCGCTTCTTCAGCTATATCTCGCTGTTCACCTTCTCGATGCTGATGCTGGTGATGGCCAACAACTTCGTCCAGTTGTTCTTCGGCTGGGAAGCGGTGGGCCTGGTCTCCTATCTGCTGATCGGCTTCTGGTATACGCGCCCGACGGCGATCTACGCCAACCTCAAGGCCTTCCTGGTCAACCGCGTCGGCGACTTCGGCTTCCTGCTCGGCATCGGCCTGATCGCGGCGAACTGCGGCACGCTCGACTACGCCCAGGTGTTCGCCCAGGCGCAGCACCTCGCAGCCACCCCGATCGAGCTCGTCGCCGGTCATTCCTGGATGCTGATCTCGGTGATCTGCATTTGCCTGTTCATCGGCGCCATGGGCAAGTCGGCGCAGTTTCCGCTGCACGTCTGGCTGCCCGATTCGATGGAAGGCCCGACGCCGATCTCGGCGCTGATCCACGCCGCGACCATGGTCACCGCCGGCATCTTCATGGTCTCGCGGATGTCGCCGCTGTTCGAGCTGTCCCCGGCGGCGCTCTCCTTCGTCCTGGTGATCGGCGCCATCACCGCGCTGTTCATGGGCTTCCTCGCCGTGGTCCAGAACGACATCAAGCGCGTGATCGCCTACTCGACCCTGTCGCAACTGGGCTACATGACCATGGCCCTGGGCGCTTCCGCCTACCCGGTGGCGATCTTCCACCTGATGACCCACGCCTTCTTCAAGGCGCTGCTGTTCCTGGGCGCGGGCTCGGTGATCATCGGCTGCCACCACAACCAGGACATCCGCTTCATGGGCGGTCTCAGGAAGCACATGCCGGTGACCTGGATCACCTCGCTGATCGGCTCGCTCGCGCTGATCGGCTTCCCCTTCTTCTCCGGCTTCTATTCCAAGGACTCGATCATCGAGGCGGTCGGCCTGTCGCATCTTCCCGGCGCCGGCTTCGCCCAGTTCGCCGCGGTCGCCAGCGTCTTCGTCACCGCCTTCTATTCCTTCCGCCTGTACTTCCTGGTGTTCCACGGCGAGGAGCGCTACGATCAGGCGCCGCAGGAACACGGCCACGATGCCCACCACCACGCCGGCAAGCCGCACGAGTCGCCCTGGGTGGTGACCGGCCCGCTGGTGCTGCTGGCGATTCCCTCGCTGGTGATCGGCTACCTGACCGTCCGCCCGGTGCTGTTCGGCGACTACTTCGGCAGCGCGATTTTCATCGCCCCGGCGCACACCGCCCTGGCGTCGATGAAGGAGGAGTTCCACACCTCCTTCGTCATGGCCATGCACGGCCTGACCCAGTTGCCCTTCCTGCTGGCGATGTCGGGCGTGGTGCTGTCCTGGTTCTTCTACCTGAAGCGCCCCGACATTCCCGCGGCGATCCAGAGCAGCTTCCGGCCGATCTACGCGCTGCTCGACAACAAGTATTACCTCGACAAGTTCAACGACTGGTTCTTCGCCGGCGGCGCGCGCCTGGTGGGCCGCGGCCTGTGGAAGGGCGGCGACCAGATGGTGATCGACGGCCTGGTCAATGGCTCGGCCAGGACGGTGGGCTGGGTCTCGGCGGTGGTGCGCCTGTACCAGAGCGGCCAGATCTACCGCTACGCATTTTCGATGATTATCGGCGTCTTCGTGCTGCTGACGCTTTGGATCAATCGGGTCTGAAGAGAACGCCGACAGGAACAACTTGAAATGATCGCTGCCCACCTCCTCAGTTTCTCGATCTGGCTGCCCATACTGGGCGCCCTGCTGGTGCTCGCCGTCGGTTCCGACCGGAACCCGGGTCCGGCGCGCGTCCTGGCGCTGGTCGTGGCCCTGGCCGGCTTCCTGGTCACCATTCCGCTCTATACCGGTTTCGACGCCAGTTCCAGCGCGATGCAGTTCGTCGAGCGGGCGCCGTGGATCCCGAGCTACAACATCGAGTACCTGCTCGGCGTGGACGGCATCTCGGTGCTGTTCATCCTGTTGAACAGCTTCATCACCGTCCTGGTGATCCTGGCCGGCTGGCGGGTGATCGAGAAGAGGGTGGCGCAGTACCTGGCCGCGTTCCTGATCATGTCCGGGGTGATGAACGGCATCTTCGCCGCCACCGACGCCGTGCTGTTCTACGTCTTCTTCGAGGTCTCGCTGATCCCGATGTACATCATCATCGGCGTCTGGGGCGGACCGAACCGCGTCTATGCCGCCTTCAAGTTCTTCCTCTACACGCTGGCCGGTTCGCTCTTGATGCTGGTGGCGCTGCTCTACCTGTTCCTGCAGTCGGGCGGCAGCTTCAACATCATCGAATGGCAGTCGCTGCCGCTCACGCTGCACGCCCAGATCCTGCTGTTCCTGGCCTTCCTGGTGGCCTTCGCGGTCAAGGTGCCGATGTGGCCGGTGCATACCTGGCTGCCCGACGCCCACGTCGAGGCGCCGACCGGCGGCTCGGTGGTGCTGGCCTCGATCATGCTGAAGCTCGGCGCTTACGGCTTCCTCAGGTTCTCGCTGCCGATCGCACCCGACGCCAGCCACGAACTGTCGGGCATGATGATCGCTCTGTCCCTGATCGCGGTGATCTACATCGGCTTCGTCGCCCTGGTGCAGACCGACATGAAGAAGCTGATCGCCTATTCGTCGATCTCGCACATGGGCTTCGTCACCCTGGGTTTCTTCATCTTCAACCAGATCGGCATGGAGGGGGCGCTGACCCAGATGATCTCCCACGGCTTCGTCGCCGGCGCCATGTTCCTGTGCGTCGGCGTCCTCTACGACCGCATGCACAGCCGCCAGATCGCCGACTACGGCGGCGTGGTCAACACCATGCCGAAGTTCGCCGCCTTCTTCCTGCTCTTCGCCATGGCCAACGCCGGTCTGCCGGCCACCTCCGGCTTCGTCGGCGAGTTCATGGTGGTGCTGGGCGCGGTGAAGTTCAATTTCTGGACCGGCTTCGCCGCCGCCGTCACCCTGATCCTCGGCGCCGCCTACACGCTGTGGATGATCAAGCGCGTGGTCTTCGGCGCCGTCGGCAACGACCGCGTCGCCCAGCTCTCCGACATCGGCAGCCGGGAATTCCTGATCCTCGCGCTGCTGGCCTTATGCGTTCTGGGCATGGGTCTCTACCCCTTCCCCTTCACCGATGTCATGCACGCTTCGGTCGACCACCTGCTCAGGCACGTGGCGGCGGGCAAGCTGTAGCGCCTGGATGGAAAACCGAACATGAACTTCCTCATGCCTGACTTCGCCCCGGCTGCAGCGGAAATCTTTCTGCTCGCCATGACCTGCGTCATCCTGGTCGCCGACCTGCTGCTGCCCCGCTCGCAGCGCTGGGTCGTCGCGCTCCTGACCCAGGCGACCCTGATCGGCTGCGCCGCCATCACCGTCCTCACCGCCGACGGCCAGGTGGTGCTGACCTTCAGCAACATGTTCGTCTCCGACCTGCTCGCCGACTTCCTCAAGCTGCTGGTGTACTTCTCGGTCGCGGTGATGCTGATCTACAGCCGCGACTATCTGATCGCGCGCGGCCTGGACAAGGGCGAGTTCTACCTGCTGGTGCTGTCCGCCACCCTGGGCATGATGGTGATGATCTCGGCAGCCCACTTCCTCACCATCTACCTCGGCCTGGAGCTGCTGTCGCTGTCGCTCTACGCCCTGGTGGCGCTCGACCGCGACTCGGCGCGCGCCACCGAGGCGGCGATGAAGTACTTCGTGCTCGGCGCGATGGCCTCTGGCCTGCTGCTCTACGGCATGTCTATGGTGTACGGCGCCACCGGCACGCTGGAGATCGGCGGCGTCGCGCAAGCCATCTATCACGGCGTCGCCAACAAGACCGTGCTGGTGTTCGGCCTGGTGTTCCTGGTCTCCGGCCTGGCCTTCAAGCTCGGCGTGGTGCCCTTCCACATGTGGATCCCCGACGTCTATCAGGGGGCGCCGACCGCGATGACGCTGTTCATCGGCACCGCGCCCAAGCTGGCGGCCTTCGCCATGGCGATGCGCATCCTGGTGTATGGCCTGTTCGAACTGGCCGACCAGTGGCAGGCGATGCTGATGATCCTGGCGGTGCTGTCGATCGCGCTGGGCAACCTCGCCGCGATCGCCCAGACCAACCTGAAGCGCATGCTGGCCTACTCCACCATCTCGCACATGGGCTACATGCTGCTCGGCCTGATCAGCGGTGTCGCCGCCGGCGACCGGCACTTCGCCCTGAACGCCTACAGCTCGGCGATGTACTACACGGTGTCTTACGTGATGATGAGCCTGGGCACCTTCGGCATGATCCTGCTCTTGTCGCGTCCCGGCTTCGAGGCCGAGAATCTCGACGACTTCAAGGGTCTGAACCAGCGCAGTCCCTGGTTCGCGGCGATGATGGCGATGCTGATGTTCTCGATGGCCGGCGTGCCCTTCTTCATAGGCTTCTTCGCCAAGTTCTCGGTGCTGCTGGCGGTGGTCGATACCGGCCACGTCTGGCTCGCCGTGGTCGCGGTGTTCTTCTCGCTGATCGGCGCCTTCTACTACCTGCGGGTGGTCAAGCTGATGTACTTCGACCAGCCCACCGACAATGTGCCGATCGTCGCCAGCTTCGACATGCGTCTCGTGCTCTCGGCCAACGGCCTGGCGGTGGCGCTGTTCGGCATCTTCCCGCAGGCGATCATGAGCCTGTGCAGCTTCACGCTGCTCCACTCGCTGTAGGGCGATCGCGGCTGCGCCACGACCCGTGAGCGATGACGAACATCTCGTAGAGACCCGGATTTCCAGCGAGGAGGTGTTCTCGGGGCGCCTGCTCACGGTCTTGCGCGACCGCGTCCGCCTGCCCGACGGGCGCGAAGCGGAACGCGAGCACATCGCGCACCCCGGCGCGGTGGCGATGATCGCGGTGCTGGACAACGGCAAGCTGCTGTTCGAGCGCCAGTACCGCTATCCCTTGCATCAGGTTTTTCTCGAACTGCCCGCGGGCAAGATCGACCCCGGTGAACCGGCGCTCGACACCGCCCGGCGCGAGCTGCGCGAGGAGACCGGCTACAAGGCGAAAAGCTGGCGGCACCTGGGCGTGATGCATCCGTGCATCGGCTACGCCAACGAGAGAATCGAGCTGTTCCTGGCCCACGGCCTGTCCTACGTCGGCCACGAGCGCGACCACGAGGAGTTCATCGAGGTCGTCGAGCTCAGCCTGGCCGACGCTCTGGCTGCCGTGCGCGACGGCGAGATCACCGACGGCAAGACCATCACCGGCCTGCTCTGGGCGGAGAAAATTTTTTCCGGGACCTGGGAGGTTCCGGCATAAAATGAGATCGAGCGTCCCGCAACCGAACGGGCTGCGGGGACGACACCATAACCATCAAGGAGACATGGCCATGAGCGCTGCCGACAGCGCCCAGCGTGTGCCCGTGGTGCGCGCCGGCCAGGGCGAGCAGGATGCGGGCGGCGGCTACAAGCTGCAGGCCTTGCACATCCTCTCCGAGGTCACCGCCAGCCTGGCCGGCGACAGCGACATCGAGGCCTTGCTCGGCCGCTTTCTCAGCACCATGATCCGGCTGGCCGGCGCCGAGGGCGGCGCCGTGCGCCTGCTCACCAGCGACGGCGCGCACCTGCGCCTGGTCGGCTCGCTCGGCCTGTCCGCCGACTTCGTCGCGCGCGAGCACCTGATGCCGCTCGACTGCGGCGCCTGCGGCCAGGCGATGCGCGAGAACCGCACCAGCTTTTCGATCGACATGCACGACTGCGCCCGGATCACCGGGCTGCCGTTCTTCGACAGCAAGTGCCAGGCGATGGTGGTGGTGCCGCTGCGCTACCGCGGCAAGCTGCTGGGCGCCTACAACCTGTTCCTGGCCGAGCGCTTCGAGCTGCCCGAGGAGGTGGCGCTGCTGTTCCGCTCGATCGGCGAGCACCTGGGCATGGCGCTGGAGAATGTCCGTCTGACGCGCGAGAACCTGCGCATCACCCTGATGAACGAGCGCCAGATGATGGCCAACGAGGTGCACGATTCGCTGGCCCAGAGTCTTGCCTACATGAAGATGCGCATGGCCCTGCTCCAGGACGCGCTCGCCGACCATCAGCCCGAGCGCGCCGACAAGTACGTCGGCGACATGAGCCAGGCGCTGGACGACGCCTACACCGGCCTGCGCCAGCTGATCACCCAGTACCGCAACCGGATGGATCCCCTGGGCCTGCTCCACGCGCTGGCTGAAATGTCCTCGGCCTTCCAGGAGCGCACCGGCATCGCGCTCGACTACGACAACCGGATCATGGATCTCAATCTCAGCGTCGATCAGGAAGCTCAGGTCTTCTACATCATCCAGGAGGCGCTGGCCAACGTCGTGCGCCATTCCGGCGCCAGCCGGGCGGGCCTGCTGCTGGAGCAGATCGCTGACCACTACCAGGTCACGGTCGAGGACAACGGCAAGGGCGGGCAGGGCTTCTTCGTGGTGGCCAATCCGATCGGCAGCTTCGAAGAGCACCCGCGCCTGCGCGATCACTTCGGCCTGGCCATCATGCGCGAGCGGGCGCAGCGGCTGGGCGGTCGCATCGACGTCGCCAACCTGCCCGCCGGCGGCGTGCGCATGCGCCTGTCCTTCCCGGCGCCGGCGAGCGGGGAGGCGCCGTGAGCGAGCAGACGCCGGACGAGCGCCTGCGCGTGCTGCTGGTCGACGACCACACGCTGTTCAGGAAGGGCCTGGCCGAACTGCTGGAGCAGCTCGGCGAGATCAGCGTCGCCGGAATGACCGGGAATGCCGACGAGGCGCTGCGCCTGCTGAACGAGGAAGCGCCCGACGTGGTGATCATCGACCTCAACATGCCGCCCCTGGGCGGAATATCGCTGCTGCGCCGCATCCGCGAGCAGGATTGGCGCGGGCCGGTCTTGATCCTCACCGTCAGCGACGCCGAGGAGGATCTCGCCAGCGCCCTGCGCAGCGGCGCCCAGGGCTATCTGTTGAAGGATATGGAACCGGACGACGTGGTCGACGCGGTGCAGCGCGCGGTGCGCGGCGAGACCGTGGTGGCGCCGGCGATGACCCTGAAGCTGGTGCACCTCTTGCAAGGCGGCGGGCCGGGCGCGGCCCGGGAATCGGCGCTGAAGCTGCTCACCGCGCGCGAGCGCGAGATTCTCGACTACCTGTCCCGGGGGCTGACCAACAAGGCCATTGGCCGGGCGCTGGACATCAGCCACGACACCGTCAAGCTGCACGTGCGCCACATTCTCTCCAAGCTCAACCTGAGCTCGCGCGTCGAAGCGGCGGTGTTCGCCGTCGAGCAGAAGAGCGGCGCCGCGGGCAGACGCGTGCAATAGTCTCCTTACCGGGCCTGGTAGGCGAAGCGCGTTCCCGGCGCAAAGCGCAGGCCGAAGGTTCCGGCCAGCACCATCAGCAATTCTTCGTCGTCGGCCAGCAGGCGGCTGTCCACGCTCACGCCGCGGTCGAAGATCAGCTCGCGGTTTCTCAGGATATGCCGGCCCTCGGGCGTGGGCAGTTGCACCGTCAGCGTCTGCACGAAGCGCGAATCGGGATGGGTCGAGACGTAGTGGTTGGCCATCTCGAAGTCGGCGAGATGCTGCGCTTCCAGGGTGAAGGCGTAGAGATCCTGCCAACCGGGTTGCGGCGCCTGCTGCAGCGACTGCAGCAGCCACAGTCCGTCTTCGGGAACGATGCGGTAGCGCCAGGCGTAGTGGCGCACCTCCTCGCCCGTGCCCAAGGGCACCGGCAGCAGCAGGCCCTCGGCGCCGAAACCGACGTCACACAGCCAGCGCCCGCCATCGACATCGACCAAGAGCAGCATGTGGGTGCGCGGCAGGATGCGCTGGCTGCGGTAGCGCACCCGCGCCGACAGGCGCTGTACCCGGAAGCCCAGGGCTTCGAGCCCGGCGGCGAACAGCAGGTTCTGTTCGAAGCAGTAGCCGCCGCGCCCGCCCGCCAGGAGCTTCGCCTGCAGGCTGTCGAGGTCCAGGCGTATGCCGCGGCCTTGCAGCACGTCGAGATTCTCGAACGGGATGTGCGTGGCGTGGGCGAGATGCAGCGCGCTCAGGACGGAGAGCGAGGGTCGCAGTTCGCCGCGATAGGCGATGCGTTCGAGGTAGGCGGGCAGATCGAGCCGGTCGGTCATGGTGGGGAACACGGGCAGATCGTTTAAGTTTAATATTAGCGGGGATTAATCAAGCGCCGTCGGCGCAGTTTGGCGATGATGCCATCACCCTCAAGCTTGTTGCAATGGAGACCCTGCATGATCGATAGATTCAAGACTCTCGCCGCCCGCCTTGCCCTGTTCACCGCGCCGCTGCTCCTCGCGGCACCCGCGCTAAGCCTCGCCGCCACCTACCCGAAGGCGATCCAGGCGGCGGTCGACGGCGGCGTCAAGGTGGTCAAGACCTTTCCGGCCGCGTCGTCGCTCACCGGCTGGGTGCTGTCGGAGCACGGGCATTACAGCCTGGTATTCACCACGCCCGACCGCAAGACGCTGATCGCCGGCCAACTGATCGGCGAGGACAATCAGGACCTCACCGCCGGCTACGCCGAGCAGTACATTCCCAAGCCCGACCACGCCGCGCTGATGAAGGACCTGATCGCGGCGCCACACATCGTCGAGGGTGCGGCGAAGAACCCGAAGAGCGTGCTCTATGTGTTCTTCGATCCGAACTGCCCGTTCTGCCACTACACCTGGATGGCGCTGCAGGCCTACGAGAAGGTCGGTCTGCAGGTGCACTGGATTCCGGTGGCGGTGCTAGGGCCCACCAGCCTGCCCAAGGCGCTCGCGATCATGGCCGCCGCCGACAAGACCGCGGCCTTCAGGAAAATGGAAGTGAGCGGCGGCATGGGCAAGCCCGCCCCGGCCGGCTTCGGCGCCGGCACGCATCCCGAGCTCAGCGCGGCGGTACAGAAGAACGGCGAGCTGATGGACAAGTTCGGGATCGGCGGCACGCCGGGCATCGTCTGGCGGGAGAAGGGCGGCAAGGTCAAGGCGATCAGCGGCATGCCGCGCCTGGCCGACATTCCGGCGATCGTCGGGCTGCCGGAACAGAAGAACGACGACCCCGAACTCGCCAGGTTCCGCTGATCTGCTGAGCGCCGGCGGCCCCCAGGGGCTGCCGCCGTTGAGCCGGTGCCGCTTGTCGGCTATAGTGCTGCCATCGCCCGTCTATAGGAATGTCATGCCGAGCAGCGTCCAGGTCCACCCGGGCAAGGAGCAGAAGGAGCACCGCCTGACCCTGGCCGAGGTGGTCGATGCCCTAGTCGCCGACGGTCTGGTCGATGGCTCCGAGGCCGAACGTTTCCTCAAGGAGCGGCGCTATTTCCGCGGCGACATCCATCCGCTGATCGTCGTGGCCGAGCAGAAGTGGAAGTCGGCAAGTCCGCCCCACCGCGTCCTCGACATCGAGGCCCTGTGCCAATGGCTGGCGCAGTGGTGCGCTCTGGAATACCTGCACATCGATCCGCTCAAGATCGACTTCGCCGCCGTCACCGAGGTGGTCTCCAACGCCTACGCCACGCGCTTCCGCGTCCTGCCGGTGGAGGTGACCGCGCGCGAGGTGGTGGTGGCCACCGCCGAGCCCTTCCAGCGCGCCTGGGAGGAGGAATTGCGGCCGATCCTGCGCAAGGAGATCCGCCGCGTCATTGCCAATCCGGACGCCATCGCGCGCTTCCAGGTGGAGTTCTACAATCTCGCCAAGTCGGTGAAGACCGCGATGGCCGGCGGCGGTGCTAGCGGCGGCGCCGGGCTCACCAACTTCGAGCAACTGGTCGAGCTGGGTCGGGCCAACCGCAACTTCGACGCCAACGACCAGCATATCGTGCGCATCGTCGACTGGCTCTGGCAGTATGCCTTCGAGCAGCGCGCCAGCGACATCCACATCGAGCCGCGGCGCGACCTGGGCATCGTGCGCTTTCGCATCGACGGCGTGCTGCACCAGGTGTACCAGATCCCGATGCCGGTGCTGAACGCCATGACCAGCCGCATCAAGATCCTCGGGCGCATGGACGTGGTCGAGAAGCGCCGTCCCCAGGACGGCCGGATCAAGACGCGCACTCCCGAGGGCACCGAGGTGGAGCTGCGCCTGTCCACCCTGCCGACGGTGTTCGGCGAGAAGCTGGTGATGCGCATCTTCGACCCCGAGGTGCTGGTGCGCGACGCCCGCGAGCTGGGCTTCTCCGAAGAGGACAAGGCGCGCTGGGGCAGGATGACGGCGCAGCCCAACGGCATCGTCCTGGTCACCGGACCGACCGGCTCGGGCAAGACCACCACCCTCTACACCACGCTGAAGGCGCTGGCCACGCCGGAGGTGAATGTGTGCACCATCGAGGATCCGATCGAGATGGTCGAGCCGAGCTTCAATCAGGTGCAGGCGCTCGCGGGCATCGACATGGGCTTCGCCGAGGGCATCCGCGCGCTGATGCGCCAGGATCCGGACATCATCATGGTCGGCGAGATCCGCGACCTGGAGACCGCCGACATGACCATCCAGGCGGCACTGACCGGCCACCTGGTGCTGTCGACGCTGCACACCAACGACGCCCCTTCGGCGATCACGCGCCTCCTGGATCTGGGCGTGCCGGCCTACCTGCTCAGCTCGACGATACTCGGCGTGATGGCCCAGCGCCTGATCAGGACGCTCTGTCCGCACTGCAAGAAGGCGGGCAATCTGCGCGCCGAGGACGAGGCGGCTTGGCGCGAACTGGTGGCGCCGTGGAAATCGAAGATGCCGACCAGGCTCTACCATCCGGTGGGCTGCCTGGAGTGCCGGATGACCGGCTATAGCGGGCGCGTCGGCATCTACGAGATCCTGCTGATGACACCGGAGATCAACAAGCTGGTCACCGCCGCCGCCGATCTGGCCCGGATCCGCGAATTGGCCACGCGCGAGGGCATGAAGCCGCTGCGCATCTCGGGCGCGCTGAAGATCGCGGCGGGACTGACCACCATCGAGGAAGTGATGAAGGTGGCGCCGCCGGTGCAGGGCTGCTAGTGCCCGTAGTTGTCCCGGAGCGCTTCCAACCGGGACAGCCCAGGGCACTTGTGCCGTTCGGCGGTGCTAGTGCCCGTAGTTGTCCCGGAGAAGGATTCCTATTTGTTCAATTGCCGCAATGCCCGCGCCAGCGCTGATGTTCAGCGGCAATCGGGGCGTATTTTCTGCAGCTCGCGGTAGTGCTTGCAGGTGTTTTTTCCGCTTTGCTTCGCCAGATACATCGCCTCGTCGGCCTGCTTGATCAGGGCTTCGAGATCGGTCGAGTCGTCGGGGAACAGGGAGATGCCGATGCTCGCGCCGACGCGGCAAAGCTGCCCCTTCAAGTCGAAGGGCTCCGCCAGCAGCGCGATGATCTTGTTTGCCGCCAGCGATGCGCTCTCGTGGGAGCCGATATTGTTCAGCACGAAGAGGAATTCGTCCCCGCCTACCCGCGCGACCGTATCCGAGGCCCGAATCGCTGCTTTCAGTCTGCCGGAGACGCCTTGCAGCAGCAGATCGCCGGCATCGTGTCCCAGGGTGTCATTGATCTGCTTGAAGCCGTCCAGATCGAGAAATAGCACCGCCACCTTGCCGCCATTGCGTTTGGCCAGCAGGGCGGAATGCTCCAGACCATTCAGAAACAGCGCCCGGTTCGGCAGGTCGGTCAGAAAATCGTAGTGGGCAAGATGCGCGATCTTTTGTTCGGCCAGCTTGCGTTCGGTGATATCGCGAGCGATGCCGATGAAGTAGCGCATCCCGGCCAGGGTCATCTCGGACAGCGACAATTCCATCGGAAATTCATCGCCGTTTTTTCGCACGGCGATGACCTCGCGTCCGCGGACATTGAGTACCCTGCTCCGGCCCGTGTGCAAATAGCTCTTGATGTGACCGTCGTGCTCGCTTCGGCCGGGCTCGGGCATCAGCAGCTTTACATTCTTGCCCTGCACGTCCTGCTGCGTATAACCGAAAATCTGCTCTGCCGCCGGGTTGAACCCGAGTATCGTCCCGTGTTCATCGATCATGACAATCGCGTCCATGACGTTGCGGATGATCGACTGCAACTGGTTCTGGCTTTTCTCCAGCTCGCCCTTGACCTGTTTCAGGTTGGTCACCATCTGCCAGAACAGCTTGACCTCTGGGCCGCTCGCCACCCGCTTGTCGCCGAAGATCTTGCTGACCTCCATGGCGATGGAATCGTCGTGCGAAAGGTTGTATACGATGCAGTCCGAGTAGTCCCGGCAGGCCAGCAGGGCCTGGACGGCGTCAGAGTAGGTCGGAATTCCATGGGCCCTGGCCAGTGCGAGGCCGGGCGCGTCGGCGTTGGTGTCCGCTATCGCGATCACCTTGACCAGGCTGTCTTCCATGAACATTTCGAGCAGCGCGCAGCCACCCCGCCCGGCGCCGATGATCAGGACCGGATAGCCTTCGATTCTTTGTTGCGTCATGTCCGGTCTTCGGCTTATTTGTTCAATTGCCGCATCGCCCGCTCCAGCCCGTCGATGGTCAGCGGGAACATGCGCGAGGCCATCAGGTCGCGGATGATCTGGATCGAGTGGCGGTATTCCCATAGCCGCTCGGGTTCGGGATTCAACCACACCGAACGGGGATAGCGTTCGAGCAGCCGGGCGAGCCAGGCCGCGCCGGGCTCCTCGTTCATGTACTCGACGCTGCCGCCGGCCTGGAGGATTTCGTACGGGCTCATGGTGGCGTCGCCGACCAGGATCAGCTTGTAGTCGTCGCCGTACTTGTGCATCACGTCTACGAGCGGGAAGCGCTCGGCGTGGCGGCGGTGGTTGTCGCGCCAGACGTAGTCGTAGATGCAGTTGTGGAAGTAGAAGTACTCGAGGTGCTTGAACTCGCTCTTGGCCGCCGAGAACAATTCCTCGCACAGCTTGATGTGGTCGTCCATCGAGCCGCCGATGTCGAGGAACAGCAGCACCTTGATCTTGTTGTGGCGCTCCGGGCGCATCTTGATGTCGAGCCAGCCGGCGTTTTGCGCCGTGTCGCGGATGGTGCCGTCCAGGTCCAGCTCCTCGGCTGCGCCCTCGCGGGCGAAGCGGCGCAGCCGGCGCAGCGCCACCTTGATGTTGCGCGTGCCCAGTTCCACCGAGTCGTCCAGGTTCCTGAATTCCCGTTGCTCCCAGACCTTGATCGCGGTACGGTTGCCCGCCGACTGGCCGCCGATGCGGATGCCCTCGGGGTGATAGCCGCCGTTGCCGAAGGGCGAGCTGCCGCCGGTGCCGATCCACTTCGAGCCGCCGTTGTGCCGGCCCTTCTGCTCCTCCAGGCGCTTTTTCAACTGCTCCATCAGCTTGTCCCAACCGAGCTTCTCCAGCTTCGCCTTCTCCTCCGGCGTCAGATGCTTCTGCATCAGGAGCTTCAACCAGTCCTCGGGAATCTCGGCCCCCAGCCCGGGAATCTCGGTGACGCCCTTGAAGTAGGCGCCGAAGGCACGGTCGAACTTGTCGTAGTTGGCCTCGTCCTTGACCAGACAGGCGCGCGACAGGAAGTAGAAGTCGTCCAGGCTGTGCTCGATGACGCGCGCCTGCAGCGCTTCGAGCAGCGCCAGGAATTCCTTGGTCGATACCGGCAGCCGGGCCGCCTTGAGGTGGAGGAAGAAATCGATCAGCATCAATCAGCAGTCACGTCGAGAATGATGGAAAAAATCTCACCACCAAGACACCAAGTTCACAAAGGATCACCAAGAAATTAAAAATCTTGGTGCAACTTGGTGGCCTTGGTGCCTTGGTGGTGAAGGGTTTTTATGTTGACTTGCCATTAGCGATTGTTCCTGGCCATGAATACCAGCCGCTCGAACAGATGCACGTCCTGCTCGTTCTTGAGCAGGGCGCCGTGCAACGGCGGCACCGTGACCTTCCTGTCCTGCGAGCGCAATGCCTCGGGCGGGATGTCTTCGGCCAGGAGCAGCTTCAGCCAGTCGAGCAGCTCCGAGGTCGAGGGCTTCTTCTTGAGACCCGGCACGTCGCGCAGCTCGAAGAACACCTGCAGCGCCTCCTTCAGCAGCGCCTGCTTGATGCCCGGGAAATGCACGTCGACGATCCGCTGCATCGTCTCCTTGTCGGGGAACTTGATGTAGTGGAAGAAGCAGCGGCGCAGGAAGGCGTCGGGCAGCTCCTTCTCGTTGTTGGAGGTGATGAACACCAGCGGCCGCTGGCGCGCCTTGACCAATTGCCGCGTCTCGTAGACGTAGAACTCCATGCGGTCGAGTTCGCGCAGCAGGTCGTTGGGGAACTCGATGTCGGCCTTGTCGATTTCGTCGATCAGGATGATGGACCGTTCGCCGGCCTCGAACGCCTGCCAGAGCACGCCCTTGAGGATGTAGTTGCCGATGTCATTGACCCGGCCGTCGCCCAGTTGCGAGTCGCGCAGGCGGGAGACCGCGTCGTATTCGTAGAGGCCCTGTTGCGCCTTGGTGGTGGACTTGATATGCCACTGCAACAGCGGCAGGCCGAGCGCGGCGGCGACTTCCTCGGCCAGCATGGTCTTGCCGGTGCCGGGCTCGCCCTTGATCAGGAGCGGACGCTCCAGCGCGATCGCGGCATTGACCGCGAGCATCAGGTCGGGAGTGGCGACGTAGTTGGTGCTGCCTTCGAAACGCATGGGCTTCATCCTCGGGTGGGGAGGGCGCCATTGTATCGCGGCGGGCGGGGCCGCCGCCTCTTTCCCGGGCGGACATGAATTTCCTTCATGTCACAATTATCCTAATTAGGCTTATTATCGAAAACCCCGACGGGACCGCCGTCTGGGAAATGCGATCCGTTCGGAACAGACTAGGAGACAACATCGTGAGTGCAAACCCCATTCCCTTTCTCGCCACCGAGCGCTGGGACGGCAAGCTGTTTCTCGGCGGCTGGAACGCCGCCGGCGCGACGCGGGACATCGTCGAGCCGGGCAGCGGCGCGCTCCTGACCCGCGTCGGCATGGCCTCGCCCAAGGACGTCGCGGCGGCGGCGCAGCGCGCCAGGGCCGCCCAGGCCGCCTGGGTGGCGCTGCCCTACGAAGAGCGGGCCGCGATCTTCCGCAAGGCGGCAGCGCTCATCGAGCGCGAGACCGGGGTGCTGAGCGACTGGATCGTGCGCGAGACAGGCGCCATCCCGCCCAAGGCCGGGGTCGAGCTGCACATGGCGCAGGGCATCCTGCAGGAGGCGGCGGCGCTCCTGACCCAGCCCAGCGGCCTGATCCTGCCCAGCAATCCCGGGCGCATCAGCATGGCGCGGCGCGTGCCCCACGGCGTGGTCGGGGTGATCTCGCCGTTCAACTTCCCGCTGATCCTGTCGATCCGGGCGGTGGCGCCGGCGCTGGCGCTGGGCAACACCGTGGTGCTGAAGCCCGATCCGCAGACCCCGGTCAGCGGCGGCTACCTGATCGCCCGCCTGTTCGAGGAGGCCGGCCTGCCCAAGGACTGCCTGCAGGTGCTGCCCGGCGGCGTCGATGCCGGCGAGGCGCTGGTCACCGATCCGAACGTGACCATGATTTCCTTCACCGGCTCCACCCAGGCCGGCCGCCGCGTCGGCGAGCTGGCCGGCGGGCATCTCAAGAAGGTGACGCTGGAGCTGGGCGGCAAGAACCGCCTGATCGTGCTCGACGACGCCGACGTCGATCTGGCGGCTTCCTGCGCCGCCTGGGGCGCCTATCTGCACCAGGGACAGATCTGCATGACCACCGGCCTGGTGCTGGTCCATGAGAAGCTGGCCGGCAAGCTGACCGAGATCCTGGTGGGCAAGGCCCAGCACCTGCCGGTCGGCGATCCGGCCTCCCAGCAGGTGGCCTTGGGTCCGCTGATCAGCGCCCGCCAGCGCGACCGGGTGCACGCCATCGTCGAGGACAGCGTCAAGCAGGGCGCGGTGCTGAGAGCGGGCGGCAGCTTCGACCGGCTGTTCTACCAGCCGACGGTGCTCACCGGCGTCAAGCCCGGGATGCGCGCCTTCGACGAGGAGGTGTTCGGGCCGGTGGCCTCGGTGGTCAGCTTCTCCAGCGACGAAGAGCTGGTGAGCCTCGCCAACCGCACCGAGTACGGCCTGTCGCTGGGCATCATCAGCGCCTCGACCAGCCGCGCCCTGGCGCTGGCCGAGCGCATCCCGACCGGCCTCCTGCACATCAACGACCAGACCGTCGCCGACGAGCCGCACATCCCCTTCGGCGGCCGCGGCGCCTCGGGCAACGGCGGCCGTCACGGCGGGCCGGCGAACTGGGAGGAGTTCACCCAGTGGCAGTGGGTGACGATCAAGGACAGCGCGCCGCGCTATCCGTTCTGAAAACGGCGCTCAGTCCAGGCGGCGCCTGACGCAGTCGAGATAGGCGGCGGCGTCGGGCGCGGCGGCGTTGCGCTGCGCCTGCCAGACCGTCTCGCCCAGGCATTCGAGCAGCTCGTGCAGCGCCGCGTGGCGATCGGCCCGGGACAGGACCAGCGAGGCGAACAATGCGCCGATGCCCGGCGGCTGGTCGATCGTCAATTGTTCCTCCACCGCCAGGTGCAAGGACAGATGCAGGAAGGGATTGGTCTGGCCCGCCTCCGGCGTCCATTCGCGCGCCAGCGCCGCCTCGCCGCTCTCCAGCAGTCCGTGGTATTCGGGATGGAGCAGGACGATGCCGGCGGCCAGCCGCTCCAGCGGCGTGAACTCGAGGCCACGGCGTTCCTTGTCCCAGGCCTCGACGAAGAAGCGCCGCGCCTGGTCGCGCGTCGGATTAAACATCGGGGCCGGGCACCTTGTCCGGAAACTGGCACAGCTCGCGGATCACGCAGCGCCAGCATTCGGGCTTTCGCGCCTTGCAGACGTAGCGGCCGTGGAGGATCAGCCAGTGATGCGCATGGCGGCGGAATTCCGGCGGCACCGCGTGCGTGAGCTTCTCTTCCACCGCCTTGACGTCCTTGCCCGGCGCCAGGCCGGTGCGGTTGGCCAGGCGGAAGATGTGGGTGTCGACCGCGATCACCGGCTCGCCGAAGACGGTGTTCAGGATCACGTTGGCGGTCTTGCGCCCGACGCCGGGCAGCGCTTCGAGCGCGGCGCGATCATGCGGCACCTGTCCCTGGTGGCGCTCGACCAGCAGACGGGCCATGGCCGCAACGTTCCTGGCCTTGGTCGGATACAGGCCGATCGTCTTGATGTAGCCCGCCAGCCCCGCCTCGCCCAAGGCCGCCATCGCCTGCGGCGTCGGCGCGTCGCGAAACAGCGCGCGGGTGGCGAGGTTCACCCCCTTGTCGGTGGCCTGGGCGGACAGGATCACCGCCACCAAGAGCTGGAAGGGCGTGCCGTACTCGAGCTCGGTGGTCGGTTCCGGGTCGGCGGCGGCCAGGCGCTCGAACAGCGCGCGGATCTTCTTCGGAGTCATGGCCGGTTCAGGTTTCCTCCGGCGGCACGCCCGCCGCCGCGCGCCGCGCTTCGATGGCGGCGATGGCGGCTTGCGCGCCGGGGCTCAGATCAGCCACGTTTTGCGGGCGGACCTGCTCCTTCTGTCGGCGCGCGCGTTCGATGGCGGCGGCGATCAGCGCCTTCTTCGGGTCCTCGGCAGCTTGGCCGGCTGCTGCGGTCTTGGCGGCGAGCCTGGCGGCCTTCTCCCGCCGCTCGCGTTCGAGACGGAGATTGCGCTGCCGGAAGCGCTCGCGGGCGTCGTCCGCATCGTAGGCGTTGCTCCCCGCCGGCACCATGCGGATGCAATCGACCGGACAGGGCGGCAGGCAAAGCGCACAGCCGGTGCATAGCGAGGTGACGACGGTGTGCATCTGCTTGGGCGCGCCGACGATCGCATCCACCGGACAGGCCTGGATGCATAGCGTGCAGCCGATGCACAGGTTCTCCTCGATGAGGGCGACCGCCCTGGGCTGCTCGACGCCGTGCGCGGCGGAGAGCGGCTTGATCTCGCGATGAAGCAGCCTGGCCAGTCTCGCGATGCCCGCGGCACCGCCGGGCGGGCACTGGTTGATGTCGGCCTCGCCGCGGACGATGGCCTCGGCGTAGGGTTGGCAGCCCGGATAGCCGCACTTGCCGCACTGGGTCTGCGGCAGCAGCGCGTCGATCCTGGCGGCCAGCACCCGTGGGTCCAACTTCTTGGCGTCGGACCGGGCGCTGCGCAGACCGAGGCCGAGCGCGAGCGCGCCTGACAGGATCAGCAGCGCGTCGGTCATCGCAGTGCCGTCAGCCGTGCGCATTCGCGCACGCACTCAGCCACCAGGTCCGGTCCGCGATAGATCAGGCCGCTGTAGATCTGCACCAGGGTTGCGCCGGCGGCGAGCTTGGCCGCCGCCCGCTTGCCGTCGGTGATGCCGCCGGCGGCGATGACCGGGATCTCCCCGGCCAGGGCTTGCACTAGGGCGGCGGCCACCGCGGTGGCCGCTTCGAACAGCGGCGCGCCGGACAGTCCTCCTGCCTCGGTGGCGCCGGGCAAGCCCTCGACGCCGCGTCTCGATACCGTGGTGTTGGTGGCGATGACCGCGTCCATGCGCCGGCGGCGCAAGGCGTCGGCGATCTCCTGGATCTGCGGCAAATCGAGATCGGGCGCGATCTTGAGCGCCAGCGGCACGTAGCGGCCGTGCCGGTCGGCGAGCGCGGCCTGCTTCGTCTTCAGAGTTTTCAGCAGCGCGTCGAGCTCACCCCCGCCCTGCAGCTGCCTCAGGTTCTTGGTGTTGGGCGAGGAGACATTGACCGTGACGTAGCTTGCGAACGGGTAAACCTTTTCCAGGCACAGCAGATAGTCGTCGGCGGCGCGCTCGATCGGGGTGTCGGCGTTCTTGCCGATGTTGATGCCGAGGATGCCCCGGTATTTCGCCCGCCTGACGTTGGCCAGCAGCGCATCGACGCCGCCGTTGTTGAAGCCCATGCGGTTGATCAGCGCCTGCTGCGCCGGCAGGCGGAACAGGCGCGGCTTGGGATTGCCCGGCTGCGGTCGCGGCGTCACGGTGCCGATCTCGATGAAGCCGAAACCCAGCTTGGCCAGCCCGTCGATGGCGACACCGTTCTTGTCGAGTCCGGCGGCCAGGCCGACGCGATTGGGGAAGGCGAGCCCCATCACGGTGACCGGCACTCCGGCCGCGGCGGGGGTTGCGGGCAGCAGGCAGGCGAAGCGATGCAGCGCGGCGATGGTCAGTTCATGCGCGGTCTCGGCATCGAGGCCGAACAGCAGCGGGCGGGCGAGGGCATAGGGGAACATGCGCGGATTGTAGCGCCGTCCGAGAATTACCTGGAATGGATTCCGCAATATGCAGGTAGAATCGGCCGCTGGCCTAGGTACCGGGGAAGAGAAGATGAAGGCGCTCAAGGGTTTGAAAATCTGGGTTCGGTTGGTGGTCGGCCTGGCCGCGGTTCTGGTGATCGCCTGGGCCGCTGTCATCTGGCTGGTGGCGGCGCAGCAGCAGGCGATGGGCATCAGGCAGGCGCGCAACTTCGCTGCGAGCGTCCATCAGATGACGCTGGCCGCGCTGACCGGGATGATGATCACCGGGCAGATCGCCCAGCGCGCGGTCTATCTCGACCAGGTCAAGCAGGAAAAGGACATCAGGGAACTCAAGGTCATCCGCGGCGAGAGCATCATCAAGCAGTTCGGTCGGGGCACCGCCGAGGAGAGCAGCCCGAACGCGATCGAGCGCCAGGTGCTCTCGAGCGGCAAGCCCTATTTCGAGACCATGGAAGACGCGCAGGGGGACAGCCTGCACGCGGTCATTCCGGTGTTGGCGCAGAAGAACTATCTGGGCAAGAACTGCCTGACTTGTCATGCGGTGTCCGAAGGCACGGTGCTGGGCGCGGTGAGCATGAAGATCTCGCTCACCAGAATCGACTCCGAGATCAGGGACTCGATCCTGAAAATCGTGGCGCTGGCCTCGGGGATACTGGTGCTGCTGATCGCCTTCATCTATCTGTTCGTCGATCGCGCGGTGTCGGCGCCGCTGGCGAAGCTCTCCGGCAGCCTGTCACAGATCGCCGCCGGCGAGGGCGACCTGACCCGCCGGCTGGAAGTCGGGCGTCACGACGAGATCGGCAAGACCTCGGCGATATTCAACGCCTTCATGGACAAGCTGCAGTCGGTGGTGCGCGACGTCAAGAGCAGCGCCGAGAAGGTGATGGTCACCGCCAGGGAACTGGCCGCGTCGTCGCAGCAGCTGACCGCCAGCGTCGATAGCCAGAGCCAGGCGAGCGCCGCGATGGCGGCGGCGATCGAGGAGATCACCGTGAGCATCAGCAACGTCGCCGACAATGCCGGCCACGCGCACGAGATCGCAGTGGCGGCGGGCAAGCAGTCGCGTGAGGGAGCCGGCGCGGTGCACGATGCGGTCGGCGAGATGAACAAGATCTCGGCCTCGGTCGGCCAGTCGCAGCAGCGGATCCGGGAACTGGACGAGAAGTCCAACCAGATCTCGACGATCGTGAATGTCATCAAGGAGATCGCCGACCAGACCAATCTCCTGGCCTTGAACGCCGCGATCGAGGCGGCCCGGGCGGGCGAGCAGGGCCGGGGCTTCGCGGTGGTCGCCGACGAGGTGAGGAAGCTCGCCGAGCGCACCGCGCAATCGACCCAGGAGATCGGCAAGATGATCCAGTCGATCCAGGAGAGCACCCGGAGTTCCGTCGATGGCATGGAATTGAGCAGCGCCCAGGTGCAGGAGGGCGTGCAACTGGCGGCGCGCTCGGGCGATTCGATGGCCAAGATCGAAGCGAGCACGGATACGGTGCAATCGGCCGTCAATGAGATTTCCTCCGCCTTGCGCGAGCAAAGTGCCGCCGCCAATCAGCTCGCCCGCGAAGTCGAGCGGGTCGCCCAGGTGACCGAGAGCAACGGCGTCTCGGCGAAGCACTCATCCCAGGCGGCGAACAACCTGGAAGCCATGGCCCTGGAACTCAAGGCCTCGGTCGACCGCTTCCGGGTTTAGTGTCTATCGCGGCAGGCGTCACAGCTCGATCCACTCGCCGCGCACCAGGCCTTCGAGCGGGCGGTAGTTGGCTTTGTAGGCCATCTTGCGGCTGGCGCGGATCCAGTAGCCGAGATACAGGTAGGGCAGGCCGAGCTCGCGGGCGCGGGCAGCCTGCCAGAGAATGGCGTAGGTGCCGAGACTGGCGCGGGTCAGCTCGGGATCGAAAAAAGTGTAGACGGACGACAGCCCGTCGGGCAACAGATCGATGATGCTCACCATCAGCAGCGCCTCGCCGGCGCGGAACTCGATCAGCTGGCTATCGACGTGGGTCTGCAGCAGGAAGTTGGCGTACTGGTCGCGGTTGTCGCGGTCCATGCCGCCGCCGCTGTGGCGCGCCGCCTGGTAGCGCTGGTAGAGCGCGTAGTGCTCCTCGCAGAAGGCGAGCGGCCGCTCGATCGCGTCGAGCTCCCGATGACGCGCCCACGCCCGGCGTTGGCTGCGGTCGGGGCAGAAGCGCGCGACCGGAATGCGCACCGGCACGCATTCGCTGCAGGCATCGCAGTAGGGGCGGTAGGTGAACACGCCGCTGCGGCGAAAGCCGGCGCGCACCAGGTCGCCGTAGGTGGCGTGATCGATCAGGTGGCTGGGCGTGGCCACCTGCGAACGGGCGACGCGGCCGGGCAGGTAGGAGCAGTCATAGGGTGCCGTGGCATAGAACTGCAGGCGGGTGAAGGGGAAGTCGTCGCGTTGGGTCATGGCGTCGGGCGAAACAGGTCGGAGAGCGCGGTCTCGGGCCAGCGGCCGGCCACCTGATAGGCGTTGCCGGCGGCATCGATGTGGCGCGCGAGTCTCGCCACGAACTCGCGGCGCGGCATCTCGCGCGCGCCGAGCGAGGCCAGATGCGGGGTATGCATCTGGCAATCGAGCAGATCGAAATCGTGACGCGCAAGATGCCGGCACAGGTGCGCGAGGGCGATCTTGGAGGTGTCGGTGACCGCCGCGAACATCGACTCGCCGTAGAAGACGCCGCCGATGGCGACGCCGTAGAGGCCGCCGGCGAGCCGGCCGTCTACCCAGGTTTCGATGCTGTGCGCGTAACCCAGTTGATGCAGGTGCAGGTAGGCCGCCTGCATCTCGGCGCTGATCCAGGTGCCGTTCGCACCCGGTCTGGGCGCGGCGCAGGCGCTCACCACCTGGGCGAAGGCGCTGTCCACGCGCACCTCGTAGCGGCGGTTCCTCAGTGTCTTGGCCAGCGAGCGCGAGATCGCAAATTCTGACGGGACCAGCACCAAGCGCGGCTCCGGGCTCCACCACAGGATCGGCTCGCCTTCGGCGTACCAGGGAAAGATGCCCTGGCGGTAGGCGGCCAGCAGCCGTTCCGGCGACAGGTCACCGCCGGCGGCGAGCAAGCCGTTGGGCTCGGCCAGCGCTGCGCTCACCGGGGGAAAGCGCGGCGGCTGCGGCAACCAGGGAATCATCGGGTGTTACGCCGAATGCGTGCGACCAGGGCCATGGATGACGAGAACGGATTCATGAAGGATGCTGACCGGGCAAACCGGAATGTAGTTCCGCTGAGATAAAATCCCCGTCATGATGACATATTCGAGCGCCCGTTTTAGAGCCCCCTTCAGCCTAAGCATCGCCCTGTTCGCCGTCTTGTTCCTGGCCGCCTGCGCCGGCCAGCAAGAGCGCGCGCCGGCGCCGCGGCCGGCGCCGAAGATCGCGCTGGTCCTGGGCGGCGGCGCGGCGCGCGGCTTCGCCCACATCGGCGTGATCAAGGCCCTGGAGGCGCAGGGCATCGTCCCCACTATCGTCGTCGGCACCAGCGCCGGTGCGGTGGTCGGCGCCCTCTATGCCGCGGGCGACGACGGCTTCGCCTTGCAGAAGCTGGCCCTGGGTATGGACGAGGGGCAGTTTTCCGACTGGTCCTGGCCCGATCGCGGCGTCCTGAGGGGCGAGGCGCTGCAGAGCTTCGTCAACCGCGCCGTCGGCGGACGTCCGCTGGAGAAACTGAACAAGCTGATGGCGGTGGTCGCGACCGACCTGCAAAGCGGCGAGCCGGTGGTGTTCCGCACCGGCAATACCGGCATGGCGGTGCGCGCCTCGAGCAGCGTGCCGGGGCTGTTTCAGCCGGTCGCCATCAACGGCCGCGAATACGTCGATGGCGGACTGGTGAGCCCGGTGCCGGTGGGGGTCGCCCGCGGGCTCGGCGCCGACTTCGTCATCGCCGTCGATATTTCCGCCAGGCCGCAGTACGGCAAGACGCAGAACACGCCAGACGTGCTGCTGCAGACGTTTACCATCATGAGCCGGGTGATCGCCAGGAATGAACTGGCCCACGCAGACGTCGTCATTCGCCCGAACATGTCGGGTCTGAGCGCGACGGATTTTCAGGACCGGAATCTGGCGGTGCTGGAGGGCGAGAAGGCAGCCACCGCGGCGCTGCCCGAGCTCAAGGCAAAGCTGGCAGCCTACTCGATGGTCATGCGCCGGGCGCCGTCGAAGCGCTTGACCCAGTAGCGCTCGCGCATGTCTTCGACGCGCACTTCGGCGCCGGTGTGCGGCGCATGGACGAACAGGTGGTCGCCGAGATAGATGCCGACGTGCGAGAAGGCGCGACGCATGGTGTTGAAGAACACCAGGTCGCCCGGCTGCAGATCGTCCTCCTTCACCCGTTCGCCGGTCCTGGCGATCTGGCTGGCGTTGTGCGGCAGGATCAGGCCGAGGCCCACCTTGAAGACGTTGTCTACGAAACCGCTGCAATCGAAACCGGTTTTTGGCGAACTGCCGCCGCGGCGGTAGCGGATGCCGACCAGCTCCAGGGCGCGCGCTACCACCGCGTCGGCACCCTCGGCGACGCTGGAGACGGCGGCGTTGGCGCTGTCGGTGGCGCGCTCGATCAGCGCGGAGGACAGTCGCAGCGATGGTCCGGTATCGGCCGGTGGGTCTTCGGCGAAGCTCGGGGCGGCGAGTAGCAGGGAAGCCGCCGCAAGCGCAGGGGTGAGTTTACGGAGGTGGTTGGCCAAACTCATGGGTGCGGACTATAACGGCCATCGGGCCGCGAGTAAACCCCGGGCGGGCGCCCGAGGCTCAACGGTTATAATCGCCGCCACAGCCAACGCCAGTTCCCAAAGGAGCCCACGATGAGTTTCAAGGCCTATCTGATCAGCCAGGAAGACGGCAAGGTGGTGAGCCGCTTCACCCGGATGGAGGAAGCGGACCTCGACCCCGGCGAAGTCAGCATCCGCGTCGCCTACTCCAGCGTGAACTACAAGGATGCGCTGGCCGCCACCGGCGCCGGCCGCATCATCCGGCGTTTCCCTTGCATCGGCGGCATCGATCTCGCCGGCACCGTCATCGACAGCCGCGACCCGCGCTTCATCAAGGGCGAGGAGGTGCTGTGCACCAGCTACGACATCGGCGTCGCGCACCACGGCGGCTACGCCGAGCAGGCGCGGGTGCCGGCGGACTGGGTGGTGAAGCTGCCAGCGGGCATGAGCGCGAAGGAGGCGATGAGCTTCGGCACCGCCGGCTTCACCGCGGCGCTGGCGGTGGTGCGCATGGAGACCAACGGCCTGACCCCGGCCAAGGGGCCGGTGATCGTCACCGGCGCCACCGGCGGGGTGGGCAGCGTCGCCATCGAGATCCTGGCCCGGCTGGGCTACCGCGTCGTCGCGTTGACCGGCAAGGAGGCGCAGAGCGCCTACCTGAAGCAGATCGGCGCCGCCGAGGTGATGCTGCGCTCCTCGCTCGATCTGGCCAAGATCAAGCCGCTCGATCGCGCCACCTGGGCCGGCGCCATCGACAGCCTGGGCGGCGAGGTGCTCGCTTGGCTCGCCAGCACCATGCAGATAGACGGCACCCTGGCCAGCGTCGGCCTGGCCGCCGGAACCGGCCTCAATACCACGGTGATGCCCTTCATCCTGCGCGGCGTCAGCCTGCTCGGCATCGACTCGGTGAATTGCCCGATGCCGGTGCGCGCCGAGGTCTGGCGCCGGCTCGCGGGCGACATGAAGCCGCAGCATCTGGAAGCCATGACCCGCACCATTTCCTTCGATGCGCTGCCCGAGGTCTTCGACGATTTTCTCAAGGCGCGCGTCACCGGCCGCATCGTCGTCGATATCGGCGGCTGACATCCGTCGCCCGCCCTCAGGTCATCATCTCAGGTCGTCGCCTCGGCGCTCTTGTCGAGCACCAGACGATGCATCAGGGCGCGCAGCCGCGCCGGCTGCACCGGCTTGTGCAGTAGGGGGATGCCGGCATCGGCGGCGCTCTTCATCAGTCCCGGGTCGGTGTCGCCGCTGATCAGGAAGGCCGGTGCCGATAGGCCGCCGCGCGCGCGCAGCAGGGCCAGCGCGCCGATGCCATTTTGGCCGTGGCGCAGCCGGTAGTCGCAGGCGATCAGCTCGGCTTGGTTCTCACCGCATGCCAGCGTCAGCGCCTGCTCGGCGTCCTCTGCGGCGCTCACGCGGCAGCCCCAGGATTCGAGCAATACCGTCAGCCCCTGCCGGGCCAGCGCATCGTCGTCGATCACCAGCACGCGCAGACCTTCGAACTGGCCTTGCGGCGACGGCGTGGCCGCCGCCGGCGTGGCCACCCCAGGCGGTGCGATCGGCACTTCGATGGCGAAGCGCGAACCCACTCCCGGCAGGGAGTTCATGGTGAGCGGATGGTCGAGCAGCCGGGCGGTGCGCTCGACGATGGCTAGGCCCAGGCCCAGCCCCTGGTTGCGGTCACGTTCCGGATTGGCCAGTTGCACGAACTCCTTGAAGATTTCCGCCTGCGACTCGGGCGGAATGCCGATGCCGCTGTCCCATACCTCGATCCGGACGTTGACGCCGCGGCGGCGGCAGGCAACCAGCACGCCGCCGCGGCGGGTATAGCGCAGGGCGTTGGACACCAGGTTGAGCAGGATGCGGTGCAGCAGGATGGGGTCGGTGGTGAGCCAAAGCTCGCTGGGCCGCAGCTTCAGTTTCAGGCCGCGCTCTTCTGCCACCGGATTCAGGTCGCCGCTAAGTTGCGAGAACAGATCGCGCACCGGGAAATGACGCGGCCGCGCACGCAGAACGCCGGCTTCGAGACGCGAGATGTCGAGCAGCGCATCGAGCAGATGCTGCAACGCGTGCACCGAGGCGTCGATGCGGCCGATCAGATGACGCGCCTCGTCGCTGTGCGGCAGATGCACCAGCCTGCCCATGAACATCACCAGCGCGTGCATGGGCTGGCGCAGGTCGTGGCTGGCCGAGGCGAGGAAGCGCGACTTGGCGAGCGTGGCCAGTTCCGCCTCTTCCTTCTTGATCCGCAGCTCGGCGGTGGCCTCAATGATCCGCCGCTGCAGCTCCTCCTGGCCCGACTCGATTCGCGCCGCCATCTGATTCACGCCCTGCTCCAGGCGCTGCAGCGAGCTGTTGCCATCGACCGCGACCCGGGCCGAGAGCTCGCCCTTGCCGATGCGCTCGACCACCTTGCCGACCTCGACGATCGGCCCGATCACGCCGCGCGCGAGCCGTACCGCCAGCAGGCCGCCAAAGAGCAGGCTGCCCAGCGTCGTCAGAATTCCCGTCAACATCAGTTCATGCCTGCGCTGCTGGACGCTGGCGGTGGATAGCTCCAGCACCACCTCACCCAGCCTGAGCGGGCGGGACGGTGCGGCGCCGTTGTAGAGATCGTTGAGCGCCAGTCGCGAGCCGATGATCGGTTGCGTCAGCAGCAGGACGTGGGCCGCCGGGTCGGCGGTCTCGCTGCGCGTGCCGCTCAACGATCCCAGCTTGCCGTAGCCGGCGTTGCCGGCACGGGCGAGCACGCGTCCCCCGGCATCGAAGATGGTGGCCGAGCGTACGTCGGCCTCGCGCAGCGCGGTGCGCACCAGGTTCTGCAGCGCCTCCCGATTGCCGGAGAACAGGCCATACTCGCTCGCCGAAGCGACCTGTCGCGCCAGCGCCTCGGCCCGCTGGCGATGGGTGACGTCGAGGTCGTTGACGCGATCGACGATGAAGACTCCGGACAGCACCGCCGCCAGCAGGGCCACCGGCAGCAATGCGGCGAGCAGGATGCGGGAACGGATACCGAATGGCTTCATGGGACTTGTTCCATCTGCTGCAGGCGCGTCGCGAGGACGGCTGCGTTGCGGTCTAGGCCCAGGGCACGGGCGACGTGGCGGTCGATCTCGACGGCGAATTCGGTCGGGTACTGGGGCACCGTCCGGGCCGGATAGAGCGGCTGGCCCCGCGCCAGTGCGGCGGCGTCCGATAGCCAAATGTTACAGGCCAGCAGCGACAACGGGTGCCCGCGACGATTCATGTTCAGATCATGGTTGGAATGGGGGTGCGCCGTCGCTCGCCGGGCGGCGACCGGCTGCAGCGGTCTATACCACGCGCGAACCAGCGAGGCAAGGACGGCCGCCGGTTCATCCGGCGCCGTAACTCAGTTCTGGACAAGGTGCCGCTTTCGGTTACAATGCACCTCCTTCAGGCGCGTAGCTCAGCTGGTTAGAGCACCACCTTGACATGGTGGGGGTCGTTGGTTCGAGTCCAATCGCGCCTACCAAACACTGAAGACGACAGGGCGCTCAAACCGGCGCCCTGTCGCGTTTTTTGTCCTTGCGTGGATGCGATCATGCCGACCATAGTCTTGCCCGACGGTTCCAAGCGCGAATATCCGCAGCCGGTGACGGTGGCGGAAGTGGCCGCGAGCATCGGCCCGGGACTGGCCAAGGCGGCGCTGGCGGGCAGGGTGGATGGCAGGCTGGTCGACACCTCGCACCTGATCGGGCAAGACGCGCAGCTCGCCATCATCACCGACAAGGATGCCGATGGCGTTGCCGTCATTCGCCATTCGACCGCGCATCTGCTCGCTTACGCGGTGAAGCAGCTGTTTCCCGAAGCCCAGGTGACCATCGGCCCGGTGATCGAAAACGGCTTCTACTACGACTTCGCCTACAAGCGGCCATTCACGCCGGAAGACCTGGCCGCGATCGAGACGCGGATGGCGGAACTTGCCCGCCGCGATTTTCCTGTGACGCGGGAAGTCCTGCCGCGCGATCGGGCCATCGAATTCTTCAAGTCCATCGGCGAGCGCTACAAGGCCGAACTGATCGCGGCGATCCCCGCCGGCGAGGAAGTCTCGCTCTACCGCGAAGGCGACTTCGTTGATCTGTGCCGCGGCCCGCACGTGCCTTCCACGGGTAAGCTCAAGGTCTTCAAGCTGATGAAGGTGGCCGGCGCCTACTGGCGCGGCGACCAGAACAACGAGCAGCTGCAGCGCATCTACGGCACCGCCTGGGCGAAGAAGGAAGAGCTCGAAGCTCATCTGCACATGCTGGAGGAGGCCGAGAAGCGCGACCACAGAAAGCTCGGCCGGCAGCTCGATCTCTTTCATCTGCAGGAGGAGTCGCCCGGCATGGTGTTCTGGCACCCGCACGGCTGGACCCTGTGGCAGGAGATCGAGCAATACATGCGCCGCCTGCTCGGTGCCCGCGGCTACCAGGAAGTGAAGACGCCGCAGGTGATGGACCGGGTACTCTGGGAGAAGTCGGGGCACTGGGAGAACTACCACGAGCACATGTTCACCACCTCGTCCGAGAACCGCGAATACGCGGTGAAGCCGATGAACTGCCCGGGCCACATCCAGATCTTCAACCAGGGCATCAAGAGCTATCGCGAGCTGCCGCTGCGCCTGGCCGAATTCGGCTCCTGCCACCGCAACGAGCCCTCCGGCGCGCTGCACGGCATCATGCGCGTGCGCGGCTTCGTCCAGGACGACGCCCACATCTTCTGCGCCGAGGACCAGGTGCAAGACGAAGCCGCGGCCTTCATCGACCTGCTGCGCGAGGTCTATGCCGACTTCGGCTTCACCGACATCCTGGTCAAGCTGTCCACCCGGCCGGAGAAGCGCATCGGCTCCGACGAGGCCTGGGACAGGGCCGAGGCCGCCCTGGCGCAGTCATTGGCCACCAAGGGTCTCGCTTACGAATTGCAGCCGGGCGAGGGCGCCTTCTACGGGCCGAAGATCGAGTTTTCGCTCAAGGACTGCCTGGGCCGCATCTGGCAATGCGGCACGCTGCAGCTTGACTTCGCGCTGCCGGGCCGTCTTGGCGCCGAGTACATCGGCGAGGACAACGCCCGCCATACACCGGTGATGCTGCACCGCGCGGTGCTGGGTTCCTTGGAGCGTTTCATCGGCATCCTGATCGAGCACCACGCCGGCGCCTTCCCGCTGTGGCTCTCGCCGGTGCAGGCCGTCGTCATGAATATCTCCGAGGCCCAGTCCGATTACGCTCAGGCTTTGGCTGGAAAGCTCACGGCTGCGGGCCTGCGCGTCGAGTCCGATTTGCGCGGCGAGAAGATAAACTATAAAATACGCGAACATAGCTTGTTGAAGCGGCCCTACCTGATCGTCGTTGGCGACAAGGAAAAGGCCGAAGGGATGGTCGCCGTGCGTGCCCGTGGCAATCGAGATCTCGGGCAGATGTCCCCGGAAGTGTTGATCGAGCGCCTGTTGGCCGAGCGCGACGCGAGGGCATAGCGGGCTGACCGTATTTTTTATTATTTGGAGAACCGAACATCGCCCAGGAAAAGACGCAGCGCGTCAACAACGAAATAACCGCTCCCGAGATCCGTCTGGTTGGACTCGAAGGCGAGCAGCTCGGCATAGTGCCCTTGCGCACGGCCCTGGAGATGGCGGCAGAAGTCGGTGTTGATCTGGTCGAGATAGCGCCGCTGGCGCAGCCGCCGGTTTGTCGGATCATGGACATCGGCAAGTTCAAGTACCAGGAAGCGAAGCGCGCGCATGACGCCCGGCAGAAGCAGAAGCAGATCCAGGTCAAGGAAGTGAAGTTCCGGCCGGGTACGGACGAGGGCGACTATCAGATCAAGCTGCGCAACCTGACGCGCTTCCTGCAGGAGGGCGACAAGACGAAAGTGACCTTGCGCTTCCGGGGTCGCGAGATGGCCCACCAGGAATTCGGCATCAGGCTCTTGGAGCGCGTCAAGGCCGATCTGCTGGAGTTCGGTGTGGTGGAGCAGTTCCCGAAAATGGAAGGTCGCCAGTTGGTGATGGTGATGGCGCCTTCGAAGAAGCAAGTGAAGGCGTAGTAGCGAGTGCAACACCGTTGGCCCGCCGTGTTACACGGCAGGGCGGACGACATAAGTGGCTAGCGGGTTTTACAAGCGCCTTCAGCACGAAGGTCACCCGGCGCCATGTCAAAAAGGAGATCTTCGATGCCGAAGATGAAGACCAAAAGCGGCGCCAAAAAGCGCTTCAAGGTACGCCCGGGCGGCAGCATCAAACGCGCTTCCGCGTTCAAGCGCCACATCCTGACCAAGAAAACCACCAGGTCCAAGCGCCAGTTGCGCGGGATCACCGGGGTTGTCGCAGCCGACGTGAAATCCGTCCGCTCGATGATGCCCTACGCGTAAGGAGAAGCCGACATGTCTAGAGTCAAACGCGGAGTAACGGCGCGCGCACGCCACAAGAAGATCCTGGTCCAGGCCAAGGGTTATCGCGGCCGGCGCAAGAACGTCTATCGTATTGCCAAGGAAGCGGTGATGAAGGCGGGGCAGTACGCCTACCGTGACCGTCGCCAACGGAAGCGCCAGTTCCGTGCCCTGTGGATCGTCCGCATCAATGCCGCGGCGCGCGAGCTGGGAATGAACTACAGCGGGCTGATGAACGGTCTGAAGATGGCCGCCATCGAGGTCGACCGCAAGGTGCTGGCTGATCTGGCGGTGTTCGACAAGCCCGCCTTCGCGGCGATCGCCAACCAGGCCAAGCAGAAGCTCGCCGCCTGAAACCTGCACGAGCGAAAAGAGGAGGCCGTGCCTCCTTTTTTTGCGCGCTGATTATTCAGTTCGATTTAGTCATTGCGAGCGTAGCGAAGCAATCCACATGCAAGACATCGAGCAACTGGTCAAAGACGCCGCCGCCGAGTTCGCCCGCATCGATGATGCGGCGCAGCTCGAGCAGGCCAAGGCACGCTACCTGGGCAAGAGCGGCAGCCTGACCGAACTCCTGAAGAATCTGGGCAAGCTGCCCGCCGACGATAGGCGTAGCGCCGGTGCTGCGATCAACCGGGCCAAGGACAGCATCGAGACGGCCCTGAATGAACGGCGCGAGATCATCCGCCGCGCTGCGCTCTCGGCCCAGCTCGCTGCCGAGGCCTTGGACGTGACCCTGCCCGGCCGCGGCCGCGGGCGCGGCGGCCTGCATCCGGCGACCCGGACCCTGGAGCGCATCGAGCAGCTGTTCCGCTCGATCGGCTTCGAGGTCGCCGACGGCCCCGAGATCGAGACCGACTGGCACAACTTCACCGCGCTCAACACGCCCGAGAACCACCCGGCGCGTTCGATGCACGACACCTTCTACCTGGAGGAGTCGCCGGGCGTGACCGCGCCGGGCGTCCTGCTGCGCACCCACACCAGCCCGGTGCAGATCCGCTACATGCAGGCGCACGTGGCTCAGTACGCCCATCTCGCAGCCATGCCCGAGATCCGCATCATTGCGCCGGGCCGCGTCTATCGCGTCGATTCAGACGCCACCCACTCGCCGATGTTCCATCAGGTCGAGGGCCTGATGGTCGGGGAGAATGTCAGCTTCGCCGATCTCAAGGGCGTGATGGCGGATTTCCTGCGCCGCTTCTTCGAGAGCGACGACCTCAAAGTGCGCTTCCGCCCCTCCTTCTTCCCCTTCACCGAGCCCTCCGCCGAGATCGACGTCGCCTTCATGAGCGGGGCCATGGAAGGGCGCTGGCTGGAGATTGCCGGCTGCGGCATGGTTCATCCCAATGTCCTGGCCAATGGCGGCATCGATCCCGAACGCTACACCGGCTTCGCCTTCGGCATGGGTCCGGATCGCCTGACCATGCTGCGCTATGGCATCGACGATCTGCGCCTGTTCTTCGACGGCGACTTGCGCTTCCTTTCGCAATTCAAATAATCATGCAGTTCTCCGAACAATGGCTGCGCAGCCTGGTCAATCCACCGCTATCGAGCGGGGAGCTGGCGCACCTCCTGACCATGGCCGGGCTCGAGGTCGAAGAGATGCGGCCCGCCGCGCCGGCCTTCGCGGGCGTCGTGGTCGCCCAGGTGCTATCGGTCGATAAGCATCCCGATGCCGACAAGCTCAAGCTCTGCCGCGTAGACATAGGGCAGGGCGAGCCATTGCAGATCGTCTGCGGCGCACCCAACGTCGCCGCCGGCATGAAGGTGCCCTGCGCCCTGGTCGGCGCGGAACTACCGGGCATCAGCATCAAGCGGGCCCGAGTGCGCGGCCTCGACTCCTTCGGCATGCTCTGCTCGGCGCGCGAGCTCGGCCTCTCCGAGGACCACGGTGGCCTGCTGGCATTAGACAGCGATGCGCCCGTCGGGCAGGACATTCGCGAACACCTGCTGCTCGACGACACGCTGATCACGCTCAAGCTCACGCCCAACCGTGCCGACTGCCTGTCGCTCACCGGCATCGCCCGCGAGGTCGCAGCACTCACGGGGGCGCCGCTGACCTTGCCCGAGATCAAGGCCGTGCCAGCCGCACATGACGAGCAGCGCGCCATCGTGCTCGATGCGCCATCGGCCTGCCCGCGTTATTGCGGCCGCATCATCAAGCGGGTCAATGGGCAAGCGCCCACGCCCGGCTGGATCAGGCGCCGTCTCGAACGCAGCGGCATTCGCTCGATCAGCGCGCTGGTCGACGTCACCAACTACGTCATGCTCGAACTGGGCCAGCCGCTCCACGCCTTCGACAACGCCGGGCTCACAGGCGCGATCCACGTGCGCTATCCGCAGCCCGGCGAGCAACTCAAGCTTCTCAACGAGCAGTGCGTCACGCCCTCCGCAGACACCACCTTGATTGCCGACGAAGCGAACGGGGGCAGGGCGCTGGCGCTGGCCGGCATCATGGGCGGTGCCGAGTCCGGCATCAGCGATGCCACCAGCGAACTCTTCCTGGAGAGCGCCTTCTTCGCGCCAGACGCCGTGGCGGGGAAGGCGCGCGCGCTGGGCTTTTCCTCGGACGCCTCCTACCGCTACGAGCGCGGCGTCGACTTCAACCTGCAGCGCGCCGGCTTGGAGCGCGCCACGCAACTGATCATGGACATCTGCGGCGGCAGTCCCGGGCCGGTGGTCGAGGCCTTGTCGGCTGACGACCTGCCGCGCCGCACTCCGGTGAAACTGCGCAGCGCCCGCGCCGCGAAGGTGCTGGGCATCGCACTTTTCCCGGCGCAGCTCGAAAAGCTGCTCGCGGGTCTGGGCTTTCCGCTGCGCCGCGAACAGGACGACTTCATCGTCACGCCGCCGCCTCACCGCTTCGACATCGAGATCGAGGAAGACCTGATCGAGGAGATCGCGCGTCTTCACGGCTACGACAATATTCCCTCGCCAGTGCCCAAAGGCCACCTGTTGATGCTGCCGCTGCCCGAAGAACGGCGCACAGCCATGCAACTGCGCCGACTGGCGGCCGAGCGCGACTACCAAGAAGTGGTCAATTTCAGCTTCGTCGATGCCGCCTGGGAAGCGGATTTCTGCGCCAACGCTTCGCCCATCGTGCTCAGCAACCCGATCGCGAGCCAGATGGGGGTGATGCGCACCAGCCTGATCGCCGGGCTGGCCGGCACGCTCGCCTTCAACCTGAAACGCCGCGCCGGCCGCGTCCGCGTGTTCGAGATCGGCCGCTGCTTTACGCGTTCGGAACGGACGGGGCAGGTTCCGGGCTACGTCCAGCCGCTCTACCTGGCCGCGCTGTGCGCTGGTCCAGCATCAGCCGAGCAGTGGGGCGAGGCCTCGCGCAATGCCGATTTTTTTGACGCCAAGGGCGACCTTGAAGCGCTCTTCGCGCCCAGGGCACTGCGCTTCGAGAAGACAGCGCATCCTGCCCTCCATCCCGGACGATCGGCGCGCGTGCTGCTGGACGGACTGGGCGTGGGCGTCATCGGCGAGCTGCATCCGCAGTGGGTTCAGAAGTATGAGCTCGCCGTCAATCACGGCGCGCCGGTGGTCTTCGAGGTGGAACTGGCGGCGTTGATGAGTCAGCCCCTGCCGCGCTATCGCGAAGTATCCCGCTTCCCGTCGGTGGTGCGCGACTTGGCCCTGGTGCTCGCCGTGAACCAGCCGCTGCAGCCGCTGCTCGATGCCCTGCGAGAGGCCGCACCGGCGATCGTCCGCGATATCGCACTGTTCGACGTATACCACGGCAGAGGCATTGAAACCAGCCAAAAAAGCCTTGCATTCCGGATAGTTATGCAAGATACTGAAAAAACGATGGCGGATGCCGAAGCCGATGCCGTAGTCAGTACGCTGATCGCCGTCGCAACACAGAAATTCGGCGCGACGGTGCGGGCATAAGAATACAGAGGGAGCATGCATGACACTGACCAAGGCGGAATTGGCTGACCTGTTGTTCGAAAAGGTCGGCCTGAACAAACGCGAGGCCAAGGACATGGTGGAGGGTTTTTTCGAGGAGATCCGGGGCGCCCTGGAGGGCGGCGACAGCGTCAAGCTTTCCGGCTTCGGCAACTTCCAGTTGCGCGACAAGCCGCAGCGGCCCGGCCGCAATCCCAAGACCGGCGAGGAAATCCCGATCACCGCGCGCCGTGTCGTTACCTTCCACGCCAGCCAGAAGCTGAAGCTCGCCGTCGAGAACGTCAAGCATGGCGACCTCAAGCAGTAAGGAGCCGCTGCCGCCGATCCCGGCGAAGCGCTATTTCACCATCGGCGAAGTGAGCGAGCTGTGCGGCGTCAAGCCGCACGTGCTGCGCTACTGGGAGCAGGAGTTCACCCAGTTGAAGCCGGTCAAGCGGCGCGGCAATCGGCGCTACTACCAGCACCACGAAGTCCTGCTGGTGCGCCGCATCCGCGAGTTGCTCTATCACGAGGGCTTCACCATCAACGGCGCACGCAACCGGCTCGACGAGACCAGCGGCCACGCACCCGCGGCGCTTGCCGAGATGCCAGCGATGCCTCCGGCGCATTCGCTACGCGCCGAGCTAGCCAGTATCCTCGAATTGCTGCGCGTCTGAAGCGGCGCTCGCGGGCGCGATCTGGTATAATTTTTTCCGTCGGGGCGTAGCGCAGCCTGGTAGCGCACTTGCATGGGGTGCAAGGGGTCGAGTGTTCGAATCACTCCGTCCCGACCAAATAAATCAAGTAGTTAAGTAAAGCCGCCTAGTGCGGCTTTTTCGTTTCCTGGGTATTGGGTACAAGATTGGGTACAAGTTGGATTCAGTTACTCGACTGCGCCAAAAGAGCCCACCACAAAGACATCATGGTTTTCAAATACAGGTCTTCGGAAAACCGGTAGTCCTTGAACCAGCATCGCCGCAGAACTGTACCGCCCTTGAAGATAAGCACATCGCGTAACGCATGGTCGGCTAGGCCAGTCAGGAACTAGGCCGGCACGTAGTCACGTTCGATGATGGCTTCGGGAATGCGTCGCCAGCGGTCACCAGATTGTTCGAGATCCGAGAACCAAGGCACTGACCTCCTGGGCCATCCATGTTGGCAGGCGCGCTCGCGCTGACGCGACCTCCTCCAACTCGGATGAGATACAGCATCGCGGTGTCGCGCGAGGTGATCAAGGGCAGCACACGGTTAGCGTGTGAGTGACCCCGTTTATGTGCCTCGGCAACCCGCCCGAAGACGTCCTATGGCGAGGTGTTGGACTATGTTCATTATTTAGTCCGAAGTAAATCTACAAATTTCGGACGTTTTGTCTTGCCAAGTGTCCGAAAAAGCTATATAAATATCGGACAAGGTATCCCCATGTCCGATCTCAAATCCAGCATCTCCTCGCTGATCAAAGCCGCCGGTCCCGGTCATGTCTGGGTCCCGGCCGACTTTGCACAACTCGGCAACCGTGACGCCATCGACAAGACATTGCAACGCATGGTGCTGGCCGGCGAACTGCGTCGTATCGACCGAGGCTTGTACGATAGGCCAACCATCAACCGTCTGACCAAGCGACCCACCACCCCAGACTATCGAGCCGTGGTAGAGGCTATCGCGCGTCGCGACCAACTGCGCCTGCTGGTGGATGGCATGACTGCTGCCAATGATCTTGGCTTGACGGACGCCGTCCCGGCCCACGTCACCATCCACACCGATGCTCGTCGCCGGTCGATCAAACTCGACAACCTGGTCATTGACTTCAAGCAAACCGCACCCAGCCGTCTCTACTGGGCCGGCCATCCCGCGATGCGCGTCGTGCAAGCCCTGCATTGGCTGAAAGACACTTTGCTCTCTGACCGCGAGCGAATCCTGAGTCGACTGAGCCAGCTTTTGGCAGACACTACCCATGGTGCCGCGATTCGCCAAGACCTGCTTGATGGCTTCACTGCGCTGCCGGCATGGATGCAACGTCTGGTCCGTGAACTGCCCGGTTGCGATCCGCAGACCATGTTGCCCAAGACACCGCAACCGCGCGGTAGTGTGAATCGAACAGTGAGTCTCCGCTCGGCCAAGCATGGCCTCGAAGTGATTTAACACGGCTGATTTCGTTTTCCAGTGCGGCCGTTGGAGAGGAGGATAGCTATCGTCATGCGCGGTTCTGCCTCGGCATCAACCGATGGCCAGCTTGACTGGCTTGCCGACGCGACTGAGCATTTCCACCAGCGTGTCGATGGTGAACTTGGCCGTCTTTTTGTTCACCACGTCGGATACGCGCGGGCGCGAGACCATCAGAATCTCGGCCGCCTCGGCCTGCTTCAGGTGGTGCTCGGCGATCCAGGTGGACAGCTCGTTCATCAATTGCTGCTTCAACAGCCGCGTATCGTTGATCTGCTTGCGAGAGGCAGCTTGCAAGCGTTTGGCTTCAGCGGGTGCGAAGCCAAGCTCCAGGAAGAGGTTCGCTCCCGGTTTCGTGACATGGCGGATTTCGGTGTCGATCGTCATTTCTGTGCCTTTCTCGCATTGGCCACGGTGCGGTAGCGCGCCTCGGCAATGCCCTTGTCCTGCTTGCTGGTCGCTTGCGTCTTCTTCTGGAAGCAGTGCAGGACATAAACTGCCTCCTCGAACTTGGTGATGTACATCACCCGGAAGATGCCGCTGGTTTCCCGAATGCGGATTTCCCGGGTGCCGGCTCCGACATCATCGAACGGCTTCCAGTCGTCCGGGTCCAACCCAACTTGCACTTTGCCCAACTGGAATCCGGCATAGCGGCGTGGTTCGTCCGGGAATGCCAGCAAGTCGTCATAGGCCGAGCCCACCCAGCGAATTTCTTTCTCGTCGCTCATCGTTTCATTCTGTATAAAATTTTATACTCGCCAGGGGGGCAAGTCAAACGCTTCAATAGATGCGCACGGCAGACGGGCGTTCCGCAAGCGAGTCACCTGCGACCCTCCGAATTGTCTCGCTTTCAGTCTCGTACTTGCCGGCGGCAACCTTGGACTTCACAACGTCTGCCATCTCATTCGGACGATGGCGAGGAATTTGTAGTATTGATATTTGCGCATGCTGGTACATCTCGGGAAGTAAATCAGAAAAGCTTGGTCAAACGCTCTACTACCGATGGATCGAATTCCTGCCTGGTTAGTAGTTCATTGAGCGTCGACTGCCGGGACTTAAGTGCATCTGAAACGAACCCCCTTCGCTCCTCGATGACGGGAAGTACTTTCTCTCGGAGAAAATCCCGTTCGGATAGCAACAGACGTTCATCTCCGATTACCCCGGAGATCGCTTCCGGTAGGCCCGCATTCATCCGCGACAAGACGCCGCGGACGAGTCGTGGTGCCACACCGGCCTCATAGGCCATCGCATCCCAATGTAATCCCTCTACCCAACCAGGCTTGTTCTCTCCAGCAATGGCCATGGACATGGTCTGCCTTGGCAGATACGCTTCCACACAGAGCATGTCGTAAAACGGTGCCAACGCGGCTTTTTGACCATGCATCAGAAATGCAATGTTCTTTGCGTGAGCATCCAGATTGCCAATCAGATAGTTGAAGGCAATCCACTGAACAACTGCATTGGCGGCCACGATAGGACGATCTAGGAATGTGCCTCGAAGAACCCCAAACAAGTGATGCAAACCCAGGCCACCTTCGCTCTCGTATTTTTTCGACGGCGCTACACCCATGACTTGGCATAGGTCCACTTGGTGGAGTCGTCTGAATGTTCTCCCAGTTCGCTTCTCAGGGCTCTTTTCCAATGGTTCCCGGTCAAACCGCTCGATGACATAAAGTGGTTCAGGGAGATGCAGCAACCCAACTGCAGGGACCGGAACCTTTAGCTCAAGGGCCAGGCGCATGCAAAAGAATTCGTTGGCGGGACAGTGAGGGAAGTCCGCACTGGCATTTTCGGGTTTGACAATATGGGTTGATGGCGCAGAACCTTCAGGAAGAAACAATGCGCCATCGGCTTCAATACGCAGCCCCAACTTTTCCTGAGCGCCAGCCAGGGACATGCGGACTTCATCCCAGGATGCCATCAGAGGAAGATTCCGCGCCCTGGAGGCCATAATTTTTTCCTGCAGCGCCTCTTGCGATAGCGGGAGCAGAATTTCCTCGGTCGCTGCATCAAAGCCTTCGGGGATCAGGGAGAGCGCCCCCGCCGTGTCCTGTCCATGCCGAATCAGCAGCGCCCAGGTATCACTAGGCTCGATTCTGTCCCGGAAGGCAATCAGGTCGCGCAGTCGGCCTTCGGGCAACAGGTTCTCGAAGAACCATTCGACCGGCTTGGTATCCGCAGTGTCTGTGAACTCTCGGGTATCCATCGGGAAATTGGGCGAGAGTGCATAATCCTTCCACTCGACCGCGTAGCCAAACTTCCATCGCCCATTCTCGATTTCAAGGGTTCCGACCGGGGTGCCGTTGGCCGAGATGAGCAAAGCACTCATGCCGTATCACCCGGCAATCTCAGCCTGACGTCAATGCCAAAGCGGCTACAGACGGACAGAACTTTTCCGATCTGGGCGGTAGGTTTTCCTTGCTCCAAGCCGTTAAGAAATGGCAAACTGACATTACACAGCGCTGCGGCATCACGTTGCGTCAACCCGGATTCCTTGCGAACAGCCCGAAGAATCTCCCCAAGCTCGATGACAGAGGAGATACCAACTTCCCTGTGTGCCATAGCCCTCCCCATAAAAATAAACGATCGTTGAGTTTTACCTCACATTGGTCTTTAATGCAAGAAATACTTAACGATCGTTGAGTATTTATACCGGGTTGCCCAGTGACGACAACTCCTTGGCTGTTTACTTCTTTTTGGCATTGGCAGATCACGGCGCAGTGAAAATAGACGTTTTGGCGAATAGCCGAAGCGTCAAGAGTTTCCGGACCTTGGATATGGCAACGCATGATTGTGTGGAGTGCCGGACTTGAAAGCTACGGCTGCACATGTAGACTCAATTCGTAGGGGGCCTCAAATGAAAAAACTTATTTTCATCGGATTAACCCTGTTAGGTGCGGCCGTTGGCCTACTTTCGACGATAGGTGATAACTGGAGTCTCAAGTTGTTCATGATATGCCTTGGCACTCTTGTCGGGGCGACTGCGGGCGGTGCTATATCAAGGATCGGTCGAGGCGGTCGTCCAATGAACCATCAGGACGATACTCTCCGGGGACTTGGTACGACCTCTGAGGATCTCATGGACAACTATTGGCGCGACGAGGGTCATCCGCAGTTCATGAAGCCACCATCGCCCGACAGCAAGCAGTTCGGTGGAACTGGTGGGATTGCGGACTGATCACTCGTTCTTCCGAAGCAACTTCGTCACAGCATCCTTCGCGTTGTCGATGGATGCCTCACCATCATCGACGACCTGCTTGCCAGTTTGTTTGAGCAGCGATTTTTTGGTGACCAAGGTCCCATCACCAGTGTCGACTATCTCTGCTTTTCGATCAAAGCTGGAACCGGCCGAACCAGTTTCGTCCTTGATAGCGTTGCCATGTGTTTGAATATCGTGTCGCAGTGGCGAGGGGCCCGTGTCGGAGCGAGTGCTCGGCGCGGATTGATTGGACATTGCAACCTTCGAACGCTGCCGCTGATTCAAAGCCAAGATGTCTGGTGATAGATCAGGGTCTGAGGCTTGGTTGCCATGCAAACTGTGTACGTCGTTGAAGGAGTTAGGCAGCGCAGTGCCATCCGTGAACACGCGGTTAGGTCTGAGTCCCTGGCGAGCCAGTTCTGCATCGAACATCGACAATGCCGAGGCGCTGTCGCCGCCGTACTGCTCGGCATAGCGCAAGAACATTTCCAGGTTGTGTGGGTCTTGGGCGATGTCGACCGAGATCGACTCTCCCTTGTCCCTAGCTGACGAGAGGCGTTCCGCAAAGGCCGTTCTTTCGGTAAAGGTCGCATCAGCCCGCTCAGCTCGGGACGTGGCAGTGCCCAGCTTTGACGACATTTCCTGAGCTTCGCGGGAATCGTTGGCAAAGCTGCTGATGACGCTTGAATCCCGCGACACTCTGTCGCCAAACTGCTTGAACTCCGCGATCTGCTCTTGGGTCAGGTTGTTGAGCACCTTCTGCTGGGAAGCAGACAGTCCCGACAAGTAGTTTTTCCCGGCTCTGGCCTGAAGTTCTGCGCCCGCCGCGGAAGTGTTGATCCCCAGGTGGCCTGCGGCGCCGAAGGCGATCTGCGCCACCTGACTCTGGCTCAAACCTGTGCTGTTCGCCACGTTCTTAGAAATCTGATCCAGGCTGTTGAGCGTCTCGCCCATCTGCTCGAAACTGCTGGAGGCCGTCCCGCTGCTGTGTCGAGACGACTGTAGCTTTGCCAGGCCTCGCGTAAAGGTTTCAGTGAGTGCGGCTGATCGCTCGGTATTCGCAGAGATTGCTTCGCCGCGCGCGGCGTCAGCCTGCCGACTGGCCTGGGCCACATCCTGCTCTGACACCCGCATCGACACCAGCCTCGACGCAAACCCCTGGTTGCGCAGCAAACTGACGGCGGTGCGCCCGGTCAGCGCATTCGACGAGAACGTGTTGCCGCTCAGATCGTCTTGCCAACTGCCCATGAAGGCCGAAGTGCGGTTGGGCGCCAGTTGCGTCTGGTCCATTCCGACGTTCCCCATGGAGACGTTGCCGACGGTGGAGGCCGAGGTGCCGCCCGAGATCATCGCCTGCAGACCCGACAAACCACCGACCAGTGCCGTCCCGAAATTCTCCATACGCTTCAAGGCGGCCCAGGCGATGAAGGGAATGCTGATCGCGAGGTAGCCTACGACAGCCTCGCCGGAGATCGCGCGCGAATAGATCGTCGAGGCAGTCTGCAGGGCAAGCGCCTTGGTGCCCGTTCCCAGATCCGCTGCCGCGGCGAGATCGTAGGCCGCGTAGATCGAGGCCATATAGTTCAGGATGGCGTAGAGCGGCGGCCAGAGCTGGATCCAGATGAGCACCGCCGCATAGCCCTTGAAGGCTAGCATCGTTTCCCGTCCGCTGGTGAGCAGGAGCAGTAGGACGAACAGCGGGAACATCGCGTAGGTCACCGCCTCGACGACATTGCGAAACACAGGCAAGGCCTGCTCGGCCACCTTGCCGTAATTGAGCCAGGAGGCATTCTGCTGAGCGACCGCCTGGGCCCGACCGACCGCCAGCACCATGGCCGCCGGATCGTTGACCTTCTGCCCGACGATCTTGCTCGTATCCTCGAGCGTATTGAGCATTGCGTTCTGTCGGATCAGGTCGGCGGCGGTGGCTGCGGCATTGGCGATACTGTTCTTGAGATAGGCCTGCTGGATTTGTCCGGCGATGACGGCGGCTGCGGCGGCGCCGGGCAGCGTCGGATTGAGCTGGAACGCCAGGCGTCCCTGAATCCGGGTGATCTGGGCCGGCAGGCGGCCATTGAGGCTCAGATAGACATTAGGACAGGTGTCGACGCCGACGCTGCCACCCGCGGCGGTCAGCGTGCTGAAGCGCGCCGGGTTGGGCGTGCCCATCAGCGGCCAGACATCGTTCGAGGTGGAGAAGATGGCCGGATCGAGGGTGCCGTCGATCAGGTCGTAGGTCGTGCAGTTGTGGATGAAGTTGATCAGGTCCGTTCGGAAAGCCGGATCCTGGAAGACCACGTTGCCGGTCTCGCGGATCAGGCGGTTGCCGAACATCAAGCCGTTTTGCTGGTAGCTCAGTTCAGCGGGGAGTGCTCCCACTCCCGGGATGACCTGGAATGCCGTTTCGAAGAGGCCGGTCAGGGTGTTGCCAATGCTGCTCGTGAGGCTGCCCAGCACGGCGACGCCGAAGGGCACGTTGTCCACCACCTTCACCGCAGAGCCGCCAGTTTTGTCGACGATGCCCACGCTGACCTTGGGCACGATCAGCAGCGAGAACACCAACACCACCGTCGCCAGCCACTTCCAGCCCTCCAGCTTCTCGGGGGCAAAGGCGTAGGCAATCATGGCGGCGACGAAGCCGCAGAAGGCCACCGCCGCCAACGCGGCCGCATAATCGTTCGAGGCATGGATCGCGGCGGCGGCGTTGAAGACGCCGAACAGACTGTCGGAATTCTGGTAGGCGTAGATTTCCCACATGGCGCTTGCTCCCCGGTCGCACGATCGCGTCTGCGCTACTGCGACAGATAGGCGCCCTGCTGGCCGAGCATGTCCATCACGTGCTGCGGCATGCTGGAGCGCAGTTGCCGTTCGAGTTGTTCCAGGTGGCTAGCCACTGCCCGGAAGGAGCCCACCTTCTGGTAGAGCAGGCTCTTTTCCTGGGAGAGTTGCGTGAGCATCGCCTGGGCGCGCTGGCGGATCTGGTTGGCCTGCTCGCGTTGGGTCTGCTGCAGGGTGTAGTTCTTGTCCAGTGCGGCCATGCCCAGGCGCAGGTTGCGTTCGAGGAAGACGTAGGCGTAGTCGGCGGCGATCACATCGCGGTACTGGGCAATCAGACTGTCGGAGAGACCGGAGCCCGGGATGCTGGTGCCGATGGAGAGCATCTTGTAGACCGGTTCGGTGGTCTGGTTCACGAAACCGACTTCGGCCGAGTTGTTGGGGATGGCGGTACGTGAAGCGATCTTGTCTGCGATGGAACGCATCATCGCCTCGACCTTGGCGGTGAAAGGCGTGTGGGTATAGGCGGTATTCAGTGTCACCACATCGCAATTGCTGTAGTCGTTGCACTTCAGCATATGCTGCACGACATCCGTTCCGCCCGCCGCACTCTGGCCGTAGAGCAACTGGCTGATCGAGGTGAGGGTGGGTGCGATCGGCTCGGGGTCGCGGGCGGACTCTTCCGGGTAATAGATGATGGTGCCGACCATGCTCATGATCATCTCGCGCTCCGGGTCATCCAGATAGGAACCGGTGTATTGCAAGGCCTTCCAGGTCAGATTGCCGACGAAAGGCGCCTTGTTCTTCACGTTCGGATCGTTGGAGGAACGTGCCGACGCCAGGATGCTGGCTCGGTCCGTGGCGCAGCGGCGACGCGCCGCATCGCGGTCGCTCTCCAGACCCATCTCAATGGCGAGGTCGGCACAGGTTTCCTGCGAACTGTAGCCGATGGACTCGGCGGCCGTGCTGACGATGGCCTTGGCGGTTTCGCAGGAGTTGATGCGGGCGTTGTTGATCCAGGTCTCCAGTCCCTTGGCCCACTTGGTCAGACCGCCCAGCAGCGGCGAAACCGCTTCGAGCGCCAGTTGGAACGCGATGCCCGGCAGTGCCGCCGTGATGTTCCTCAGCATGTTCTTGAACTCTGTGGCCGAGATGTGGCTGAAGCTGCCGCCGAATACGTCGATGCCGCCGCAACCGGCCTTGGCGCTGGGGAACTGGATTGCCGTGAGCTGATAGACCTTGTTGGGTGAACGCATCATCAGACTGCCGCCGGTGTAGGTGTCGAAGGTCTGGCCGCGGAAGGCCCCTGGTGCCGTGTAGTTGCCGATGGCGCCCAGATTGTTGAACATGCTGTTCACCTCTGTGTTCAGGTCGCCCGCGTTGAGCGGCGTCGATGCGGTGACCAGGACCGCGGCCATCCCCAGCGCCGTGATTCTTTGCGTCCCGATGCGGGGCATCAGTTGAGCCATGGATGTCTCCTACTGAAGAACGATCTGCCGCAAAGCGCTGGGGACCATTGCATCGCTCTGAGGCGATGAAACGGTACTAATGCGTTCGAGCAACTGGGCTTCGGAGAGCACGCCGAAACCGATGGGATTGATCCTTCCGGTGAAGGGCTGGGCCAGGAAGACGGCAGGTACCTGGGTGACCTTCAGGGTGGTGGCAATGCCGTTGTCCGGGCGTGCGTTGGGGAAGCCCGGCATCGGCCCCCCATCGATGCTGATGGCCACGACCTGGATGCCGTGGCGGGCCTGGAAGGCTTCCAGCGTCGGTGCGAAGGCGTGGCAGTAGGGGCAATCCGAACGGTAGAAGAAGAACAGCACATGGTCACGGCCCAACTCGGCGATGGCGCGCGAGCGGTCAGCCAACTCGGTCTGCTCGAAGACCTCCAGCGCCTTGGCATTGACCGGCCGGCCCTGCAGGGTCGGATCGAGTTCCGGTGTGGCCCAGGCGACGCGTTGCGCCACGTCGGCGAAGTAGGAGGCGCGTGCGACGACCCGGGACTCCAGTTCCATGTAGCGCCGGACATTGGTCTCGGTCGGTCGCATGATGGCGATGTTGCGGTACTCCTCAAGGGTTTTGCGCAGGCGTTCGAACTCGACCAGTTCTGGCACTCTCAGTGGCTCGGACTGTGGTGCAGAGGGCACAGTTTTGTCTGGTGGTGCCGGGTGCTCTTGCTCCTCGGACGTGGGTTCTTCATAGAAATGCCAGCCGCGCCAACTGTCGGACCAGTAGTGCGAAGCGGCATCCTGGGCCGAAGCGACGCAGGCGCCCAGCATCAAGGCGAACGCCAGCAGAAGACGGATGAACGGGAACCAGGAAGGGTGGCAGGCAGGGATCTTCATGCGAGGTATCTACCTCAAGGATTGCGGCGGACGGCCGTCGAGGCAGTAGTTGATGCCAAAATCCATCGTCTGTCGGCGTGGGATCGTGGCACCGGGTAGCAGAACGCCGTCCTGCCAGAACGTCACCTTCAGACGGCTGCAACCTGGTTGGGCGTAGCGCTTCTCGGTCGTGACGTCGATGGCGATCGGTGAGGTGGCATCGAAACGCTTCGTGATCGCATCGGCCTCCACGCCGGTGAGGATGCCGTGGGCTTGCCCGTCGGCCGCCTGGAGGGCGGCCAACAGCACCGGGCGCGCATCGGGCACCGGGGTCCGGACCTTGTCATCGGCCAGGGCAGACGACGCGAATGTGGCCAGCAGCGTGGTGACGCAGGCGAACTTCAGTGGCTTCATTGGCACTTTCCCTGTCCGTAGTAGCAGGTCGTCAGGCGCGAGGCGCTGTTGCCCTGGATGGTTCCGACATTGGGCAGCGTGGCGACGAGGGAGGCATAGAACTCCGTCAGATCCATCGCCGCAAAATCCAGGTTCTGGAGTTGGGCGATGGTGAAGCCCGAGCAGTCTGGGCTTTCGCCCGAGCCCCAGCCCTTGCCGACCTGTACCCGGCCCTGCTCGTTGACGATGCGCGCGAGCTTGCTGTTGAAGCAGCACTTGCCGGTGGTGTGCTCGATGCAGGAGACGCAATTGCCCAGAATGCGGATGCACGACGAGCAGTAGGTGCCGATGGTGACGCATAGTCCGGCTCCCTCCTTCATCGCGAGCTTTCCTTCGTCCTCGTTGCAGGACGACATCGACATGACGATGTAGATCGTCGCCGCGATGGCCAGCGACCAGGGATCGAAGGCGACCACCATGCTGTCGCCGGAATAGAGAACGGCCGAGCCTGCAGGGAGCGCGGTGCCGTTGATCGCCACCGTTACACCATAGCTGGTGAAGCTGCCGCTGAAACCGCCGTTCATCAGCAGCGCCTGCATGCCCTGGTAGAGGAACTGGCGGTTGTCGGCGTTCATCAGCACGTCGAACACCAGCCTGGAGCCCCCGCCGAACAGGCTCTGATTGCTCATGCCGGCACCGGCCGAGTCCGAATAGCAGCAGTTCTTCAGCAGCCCGTCGCGACAGCGGTTGCCCTCGCCCTTGAACACCTGCATATTGTCCGTATCGAGGTAGACCCCCGCCTCGCGTGCGGCTTCCATCAACGACAGGGAGCGGGCAAAGTCGGTGTCGTTGGTGTAGTGGGTGTTGAAGCAGTTCGAACCCAGGCAATAGACGTTGGCGGGGCAGTTCGTGGCGGTGGTGGCGGTTTGCGCGGCAACCGGGCAGGTGTAGGTGTCCAGGTAGATCTCGCACAGCCCCGTCGCGGCATTCGCCTGCTGGCACAGGCTGGTAGCCGGCGTGCAGCCGCTGGCCGCCAGAGGGGCGCATTCGTCCACCGGTGCGCCCGAGGAGCACGTCAGGGTGTGCTCATAAGACCAGCAGGCGCGCGTGACGGCGCGGCCGTCGATGGTCTTGGTGGCGGGGCCATCGACGCAGCGCTCGGCCGTGGCCACGGTGCAGCGGCCGTCATCCGTCAGCACGGCGTTGCGGTCGATCCAGGCGTCCGTCTCGTGCTGCTCCATGGTCGGCTGGACGAACGTCAAGGGAAGGCTCCAGCCCGAGGCACCGGCCAGGGTGGCGGATCCTGCGGCTACGGCGCAGTGTGTCCCGGTGTCGTCATGAACCGTCATGTTGTCGACCGGGCAGCCGGCGTCGGCGTCGGGGGCCGTGACGGTGAAGCATTGGTCGGCCGGCCCGGTGGATGCGTCGCCAGTCCAGGAGCCGATCAAGGTGTCGCCGCGCACCGTGCCGGTTGTGCAGGCATAGGCCGGCGTACCGAACTGGAAGGTGTAGCTGCAACTCCCGTTCGTGCAGCCCGAGCCCGGCATCATGACGACCTTGAAGGGACTCCAGCAGTAGCCCTGCCAATGGGGCGAAAGGTCGGTGACATAGGCGGCCAGACCGGCGGGCGCCGTCGGCAGGTCGAGGGCCTGCCAGCCGATGCAGGCACCCATGCCGCCGGCGGCGTAGAACCGGAAACGCTGCAACCCATCGGTGCGGATTTTGCATTGTGCTTCGGCCACCATGGTGTCGGCGCCGTTGCGGTTGACCTGACCGTGTGCAAACCAATCGCCTTCGGTGCAACTGGGCAGCAGTTCCACCTGGACCGTGAGATCGCGTTGCGTGGTGTAGTTGCCGATGCCGCTGTAGCGGTTGCAGACCTTGCTGGTGGTGACAACGGGTGTGGTGATCTCGGCGGTGGTGCATCCCGAGTAATAGTCGGCGAGACTGCCCAGCACGCGCGATGGGTTACGCGCGATGTCGCGGGCGGCGGTCACTGCCGGGTCGTAGGGAGAGACGGCAGCGCGCGGGGTATTGGCCGAGTCCAGGGCACCGCGCTGGGCCTGGCAGACGGGGTCATTGGTGCTGGCAGCGCAGTCGGTCAGGCGGGCATTGGCCGCACCCGACAGGCTGGGCTGGCCGTAATACGTGGTCTCCGGCGGCGTCGTGGTGAACCCCGGCACGGTGCTGGATGCGCTCGGTGTATTCACCGTCCCCCGGATAACCGGGTTGGCCGCCTGGCCGGCGGCGGTACCCTCTTCGTGTGGACCTGCGAGGGCAGCGGTCTGCGTCGTGATGAAGCAGAAGAGCGTGATCCCGATGATCAGGCGGCGGATCATGATCGCCTACCTCTTGATCCGTTTCAGGAAGACGTCGGCGGCCGGGCCGAACCCGGGTGCCGATCGCTGCATGTATTGCAGCGCGTAGTCCAGGCTCACGTCGCCGGATGTGTGCAGGAAACTGTCGGCCGGTGCGCAACTGCCGCTGGCGCAGGAGACCGGACGGGTGCCGTCGCGCACCAGTACGAAGCTCGGCACCCGGGTGACGGCGAAACGGTCGAAGGCCTGCGGATCGATCTGCACGGCCACTTGCCGGTTGCCGATCAGGGTATGTACCTGGACGACGGTGTCCCTCAGCGAGCCGTTGGCGAAGCCCCGAAGGACGATAGCCCCCTTCGCGCGCGCGGCCTGGTCGATGAGCCGCTGCAGCGTGGGCTGGGGCATGGACAGGCTGATGAAGACCAGGAGTCCCGGCCCGGATGCAAGCCCCTGCGCCTGGTTCATCACCTCCGCTTGCGATGCATAGCCGCGCGCGAGCGCTTCGAGGTCGATCGGGGTGTGGGTTGCCGGCGTGGGCAGAGCCTCGATGTTGAGGCGGTTCGGCACCGGTGCGGCTTGCAGTTCTGCATCACTCGGCATGCGGTGTCTCTGCCGTGCCTGCTCGATATCCTGCTCGGTGATCGTGGGTTGTTCACGACGGACCCGTTCGATGTCCGCGTCCGTGACGACAGGCGTGTTCTGCGCCAGGGTCTGGCCGCTCGCTGCGAGCGCCGCGGCGAGGCCAAGGGCCATGGTGGGAAAACGGAAGCGGCGCTCAGTAGCCGACACAGCAGTTCCTTTTGCGAAACAACAGGAAGGCGAAGTCCTCGCCGCGCACCGGATATTCCTTGCCGGCACCCCAGGTCACGGTGGTGCGACCGAAGGGTTGGCAGCAACGACCGCCTTCCTTGTCGGTGTTGGGGATGGGATAGGTGAGTTGGGTCTTGTAGGCGGTCTTGTCCATGACCGGCTCGAAGTACGGTCCGCACAGACCGGGTGTACCGTGCCAGCCCCAGGCGATCAGTTCCCGATGCATCTTGGCGGTCAGGCGCTGCGCCATCAATGCGGCGGTGCGCACGCCGCCCAGGTGATACGGCACGTGTCCGTTGAGCGGATAGACGCCGCCCTGGCAGCCCGCGCACCAGAACATCTCGCGGAGGCCGAAACCGACCGAGGCTGCGACGCAGTCGGCGGCGCAGGCAGCGATCGCCACCGGGTTGGCGAACAGCACGGCGTCCGGATTGAGGATCAGGCTGAGTTCATCGTCGGCCCACAGCGGATCGACCTCGGTGAGGTAGGCGAGATCGAAGGAGCCCTTCTCCAGGCAGGGGAAGTCGGTCACCACTTCCAGCCAGTACAGCACCGGGTTCACGTAGAAGTGCGCCTGGTAGAAGCTGCCGCCGTCGCCGTCGCCCTCTGGGCGGGTGAAGCGCGCGGCTTCGGGCGCCGGGATGCCTGGATCGAGGTCGACGCCGCCCAGCGAGGTCAGACAGAACGGTTTGCGCACCACCTCCACATGCCGTGCGGGTTCCCAGAAGCCGATGGACAGGCCGATGATCGGATTGACGCCGCAGCTGCAGACGGGGCTGGCCGGGCTGTCGGTGTCTTCCTGGTCACCGAAGTTGGCGATGCGGGTGCTGCCGATACTGATCGGCAGGATGCAGGACCAGCAGATGTCGGTAAGCGGATTGGGAAACTTGCCCGTGCAGGTCGCCGCACCGGCGGCAAGGGCAGGCAAGGGGTACAGCGCGGACAGTCCCAGGAGCAGCGTTAAAACGATACACCGCCAGGGGATACTCAGTCGGGTCATTGCGCGACCACCAGTTCGTCGATGCGTAACCGCAACCCCTCCTGGGAGACCAGGGCCGGCACCTGATGGATACCCAGGCGGCGCGTGAGCCTGCCTTGCTGGTCGTAGTAGACCGGGATGCGCCAGGACTTCATCAGCTCCAGATAGGATCCGCCGACCAGGATCGGCTTGACGCGCCCCTGGTAGGACGCGATCAGCTGCTGCGCACGGACGACCTGACGCCTGTCGCGGGCGTCGAAGAACAGCAGGTGCCGGGAGAGTGAAACCACTTCCAGCGGGTTCTTGCGCAGTCCGGCGGCAAACAGCAGTTCGCCCTTGGGACCGAGGATGTTGCGATCCAGCGTGAAGCTCGGATCGAAGTAGAAGGTTCGGGCGGTTTCGGTGGAACGCAGGCTGGCCACCGGCGGCGGGTGCTCCACGGTCTCGATGCTCCGCGCCCGGGCTTGCGCTTCCAGGCGCTTGAGTTCGCCGCTGCGCTCCTTCTGCCGCAGGCGCTGCTCGATCATCTGCAGCAGATGGGGTTCGCTGATCGCATAGGTCGGTCCGATGACGCCCAGATCCACGGCCGACGCGCTGGCAACACACAGGCTCAGACTTACTGACACCACGAGGTGCTTGAGTGCGCTCATCGCGTGCTGCCGCCTGGGCAGCGTAGCTGCCGGGCCCACTGGACTTGCGCTGCCGCATCCTGCTGTTGGCTGGTGCGGATCAGCCCCATCAGCACCGGGTCGCCGTCGCCCTCCGACATCGCTTGGCGCAACTCGCTGGTGCGCATCGGGCGGCGGCAGCGTTGCTGGAATGCCGCCAGGTAGGCCCGGGCACCGGTTTCGGCGGCGGGCGCGATCTGCTGCAGTAAAGCCAGGTAGTCGTCCAGCGGCATCTCGTCGGCGTTTGCAGCAGGTCTTTGCAGTGAGCCCCGCGCCGGGCTGGTCTGCCCCCAGACCGGGAGACTGAGCGTTGCGACAGCCAGGAGCACCGCGACGAGACTACCGGCGAGTGTCGAACTACGGGCTGCGGTGCGGCACTTCATGCTTGTCTATCAGAACAACGGCAGCGCGCGGCCGATCACCTGGTCGGTGTGAACCAACCCGCTGGCGGCATAGCGCGAATCAAAGGAGTCCGGGCTGGTGCCCTGCACATAGAAGTAGCCGGGCGGAATGAGCATGGACGCGATCGGTGCCAGCGGTCGATTGTCGTAGGCGTGGGTTTTGGCGAGGCCGACCGTCTCATTGTTGATTGCGACGACGCGACCGCGCACCGTGATCGCATCCCCGGGCAGGCCGCGGACGATCTTGAAGAAGGGCTGACCGCGCAGGCCCGGATAGGCGGCCTGCGCTTCGCCGGCGAAGGCGAACACCACGTAGTCGCCGCGCTGCAGCTCGCCTGCGCCCGGAATCAGCAGCGCCACCCGGTAGGGCAAGCTGGGCGTCCAGTTGAAGAGCAGGGGCAGCCGCGGCGTCGGATCGATGAACAGCCGGACATAGGCCAGGCCCCAGAGCGCGAAGACCGGCAGGTAGAGGGGCCAGCGCCGACGCACGTGGCGCAGGAAGTCCGCGAAGTTGTCGAGGGCTCGCTGCCACCTGCTGGGTGGCCGCGCGGCACTGGGTAGCGTTTGTTGGACAAGTTCCACGCTCATCGGGCTTCCACCTTTTTGCGCAATTGCGCGGTCAGGTCGATGGTATGCGGCGTCGGCCCGGCCACGGCCGTCCTGAGGACCACGAGGCAGCCGCATTCACGCGGCAGTTCATCGAGGGCGACCGGCAGGCGCTGGGCGAAGGCCCGCGCCATGAGCAGTGCCTGCTGCCGGTCTTCCTCCGAAGTGGTCCTGGTGAGCATCCGGGTGAACTCGGCTTCCTTGGCGCGGTATACCTCGGCCACATCGACCACGCCGATGACCAGGGCTGGCTTCAGCACCAGGCGGTCGTAAGTTGCAAGCGATGCGGCCACCACGAACAGGGTGACCAGGGCATGGGCCAGCAGTTGGGTGACAGGGGTGACAGAGATGGCCGGGGCCTTCATGCGGCGTGTCCCCTGCGCCGCAGCAGTTCGCTGATCGCCTCGTCGATGGACAGGCCCTGGGCGCGAAGTTCGTCGATGGGCGCGTTGTCTTCCAGCTTGTTGGAGAACAGCAGGTGGGTGGCCGGATCGAGGATGTTGCGGGCCACCCCTTCACCCACCGGCGAGGAAATATACAACTCGGAGAACACGCCGGCTTCGGTGCGCAGCGAGTTCAACAAGCGCTTCTTCGGCTCGTCCATGGTGAGCCGACCCTTGCGGTCGAGCATCTCGATGGACTCGGGTTTCTGGCGCAGCAGGAAGACCCAGTCCGAGCAGTTGAAGGCGGCTTCCATTTGCGCCGAGCCGTAGTAGTCGTCGGCGCTTTGCGTCGCGGTACCGAGCGCGCCGCCATACTTGCGGGCGCGCCGGGCCGCTTCCTCGATCACGGCCGCCTTGACCGGATCGTCGGCGCCGCTGTCGCCGAGTTGTTGCTTCAATTCGTCGACGAAGAGCAGCTTGCGTCGATTGCGGGTGAGATACATGTCGCCGGTGATCCGGTGCAGCAGCAGGATGTTGACCACCGCGTGCAGGTCGGGCCGGCGTTTCAGTTCCTCGTTCTCGATGACGATGAAGTCGTTGCTGAAATCGACGTTGTTTCGACCTTCGAAGAAGCGTTCGTACTGCCCGCCCCGCGCGTAGGGATTGAGCATGATGGCGAGGTCCTTGACGCGCTGGTCGCCCACCACGCCCAGTTCCTCGATGGTGCCGCTCTTGAAGGCGTCACGCAGGCCGGTGATGCGCAGCTCGTTGCCATACTCCCGCCAGAGCTTGAGGACCATGGCCGAGATCGCCTTGTATTGGACCTCCTCCAGGGTGTGCTGCATCGAGCACATCTTGGAGATGCCCGGCACCAGCATGTCGATGTCTTCATTGATGTCGGCGATGTGGGTGAACGGGTCCAGGCAGATATCGACGTCGGGCCGGAACTCGATGTAGGTGCCCTTGGCCTTGCGGCACAGTTTCTCGAAACTGCGGCCGAGGTCGAGCATCCACACCTTGGCGCCGATGGCGCGGTAGGACCAGGCCATCTCGTTCATCAGCACCGACTTGCCCGAGCCGGGTGCGCCGATGATCGCAAAGTTGTAGTTGCCCAGATCGTTGTCGAAGATGTCCAGCGTCATCAACTGGCCGCGCCGGCCGCCGAAGATCAGGGCCGGGGTGCGCGTGCCGCGCCACTCACTGATAAGCGGCGCCATGTGAATGGCGTTGGCCATGGTCTTGCGCGTGACACGGCGCATCTTGATGAGGTCCTTGTGGAACTTCTTGGTCAGCGTCATCGGCAGGCTGGCGAGCAGGGCCTGGCGGTGCATGTAGGCGTCGGCATTGAGCTGGAAGCCGCGTCCGCGCCAGATGGCATTGGCCGCTTCGTGGGCGGCCACGGCCTTCGCGGGAGTGGTGAACAGAGCCAACTGGTGATACAGGCTCACCAGGCTGCCGCCGGTGTCGATGGCATCGGCCGCCGCCGTCCAGTCGTCCAGCTTCTTCTTCACGTCGGGCATGACGTCGGCCATCTTCGACTTGGCGTTCTGCGTCGCCCGTATGTGGTTGGCGGTGACCACTGATTTGGTGACGTTGGGATCGAGGACGTGCACGCCCAAGGTCAGCAGAAAGGGCGCGCTGTACTGGAGGGCGGGCTGCATCAAGTCACCGATGAGGGAGCCCATCTGCCACAGCGCGAACCGGTCCGGAAAACTCTTGACCGAGTAGAAGCGCGCCTCCAGCACGTCGGGGCTGGCTTCCTTCCACAAGGTCAGGCCACCGGGATGGGGGTCCTGGATGGTGTCGAAGTCCACGATCTGGTCGCGCAACTCGCGGCCATCGTCGTAATGCAGGTCCGGTGCGTCGGTTTGCGAGATGCGATCGGGGTTGGTGAACAGCGCGCACCAGTTGATCAGATCGGCCGCATCGCAGACACGGTTGGGCAGCGAGGCCGAGCGCAGGGTGGACGACATCGAGTCGCGTAGCGCCATCAGCGCATCACGCTTGTTGAGATCTTCGGCGTTCCCTGGGAAAGCGACGCTGAGCATCAGGCGGAAGTCCCGGATCGTGTAATGGAAGCCGGCGGTCAGGGAGTTCTGTGCGCCTTGCAATAGGTGCCCGGCCCGCTGGCGCGCCAGCTTGCGAAACAGGTTGCCGTTGCGGGCCGGACGGCCCCACTGCTTGGCCTGCTCGGCCTGATCGCCGTCCTCGAGTCGAAGGTTGGCGTAGTGGCGCAACTGGTTTCGCACCTGGGGCGAGGCAAACAGATGGAACTGAATACCGGTTCCGGACGGGCAGTTGGCATAGAGCGAGACCAGGACTTCCGCCATCCGCTCATCCGCGCCCGACTGCGGCATGAGTTCCATCATGAAGCCCATGCTGTCGCGGTTGACGAATATCTTCTCGGCAGCGAAATAGGCGGAGTAGGGCAGCCAGTTGGCGAACTGCTCGGCCGGCGTATCCATGGGCTGCCAGAGGGGGAGACGCGGTACGTGCCAGCGGTCGCGATGGGTTGCGCTCTGTGCGTTGGCTTGGACGTTGCTCTGCGATGTGTTCATGGCGACCTCACTGCGCATCGACGGCGCCGGCACCCTTGAAGCGGGGCCGCTGCAGCAAGGTCGGCGTGGCCGGCGTGTTGCCGCCGGGGTTCGATTTTGCGGCTGTGTCAGTGGCCGACTTGGGCGGGGGCTTCAGCGGCGCATAGGCGTCGCGGATCTGCTGCTGCACGTGGTCGATCAGCCATTGTCCGTTGTCCACCCGCACATAGACGTAGCCCTGGTCGTACAGATCGCCGTCCGCGTCTTCCCAGGGCTTGATCCACAGTCGCAGGACGCGGGCCTGGGAGCGCAACGGGCGGGGCATCCGGGCAGTGCTGGAAGCGCTGGCGGGACCAGGCGACGCGGCGCGCACCGCCGCTTTTGGGGACACTCCGTCGGATTCCTCCTGCTGCGCAGCGGCAGAGCGTTGCGCCCGTTGGCTGGGCAGGTTGTTGTGGAGCGCGTTGGCGTAGGTGCCGGACACTGAGTCGCAGGCGACCCCTTCGGGGGCCTTGCAGGCGTACTTCGAGTCGCCACCCAGTCCCGACATGTTCATGCAGGCGCTCAAGGGTAGCAGCAGGCAGACCGTAGCGATGGGCAGGGCGAGCGTCTTCATGGCTGCGGCTCCTGGATGCCCGATGCGCTCTGTGCGAGTCTCACCTCCAGCAGCGCGCGACCCATGGAGCCTTCGCTGCGGCTGCCGTCCGCCCAGAGCAGGGTGGGGGTGCCCTGCACGCCGAGTTGGCGGGCCAGTGCCAGGTTGCGGTTGATGGGGTGCGGGCAGGGGGCGCCGGTATTGAGCAAGGCGGCGTCGCCGTGGAGCATCAGGCGCTGCCAGGCTAGCCCGCGGTCGGCTGCGCACCAGATCGCGATCGGTGTGGCCTCACCCTGGAAGGGAACGAGGAAGGTGTAGATGGTGATGTTGTCGAGGCCGGCCAGTTCCGGCTCCAACTGCCTGCAGTAGGGGCAGTTGGGGTCGCTGAAGACGGCCAGCTTGCGCTGGCCGGTACCGCGCACCGTCTTGATCGCGTCGGCCAACGGCAACTGTTCGAGGCGGACGGTGGGCACTGCCGTGCGCAGGTTTTTCGATGCCGATCCACCGGGGCTGCTGGCGCTGGCGGCCTGCGCCAGCTTCGGGCCGGTGAGATCGCGCAGGGTCCGGGTATCGAACATCCTGCCGAAGAAAAAATAGCGTGGGTGCTTGGCCGAGACGTAGGCGACGTTGCCGTTCATCCAGACCTCGTACAGCCCGGCCACCGGAGAGCGCGTGACCGAGGTGAAACGCGTGCCCGGATGGGCCTTTTGCAAGGCCGCCAACAGGCGGGATTCGTCGGGTGCCGCGGCATCCGCCGGTGGCAATGCCCCCACGATCGCAGTGATCAGTGCCGCAACCACAAGGCGGCTGCGCACGGATTCAGTAGTTGCCATCGTCGGAGGTATCCAGGTAGCGGGTTTCGGGAGACGAGGGGAGGCGCGAGGCCGGGACAGTGCCGGCAGCCATCGGCACATCGACGCGCACGCCCTTGGTGATCACCACGTCAATCTCGCGGCCGGCGTCCACCTCGATGACCGGGAAGGTGTTCTCGGCCAGTTTGATGTAGTACTGGGCCAGTCGGTCGAGAGCCTTGCCGACGCCGGTGCCCAGGCCTGCGCGATAGGCTGCGGAGTTGGGCGTGCTCGCGACCGTGCCCAGCGCCGAGGTGCTGTATTCCGTCGATGAGGTGGCCAGGCCCTGGCCGATGCCGCTGACCACGCCGGCCAGCAGCGCATTGGCGAGCATCTGACCCTGCTTGGTGACCAGGCGCCCGCGCATGCCGACCTTGCCGTCCTCGCCGTAGACGCTGCCCTGGATCTTCACTTCCAGCGTTGCGCCGTCGGCGCGCACGCAGGACAGGTTCTCGGTGCGCAGGTAGGCGCGTTCGGAGCTGATATCGCCGTAGCCGGCGGCGATCACGAAGCAGTCGCGGTATTCGCCACGGAATCGGTTCGGCAGCACGCTGTTGTCCGCCAGGCGGATCAGCACCGGCTGGGGGTTGGCCTGGGATTGGCCGCCGGTGGGCGCATCGAGGCCACCCAGTAGCGTGCCGCGGGTAAAACTCACCGGCAGGAAGGTGGACACGGTCCGGGCAGGGGCGCCCGATGCCGGTTTCGCGTTCGCGGCGGCATTGGGGGCTGCGGTGGGGCCGACAGGGGTGCCCGCGCCAGGCCGGGATCGGTTTCCCAGGGAGATGCGCGTGATCGCGGGCACGGCCGGTGCGATCGCTGTGGGTGGGAGCATGTCGCCCGGGACGCCGGGCGGCATCGCGCCCACCGAGAATGCCTTGGCGGGTGGCGGCGGCGGTGGCAGGCTGGCTGCCGGCGGCATGGGGGATGGCTTGCCTGCCGGCTTGGGCGCGGGTGGTATCGGCGTGGCGGCGGCCTGCTGCGCCGACGTGAGTCGTTGTTCCAGTTCCGCGAAGCGCTGCATGGTCTTCGCTTCGAAGGCCTGGCGGTCCTTGTTGAGCCGTCCTTGCTCTTCGCGCTCGCTCTCGTACTGGGCGAGTTTGCGTCCGGCCGTGCCGACCCATTGATCGACCGGGTTGACCTGGCCGCCCGGCGGCATCACGCCGATGTTGGTGACGGTGGCGGGCTGTCCGGCGGCGGTCCGGGCTTCGCCGCTCCTGGGGTTGGTGCCGGTGAACGCGAAAACCAGCCAGAGGATGCCGACCCCGCCCGCCAGGATGGCAGCCAGCATCGCGTACTGGCGCTGCTTGGGCGACAGGCGTTCCAGCAGGCCGCGCAGGGCATGAGCGGGTTGCAGCGGCGTCTTCATTGCCGACCTCCGCGTCGGATCACGTAGACGCTGGTGCTCTCTCCGGGACGCAGGTTGTGGTGCTCAATGGCGATTCCAGAGACGTCGCCGCTCATTTGACTATTTGGGCGATCGAACTCCTGCTCGGCTAGCACCATGGTGCTGGCGCTGATGTTCTGCAGTAGATACTTCTCGCCGATCAGGTTGCGTCCTTCGTACCTGCGCATCAAGGAGAAGCGCGCTTCGGTCCAGAGCCGGATCACGCGATGGCTCTCTTCGACCCGGATGTCGGCGGGCACGCGATCCGAGGCCATTGCCACCAGCAGGGCCTTCATCGCCCGTACGGGGTTCGGTGATGGTCCGGTCGGTGCCGACGCCGTAGACTTGAATGCCATGGGCGTCTTGTCGCGGATGACGATGGTGTCGGCAGGCGTGTCAGCGCGGCGCAGCAGCAGGGTATAGGTGGCACTCGCCGACGAGACGAACAGGTTGATCGGCTTCGTCGAGTCGCCCACCGGGCGGATGTAGATCTCGCCCTTGTCGCGGTCGCACTCCAGCACGATCTCGCCCGTCGGGTTGATCGCCGGCACGCTGGCCCCGGTGGGTGTCGTCCCGGGGGCCGAGGGAAGCGCCGGGGATGCGCCGCAGTTGCTCGACAGGATGTTGCCGAACACGTCGCGTATCGGAGCGTTCTCGATGCGGATGCGGGTTGGTTCCTTGATCGACAGAAGGGCTTCGACGGAGACGCCGTCGCTGGCCTCGACGACCTGCAGGGCCTGGGCGGGCGAGGCAAGGAACAGCCCGACTATCGGGACAGTTGCGGTGATGGTGCTCAGGGCTGCCAGTGCACCATCCCGCCCGAGGCGCCGCAGCACCTGCGCAATGGTGGTCGAGGCTGGCTTACTTGCTGGCATAGGGCACCTCCTTGAAGGCCTTCAGGTGCATGCGTGCGCCGGCGTAGCTGAACTCGATCAGGTAGGCCTTGAGTTCGTTGGCCGTCTCGAAGCCGTTGACCAGGGTGCGCAGGCGCCCGCGGATGACGACGTTCTGCCCCTCTTCGCTGGGCACGAGTTGCTGGGGAGCGAACACGGTGGCGGCGTTGATGCGCTTGAGCCGTTCGGCCTCCACTTCCTGCTGTGTCTTGACGGTGCCGTACTGGTCCGCTTCGACGTAGCCCAGCAGGATGTCCTTCTTCCAGTCAATCGACGCCGGTGTCACGTCGAGGACCAGCCAGGCGATGAAGCCGCCCATTTGCTCGAGGTATTCGTTGCTCGCCTTGTCGCGGGTGACCCAGAAGGTCTTGTTGATCGATGGGGGTACGACCACCGTGCGCACCGTCGCCAACAGGTTGAGGATGACCACCAGGGCGAGGATCTGGCCGGCGGCCAGCACGCCGACGGTCAGGCCCAGACCACGATTACGGCGTCGCATCTCCTTGATGTCGCCGTTGAGACGATCGAAGTCCATATCAATGCCTGTCCGGCCGCCCGAAGGGAACTGAGCACCCGCTCGGGGGGCAGCGAATGAGGTGAGCGTGGGGGGCGTCCATTGTTGTTCCTCGGCTCAACCGACCATGCGGCGGATGTGCGATGGCGGCGTCGCGCGCATCGCGGTCATCGGATTGACCGGCAGATGCCAGTACAGCCAATGGATGGCGTAGGCCGGGTGTTTGACCGCCTTGAGGCGCGAGATCCAGCGCGAGAGGAAAATGCCCGCCGCCATGCAGACGACGAAGGACATCTTCGAGCCGGACATGTAGCCGACGAAGAACATGAACAGGACCGGCGCCGCGACGTCTATGTCCCAGAAGCCGATCTTCCACTGGTCGTCAAGGCGACGGGGAATGTAGGTGTCGGTGCGCATGCGCGTCTCCCTGGCAAGGCTGTCGGGGACTCAGACGACCGCGCCCATGATCGCGCCGGCGATCACGAGCCCGACGGCGGCGAAGATGGCGAGACCGACATAGAACAGCACGGGACCGAAGTTTCGCAGTGCAGTGAGGGATATCAATGCAACGACGAAGCCGACGAAGCCGACCAGCGCCTTGATCCCCGGTCCGAGTGCGGCGATCTGGCTCAGGGCCGAGGTGAGCGGCCCGGTGATGCCGGTGAAAGCGACCAGGTCCAGGGCGTAGCCGGGAAAGGCGACGCCGAGACCGGGCACGATCATCGCCAACAGGATGGCGATGGTCAGCGGCTTGCGGGTAAGAACGCGTGGGCAAGAAACAGGTGTGGCAGTGCTCATGAAAACCTCCTGGTAGGGGTTGAAGGTGAAGTCGGAAAACGGCTGGGCGGCTCGCTCAGTGAGTCGATAAGCAGCCTGGTATGAAGGTGAGCACATGGGTGTGAGCGCGTGTGCTCTGCGGGTGAAGAACAAGCGCAGAGGCGTCATGGCCGGTCCTCAACCTGGAAGACGACTTCGACTCGACGGTTCAGCGCACGGTTGGCCCGGGTGTCGTTCGGTGCGATGAAGCAGCACGCGCCCTGCGCCTGCACCGTCAACGCGGAACTCAGTGCCGGATGCGCTTTGAGCAGGTGGTCGCGCACCGCGTGGGCACGCGCCAGGGCCAAATCTTCATTCACGGCCAAGGGGCCCTTGTTGTCGGTGCGGCCGATGATCGTCACGCTGTGCGCTGCGGTGACGTCGGCCGTTGCGTCGTCCAACTGGGCTCGGGCGGCGGGGCTCAATCTGGCGCTACCGAAAGCGAACTGGACGGTGACTGCCCGGGTAGTCACTGTCTTCGCGTCGGCTTTCGTCGTCACTTGGTCGGGAACCATGGATTCTTTGGGTAGGGGCGCGGCAGCGGTGGTGATCGGCTGGCGGGGCATTTCGGTGGACAGCGTCTTGGGCGTGCGTGTGGGACATGCCGGCGGCACGCAGAGGGTAAACACCGCCTGACGGCCAAAGTCGAGTTGGGCAATCCGTGCCGGAGGCTCGGCCTGCTTTCCTGCTGTGGGATCGGTCGATGTCGGGAAACCCAGCAAGCTGCATGAGGAGGCGAGGACTGCGCAGCCGCCGACGAGGCCGACCGCGCCGACGTAGCGCAGGAAGTGGGTCGTCATGGCGAGACCCTCACTGACATCAGGACGGGAATCGTCGCCGGCGTCGATGCCACCTGCCGGCTCAACTGCGCGGTGCGTTGCACGGATAACTGGCGGTACACTCGCCAGGCGTACTTGGCGCGGGCCTTGAGGCAGGCATCATCCTTGAGTTGCGAGCAGGCCGCGTTATAGGCACCGACGGCATCCCACGTCGCTCCCCGATGAGAAAAGCTGTCAGCCAGCAGCCATGCGCCGACCATGATGTTGGTGCAGGGCTCGTAGAGATCGGCTTCCTTAATGCCGTGACGGAACAAGGTCCGCAGGTGGCCGCTGTTGATCTGCATGAGCCCGATGTCGTAGGACCCCGTGCGCTGGATGTGCGAGCGGTTCGCGGCCTGGGGGTTCAGGTTCGACTCGGCCCGAGCAATGGCATAAAGCAGGTCGGCTGATACACCGTAGCGCTGGGCAGCCTCTGCCCAGCAGGCCCGCGCCCGGGTGGGCGCAGTCGCCAGGACTGCCAAGATAGCTAGGGTGGCAATGATGGCAAGGGGCGGCAGACGCATGAATCACCTCTCCAGCGGAACCGGAACGACCCACCGGGTGGCGGGGTTCGAGATCTGGGCCGTCGGCGGTACGCGGACGGTCAGGGTCGGGTTCGGGTCGGTCCGGTGCTTGGCCGGGCAGGGTGACGGTGAGCGAGCGGATCAGGAATGGCTGGATATAACTCAGGGGCAACAGTTGAGGCGATGCAAGCCTTGGTCGGACGGTGCTTCCCGCATGCGATAGGCACGCGTCGCCATGTTGCGGCGTGCCTGTTGCAGGATGCTGGCGCCCGAGGCATCCCATGCCCGGCACAGGGAGACGCAGGCGGTTGTCAGTTGGTCGAGTTGGAACTTGGGATTGGGGTGCCGGTTGGCGGGCGAACGCTGTAGGTCCAACAGCAACTGGTACTGCTGTCGCCACATCGCTTCGCGGCGGCGCGGTGTCTGGGGCGAGCGAAGAACCAGCTCTGTTCCGAGAAACTGGAAGATGCGCGCAGGGGCGTCCGGGTGCGTGAAGACCAGCGAGACACTGGCGCTTATGAGATCGGGGAAGCGGAAGGTCGGCGACACATTGTCTTTGCTATGCAGCAGACTGTAGAGCCAGTCGTGCTCATCGAGCCACAGGCGCGTTTCAATGACAGCTTGAGCTTCGCTCGCCTCCGAGGGAGATGCTATGTTGTGCTGGCGAGTCGTCGGTGTGGCGGTGAACATGCTGCTTACCTCGATTCAGTGGGTGCGGGGTACTCTTACGAGCGCATGATCGAAGGGTAGGCAGTAGTTGCTGCGGCGTCTCCTGGGAATGAGGATCTTATGCGTGGGGTTTCGCTATTAGTTTCGATAATCACGATCTCCGTGTGCTGCCCGCTACGGCAATGAAGCCGCCCACCCCCAGAAACTGCGGCACGATCTTTTCCAGAAATTTCGCAATGCTCCCGCCTTCAGGACAGCATACCGCCGTCCTCATCGCCAGATCCGTCACCGGCAGGCCTTCAAACAGCGCGCGGATTTCGTTCGCGCTATGCCAGCGCGCACCGCGATAAGCTCCTCTCCCGCCCTCGATCCCCTTTTGCAGGAACAGCAAGCTGTGTCTGTTGAGCAGTCCGATCGCGAACCGGCGGCGCGTCACGCGGATGATTTCGGCAATCGCGCTGCGCTCGTCTTCGACAAAGCAGAGAGAGGTCACCGCGATAGTGGTGTCGAAGGAGGCATCGGCGAAGGGCAAGCGCCGGGCATCGCCGACCAGAAACGGGACATCTCCCGAGCGGGAGGCGGCATAGGCCACCCACTCCCGGTCGATGTCGATGCCCATCGCAGCCAGACCGGCATCGCGGGCGAAGCGTCGCGTGAAATAACCCGTGCCGCAACCGATGTCGAGGAGCGTCTCGCCCCGCCTTGCGCCGAGCATTCCGGAGAGCAGCGCGTACTCGACGTCGCCGACCCATCGTCCGCGCGGCGTCCGGTACCAGGCATCGTATTCCTCGGCTTTCATTCCTGCACGACGGGGTTAAGAATCCAGCCAGCGCGCTTCAAAGCCTCAGTCGGACAGTGCCGCCCCGGGTTAAGCTGACGCGCTGGCAAGCCGATTCCTCCAACGCAGCGCACCGAGACCCAGAACTGCCATCAGAGCCACAGCGAGGAAGGGCAATGCCGTTAGGTTGACCGAGCGCCAGCCCCAGGTGTTGAGCAAGCCTCCCGCAGAGAACGAGGCAAGGCTTACCGCTCCGAACATCAGGAAGTCGTGCGCCGCTTGCGTCTTGGCCCGCTCGCTGGGGCGGTAGGCTTCGGTCAGCAAGGTGGTGCCGCCGATGAACAGGAAGTTCCAGCCGACGCCCAGCAGGATCAAGCCCG
>MLJW01000109.1_pt1 | contig 90013 bp, 75 predicted proteins | sample 888231 | NCBI WGS metagenome assembly MLJW01 (sample SAMN05788063, study PRJNA343431) | mine drainage metagenome | isolation source: sample collected from the inflow into an acid mine drainage treatment plant... | place: Germany: Lusatia, lignite mining district
ATTTCCGGCTGCTCCCCGCCGTGGCGCTCCAGATAGTGAAGCCTGTCGTGTCCGTAGGCGATCAGGTGCTCGCCGTCCGACATCAGGAAATTGAACTTCCCGTGCGCGGCGACGAGTTCGCTGACCGTCGCGAAGCTCTGCAGCCAGGCGGCCGAGCCCGGCAACTGGACCGCCTCGAAGCGCTGCGCGATGTGGCCCAGCAGGTGGCAGAAGGCGTACTCGGAATCGGTCTGGCCGCCGGGCCGGCAGACCGGGTGCTCGCGCGCCAGCTCCAGCGCCACCACCTCGGGAACCAGGCCGTTGTGCGCGAAAGCCCACTCCTTGCCGCAGCACTCGCTCAGGAAGGGGTGGGTGTTGGTGAGCGTATTGACCGGCGGATAGTTGGCCTTCCTGACGTGGGCCAGGATCAGGCTCGCGCGCACCGTCGCACACAGCGCCTCGAAGAGGGCGCTGCCGGCGGCCGCCTCGGGCGCCTTGAACAGCCGGAACGACGCCCCCTCCCGATAGGCGATACCCCAGCCGTCGGGATTGTCCGCGCTCTGTCCTCCGCGCAGGCGGAACGTGCGCATGGCCTGCGCCGGTATGAACGGGGCGCTGGCGCTGATTCCGAAGAGTTCGCACATCTGTTCAGATTATCGACTGATTGTTTGTCTCGATTATGCACGGCGATACGGACGCAGCGCACATCATAGACGATCGGCTCCTTGTGCTCGCATATGCGCTTGGAATGACGTGCGCTGAACCGCGGCTGTTTTTCGGGAGGCCGTGGAAGCTTTTGACCTATTTCATGCGATCAGTCACCACAGCCGCCACGTCCGCCGGCGGCCATGCCGAGCACCGAGGGCGGCAACGGCCGCGAGAAAACGCCTGGGCGGCCGCATATCGGGCATGAGAATAGGCAGTGCCGCCGAAATTGCCTATGATCCGGATCATGTGTCCCACGGCAGTGATGCCATGCCGGAACACGCCCCACGGTTCGATACCGCTTATGATTCGAAGCTCATCCACGGACAGGCCAGGCAGATGAAGCGTGCGAAGAACCGTTTCGACCTCGCCGAACTGGCCGGCGCCTTCGGCGATCTCGGCACCCTGATTCCCTTCGCGGTGGCCTACATCTCGATCCTGAAGATGGATCCCGCCGGTCTCCTGCTGGGCTTCGGTGCGACGCTGATCGCCGCCGGTCTGTACTACCGCACACCCTTCCCGGTCCAGCCGATGAAGGCCATCGGCGCCGCCGCCGTCACCCAGACGGCCGGGATCGTGGCGCTGACGCCGGCGATGGTCACCGGCGCCGGGGTGGCGACGGCGGCGATCTGGCTGTTCCTCGGCGCCACCGGCCTGGCCAAGCGTATCTCCGCGTGGGTGCCGCGCCCCGCCCTGCTGGGCGTGGTCATGGGGCTGGGCTTCAGCTTCATGCTGGAAGGGCTGCGCATGATGTCCGGGCACTGGGCCGTCTCCGCGGGCCTGCTGGCCTTGACCCTGGCGCTGCTCGCCCGATCGCGCTTTCCGGCCATGGTGCTGCTGCTCCTGGCCGGGGCGACGGTGGCCCTGATCGAGCAGCCATCCCTGGCCGGCGAGCTGGCACTGGTCAGGCCCGTCCTGCACCTGCCCGAGTTCGTCTGGCCGGCGCTCGATTGGCGGGACATCTGGATGGGCGCCTTGCTCCTGGCGCTGCCGCAATTGCCGCTCACCTTCGGCAACGCGCTGATCGCCATCACCGAGGAGAACAACCGCCTGTTTCCGGATCGTCCGGTTTCGGAGCGCAAGGTGGCGCTGTCCACCGGCCTGCTCAATCTCTGGTCCAGCGCCCTGGGCGGCATCCCGATGTGCCACGGCGCCGGCGGCATGGCCGGCCACGTCCGGTTCGGCGCCCGCACCGGCGGCGCCTCGATCATGCTCGGCACGCTGCTCCTCTTCGGCGGGCTGTTTTTCGCCGCTTCGATCGGCACCTTGTTTCGCCTGTTCCCGCCCCCGGTGCTGGGCGTGATTCTGTTCCTGGCGGGAGCGGAACTGGCCATGGGCAGCCGCGATCCGGGTCCGGAGAAGGTAGACCGCTTCGTGGTGCTCGCCACGGCGGCGTTCGCCGTGCTCAATGTCGGCATCGCGGTGATCTTCGGCGTCGTCGCTCACCACGCGTCGAAGCGCGGGTGGCTCAGGGTCTAGCGATGCTGTCTGTCTGGAGAGCACTGCTCGTTGCCCATCCCGACCTGGCGCCTATCCCCGGGACGCTGCGCGAGGCGGCAGAAGTGAAAGCCTTTGCCCGCGGCGAGACGCTCTTTCGTCAGGGCGAGCGGCCCAGGGCCATGCTCTTCGTGCTGACCGGAGAAATCCGCCTGGTGCGGCTGTCCCGCGCAGGGAGCGAGATCATCCTGCAGCGCAGCCGCGGCGGTTTCATCGCCGAGGCCAGCCTGGAGTCGAAAACCTATCACTGCGACGCCATCGCCGCCGCCGAAGGCCAGCTGCTGCGCTTTCCGCTGCGCGCGTTCCGCCAGGCGATCGGGACCGAGCCGGGCTTTCGCGACGCCTGGATCGCCCATCTCGCCGGCGAGGTGCGCAAGCTGCGCGCCCAGAGCGAACGCTTGAGCCTGCACGGCGCGGCCGAGCGCATCGTCCATTACCTCGAATCCGAGGGCAAGGATGGCGTCCTCACCCTGAGCCAGTCGCGCAAGGCCTGGGCGGCCGAACTCGCGCTCTCGCATGAGGTGCTCTACCGCACGCTCGGCCGTCTGCAGGCCGAAGGCGTGATTTCGGTCGCCGGGGAGCGCATCACGCTGCATCGGCCCTAGCGCGGCGCGAAGGATCGGCATCGTGGCGTCCGGGCTTGAATTCGTACAGGCTAGCCCCATGTTGTCTGCATTGATTCCACTCGGGATGGCCGATCATGCGCTACGACAAACTCACCACCATGTTCCAGCAGGCGCTCGCCGATGCCCAGAGCATCGCCGTGGGCAACGACCAGCAGTTCATCGAGCCGCAGCATCTGCTGCTGGCCCTCTTGAACCAAGCCGACGGCGGCGCCGCCTCGCTGCTCCAGCGCGCCGGCGCCAACGTGCCGCCGCTGAAGGCGGCGCTGGAAGCCTCGATCGCCCGTCTGCCCAAGGTCAGCGGCCACGGCGGCGAGGTCTCGGTCGGGCGCGATCTATCCAACCTGTTGAACGTCACCGACAAGGAAGCGCAAAAGGCCGGCGACCAGTTCATCGCCTCCGAGATGTTCCTGCTGGCGCTGGCCCAGGACAAGGGCGAGACCGGCAAGCTGCTGAAGCAGCACGGCGCCAATCGGGCCGCGCTGGAGGCGGCGATCAAGGCGGTGCGCGGCGGCCAGAACGTCGGCAGCCAGGAGGCCGAGGGCAGCCGCGAGGCGCTGAAGAAATACACCCTGGATCTGACCGAGCGCGCCCGCTCCGGCAAGCTCGATCCGGTGATCGGCCGCGACGACGAGATCCGCCGGGCGATCCAGATCCTGCAGCGCCGCACCAAGAACAATCCGGTGCTGATCGGCGAGCCGGGCGTGGGCAAGACCGCGATCGTCGAGGGCCTGGCGCAGCGCATCGTCAATGGCGAGGTGCCCGAGACGCTGAAGGACAAGCGCGTGCTGTCGCTCGACATGGCCTCGCTGCTGGCCGGCGCCAAGTATCGCGGCGAGTTCGAGGAGCGCCTGAAGTCGGTGCTGAAGGAGATCGCCCAGGACGAGGGGCGGATCATCGTCTTCATCGACGAGCTGCACACCATGGTCGGTGCCGGCAAGGCCGAGGGTGCGATGGATGCCGGCAACATGCTGAAGCCGGCCCTGGCGCGCGGCGAGCTGCACTGCATCGGCGCCACGACGCTGGACGAATACCGCAAGTACATCGAGAAGGACGCGGCGCTCGAGCGTCGCTTCCAGAAGGTGCTGGTCGATGAGCCCTCGGTCGAATCGACCATCGCCATCCTGCGCGGCCTGCAGGAGAAGTACGAGCTGCACCACGGCGTGGAAATCACCGACCCGGCCATCGTCGCCGCGGCGGAACTCTCCCACCGCTACATCACCGACCGCTTCCTGCCCGACAAGGCGATCGACCTGATCGACGAGGCGGCCTCGCGGATCCGGATGGAGATCGACTCCAAGCCGGAATCGATGGACAAACTCGACCGCCGGCTGATCCAGCTGAAGATCGAGCGCGAGGCGGTGAAGAAGGAGAAGGACGAGGGCTCGCAGAAACGCTTCAAGATGATCGAGGAGGAAATCGCCAGGCTGGAGCGCGAGTACGGCGACTACGACGAGGTCTGGAAGGCCGAGAAGGCCCAGGTGCAGGGCTCGCAGCACATCAAGGAAGAGATCGACAAGCTCAAGGGGCAGATGGACGAGGCCCGCCGCCGCGGCGACTGGCAACTGATGAGCGAGCTGCAGTACGGCCGCCTGCCGCAACTGGAAGCGCAACTCAAGCAGGCCGACACGGCGGGCGCGAAGGCTGGTGACAAACCCCAGCGCTTCAAGCTGCTGCGCACGCAGGTCGGCGCCGAGGAGATCGCCGAGGTGGTGTCGCGTGCCACCGGCATTCCGGTTTCGCGGATGATGCAGGGCGAGCGCGAGAAGCTGCTGCACATGGAGCAGCGCCTGCAGGCCCGCGTGGTCGGGCAGGAGGAGGCGGTGCGCATGGTCTCAGACGCGATCCGCCGTTCGCGCGCCGGCTTGTCCGAGGAGAACCGGCCCTACGGCTCCTTCCTGTTCCTGGGGCCCACCGGCGTGGGCAAGACCGAGCTGTGCAAGGCGCTGGCGGAGTTCCTGTTCGACGCCGAGGATCATCTGATCCGGGTGGACATGAGCGAGTTCATGGAGAAGCACTCGGTGGCGCGGCTGATCGGCGCGCCGCCGGGCTACGTCGGCTACGAGGAGGGCGGCTACCTGACCGAGCAGGTGCGCAGGAAGCCCTATTCGGTGATCCTCTTCGACGAGGTCGAGAAGGCGCACCCGGACGTGTTCAACGTGCTCTTGCAGGTATTGGACGACGGTCGCATGACCGACGGCCAGGGCCGCACCGTGGACTTCAAGAACACCGTGATCGTGATGACCTCCAATCTCGGCAGCCAGATGATTCACCAGATGGCCGGCGACGACTACCAGGTGATCAAGCTCGCGGTGATGGCCGAGGTGAAGAGCTTCTTCCGGCCCGAGTTCGTGAACCGCATCGACGAGATCGTGGTTTTCCATTCTCTCGACGAGAAGAACATCGCGGCCATCGCCCGGATCCAGTTGGGCTATCTGGAGAAGCGCCTGGCGCGGCTGGAGATGCGTCTGGAAGTGACCGACGCCGCCCTGGCCGAACTCGCCAGCGCCGGCTTCGATCCGGTGTATGGCGCCAGGCCGCTGAAGCGCGCCATCCAGGACCGGATCGAGAATCCCCTGGCGAAGCAGATTCTGGAAGGCAAGTTCGCCGCCAAGGACGCGATCCGCGTCGATGCCCAGCGCGGATCGATCAGTTTCGAGAAGCGCGGCTGAGTCAGCTAGGTCTGGCCGTAGCGGACCAGGGTGTTGCGGCCGGCGTTCTTGGCGCGATACATGGCGCTGTCGGCGTTCTTCATCAGGCTGTCGATGTCTTCGCCGTCCTCGGGATAGACGCTGATGCCGATGCTGGCGGTGAGATTTAGCTCCAGGCCGGCGATGCGGTAGGTCTCGGCGATGATGGCGAGCAGCTTGACGCCCAACTGGGTGACCTGCTCTGGTTCGGCCAACTCGGGCACCAGGATGACGAACTCGTCGCCGCCGTGGCGCGACACGGTATCGCTGTCGCGCACCTTGGCGGAGAGCCGACGCGCCACCTCGCGCAGCACCGCGTCGCCGATGTCGTGGCCGCAGCGGTCGTTGATCGGCTTGAAGCCGTCGAGGTCGAGGAAGAGCACGGCGAAGCGCTTGTCGTAGCGTCTGGCGCCGGTCAGTGCCTTGTTCATGCGGTCGAACAGCAGGCTGCGATTGGGCAGCTCGGTCAGCGGGTCGTGATGGGCGAGACGGCGGATGCGTTCCTCGTCGCGTTTGCGTTCGCTGATGTCGGTGAAGATGGCGACGTAGTTGGCGATCTCGCCGTTGTCCAGGCGCACCGCGCTGATCGACAGCCACTCCGCGGCGATGCTGCCGTCCTTGCGCCGGTTGCTGATCTCGCCCTCCCAGTGATTGGTCTCCAGCAGCCGGCGCCACATCTCGGCGTAGAAGGCCTTCGGGTACTGGCCCGATTGCAGCTGCTGCGGCGTCTGGCCACGGATCTCTTCCTCGCGGTAGCCGGTGATCGCCGTGAAGGCGCGGTTGACCGAGAGGATGCGGGTGTCGGCATCGGTGATCACGATGCCTTCGTGGCTGCTCTCGAACACCTTGGCGGCGAGCCGCAACTGGTTCTGCGCCTCCTTGCGCGAACTGATGTCGATGATCAGGGCGACCAGGCCGATGCGCCGGCTGCCCTCATCCTGCAGCCGGCGGGCAGAGATTTCCCCCCAGAATTCGCTGCCGTCGCGGCGCTGATAGTGCCGCTCCGCGGTGACGAAATCGAGCGAGCTGGAAAGCAGCGACATCATGCTGGCGCGCCCGGTCTCGCGCTGGTCGAAAGACACCAGCGCGACGTATTCGCTGCCGATCAATTCGGCCAGCGGCTGGCCGAACATCTCGGCCATGCGCTGGTTGGCGTGGATGATCCGGCCGGCGGGGTCGACCAGAAAGATCGCCGCGTTCGAGGTGTCGTAGATGGCGCGCAACTGGCGCTCGCCGGCGGCCAGCGCTTGCAGCGTGCGCCGGCGCTCACTGATCAGGATGGCCAGGGTCATGCCGGTGACGGCCAGGCTCATGCCGTAGAGCCAGAAGCCGGCCATCCGGTTGGCGGCAAAATCGCGGGCGAAGGGACCGGTGCCGAGCTTGACGCTGGCCAGCGCCAGCGCCAGCGTCGTCAGGATGAACAGCGTCGTGATCCGCCGGCCGAAGCGCAGCGCCGCCCAGATGACGATGGGAAACATCATGAAGCCGTGCGCATAGCCGCCGAGCAGCGCCCGCTGCCAGCCGCCGAAGACGATGGTGGCGGCGATCAGCGCGATGCCGGTGAACAGCGCCACTTCCAGCCAGTAACGCGCAGATCTGGGCAGGCGGGTCGGCCGGGCCCAGGCCGCCAGCGGTGGCGCCAGGACCAGCACGCCGAGCCAGTCGCCCATAGCCCATTTGAGCCAGATCAGCGGCGCCGCCTCCCAGGCCAGGCTGCCCGCGAGCGCCAGGGCGAGCGTGCCGATGCCCGCACCCGCGAGCGCCACCAGGGCTCCAGCCAGACCCAGGGTCAAATAATCGGAGAGGCGGTTCAGCCCGCGGTCGAAGTCGCGACTGCGGGCAAGCCAGCGGTAGCCCGCCCAGGCCGCCAGCGCCTGGACGCAGCCGATGACCATGGCCAGCCCCAGGTTGCCCAAGACCAAACGCACAGCAGATGTCATCAAACCAGCCCGATTGCATGGCGGTCGGCAAATGTAACACGGGTGAAACGAAAGACATAGAGCCGGACCGGCCTCGCGGCCCGGCGCCGAATCAGTTGAGTTTGAGCACGCCGCGTTTCAGGCCGGGGTCGTCCGGATGCGCCGAGATGGAAAAGCCCAGGCTGGCGACGAACTTGATCATGCGCCGGTTCTCGGCCAGGAAGTCGCCGGTCATGTACTTCAGGCCGCGGTTTCGTGCGGCGTCGATCAGCACCGCCATCAGCCGGCGGGCCAGGCCCTTGCCCTGCCAGGCATCGGCGACGACGATGGCGAATTCGCAGGATTCGGCGTCGGGATTGGTGGCGTAGCGGACCACCCCGAGCTCCAGCTCGCGGCCGTTCTGGTCTACGGTGGCGACGAAAGCCATCTCGCGGTCGTAGTCGATCTGGGTCAGCCGGGTGAGCTGGGAGGGCGCCAGTTCGCGGATGGTGTTCATGAAACGGAAATACTTGCTCTCCGCCGACAGCCCCTTGACGAACACCTGCTCCATCTCGGCGTCCTCCGGCCTGATCGGGCGGATGGTCACGGTCTGGCCCTCGTCGCTCTGGTAGCGCAATATCTGATGCGAAGGGTAGGGATGGATCGCCATGTGCTCGTAGCGGCCGAGCTGGGGTGGCAGCCTGGCAATCACGATGCGGGCGTCGACGGCCACGGCGCCGTGCTCGTCGACGATCAGCGGATTGATCTCCATTTCGCGCAGCCAGGGCAGCTCGCAGACCATCTCCGAAACGCGCAGCAAGACCGCCTCGATCGCCTCCATGCTCACCGCCGGCATGTTGCGCAGGCTGCCCAGCCGGGCGATGCGGTGCGCCGACTGGAGCATGTCGGCGACCAGGACGCTGTTCAGGGGCGGCAGGGCGACGGCGCGCTCCTTGCCGGCCTCGACGCCGGTGCCGCCCGGGCCCAGGGTGATCACCGGGCCGAAGATCTCGTCCTGGGTCATGCCGACCATCAGTTCCCGGCCGTTGGGCTTGACGATCATCGGCTCGATGGCGATGCCGTTGATCAGCGCCTCGGGGTGGCGTCTTTGCACCTCGGCGACGATTTCCTGGTAGGCGTCGCCGACCGCGGTCAGGGTGCATAGATTCAGGCGCACGCCGCCCACATCCGACTTGTGGGTGATCTGCAGCGAATCGACCTTCATCACCACCGGCAGGCCGATCTCCTCGGCCAAGAGCGCCGCTTCTGCCGCGGAGCGCGCCACCACGGTCTGCGCGATCGGGATGTGGAAGGCCGCCAGCAGCGCCTTCGACTCGATCTCGGAGAGCGTGCGCCGCCCCTGCGCCAGCGCCGTCTCGATCACCAGCCGGGCGCTTTCCAGACGCGGCACGACGTGATTGGAGAGCGACGCCGGCGTCTGCATCAGGAGCTTCTGGTTGCGGTAATAATTGGAGATGTGCGAGAACAGTTCCACCGCCGGTTCGGGCGTGTGGAAGCTGGGAATGCCCGCACCGGCAAACAGCAGCCGCGCCTCGCGCACCTGTTCCTCGCCCATCCAGCAGGTGACCAGCGGCTTGTCCGACTTCCTCGCGGCCTCGATCACCACGCGCGCCGCCTGGGTCGGGTCGGTCATCGCCTGAGGCGTCAGGATGGCGAGCACGCCGTCGATGTTGTCGTCCTCCAGGCAGGCCGACAGGGTCACCGCGTAGCGCGCCGGATCGGCGTCGCCGACGATGTCCAGGGGATTGGCCCGCGACCAGGCCGGCGGCAGCACCTCCTTGAGCTTGCGCCGGGTCGCCGGGGCGAGCGCGGCCAGCGGCACGCCGATGTCGGCGGCGTGATCGGCCGCCATCACCCCCGGCCCGCCACCGTTGGTGATGATCGCCAGCCGGTTGCCGCGCGGATGGAAGTGCGAGAACAGCGCCTGCGCCGCGGCATACATCTGGCCGACGCTGGCTAGGCGCACCACCCCGGCGCGGCGCAGGGCGGCGTCGAAGACGTCGTCGGCGCCGACTAGCGCGCCGGTGTGCGACAGCACCGCCTGCTCGCCGGCGGGATGGCGGCCGACCTTGATCAGCAGCACCGGCTTGCAGCGCGCCGCGGCGCGCAGCGCGCTCATGAAGTGGCGGGCGTTCTTGATGCCCTCGATGTAGAGAAAGATGTTCTCGGTCTTCGGATCGGCGACCAGGTAATCGAGGGTCTCGCCGAAATCGACGTCCGAGGACGTGCCCAGCGATACGACGCTGGAGAAACCGACCTTGTTGGGCAGCGCCCAGTCGAGGATGGCGGTGCTCAGCGCTCCCGACTGGGAGATCAGGCCGATGCTGCCGGGATTGGCGCTGCTGTTGGCGAAGCTGAGATTGACGCCGCTGGCCGGACGCATGATGCCCAGCGAATCGGGACCGAGCAGACGCAGCTTGTGGCGTCGTGCGCTCTCCAGCACCGCACGCTCAAGCGCCGCGCCCTGCCTGCCGCTCTTGGAAAAACCGCCGGGAATGACGATCGCGCACCTCACCCCGGCCTGGCCGCAGGCCTCGACGATCGCCGGCACCGCCGCCGCCCGGGTGCAGATCACGGCCAGATCGAGCCGCTGCGGGATCTTGTCCACCGAAGGATAGCAGGGCTGACCGAAGATGGCCTGGTGCCTGGGATTGACCAGGAACAACTTTCCCTGGTAGCCCGAATCGAGCATGTTGCGCACCAGGGTGTTGCCGATCGAGGATGGGGTCTCGGAAGCGCCGATGATGGCGACCGAGCGGGGTTCGAAGAGTGGGGTCAGATAGTGTTGTTCGGTATTCATGATTCTCTTCTCGCCGCCCGAGCAGGCGGTCCAACGCCGGTTGGAATCGCTGCCAAGGTGTATTATTTCACCTATTGCACTGCAACAGGAGCATTGATGAGTTCTCATGGTTCCATCGGCCACTCTAGCCAGAAAAGCCTGGCGCTGGCGGCCCTGGGCGTGGTGTACGGCGATATCGGCACCAGTCCTCTCTACACCATGAAGGAGGTTTTCGCCGGCTCCCACCATCATCCGGTACCGATCACGCCCGACAACGTGCTGGGCATCCTGTCGCTGATCTTCTGGGCGCTGATGATCGTGGTCACGGTGAAATACGTGAGCTTCATCATGCGCGCCGACAACAAGGGCGAGGGCGGCATCATGGCGCTGATGGCGCTGGCGCTGCGCCCGGCGGCGGAGGGTTCGCGCCGGCGCAACGTGATCCTGATCCTGGGCCTGTTCGGCGCGGCACTGTTCTATGGCGACGGCGTGGTGACGCCGGCGATCTCGGTGCTGTCGGCGGTGGAAGGCCTGGAGATCGCCGCACCGGGCCTGAAGACCTTCGTGATTCCGGTCACCTTGCTGGTCCTACTGCTGCTGTTCCTGTTCCAGAAGAAGGGCACGGGCGGCATCGGCGCGCTGTTCGGGCCGGTGATGATGCTCTGGTTCGCGACGCTGGCGCTGCTGGGCGTGATCAACATCGCCGCCCACCCGGGGGTGCTGGCCGCGCTCGATCCCTTCCACGGCCTGCGCTTCCTGGCCGAGCATCCGGCGCTGGGCTTCTTCTCGCTGGGCGCGGTGGTGCTGGCGCTGACCGGCGCCGAAGCGCTGTACGCCGACATGGGCCACTTCGGCCGCAGGCCGATCCAGCTCGCCTGGTTCGCCATGGTGCTGCCGGCCCTGGTGCTCAACTATTTCGGCCAGGGTGCCTTGCTGATCCAGCACACCAGGGCGATCCAGAATCCCTTCTACCTGCTGGCGCCGGACTGGGCGCTCTATCCGCTGGTGGCGCTGGCCACGGTGGCGACGGTGATCGCCTCGCAGGCGGTGATCTCCGGCGCCTTTTCGATCACCCAGCAGGCGATCCAGCTCGGCTACTCGCCGCGCCTGGAGGTGCAGCACACCTCGGACCGCGAGATCGGCCAGATCTACCTGCCGGGCATCAACTGGACCCTGCTGATCGCCGTGGTCGCGCTGGTGCTGGGCTTCGGCTCCTCGACCAACCTCGCCGGCGCCTACGGCATCGCGGTCACCGGCACCATGCTGATCACCAACATTCTCGCGGTCTGCGTCACCCGCTGGCTGTGGAACTGGGCCTGGTGGCGGGCGCTGCTGGGCGTCTTGCCGTTCATGTGCATCGATCTCGCCTTCTTCTCCGCCAACATGGTGAAGGTCTTCGACGGCGGCTGGTTCCCTCTGCTCTTCGGCCTGGCCGTGTTCCTGCTGCTGACCACCTGGAAGCGCGGGCGCTACCTGCTCTACCTGCAGCTGCAGCAGGGCGCGCTCGACCTCAAGCCCTTCATCGAGAGCCTGAACCTGGGCGGGGCCACGCGCGTCCCGGGCACCGCGGTGTTCATGACGCCCAATCCCGACGCGGTGCCGCAGGCCCTGCTGCACAGCCTCAAGCACTACAAGGTGGTGCACGAACGGATGGTGATCGTCACCGTCAAGGTGTTGGACGTGCCGCGCGTGGCCAATGCGCAGCGGGTGACGGTGGAAGCGCTGGCCAACAATTTCTGGCGGGTCAAGGTCTATTACGGCTTCATGGACGAGCCCGACCTGCCGCAGGCGCTCGAATGGTGCGCCGAGCAGGGGCTGCACCTGGACATGATGGACACCTCCTTCTTCCTGAGCCGCGAGACGCTGATCTCCGGTCCCGGCACCAGCATGGTTCGCTGGCGCGAGAAGCTGTTTTCCGCCATGTTCAGGAACGCCGGCAGCGTCACCAGCTTCTTCAAGCTGCCGGCCAACCGCGTCGTCGAACTCGGCGCCCAGGTCGTGCTGTGAGCGAAGCGCCGCCGCCATCGGCCTGGGTCAGCCGCTTTGCGCCGCTGATTGTCGCGGGCGGGGCGGTGCTCGATCTCGCCTGCGGTTCCGGCCGGCATACCCGGCTGCTGGCCGGCCTGGGCCACCCGGTCGAGGCGGTCGATCGCGACCCGGAGGCGCTGGCCTCCTTGCAGCAACTGCCCGGCGTCAACACGAACTGCGCCGATCTCGAGGCCGGTCCCTGGCCCTACGGCGGCCGCGGCTTCGCCGGCATCGTGGTCGCCAACTACCTGTGGCGGCCGCTCTTCCCGCATCTCCTGGCGGCGCTAGATCAGGGCGGCGTGCTGATCTATGAAACCTTCATGATCGGCAACGAACGTCACGGCAAGCCCGCCAACCCCGCCTTTCTGCTGCGCACCAATGAATTGCTCGACCTGGTGCGCCCGCGCCTGACGGTGCTCGCCTTCGAGCAGGGCGAGGTGGAACAACCCAGGCCGGCCGTGGTGCAGCGCCTGTGCGCGCGGCGCGGCGGCGCGCTCGTCCTGCCAGACTGAGGGTTTCAGGCGGCGAGTCCGATCGCCCCGGCGTCGAATTGCCGCTCCAGTTCCTGCCAACGCTGCCTAGCCTTTTCGATGCTGGCCTGCTTGATGTGGCCATAGCCGCGAATGTGTTCCGGCACGGTCGCGATGGCCACCGCGAGGCCGAGATTGTCGCGGGTGAGTCGCGGCAACAGGCGCTCGATCCGCGCGCGATAGTCGCCGATCAGGGCGCGCTCCTGGCGGCGCTCGGCGCTGCGGCCGAAGGGATCGAAAACGCTGCCGCGCACTCCGCGCAGCCCGGAGAGCAGCGCGAACATCGGCAGCATCCAGGCGCCGTATTCGGACTTGAGCGGCTGTCCGTCGGCGCCCTTGTTGGCGAACAGGGGCGGCGCCAGGTTGAATTTCAGATGTACCTCGCCCTCGAAGGTCTCGGCGAGCTTGCGCCTGAATTCGGGACTGGCATAAAGGCGGGCGACCTCGTACTCGTCCTTGATCGCCATCAGCTTGAACAGATGATGGGCCACCGCCCGGGAGAGATTCGTGCCCGCTCCCAGCGCCGTCTCGCGCGTGCGCACCTGCTCGACGAAGGCGGCATAGGCTTGGGCATAAGCGCGGTTCTGGTAGGCGCTGAGGAAGGTCTTGCGGCGCAAGACCAGCGTGTCAAGGCTCTGCGGCAGCGGCAATGCCTGCGCCGGCAGGGCGATCCTGGTCACCGCCTCGATGTCCGCGGCGGCGTATCGTCCCCAGGCGAAGGCCTGCTGGTTGGACGAGACCGCGACGCCGTTCAATTCGATCGCTCTCAGGATCGCGGCTGCCGCGAGCGGGATGCGGCCCTTCTGCCAGGCGTAGCCGAGCATGAACAGATTGGTGGCGATGGCGTCGCCCATCAGCGCGGTGGCGAGCCCGGTGGCGGCGATGAAGTCCACCGAGCCGCCCGCCGATTCCTCGATCAGGCCGCGGATTGCCGCCGCCGGAAAGTTCCAGTCGGGGTTACGGGCGAATTCGCCGGTGGGCTGCTCGTGGCTGTTGATGATGGCGTGGGTGCGGCCCGGGCGCATCTTCGAGATCGCATCCTGGCCGCCCGAGGTGAGCAGGTCGCAGCCCAGGATCAAGTCGGCCTCGCCGGTGGCGACGCGCTGGGCGCGGATCTGTTCCGGTGCGGCCGCGAGCCGGACGTGGGAGCTCACCGCACCGTTCTTCTGCGACATGCCGGTCATGTCGAGCACCGAGGCGCCGCGGCCCGAGAGATGGGCGGCCATGCCCAAGAGCGCGCCGATGGTGATGACGCCGGTGCCGCCGATGCCGGTGATCAGGATGTTGTAGGGCTTGTCCAGAGACGGCAACGCCGGCTCCGCCAGCGCCGGCAGATCGGCGGCAGCCTTGCCGCTCCTGGCGCGGCGCACCGTGCCGCCTGTGACGGTGACGAAGCTCGGGCAGAAGCCCTGGACGCAGGAATAGTCCTTGTTGCAGGAGGATTGGTCGATCATCCGCTTGCGCCCGAATTCCGTCTCCAGCGGCAGGATGGCGGTGCAGTTCGAGCGCACGCCGCAGTCGCCGCAGCCCTCGCACACCGCGTCGTTGATGAATATCCGGCGGGCCGGATCCGGGTACTGCCCGCGCTTCCTGCGGCGGCGCTTTTCCGCGGCGCAGGTCTGGTCGTAGATGATCACCGAGACGCCCTGGATCTCCCGCAGTTCGCGCTGCACCGCATCGAGTTCGGAGCGGTGATGCACGGTGGCGATCTGCGGCAATCCTTCGCGACTGGCGTAGCGCGCGGGATCCTCGGCCACCACCGCGATGCGCTTGACGCCCTCTGCCGCCACTTGGCTCGCGATCATCGGCACCGCGGTGTGGCCGTCGATCGGCTGGCCGCCGGTCATCGCCACCGCGTCGTTGAACAGGATCTTGTAAGTGATGTTGACGTTTGCGCTTAACGAAGCGCGGATGGCCAGATAACCGGAGTGGAAGTAGGTGCCGTCGCCGAGATTGGCGAAGACGTGCTTCAGGCCCGAGAAGGGCGCCTGGCCGATCCAGGTCGCGCCCTCGCCGCCCATGTGGGTGATGGTCTTGTTGCCCTCGGGGAAGATCGATGCCGCCATCACGTGGCAGCCGATGCCCGCCAGCGCCAGGCTGCCCTCGGGCACCCGGGTGGAGGTGTTGTGCGGGCAGCCCGAGCAGTAGTAGGCGGGCCGCGGCGGGGTGTTCACGGCCTTTTGCAGCACCGCCTCCTTCTGCTCCAGGAAGGCCAGCCGGGCGCTGATGCGCTCGCTCTGGTGGAAGCGGTTGATGCGCGCGGCGATCACCCGGGCGATCTGCGCCACCGAGAAATCGGCCTTGCTGGTGAGCAGCCAGTTGCCGTGGGGATGGACCCACTCGCCCTTCTCGTCGAACTTGCCGATGACCCGCGGCCGGACGTCCTCGCGCCAGTTGTAGAGCTGCTCCTTCAGCTGGTATTCGACGATCTGGCGCTTCTCCTCGACCACCAGGATCTCCTCCAGTCCGGTGGCGAATTCGCGCACGCTGTCGGGCTCCAGCGGCCAGGGCATCGAAACCTTGAACAGACGGACACCGATCTCCCGGGCGTGGCGCTCGTCTATGCCCAGCTCGTCCAGGGCTTCGAGCACGTCGAGGTAGGACTTGCCCGAGGCGACGATGCCCAGGCGGGCATCGGGCGCGTCGATCATGGTGCGGTTCAAGCGGTTGGCGCGGGCGTAGGCGAGCGCGGCGTAGATCTTGTAGTCCTGCATCAGCGCCTCCTGGTGGCGCGCCTGCAGGCCGATATATTCGTTGGTGAGCCGGGCGTTCATGCCGCCCTCGGGAACGACGAAGTCCTCGGGCAGGACGATGTTCACGCGGAACGGGTCGGCCTCGATCGAGGCGCTCGATTCGACGGTGTCGGCCAGCGCCTTGAAGCCGACCAGGCAGCCCGAGAAGCGCGACATGGCCCAGCCGTGCAGGCCGAGATCGACGTACTCCTGGACGTTGCAGGGATAGAGCAGGGGGATCATCGCCGCCGCGAACTGGTGATCGCTCTGGTGCGGCAGCGTCGACGAGAAGGCGCCGTGGTCGTCGCCGGCCACCAGCAGCACGCCGCCGTGGCGGCTGGTGCCGAAGTGGTTGGCGTGCTTGAACACGTCGCCGCAGCGGTCGACGCCCGGGCCCTTGCCGTACCACATGGCGAAGACGCCGTCGTAGGGACTGGGGCCGATCAGACCGACCTCTTGGCTGCCCCAGACCGCGGTGGCGGCGAGATCCTCGTTGACGCCCGGCTGGAACTTCACCTGGTTCGCTTCGAGGTGTTTCTGCGCCGACCACAGCGCCTGGTCCAGGCCGCCCAGCGGCGAGCCGCGATAGCCGGAGACGAAGCCCGCGGTGTTCACGCCGGCGGCCTCGTCGCGCCAGCGCTGGAGCAGCGGCAGTCTGACCAGCGCCTGCACGCCGGAGAGGTAGATCCGGCCTTGCCGTTGCGTGTATTTGTCTTCGAGGGAAACCTCGCGCAGGGCGGCGGCGAGGGGTGCGGCGGTGGCGGTGTCCATCGGGCGTCTCCAAAATTTTGTCTTGGATTGAGGACGCGCCGCCGGGGGTGTTGGCGGCGCGATTCATTGCCGGCGGGTCGATCGGACGCGGCAGGCGGAATCAATGATAGCCGAAGTGGACGAAACCGCGGATGAAACCGGAAAACGCCGAGCCTTCAGGCGCGCGCCAGGATCTCGCGCGCCAGGCGCGCCATGCCGTCGGGCGACAGGTCGTCGCACTCGATCGTGGCGGCATCGCTGAAGCCGGCGAAGTTCTTCGCCTGCGAGCGCAGGTAGAGCGGGTCGTAGTGCTGTTCGAGCAGTTGCTCGACCAGGGTGGGGAACGCGCCGCCGCGCGCCAGCGCGACCCAGCGCGCCACCGTCTCGCGGCTTTGCACACCGGTGAGCTGCTCCAGCCGCTCGATCAGCCAGACCGGATCGGCGAGGAAGTAGTCATAGTCCTGCAGCAGGAAGGCCACCCGCGCTGCCAAGGTCGCTTCGATGCGCAGGCCGGGCGCGGCGCGGATGGCTTCGAGCAGCGCGTCGGGCAGCTGCACGCTGCCGATCCGGCGGCTCTCCGCCTCGACATACACCGGCCGTTCCGGATCGAAGCGGCAGAGTTGCGCGTGGATGCGGCTCTCGAAGCTTCGCTGCGAGGGCTGTTGCGTCTGCGGCAGCGGGCCCAGCACCGAGCCCTTGTGGCTGGCCAGTTGCTCCAGGTGCAGCACCTGGGCGCCTGCAGCCGAGAGCGCTTCGAGCAGACGGCTCTTGCCGCTGCCGGTGGCGCCGCCCACGACGCGGTAGCTGAAACGCTGCGGCAGCAGCGCGAGCGCGTCGATGACGTGGCGGCGCCAGGACTTGTAGCCGCCTTCCAGGCGCTGCGCGTCCCAGCCGATCTGGCGCAGGATGTGGCTGAAGGCGCCGCTCCTCTGGCCGCCGCGCCAGCAATAGACCAGCGGCCGCCAGTCGCGCGGCTTGGCCAGGAACAGGCGCTCGATGTGATCGGCGACGTTGCGCGCCACCCAGATCGCGCCGATTTTTCTCGCCTCGAAGGGCGAGCCCTGGTAGAGCGTGCCGACCCGGGCGCGCTGCTCGTCGTCCAGCACCGGGCAGCTGATCGCGCCGGGAATATGATCGTCGGCGTATTCCGCCGGCGAGCGGGCATCGATCAGCTCGTCAAATTCGCCCAACTGTGCTACGGTTGCGGCCCCCTGAATTCTCATCGGCGCTGCGATCGTGCCGCGGCTGAAGGCTTCTGGGTTCGCAAGGTGTTCTCGGGGATAGGCAAGGGGTAAACAATGGGCATCAAGCTGACGCAATTCTCTCACGGCGGCGGCTGCGGCTGCAAAATGGCGCCGGCCGTGCTCGCCGAAATCCTGGCCAGGACGCCGCTGCCGTTGCTGCCGCCGGAACTCTTGGTGGGCACCGAGACTTCCGACGACGCCGCCGTCTACCAGGTGAACGCCGAGCAGGCGATCGTCGCCACCACCGATTTCTTCACGCCGATCGTCGATGACCCGCGCGACTTCGGCCGCATCGCCGCCGCCAATGCGCTCTCCGACGTCTATGCGATGGGCGGCAGGCCGCTGTTCGCGCTGGCCCTGGTCGGCATGCCGCTGGACAAGCTCTCGCCCACGGTGATCGGCGAGATCCTGGGCGGCGGCGCCGAGATCTGCGCCAAGGCCGGCATCGTCGTCGCCGGCGGCCACTCGATCGACGTGCAGGAGCCGATCTACGGCCTGGTGGCGCTAGGGCTGGTGCATCCCCGCCAGGTCAAGAAGAACAGCGGCGCTAAGGCCGGCGATCTGCTGATCCTGGGCAAGCCGCTGGGCATCGGCATCCTCTCCGCGGCGCTGAAGAAGGGCCTGCTCTCCGGGGCGGGCTACGCCGAGATGCTGGCGCAGACGACCAGGCTCAACACTCCCGGCACGGCGCTGGCGGCGATCGACGGCGTCCATGCGATGACCGACGTCACCGGCTTCGGCGTGGCCGGCCATCTGCTGGAGATCTGCCGCGGCTCGGGGCTCTCGGCCGAGCTCGACTTTTCGAGCCTGCCGCTGATCGCCGAGGCGGAACGGCTGGTGCAGGAGGGCATCAGCACCGGCGCTTCGGCGCGCAACTGGGCGAGCTACGGCGAGCAGGTGCGGCTGCCGCCCGGTGCCGAGGAATGGCAGCAGAAGCTGATCACCGATCCCCAGACCAGCGGTGGCCTGCTGGTGGCCTGCGCGCCGCTGGTCGCCGAGCGGGTGCTGGCGGCGTTCATGGGCGAAGGATTTGCCCCGGCGGTGATCGGCAGGATGGCAGCAGGCGAGCCGCGGCTCACCGTTTGCTGAGCAGCGGCAGCAGGACGCGCCAGACGCTGTCGAGCATTGTCGGCTGCATCGCGGCGGTCGGATGCAGACCGTCGGCCTGGAAGGCATCGCGGTTTTCGGCGAAGCCCTCGAACAGGAAGGGCAGCAGTGCCGTCTGGTAGCGCCGCCCCAGTTCGGCGTAGCTGTCGGCGAATTTCCGGGTATAGTCGCCGCCATAGTTGGGCGGCAGCCTGATGCCGATCAGCAGCACCTTGACGCGGCGCGCCTGGCTCTGCCGGATCATGGCGTCGAGATTGCTGCGCATCTCATTGACGGCCAGTCCGCGCAGGCCGTCGTTGGCGCCCAGTTCGATGATCACGATCGCCGGCTTGAACTTCGCCAGCGCCCCGGGCAGGCGCGCGAGCCCGCCGCTGGTGGTCTCGCCGCTGATGCTGGCATTGACCACCCGGTAGGGATAATGGCGCTGGACCAGGCGGTCTTCGAGCAGCGCCGGCCAGGATTTCTCCCGCGGCATGCCCAGGCCGGCGGAGAGGCTGTCGCCGAACACGAGTATGGTCTGGGTGTCCGCCAGGGCGGCGGCGCAGATGAACGACAGGACGAGCGCAAACAGGATGCTTCGCATGAGTGATTCCAGTTCCGACCGGGCAGTGATCGAGGTCGTCGGCCTCGGCAAGGAAGTGCAAAGTGGCGACGGACGACTGGTCATTCTGCATCAGATTTCCTTTCGCGTGATGGCGGGGGAAGCGGTCGCAGTGGTCGGCGCCAGCGGCTCGGGCAAGTCCACGCTGCTGGGCCTCCTGGCCGGGCTGGACCTGCCCAGCGAAGGCCGGGTGATGATCGCCGGCCAGGATCTGACGCAGCTCACCGAGGATGGCCGCGCCGCATTGCGCGGACGGATGCTGGGCTTCGTGTTCCAGTCCTTCCAGTTGCTGCCGGCCCTGACCGCGCTGGAGAACGTGATGCTGCCCCTGGAGCTGGCCGGGCGCCGGGATGCCGGTGCCACCGCCCGGGAGATGCTCGGCCGCGTCGGCCTGGAAGAACGCCTGAACCACTACCCCAAGCATCTCTCCGGCGGCGAGCAGCAGCGCGTGGCCCTGGCGCGCGCCTTCGCGGTCAGGCCGCAACTGCTGCTCGCCGACGAGCCGACCGGCAATCTCGACGCCGCCACCGGCAGCCAGATCATCGAGCTGATGTTCGCGATGAACGCCGAGCAGGGCACCACCCTGATCCTGGTCAGCCACGACGAGGCGCTGGCCCAGCGCTGCACCCGGGTACTAAGGCTGGTCGGCGGACGGCTGGCTTGAGGTCGCCACGCTGCCGTCCCACGGGGACTTCCTGCGGTCGTCACTGCGAGGCCCGCAGGGCCGCGGCAGTCAAGATTGCCGCGCTGCGCTCGCAATGACGCTATTGGCTGCCGCCACGCCGCTGCTCACCGCCGCTTCCAGCGTCGCAGGATAGTCGCAGGCGACGTAGTCGCCGGCCAGCAGCAGGCCGGGCAGCGGCGTTTGCGTCTGCGGCCGGACCAGATCGGGCGTGCAGGCGAAGGTGGCGCGCTTCTCGGTGATCACCCTCGACCAAAGTGGCGAGGGCAGGTCGGGCACGAGCGTCGAAATCTCCGCGTGGATCGCCGCCGCCAGCTCGTCGTTCGACAGCTCCTGATGCCGGCCGTGGGCGCTGATCACCGCCGCGAACAGGCCCGCGGGCCCATTCAACTGGCCGCGGTCGAACAGCCACTGCGTGAGGCCGTCCGGATGGCCAAGCATCGGCGCGGCCAGGCGGGCGCCGGCCGGATAGGCGAGATAGCAGGTGACGATCGGTTCATAGGCGAGCGATCCGACTTGCAGGCGCAGTTCGTCCAGCCCCGGCAAGGGCGCGATCAGGGCCTTCAGGTGCTGGGGCGCGACCGCGACGATCGCTTGCCGATAGGGGCCGAACTGCTGCCCGGCACCGTCTAGCCGGTAGCCGTTTGCCTGCTGCGCGATCCGCTTGATCGCCGTGCTCCGCAGCACCCGGCCGCCGCGGTCGAGCAAGAAGCGCTCTGCGGCAGCGGGGAACAGCGTGCCCAGATCGACCCGCGGCAGCAGCAGGTCGCTGGCCGCACGGAGGCCGCCCAGGCTGTCGCGCAAGACATTGACGAACACCCGGGCCGAGGCGGTATCGACCGGGGTGTTAAGCGCCGCGACGCATAGCGGCTGCCAGAGCAGGCGGCACAGATCCGTCGGCTGGTGGTGGGCGGCCAGAAGCTCGGCGACGCTGATATCGCTGCCCAGGCGATAGCGGCTGCGCTTCAGGTTCCGCATCAAGCGGAGCGCCGCGCGCTTGTCGGCGATGGTCAGGCCGCGCGCGAACAGCAGCGCCGCCGCGAGATGCAGCGGTGCGGGCAGGGGCGGCGCCCTGAGCGACAGGTGACCGGGCGTCACCAGGGTCAGCGGCAGGCGCAGCAGCAGGTCGTTGCAGCCGCCCGGGTGCACCCGGTCAATCAGGCGCAGCGTCTCGCGATAGGCGCCGACCAGAAGGTGCTGACCGTTGTCGATCGTGATGCCGTCGAGTTCGAGCGCGCGTGCCCGGCCACCTAAAACGCGCGAGGCCTCGAAGACGTCGGCCGGGATGCCGGCGGCAGCCAGTTCCACCGCCGCCGCCATGCCCGCGTAGCCGGCGCCGATGACCGCGACCTGCGCCTTTGCACTCACGCCCTGAGCCAGGTAGTCCAGGCCAGCCAGAGCTTGCGTGGCGACGACAGCGTGGTGCGCTGATCGAGCACGCGGCAGCCGTCCTGCCGGATCTTGTCCAGCAGCGCGCGGTAGATCGCCGCCATCATCAGACCGGCGCGCTGAGCCTTGCGGTCCGCCCGCGGCAACTGCGCCAGGGCGCGGTCGTAGTAGCCGGCGGCGCGTTCGATCTGAAATTCCATCAGGCGCTGGAATTGCGCGCTGTAGCGGCCATTGACCAGATCGGCTTCTGGCACTTCAAAGCGCGCGAGTTCGTCCCGAGGCAGGTAGATGCGTCCGCGCCGGGCATCCTCGCCGACGTCGCGGATGATGTTGGTGAGCTGCAGCGCCAGGCCAAGATCGTGGGCGTAATCCAGGGTCTTCGGATCCTGGTAGCCGAAGATCTCGGCGGCGGCCAGGCCGACGACGCTGGCGACGCGGTAGCAGTAGTGCTTGAGCGCGGCGAAGTCGGCGTAGCGATGCTGCGTGAGATCCATTTCCATGCCAGCGATGATTTCCAGGAAATGCTCCCTGGGCAGATCGAAGCGCACCAGCGCATCGGCCAGCGCACGGCTCACCGGATGCTTGGGCTGACCGGAAAACAGCGCCTCGATCTCGGCGCGCCAGCCGTCCAGTTGAGTCTGTGCGAGTACCGGGTCGGCGCCATCGTCGACGATGTCATCGACCTCGCGGCAGAAGGCGTAGAGGGCGGTGATCGCACGGCGCCGTCCGGGCTCCAGGAACAGGAAGCTGACGGTGAAGCTGGAGCCGCTGCCGGCGGCCTTTTGCTGGCAGTACTGGTCCGGAGTCATGAGACCAGTGCGCGCGCCAGCAGCAGCGGCCAGTCCAGGGGCTTCAACACCGGGCGCGAGCGGAACACGTCGTAATCCGCCGCCTCGATCTTTGCCAGGATGGAGAGGCCGCCGGCGACGATCAGGCGCAGTTCCAGGCCGATCCGCCCGGGCAGCGTGCGACCAAGCGGCGCACCGGAATGCATCATGGCGCGGGCGCGCTCGACCTCGAAGCGGAGCAGGCTGCGCCAGTGATCATCGGCCGTCCCGGCGACGATCTGCGCCTCGCTGACGGAAAAGCGCTGCAAGTCCTGCCGCGGCAGGTAGATGCGGCCGCGCGCCGCGTCGATCGCCACGTCCTGCCAGTGGTTGATCAGTTGCAGGCTGGTGCAGATCGCATCCGACCAGGCGAGTTGCGCTGCGGATTCCGCCCGGAACAGACGCAGCAGCAAGCGCCCCACCGGATCGGCGGAGCGCCGGCAGTAGGCCAGCAGTTCGTCGAAGTCGGCGTAGCGTGTTTTCACCACATCCTGGCTGAAGGCGTCGAGCAGATCCGAGAAGGGTGATAGCGGCAGCCCGTGTTTGGCGATCGCTGCGGCGAGGCGCCGGAAGATCGGATTTTGCGTCGGCAGGCCAGCGGCGATTTTCGCGAGCTCGCTGCGGTACTCCGCGAGTTTGCGCAAGCGGCTATCGGCCTCGACTTCGCCTTCGTCGGCGATGTCGTCGGCGCTGCGGGCGAAGGCATAGATGGCGGCGACGGGCTCACGCAAGCGGTGCGGCAGCAGCCAGGAGGCAACGGGAAAATTCTCGTAGTGGTCGACCGGCATCGGCGCTGGAGGGGGGTGGGCAAGCGGTGCCGCGACAGTATAGAGGCGATTCGGGTAGAATGGCGGCCGGGCGAAAGCGTCGACAGGGATCAGCGTCGAAGCGGCGAGGGTGGCGGAATTGGTAGACGCACTGGATTTAGGTTCCAGCGGCGCAAGCTGTGCGGGTTCGAGTCCCGCCTCTCGCACCATCCGATGTGCCCGATATATAGTCCGATACCAGATCATTTTCAGTAGGAATTTCAGTTCATGCAGACTAGTCAGGAAAACGCGGTCAACGCCGGTGTCAATGCGGTCAACGCGGTCAATGCTTTGGAGCGCCGCATCGACTTGAGCTTGCCCTTGGCCGCGATCGACCAGGACGTCGAGCAGCGCCTCAAGAAGTTGTCGCGCACGGTGAAAATGGCCGGCTTCCGCCCGGGCAAGGTGCCGTTCAGGATGGTCGCCCAGCAGTACGGCCACGAGGCGCGCTCCGAAGCGATCGGCGCCGCGATCGAGAAGATGTTCGGGGAAAAGGTGCGCGAGCAGAAGCTGCGCGTCGTCGGTTATCCGCGCTTCGAGCAGAAGAGCGCCGCCGACGCGTCGCTGCTGGAGTTTTCCGCGGTATTCGAGATCTATCCGGAGGTCGTTCTCGGCGATATTTCCGGCAGCGAGATCGAGCGCCCGGCGCTGGCCGTCACCGACGCCGAGGTAGACAAGACCATCGAGGTGCTGCGCCAGCAGCGCGTCAGCTACAGTGCCGCCGGGCGCCCCGCGGCGAGCGGCGACCGCGTCGTCATCGACTTCGTCGGACGCAAGAACGGCGAAGCCTTCGCCGGTGGCGAGGGCAAGGATTTCGCGATCGTATTGGGCGGCGGCAAGATGCTCGCCGACTTCGAGGCGGCCTTGACGGGCATGGTCTCGGGCGAGGAGAAGAGCTTCGACATGAGCTTCCCGGCCGACTACCAGGCCCAGGAACTGGCCGGCCAGGCGGTGCGCTTCGAGGTCAAGATGAAGACGGTCGAGGCGCCGCAATTGCCGGCGCTCGACGCCGAGTTCGCCAAGTCGCTGGGGGTCGAAGACGGCGATCTCAACCGGATGCGCGACGAGGTCCGGGCGAATCTCGAACGGGAGGTGAAGAAGCGCCTGAAGGAGCGGATCAAGAACCAGGTGATGGAGGCGCTGCTGGCGGTCAATCCGGTCACCGTACCCCGCGCAATGATCGAGGCCGAGTCGCGCCAGATGGCGGAGGCGGCCTTGCGCGATCTGGAGGCGCGCGGCATGTCGGCGAAGAACGTGCCGGTGGAGCCCTCCTGGTTCACCGCGCAGGCGACGCGCCGCACCACGCTGGGCATCATCCTCGCCGAGCTGGTCAAGGACAAGGGGCTCGCCGCCAAGCCGGAACAGACCCGCGCGGTGATCGACGATTTCGCCGAGACCTACGAGGATCCGGCCGAGGTGGTGCGCTGGTATTATTCCCAACCGGAGCGCCTGGCCGAGGCCGAGGGGCTGGTGATGGAGAACAACGTGGTGGATTGGGTGCTGGCCAACGCCAAGGTCAAAGAAACGACGGTCTCCTTCGACGAACTGATGGGTAACGCAAAATGACGATCCGGCACAGCGGCGACTGGGAGCCGAGCATGCTCGGCCTGATCCCGATGGTCATCGAGACCAGCGGCCGCGGCGAGCGCGCCTACGACATCTACTCGCGCCTGCTGAGAGAGCGCGTGGTGTTCCTGGTTGGGCCGGTCAATGACGCCACCGCCAACGTGGTGGTGGCGCAGTTGCTGTTCCTGGAGTCGGAGAACCCGGACAAGGACATCCACTTCTACATCAACTCGCCCGGCGGTTCGGTCACCGCGGGCATGGCGATCTACGACACAATGCAGTTCATCAAGTCAGACGTGTCCACCTTGTGCATCGGCCAGGCGGCGTCGATGGGCGCCTTCCTGCTGACCGCGGGCGCCAAGGGCAAGCGCTATTGCCTGCCCAATTCGCGGGTGATGATCCACCAGCCGATGGGCGGTTTCCAGGGCCAGGCCTCGGATATCGAGATCCACGCCAAGGAGATCCTCTACCTCAAGCAGAAGCTGAACGAGATGATGGCCAAGCATACCGGCCAGCCGATAGAGCGCATCGAGCGCGACACCGACCGCGACAACTTCCTCTCGGCCGCCGAGGCGGCGGATTACGGCATCGTGGACAAGGTGCTCTCCGAGCGCGAAGAAGTCGCCAAGGCAAAGTGACGGAGAAACGGAAATGACGGAAAAGAAATCGGGTCCGGAGAAGCTGCTCTATTGCTCCTTCTGCGGCAAGAGCCAGCACGAGGTGAAGAAGCTGATCGCCGGGCCCTCCGTTTTCATCTGCGACGAGTGCATCGAGCTGTGCAACGACATCGTCCGCGACGAGGTGGCCGGCGAACAGGCCAAGGAAGGCAAGTCCGATCTGCCCACGCCCAAGGAGATCTGCGCCATCCTCGACCAGTACGTGATCGGCCAGGAGTCGGCCAAGCGCATCCTGTCGGTGGCGGTGTACAACCATTACAAGCGCTTGAAGCACATCGCCAAGAACGACAAGAAGGACGAGGTCGAGCTGTCCAAGAGCAACATCCTGTTGATCGGCCCGACCGGCTCGGGCAAGACCCTGCTCGCCCAGACCCTGGCGCGGCTGTTGAACGTGCCCTTCGTGATGGCCGATGCGACGACGCTGACCGAGGCGGGCTACGTCGGTGAGGACGTCGAGAACATCATCCAGAAGCTGCTGCAGAAGTGCGACTACGAGATCGACAAGGCGCAGCAGGGCATCGTCTATATCGACGAGATCGACAAGATCTCGCGCAAGTCCGACAACCCCTCGATCACCCGCGACGTCTCCGGCGAGGGCGTGCAGCAGGCACTGCTGAAGCTGATCGAGGGCACTGTGGCGGCGGTGCCGCCGCAGGGCGGACGCAAGCATCCGAACCAGGACTTCGTCCAGGTCGATACCACCAACATCCTGTTCGTCTGCGGCGGCGCCTTCGACGGCCTCGACAAGGTGATCCTGAGCCGCTCCGAGAAGAGCGGCATCGGTTTCGGCGCCGAGGTGAAGAGCCGCGACACCAAGAATATCAGCGAGACGCTGAAGCAGATCGAACCCGAGGACCTGATCAAGTTCGGCCTGATCCCCGAGTTCGTCGGCCGCCTGCCGGTGGTGGCGACCCTGCACGAACTGGACGAGGCGGCGCTGATCGAGATCCTGATCGCGCCCAAGAACGCCCTGATCAAGCAATACCAGAAACTTTTCCTGATGGAAGGCGTCGAATTGGAAGTCCGGCCGGCCGCCCTCCAGGCGATCGCCAAGAAGGCCCTGAAGCGCAAGGCCGGCGCGCGCGGCCTGCGCTCGATCCTGGAGAACGTGCTGCTCGACATCATGTACGAGCTGCCGACCATGGAAAACGTCACCAAGGTGGTCATCGACGAGGGCATGGTGGATAGTGCCACCCCGCCGATCCTGATCTACGCCGACCAGCCCAAGGTCGCAGGTTCCCACTAAGCCCTCCTGCTCGGCGGGTCTTGTTGTCGCGCCCCGAGTCCCGGGGCGGCGGGTTTCTTGAATCCCCGCGATCCGTCCCAATATGGACCGCAGTCGCACTTAATTTGAGGATATCGCCATGTCGAGCGAACTGGATCTGCCCGCAGAAAAACTGGAATTGCCCCTGCTGCCGCTGCGGGACGTCGTCGTTTTCCCCCATATGGTGATCCCGCTGTTCGTCGGGCGACCGAAATCGATCAAGGCGCTGGAGACGGCGATGGAGGCCGGCAAGAGCATCCTCCTGGTGGCGCAGAAATCCGCCGCCAAGGACGAGCCCGATGTCGAGGACATGTACCGCATCGGCTGCATCGCCAACATCCTGCAGATGCTCAAGCTGCCAGACGGCACCGTCAAGGTGCTGGTCGAGGGGGTCCAGCGCGCCCGCGTCGAACGCATCGAGGACCGCGCTAGCCTGTTCGTCGCCGATGTGACGCCGGTGCCGGCCGACAGCGGCTCCGAGAACGAGGTCGAGGCGATGCGTCGCGCCATCCTCGCCCAGTTCGACCAGTACGTGAAGCTGAACAAGAAGATCCCGCCGGAAATCCTCACCTCGCTCGCAGGGATAGAGGAGGCCGGCCGCCTGGCCGACACCATCGCCGCGCATCTGCCGCTCAAGCTGGAGCAGAAACAGGAGGTGCTGGAGATGTTCGACGTCTCTGGCCGGCTGGAGAAGCTGCTCTCCCAGCTCGAAGCCGAGCTCGATATCCTCCAGGTCGAGAAGCGCATCCGCGGCCGCGTCAAGCGCCAGATGGAGAAGAGCCAGCGCGAGTATTACCTGAACGAGCAGGTCAAGGCCATCCAGAAGGAGCTGGGCGAGGGCGAAGAGGGTGCCGAGCTCGACGAGATGGAGAAGAAGCTCAAGGATGCCGGCATGCCCAAGGAAGCGCTCGCCAAGGCGCAGGCGGAAATGAAGAAGCTCAAGCTGATGTCGCCGATGTCGGCCGAGGCCGCGGTGGTGAGGAACTACATCGAGACCCTGGTCGGGCTGCCGTGGAAGAAGAGGAGCCGGATCAGCAAGGATCTGGGCGCCGCGGAAAAGGTTCTCGACAAGGACCACTACGGCCTGGACAAGGTCAAGGAACGCATCGTCGAATATCTCGCGGTGCAGCAGCGCGTGGACAAGCTGAAGGCGCCGATCCTTTGCCTGGTCGGGCCTCCCGGCGTCGGCAAGACCTCGCTCGGCCAGTCGATCGCCCGCGCCACCAACCGCAAGTTCGTGCGCATGTCCTTAGGGGGAGTGCGCGACGAGGCCGAGATCCGCGGCCACCGGCGCACCTACATCGGCTCGATGCCGGGCAAGATCCTGCAGAACATGAGCAAGGTCGGCGTCAGGAACCCGCTGTTCCTGTTGGACGAGGTGGACAAGATGGGCGCCGACTTCCGCGGCGATCCGTCCTCGGCCCTGCTCGAAGTGCTCGACCCGGAGCAGAACTCGACCTTCGTCGATCATTACGTCGAGGTGGAATACGACCTCTCCGACGTGATGTTCGTTGCCACCGCCAACACCCTCAACATCCCGGCGGCATTGCTCGACCGGATGGAAGTGATACGACTGGCCGGCTACACGGAAGACGAGAAGGTCAACATCGCGCTGCGCTACCTGCTGCCCAAGCAGCTCAAAGCCAACGGCCTGAAGAAGGACGAGGTGTCGGTCACCGACGACGCGCTGCACGACATCATCCGCTATTACACGCGGGAAGCCGGCGTGCGTTCGCTGGAGCGCGACATCTCGAAGATCTTCCGCAAGGTGGTGAAGTCCCTGGTGCTGAAGAAGCGCGCCAGCAAGGTCGTGGTCAATGCCAAGAATCTCGACAAGTATCTTGGCGTGCGACGCTATTCCTTCGGCATCGCCGAGAAGGAGAATCAGGTCGGCCAGGTCACGGGCCTCGCCTGGACCGAGGTCGGCGGCGAACTGCTGACGATCGAGGCGGTGGCGGTGCCGGGCAAGGGCAAGACCATGACCACCGGCAAGCTGGGCGAAGTGATGCAGGAGTCGATCCAGGCAGCGCTGACGGTGGTGAGAAAACGCAGCAAGCAATTCGGCATCATCGACGACTTCTACCAGAAGAACGATCTGCACATCCACCTGCCCGAAGGCGCGACGCCCAAGGACGGCCCGTCCGCCGGCATCGCCATCGCCACCGCGCTGGTCTCGGTGCTCTCCGGGATTCCGGTGCGCGCCGACGTCGCCATGACCGGCGAGATCACGCTGCGCGGCGAAGTGCTGCCGATCGGCGGCCTCAAGGAGAAGCTGCTGGCCGCGGTGCGCGGTGGCATCCGCGTGGCATTGATTCCGGAGGAGAACGTCAAGGACCTCACCGAGATTCCCGACCTCATCAAGAACCGCATCGAGATCATCCCGGTGAAGTGGATCGACAAGGTGCTCGAACTCGCGCTCGAACGCGTGCCCGAACCGCTGGCTGAACTGCCGCCGCCGGCGGAAGCACCGGCCGTCGCCGTGGCGGCAGAGAATCCTGCCGTCGCCGGCGTCGTCACCCACTAGAAGCGAGTCCGTTTGTTCCCTCGCACACGGCGCAGAAATGCGCCGTGTGCGTTTTCTCACGCGCGTCCATCTTCCTTCTGAAAAGCGCTTGACACGGGGTTTTGCCGCTTGCTATAAAACGTAGGCTTTGCCCGGCGCGGCACCCTTGCCAGACGCTACAGACAGAAAAAATTTCCGGATATCCAAACCCAGGAGGAGACGCAAGTGAATAAATCAGAATTGATCGATCAAATAGCCAAGTCGGCCGACATCTCCAAGGCGGCGGCCGGTCGCGCACTCGATGCCACCATCGGTGCGGTCAAGGCCTCGATGAAAAAGGGGCAGATGGTGACCCTGGTCGGTTTTGGTACCTTCTACGTCGGCAAACGCGCCGCCCGCACCGGCCGCAACCCGCGCACCGGCGCCGCGATCAAGATCAAGGCCGCCAAGATGCCGAAGTTTCGCGCCGGCAAGGCACTGAAGGACGCGGTCAACTAAAGGTTTTGCTGGCCGACGCTAGTCGGCCAGCCCGAAGCGGGCGTTTAGCTCAGTTGGTAGAGCGCCTCCCTTACACGGAGGATGTCGGCGGTTCGAGCCCGTCAACGCCCACCAGTTTATTGAGACCCGCATGGCTACTGGCCCTGCGGGTTTTTTACGTCTACGGAGTTCGAAGCGGCCCATTCGCACGGAATTGCCCATGATCAAGCGCATCAGGAGAGAGCAGCTCAAGCCCGGGATGTTCATCCACGATCTCAACTGTAGCTGGATCGCCCATCCCTTCCTGCTGGAGGATGAAAAGACCATCGCCGAAATGGCCGGCTATGGTATCCGGGAATTGTTCATCGATACCGGCAACGGACTGGACGTGGAAGGCGCCCAGACCAAGGAAGAGTTTGATCGCGAGATCCACGACCGGTTCACCCGGCACACCGAGTCGATACCGGGCCGCTTCGGTGAGCGTGTGGTGGTCGAATCAGATGGGGCAGATCTGCTCCATCATATCGACCCTTACGCTTACTTGCCGCTGCAGTGAGCTCAATGCCCGTAGCAGGATGCCCGACGGCGGCGTGCCCGGATCAGCTGCGCCGGGCCGAAGCGATGAAGTCGGCGAGCGCCTGATCGGAGGTCGGAATGTGCTCGGTCCACCAGCTCTCGAGGAAATGCAGCAGGGAGACGGACATCACCGACTCTACCGCGGCGGTATCGAACCAGCGCTTCAACGACTGTGCTTCCTCGACCAGGTGCGCGTGCTGCGTCATATGCTCCTCGGCGCGAGGATAACGATGCTCGGCCATCAGACGGTTTTCCCGGGCAAAGTGCGCCTTGGTGTTCTGGATGATCTGATCGAGCAGCGTGCCGCAGACTTCCTTGCTCTGGTGCTGGGTGATGGCGCTCGCCAACTGATTGATCAGCGCCACCACCCGTTCGTGGTCTTCGTCGATCAGGGCGTGTCCGGTTTGCTGCCGCTCATCGAGCGCGATCCAGTCCATGGTATTCAGCTTCCTCCGATGATGCCGCGAAACGATCGGCGGCTGTGCCATTGTATCAGGAGGAGACGCCGCGGCCAGGCCGAGCACTTCCGGCTGCGGCGCGATAGACATCGAGATAGTCGGCGGCAGCCTTCGTCCAGGAGAAATCAGCCGCCATGCCGTTTCGCTGCAGCCGGCGCCACCGCCGGCGGTCGTGCCAGGCGTCGATGGCGCGCTCTACCGTCGCCAACAGCGCGTCGGCGTCTGGCGGCCCGAAAACGAAGCCGGTAGCACGGCCGGCGCGCAAGGTCTCGGGCGTGCAATCGGTCACCGTGTCCGCCAGGCCGCCGGTGGCGCGTACCACCGGCGGTGTGCCGTAGCGCAGGCTGAAGAGCTGGTTGAGGCCGCAGGGCTCGAAGCGCGAGGGCATCAGAAAGATGTCGGCAGCTGCCTCGATGCGGTGGGCCAGGCGCTCGTCGAAGCCGATCATGGCAGCGACCTGGCCGGGATGACGGACGGCGAGTGCGCGCAATCCCGCTTCGAAGTCCCGCTCGCCGTTGCCCAGCACGACCAGCTGCGCGCCCGCCGGGCCGGCGAGGAGCCGGTCGGCAATGGCCAGCAGTAGGTCCACTCCCTTCTGGTGCGTGAGCCGGCTGACGACCGCCAGGAGCGGCGCCGCGGCGGCCTCGATCAGGCCCAGCTCGGCGCGTAGCGCCCGGCGATTGGCTGCCTTGGCGGCCAGATGCTGCGCATCGTAGTTCTTGGCCAGGAGCGGATCGGTGGCGGGATTCCAGCTGGCATCGACGCCGTTCAGGATGCCGGTCAGGTCGGCGCTGCGATGGCGCAGCAGGCCTTCGAGGCCGAAGCCGAGTTCGGCCTGCTGGATCTCCCGGGCGTAGGTCGGGCTGACGGTGGTGATGCGATTTGCGAACTGCAGTCCGGCCTTGAGGAAGGAGAGGTGCCCGTAGAACTCGACGCCGTCGAAGACGAAGGCAGCCTGCGGCAGGCCGAGATCGGCCAGCATCGAAGCCGGGAAAAGGCCCTGGAAGGCGAGATTGTGGATGGTCATCACCGTCGCCGCGCCGCCGCCGTGCAGGTAGCGCAGGTAGGCCGGGGCGAGGGCGCTTTGCCAGTCGTTGCAGTGGAGAATGTCCGGGCGCCAGGAGACCGGGCTGGCGTTCGAGGCGAGCAGGGCGGCGACGCGCGAGAGCAGGCCGAAGCGCAGCGCATTGTCCGGCCAGTCGCGTCCCTGCGGCGACTGGTAGGGGCCGCCCGGGCGGTCGAAGCAGGCCGGGCAGTCGAGCAGCAGCAACTGCATCCCCTCGGCAGTCGCCGCCTGCAGCAGCCTGCTGGCCGGCAGCTTGCCGCCCGGCGCTGGTAGCTCGGCGATCGCGCGCGCCTCCGGGAAGGCCAGGCGCAGCGCCGGGTAGGCCGGCACCAGGACGCGCACATCGACGCCGGCTTCGGCGAGCGCGGCGGGCAGCGCCGAAGAGATGTCGCCCAGGCCGCCGGTCTTCTGCCAAGGGGCGATTTCGGAAGTCGCGAACAGGACGTGCGCTGCAGGACTCATCGTTGGCCCAGGGGCGACTTGGCCGTCAAAGCCAGAGCATCATGCCCATCTCGAAGGGATGCGTCAGCAGTTCGTGCTGGGGATAAATGCGGAAGCGATACTCGATGCGACCGCACAACTCGGGCGTCAGATCCAGGCTGTACACGCATTCGCCGCCGTCCATGTGGTGCCGGAAAATGAGCGGCCGCTTTAGCTGGTTGCTCGCAGCGTCGGGCAGGCTGGGGCGTCCGAGCAGCAGTTCCACGACGACGTCATCCGGATCGAGTCCGTTCAAGCTCACCGCCAGCTCGAAGTGCAGGCTGTCGCCGTAGGAGATGCGGTGCCGGACGTCATCCAGGCGGCGCAGGTTGACGCCGTGCCAGCCGGCGCGCACCTTGGCCTTCCACTGCGCCAGACGCCGGGCACCGGCGAAGCCGCCGGCGGAGAGCCTCTGCCACTGCCGGCCGGCACGGACGTAGAATTTCTCCACGTATTCGGTGATCATCCGTTCGGTGTTGAAGCGCGGCATGATGCTGGCGATCGAACGCTTGGCCATCGAAAGCCAGGCGGGGGAGAAACCCATCGGCCCGGCGTCGTAATAGAGAGGGATGACCTTGTCCTGGAGGATTTCGAGCAGGGTGCGCGCCTCGTCGCGGTTGCGTTCCTGTTCGTTCTGTACGTCCGAGGCGGGCTTGATCGCCCAGCCGTTGCTGCCGTCGTAGCCCTCCTCCCACCAGCCGTCGAGTACCGAGAGGTTGATCACGCCATTGATCGCCGCCTTCATGCCCGAGGTCCCGGAAGCTTCCAGCGGATAGACCGGGTTGTTGAGCCAGACATCCACTCCGCACACCAGCCTTCTCGCCAGATGCAGATCGTAGCCTTCGACCATCAGGATGCGGCCTTCGAATTCGGGCAGGCGCGCCACCTCGGCAACGCGGCGGATCAGTTCCTGGCCGGGCAGGTCGGCCGGGTGGGCCTTGCCGGCGAAGATGAACAGCACCGGCCGCTGCGGGTCGGAGATGATCTCGCGCAGCCAGTCCAGGTTTTCGAACAGCAGCGCCGCCCGCTTGTAGGTGGCGAAGCGCCGTGCGAAGCCGATGGTCAGCACATTCGGGTTGTTCGGGTCGGCGAGCTTCAGCAGGCGGTCGAGGTGAGCCTGGGATCCCTGGTTGCGGGCGTACTGGGTGGCGATGCGGTTCCTGACCAGATGCAGCATCTGCGCCTTCAGCGACTGGCGCACGCTCCAGAACAACAGGTCAGGGATGTGCTTCACTCGTTGCCAGCAGTCCGGGTCGGTCAGCCGCTGGGTCCAGCCTTCACCGAGATAGCGCTCGAACAGTTCGTTCCAGTCGTTGGACAGGAAGGTCGGCGAGTGCACGGCGTTGGTGATGAAATCCATCGGATTGTCCGCCGCCTCGATCTGCGGCCAGAGCGAGGCCAGCATCGCCGAGGAGACGCCGCCGTGGATGCGCGAGACGCCGTTGTGGAAGCGCGAGCCGCGTATCGCCAGCGAGGTCATGTTGAAGTCGCGGGCGCCGGGCAGGTGGCCCAGGCTCAGGATCTCGTCCTGCTTGTCCGCAAGCGCCGGAAAGCAGCGGGAAAAATAGCGCCTGACCATCTCTTCGTCGAAGTGGTCGTGTCCGGCGGGTACCGCGGTGTGAGTGGTAAACACCGTGCTCGCGGCCACGGCCTCGAGCGCGCTGGCGAAGTCCAGCCCCTCGGCGACCAGGGCGTTGATGCGCTCCAGGATCATGAAGGCGGCGTGGCCCTCGTTGATGTGCCAGGTGGTCGGCGCCAGTCCCAGTTCGCGCAGCGCCAGGACGCCGCCGACGCCGAGCAGGATCTCCTGCTCGATGCGCGTGGTGCGGTCGCCGCCATAGAGCCGGTGGGTGATGTCGCGATCGTGCTGGCCGTTTTCCTCAAGGTCGGTGTCGAGCAGATAGAGCATCACGTGGCCGATCTTGACCTGCCAGACCTTGATCCAGACCCGTCGGTCGAGCATGTCCAGGGCCACCCGCAACTCGCTGCCGTCGGCGCGCAAAACCGGCGTGATCGGCAGGTCGTCGAAATCGGAGTCTATGTTTTCCGCCTGCTGGCGGCCGTCGCGGTCGATGGTCTGGAGGAAGAAGCCCTGGCGGAACAGCAGGCCGATACCGACGAAGGGCAGGCGCAGGTCGGAAGCCGCCTTGCAGTGGTCGCCGGCGAGGATGCCCAGGCCGCCGGAATAGATCGGCAGGCTCTCGTGGAAGCCGAACTCGAAGCAGAAATAGGCCACCAGCGAGTCGTGCGAATGGTCGGCGCCGTTGGGCGCGTGCCCCAGCTCCGCAAGATAGGTGTCGAGTTCGGAGAGCGCCCGGTTGTAGGCGCCGAGAAAAACCGGATCCTCGGCTGCGGCATCGAGGCGCTGCTGGTCGACCCGCTTCAGGAAGGCCTTCGGGCTGTGGCCGACGGCGCGCCACAGGCCTGGGTGCAGGCGCGAGAACAGGGCGCGGGTAGGGCGGTCCCAGCTGTACCAGAGATTGTTGGCGAGTTCCGTGAGTCGCGCCAGACGCGGCGGGACCTGCGGTATCACCTCGAGGGGGAAGGGCGTGCCGGGCATGACGTGTTCCTAGGCGATGGTGATGGCGGGCGAGAGATAGACGTCCTGGATGGCGTTGAGCAGGGTGACGCCGTCGGCCATCGGTTTCTGGAAGGCCTTGCGGCCGGAGATCATGCCCATGCCCCCGGCGCGCTTGTTGATCACCGCGGTGCGCACCGCCTGATGCAGGTCGTCCTTGCCCGATTCGCCGCCGGAGTTGATCATGCCGGCGCGCCCCATGTAGCAGTTGGCCACCTGGTAGCGGACCAGGTCGATCGGATGGTCGGTGGTCAGTTCCGAATAGACCTTGGGACTGGTCTTGCCGAATTTCAGCGCGTTGTAGCCGCCGTTGTTCTCCGCCATTTTCTGCTTGACGATGTCGGCGTTGATGGTCACCGCCAGATGGTTGGCCTGGCCGGTGAGGTCGGCCGAGACGTGGTAATCGACGCCCTCGTGCTTGAACGCGGCATTCCGGGTGTAGGCCCAGAGGATGCAGACCATGCCCAGCTCGTGGGCGCGGGCGAAGGCCTGGGAGATTTCCCAGATCTGCCGGCGCGATTCGGGCGAGCCGAAGAACACCGTGGCGCCCACCGCCGCGGCGCCCAGATCGAAGGCCTGCTCGACGCTGGCGAACAGGGTCTGGTCGTAGATATTGGGGTAGGTGAGCAGCTCGTTGTGGTTGATCTTGACCACGAAGGGAATGCGGTGCGCGTACTTTCTGGCCACCGCCGAGAGCACGCCCAGGGTCGAGGCAACGCCGTTGCAGCCGCCCTCGATGGCCAGACGGACGATGTTCTCCGGGTCGAAATAGATCGGATTCGGGGCGAAGGAGGCGCCGGCAGAATGCTCGACGCCCTGGTCAACCGGCAGCAGCGACAGGTAGCCGGTGCCGGCCAGCCGGCCGTGGTTGTAGAGCGCCGCCAGGTTGCGCAGCACGCCCGGTTTGCGGTCCGAATCGCCATGCACCCGCGCGATGAAGTCCGGGCCGGGCAGGTGCAGGTTGTCCTTGGCGATGCCGCGGCAATGGTGTTCCAGCAGGAACCCGGCTTCTTCGCCGAGCAGGGACGGGATATCACTCATGGCAGCCTCCTTGAAATGGGCGCGACGGCGCCGAACTGATTGGCGGCAGGAACTGTCTGCCACCATTATGCTTCATCGCCGGCACGGCGGATCAACTGGAACGGTGCATGGTGCCGCCGGTCGCAGCCTTGCCGTCGCTGTGGGCAAGGGCTACCTCCAGGACGTCGGGCGGTGACAGATGCAGCAGTCGGTAGAGCTCCCGCAGGTTGCGCCGGAACAGCTGATCGAATTGCCTGACGGCGTCGGCCGGATTCGTCTCGCCCAGCCACCAGAACCAGTCCGAGCTCTCGCACACCGCGAGCCGCGCCGCCGCCTGCTTGCGGCCCTCGGCGTCGAGCCGGTCGCCGGCCATGACCAGATCGTAGCTGCGCTTGGCTGCTGCCAACAGGTCCCAGGCGGCGTTCTTTTCGGGCTCGCCGATCCACGTCGCAAAGCTGCCGTAGACCCAGCTTCCTGCCACCAGTTGCGGCAACTCCGATGCGCGGTCCATCGTGTCTTGATCGGCGAGGCAGTCGGAGAAGGTCTTGGTATGGATCCAGGGGGTCTCGTCGAGGGTGTGATAAAGATCCTCGAAAAAGTAGTAAGCGTTGTAGGGATAGAACTCCCAGGCGTTCTCCCCGTCCAGGATGACGCAGACCGTCTGCCGCTCGCCGTCCGGTGCGCGGCGCCCGATGGCGTCGAGCTCATTGACGAAGTGGAGGACGGCATCCTTGCCGTGCCACTTTGCGTACTCGAAGCCGATCAGGTCGGAGAGCCGGTCGTCGCGGAAGAACAGCGCCGGCTCCGGGCAGGCCGCCAAACGATGGGGCCGGTAGAGATCGTGCTCTTGCCGATAGTCGGGACGGCTGTTCTTCAGCACGCTCTCGCCGCTGGCCGTCCAGCGGCAACCGTGAGCGGCCAGGCGCTGCACCATGGCGGCAGACAGCGCCCCTTCCGCCGGCCAGATGCCCGCCGGCGCCGCGCCGAAACGACGCTGATGGGCGGCGATGGCGTCGGCCAGATGGCTGTCTACCCGGTCGCGGCCGCCCGGATAGGCGGCGGCCTGCGGCAGCGGCAGAGCGGGACTGGCCTCGCGCGCGCTGCGAAAATCGAGCAGCAAGGGCGAGAGCGGGTGGTTGTGCGGGCTGGTCGATAACTCGATCTGCCCGCGCGCGGCCAGGGCGCGGTAGCGCGCGATCAGTTGACCGAGGGTGGTGCCGATCAGTTGCAGCAGGGCCAGTCGATCCTGCCTGCTGAACTCGTCGCCGCGACTCATCAGCTCGACCACCAGCGGGTTCTCGCGCCGCATCGTCTCGCCGGTCCAGGCCAAGTGATACCAGGTGACGAGATCGGTGAAATAGTGTCCCGACAGATAGTTGAGGACGGTCTCGCCGTGATCTTTGAGGATCAGGTAAAGATCGTGCAGACGCTGGTAGGCAGGGAAGGGGGCGATCATCAAAGCCTGGTTGGCGCGGAAGCAGGCATCGAGCGCATAGCGGCGCTCGGCCGGGGTCATGGCTTCCGGGTCGGGGTGGGCGAGCAAGCGCAGCAGCGGGTCGCGCAGCTGGCCCGATGACAGTTGCAGGACATAATCCTCGATCTGATCGAGCAGCACCGGCACGAAGTTCACCACGGCGCGGATGTTCGGGTGGCGTTCGAGATGCGCCGCCATGTCGGCGTAATCCTTGAGCGCGTGCAGATAAACCCAGGGCAGCGCGTATTCGCCGTCCTCGGGCGCCCGGTAGTCGGGCTGGTGCATGTGCCAGAGGAAGACGAGATCGAGCTGCGCTGCCATGGTCGCGTTCCTAGCGCAGTTGATGAATTCGCTGGCCGAGCATTTCCGGCGTGATCAGGGTGATGCCCTTGGCGGTGACGTGGAAGCGACGGCGGTCCTCGTCCGGATCGACGCCGACCACCATGCCTTCGGGGATCTTGCAGCGCCGATCGAGCACGGCGCGTTTGATGATCGCGCCGCGGCCGATTTCGACGCTGGGCAGAATCACCGAGTCCTCGACGCTGGCCCGGGCCTCGATGCGGACGCTGGAGAACAGCAGCGAGCGTCGTACCGTGGCGCCGCTGATGATGCAGCCGCCCGAGACCAGGGAATCCACCGCCATGCCGCGGCGACCGTCTTCGTCGAAGACGAACTTCGCCGGCGGCAGTTGCTCCTGGTAGGTCCAGATCGGCCATTCCAGGTCGTAGAGATCCAGTTGCGGCACCACCTTGGTGAGGTCGATGTTCGCCTCCCAGTAGGCGTCTACGGTGCCGACGTCGCGCCAGTAGGAGGCCTGCTTGTCCACGCAGCTGTCGGCGAAGCGGTGGGCGAACAGGCCGTAGCGGCCGATCAGCCCGGGAATGATGTCGCGGCCGAAGTCGTGGCCGGAGTCCGTGGTATCGGCGTCCTTGATCAGTTGTTCGAACAGGAAGCGGGTATTGAAGACGTAGACGCCCATGCTTGCCAGCGCATAGCCGGGGCGGCCGGAGATCGGCACCGGCTGCTCGGGTTTTTCCTGGAAGCTGGTGATGCGTCCTTCGGCATCGGTGCCCATGACGCCGAAGGCGCGCGCATCGGCAATCGGCACCTCGTGGCAGGCGATGGTGAGGTCGGCGCCGCACTGGACGTGGGAGGCAAGCATCTTGCCGTAATCCATCTTGTAGACGTGGTCGCCGGAGAGCACCAGCACGAATTCCGAGCGGTTGCGCCGGAGCAGGTCGAGATTCTGGAACACGGCATCGGCGGTACCCTTGTACCAGGATTCATGAACCTGCTGCTGGGCCGGCAAGAGATCGATGAACTCGTGCAGGCGACCGTCGAGGAAGCTCCAGCCGGCCTGGATGTGCCGGATCAGGCTCTGCGATTTGTACTGGGTGGCGACGCCGATGCGCCGGATGCCCGAATTGACGCAGTTGGACAGGGTGAAATCGATGATGCGGAATTTTCCGGCGAAGGGCACGGCGGGCTTGGCCCGCCAGTCGGTCAGGTTTTCCAGACGGCTGCCGCGGCCGCCGGCGAGAATGATCGCGTAGCTGCGCTTGGTCAGCTGCGTGATAAAGCGCAGATCGAGTTGGCCCCGCAGCTCGGAAGTCGGCGAATGCGGACCGGTCAGCGGGTCTTCCATGAATTCTCCCATCTCTCGACCGAGTGTCGAGCGCGAATGTTACGCCATAATGCAGACGGCATGTTCAGCCGCTGGCCTGGCGGCAGGCCGTCGCCAGCGCGCCGCGAAGCGCCAGGTCTTCGGAGAGCACCGCGACGACGGGCATCGCGGCGGCCAGCGCGGCGTATTCTGCCTTGTCGTTGAAGGCGGCCAGAAACGGTCCATTGATGAGCCGCGGCAGGATTTTCGGAACGATGCCGCCGGCGAGGAAAATGCCGCCGCGGGCGAGGAAGCTCAAGGCCATGTCGCCGGCAAAGGCGCCGAACACGGCGAGGAAGAGATCGAGCGCCTGCGTGCTCGGCGGATCGTCGCCGGCCAGCGCCCGGCGACTGATCTCGGCCGGCGCGGCCGCCGCATCGCCGCCACAGAACTGGTGGCACCGGGCGAGGCCCGGCCCGGAAACGATGTGCTCGACCGTGACCCGGCTGTGAGCTTGAGCGAGATGAGCGAGCAGATCCCGTTGCTCCCGATTCGCCGGCGCGAAGCCGATATGTCCCGCCTCGCTGGCCAGGGCGCCGCCGCCATCGAGCCAGGCCGCGACACCGAGCCCGGTGCCCGGCCCCAGGACCAGCCGGGGCGACCCGGGACAAGGCTCGCCCTCTTGCAGGACCAGAGTCTCCTCGACACCGAGCGCCGCGATGCCGGCGGCGCTGGCGATGAAATCGTTGACCAGGCGCACCGGTCCCAAGGGCAGGGTCCGGGACAGTTGCCCGGCATCGATTTCCCAGGGCCGGTTGGTCAGGCGGGCGCGATCGCCGCCCGGGGCGACCGGTCCTGCCAAGGCCAGGCACGCGCCTTCAAACGCTGCCGGCAGGCCGGCCGCTGCCGTCTCCCTGAGAAAGGCAGCGACCAGCGCCGCAACTCCAGGATGGTCGTCGTTCAGGAAGCGTCGGCGGAAGCGAACGCCACCCTCGTCGCCCACCGCGATCAGGGTCTTGGTGCCGCCGATGTCTGCTGCGAGAAACACGGGCCTTCTCCTTCGCTACGGCAGCCTGGCGTCCGGCCGGCCGGTTTCCAAGCCGAGGATAAAATGAATATAATGTTTTCGCAGCATTCTGCGCCGCTTGCCGCCTTATGTGGCTAAAACGGTGGCCGAAAAAGTGATGGTCTGATGGTTTTCGTTGCCCCTAGTTCCCTGGTTCTCCCTTCCACCTTGCCTCTCAATGCCGCCTGGTAGACCCGCATGTTCGAATACGTCCGCAACAATCCGAAAGTTGTCCAACTGTTTCTTGCCCTGATCACCCTGCCTTTCGCCTTCGTCGGTATCCAGTCATTCATCAGCAACCGGGGCGGCGGCGACGAGGTCGCCAGCGTCGGCAAGAGCAAGATCACCCCTCAGGAATGGCAGCGGGCATTGCGCGAGCAGGAGGAGAAGCTGCGGGCGAGCCTTGGCAGCAACTTCAATCCGGCGATGATCAAGGATCCGGCGGTGCGTCGTGCGATGCTGGAGTCGCTGATCAATGAACGGGTGCTGACCCTGCACGCGGCCGAGTCCGGTCTCACCACCAGCGATGCCGAGCTGGCGCAGGTGATCCAGTCGGTGCCGGCCTTTCAGGACCAGGGCAAGTTCTCGCGCCAGCGCTACGAGGCCTACGTCGCCGGCCAGGATCTCAGCCCGGCGGCGTTCGAGGCGCGCCTGCGCCAGAACATCAACCTCCAGCAGCTGCTAGGCGCGGTGCGAGACGGCAGCATCAGCGGCCGCGTGCCGGCTGACCGCTGGGTCGCCGCCCTGGAGGAGGGCCGGGAGGTGAGCGAGACGGTGCTAAAGCCCGAGCAGTTTGCCGCTCAGGTGAAGCTCGGTCCGGACGCCGCCAAGAACTATTACGACGCCCATCGCAGCGCCTTCGAGACGCCCGAGCAGTTGCGCGCCGAGTATCTGGTGCTGTCCCAGGACAGCCTGGCCGCGCAGGTGAGCGTGAGCGACGAGGAGGTCAAGAGCTGGTATCAGTCCCACGCCGACAGCTATAAGCAGAATGAGGAGCGCCGGGCCAGTCATATCCTGATCAAGGTCGGCAAGGATGCGCCGGCGGCGGAGGTGAAGGCCGCCCAGGCCAAGGCGGAAGCGATCCTGGCGCAGGTGAAGAAGCATCCGGCGGAATTCGCCAAGCTGGCCAAACAGTATTCGCAGGATCCCGGTTCCGCCGACAAGGGCGGAGATCTCGGCTGGTTTTCCCGCGGCATGATGGTGAAATCCTTCGATGATGCGGCCTTCGGCTTGAAGGAAAATGAAATCAGCGGCCTGGTGCGTTCCGATTTCGGCTTCCACATCATCGAGCTGACCGGCCTCAAGCCGGCGCGGCTGAAACCGCTCGAAGAGGTGCGTAGCGACATCGTCGCCGAACTGAAGCGCCGGGCGGCGCAAAAAAAATACGACGAGCTGGCCGAGTCCTTCAGCAACACCGTCTATGAACAGGCCGACAGCCTGAAGCCCGCGGCGGACAAATTCAAGCTGACGATCCAGCAGAGTCCGTGGCTCGCCAAGGGCGGTCAGGCGGCAGCGCCGTTCAACAACCCGAAGCTGCAGACGGCGCTGTTCTCGGCCGATGCGATCAAGAGCAAGCACAACACCGAGGCGGTCGAAGTCGCGCCCAACACCCTGGTGTCGGCACGGGTGCTGGACTACAAGCCTTCGGCGCTGCAGCCGCTGGCAGCGGTGAACAAGGACATCGAGGCGCAGTTGACGCGCGGGGAGGCGGCCAAGCTCGCGCGCTCCGCCGGCGCGGCCGATCTCGCCAAGCTGGTCCATGGCGACAGCGTCGATCTGGCCTGGAGTCCGGCGAAATTGGTGTCGCGCCTGACCGCGACCGATCTTTCTTCCGACGCGGCGACCGCGATCTTCCGCACCGACGTCGCCAAGTTGCCGGCATACACCGGCGTGGCGCTGCCCGACGGCAGCTACGCGCTCTACCGCATTTCCCGGGTCCAGCCCTTCGTCGCCAGCAAGGCCACCGAAGCGCAGGCGAAGAGCCTGAGCCAGCAGTACGAGAAGGTCATCGCCGACCAGGATTTCTCCGCCTGGCTCGCGGCGCTGCGGCTGCGCTACCCGGTGGATATCCGCAAGGAGGCGCTGGCGGCCACTGAGCCCTGAGGAAGTCCTGCGCCGCTGCGTTCAGCGGCCAGGTTGCCTCAACTACTGGTGCCGTTCGGTTCGGCGTTGCCCAGTGCCGTGGTATTGAAGCCGGCGTCGACGTAGAGAATCTCGCCGGTGATGCCGCTGGCCAGATCGGAGCAGAGGAAGGCGGCGGCGTTGCCGACCTCCTCGATGGTGACGTTGCGGCGCAGCGGCGCGTGGTGGGAATTGTAGGACAGCAGCTTGCCGAAATTGGCGACGCCGGCGGCGGCCAGGGTCTTGATCGGTCCGGCCGAGACGGCATTGACCCGCGTGCCTTCCGGGCCCAGGCAGGCGGCCAGGTAGCGCACCGAGGCTTCCAGGCTGGCCTTGGCCAGGCCCATCAGATTGTAATTGGGCATGGTGCGCACCGCGCCCAGATAGGACAGCGTCAATAGCGAGCCGTTGCGGCCGGCGAGCAGCGGTCTCGCGCCCTTGGCCAGGGCCGGAAAACTGTAGGCGGAAACTTCGAGCGCGACGCGGAAGGCCTCGCGCGAGATGCCGTTCAGGAAGTCGCCCTCGAGCGCCTCGTTGGGGGCGTAGGCGATCGAGTGCACCACGCCGTCCAGAGCGCCCCATTCCTTGCCGATGCCGGCGAACAGCGCATCGATCTGACTATCCTCGGCGACGTCGCAGCCATAGAGCAGCCGGCTGTCGAACTCCGTTGCCAACTTGGTCACGCGCTCCTGGACGCGCTCGTTCTGGTAGGTGAAGGCGAGTTCGGCGCCTTCGCGGTGCATGGCCTTGGCGATGCCATAGGCGATCGAGCGGTTGGAGAGCAGGCCCGTGATCAGAATGCGCTTGCCGGTCAGAAAACCCATCGTTCGTCCCTGAGTGAAAATCTCGGCCGATTATAGCGGATCGTCGCCGCAGGCGGCGCTACAGGGTTCCAAGCGGGATCACGGCAGGCGCGAAATCAGCTTGGTGGCCGATTGCTCGACGGCGCTCTTGAAGGTGACCGCATCCTCGGCCGCCGAATCGTGGGAGAAGGTCATCTCCTCCGAGCCTTCCCAGACCACCGCCCCGTCGCGGCTATCCCAGACCTGCAGGAACAGGCGCAATACGGTGATCTTGGTCTCGATGACGCGCAGGCCCAGGATGCCCCAGCGGTCCTTCGAATTCTGCTGGAAACCGACGAGCTTGATTTGCGCCAGATAGCGCATGCCGGTGACGCGGGCCAGCTTCTGCAGCATGTTGCGATCGAACAGGCCGGTCAGGCGATAGTCTTCGAACATCTGCCGATAAGCGTCCGCCAGTCCGGCGCCATTGACGGCCGAGAGCGTTTCCGACAGGGACATGATGCGCAAGTCGGGGCGGTTCTTCTTCAGCACCTCGGTGAAAGCCAGGGCCAGGGGTTGTTTGTCTTCCTCCTGCCCGGTGGCCGAGGAAGGCGTGACGAAGGCGATGCCGCCGCGCTTGAGTTCCCCGGAGGTCAGATGGATTTCCCGCACCTGGGTCGAGGAATGAACCTGGGGCGTGGCGCAAGCGGACAACAGCAGCGGCAAGGCCAGTCCAGCGGCGAGCAATATTCGTCGGAAGCGACGAGATAGCCTGATCAGCGGCATCGATAGGATCCTGTTCTGCGGTGGGATTAATGATACCGCATTGTCTGCCCCGGCCCAATTTCAGCCTGCGCGCCATGGCATAATCAGAGCGGCGGCGAACGCCAATGGACTGGCGTCGCGACTTCTCTGATTCATCTTCTGTAGCTTTCCGATTCCGTGGTCTCTGTCCCTCACAACCCGGCCCAGAGCAGCCCCGCAGCGACGTCGCTCGATCGCCTTGCCGTCGGCCTTCCGGCTGACGCCAAGGAGCCGCTGGGGCGCGCGCTGGCGCTGGCGTCGGTGCTCTACGGCGAGCGCCCTCTGGGCACCGGCGAGGCTGCCCTGGCGCACGCGCAGGGCATGGCCGCGATCGCCGCCGCGCTCAACCTCGATCTGGAAACGCGGATAGCGGCATTGCTCTTCGCCGCACCCGAGTATCTCGATGGTGCCGTGGAGAAGCTGGCCGCCGATTTCGGGCGCGCGGTGGCGCAACTGGTCGCCGGCCTGCAGCGGCTGAACGGCCTGCGGCTGCTCACCCGCCAACGCAGCAGCGCAGGCAGCGAGATCCAGACGCAGACCGAGACGCTGCGCAAGATGCTGCTGGCCATGGTCGAGGACATACGCGTGGTGCTGTTGCGCCTGGCCAGCCGGACGCAGAGCCTGCGCTATTTCACCGAGGCGTCGGCGAGCGGCGAAGCGCGCCTGGACGTCGCCCGCGAGAGCCTGGAGATCTACGCGCCGCTGGCCAACCGGCTAGGCGTCTGGCAGTTGAAGTGGGAACTGGAGGATCTGTCCTTCCGCTTCCTGGAGCCGCAGACCTATCAGCGCATCGCCAGGATGCTGGACGAGAAGCGGATCGAGCGCGAGCGCTTCATCGCTGCCGCGATCGACCGCCTGAAGACGGCACTCACCGCCGAGGGCATCGCCGCCGAGGTCTATGGCCGACCCAAGCACATCTACAGCATCTGGAACAAGATGCGCGGCAAGAACCTCGACTTCGCCGAGGTCTATGACGTGCGGGCGCTGCGCGTGCTGGTCGCCGAGGTCAAGGATTGCTACACGGCGCTGGGGCTGGTGCATCACCTCTGGCAGCCGATCCACGGCGAGTTCGACGACTACATCTCGCATCCCAAGAGCAATGACTATCGCTCGCTGCATACCGCGGTGATGATCGAGGACGGTCGCGCGCTGGAGGTGCAGATCCGCACCCGCGAGATGCATCGCCACGCCGAGCTGGGGGTGGCGGCGCACTGGCGCTACAAGGAGGCCGGCGCGCACGCGCCGGCACGTGCCGACTCCGCCTACGACGACAAGATCGCCTGGCTGCGCCAGCTGCTCTCCTGGCGCGACGAGATCACCGACAGCGCCGAATGGGTGGCGCAGTACAAACGCGCGGCACTGGACGACACCATCTACATCCTGACGCCGGCTGGGCGGGTGATCGATCTCGCGCGCGGTGCCACCCCGGTCGATTTCGCCTACCGGGTGCACACCGACCTCGGTCATCGCTGCCGCGGCGCGCGCGTCGACGGCCAGCTGGTGCCGCTCAACACACCGCTGGCCAACGGTCAGCGGGTCGAGATCGTTGCCGCGAAGCAGGGCGGGCCGTCGCGCGACTGGTTGAATCCGGCGCAGGGCTATCTCGCCACCGGCCGGGCCCGGCAGAAGGTCAAGCAGTGGTTCGCAGCGCAAGAGGCGGAGGAGATCCTGGCCCAGGGCCGCGCCTGGCTCGCGCGCGAGCTGCAGCGCGAGGGCCAGACCCAGGCCAACATCGACGATCTGGCGCAGAAGCTCGGCTTCAAGAGCGGCGAGGAACTGTACTTCGCCGCCGGCCGTGGCGAGCTGGGACCGCGCCAGATCCAGGTGGCGCTCCTCGGTCGCGCCGAGGAGCTGCCGCCAGAGCCGACGATCCAGACGCGCAAAAGCAAGGCCGGCGCTGGCGGCGGCCATATCCTCGTGGTCGGGGTGGACAAGCTGCTGACGACGCTCGGCCGCTGCTGCAAGCCGGCGCCGCCCGATGCCATTTCCGGTTTCGTCACGCGCGGCAAGGGGGTGTCGATCCATCGCGTCGAGTGCCGGAATTTCCGCAGCATGTCGGCGAAGAATCCCGAGCGGGTGATCGGCGCCGAGTGGGGCGCGGTCCGGCCCGACGCGCTCTACGCGGTGAACCTCGTGGTCGATGCCAGCGACCGGCAGGGCCTGCTGCGCGACATCTCGGAAGTCCTCTCGCGCGAGAAGATCAACGTCACCGCGGTCAAGACCCTGTCCCGTGCCAACGAGGCGCGCATGGCCTTCACCATCGAGTTGGCCGGCGTGCCGCAACTGCAGCGCATCCTGAACCTGGTGCGCGAGGTGCCGGGCGTGGTCGATGCCTGGCGCGGCTGAAGCAAGCTAAATGCTCGGCGCCAGTTCGGCGAGCAGCAGTTCCTGGGCGCAGATGCGGGCGCGACGCGACGGGCGGATGGCGTAGCCGCCGTCCCCGTCCATGTCCCAGGCCTGGCAGTTGTCGGCGAGATAGGGCCGCAGTCCTTCCCGGATCACGCGCCGCTTGAGCTTGGGGTCGAGAATCGGGAAGCAGACCTCGATGCGGCGGAAAAAATTGCGTTCCATCCAGTCGGCGCTGGAGAGATAGACCCGCTCCTCGCCGCCGGCGTGAAAATAGAATATCCGCGAGTGCTCCAGGAAACGGCCGATCACCGAGCGCACCCGGATGTTCGCCGACAGGCCCGGCACGCCAGGGCGCAGGGCGCAGACGCCGCGCACCAGGAGGTCTACCTTCACGCCGGCCTGGGAGGCGTCGTAGAGCGCCTCGATGACTTCCGGTTCGAGCAGGGCGTTCATCTTGGCGATGATTTTCGCGCGGCCGCCGGCGCGTGCCGCGGCGGTCTCGGCGCGGATCTGCGCGAGCATCGCAGCCTGCAGGGTGAAGGGCGCCTGCAATAAATGGTTCAGCATCCGGTGCTGGCCCAGGCCGGTGATCTGCTTGAACACCTCATTGACGTCGTCGGAAATCTCCTCGCGCGCCGTGAGCAGGCCAAAGTCGGTGTAGGAGCGCGTCGTGCGCGGGTGGTAATTGCCGGTGCCCAGGTGCGCGTAGCGGCGAAAGCCGCCGTCCTCCCGGCGCAGCACCATCAGCATCTTGGCGTGGGTCTTGTAGCCGAATACGCCATAGACGACGTGGGCGCCGACCTCCTCCAGGCGCGCGGCGATGTCGAGGTTGGCTTCCTCGTCGAAACGCGCCATCAGTTCCACCACCGCCGTCACTTCCTTGCCGGCCCGCGCCGCGCGCAGCAGGTGTTCCATCAGCACCGAGTCGGTGCCGGTGCGATAGACGGTCATCTTGATCGCTACCACCTGCGGATCGTCGGCCGCCTGCTGCAGGAACTGGATCACCGGGTTGAAGGACTGGAAGGGATGGTGTAGCAGGATGTCCTGACGCCGGATGTTCGCGAAAATGTCGTGGCGTTTGGTCAACAGCTTGGGCAGACCAGGATGCAGGGGCGGGTACTTGAGGTCCGGGCGGTCGACGCGCTCGGGCACCGAGATCAGGCGCACCAGATTGACGATGCCCGGGACGCGATAGAGGTCCTCGCGGCCGAGCTCGAATTGCTGCAGCAAAAAGTCGGTCATTGGCTCCGAGCAGTTGTCGGCCACCTCCAGGCGCACCGCGTCGCCCAGGTGGCGCTGCGGCAGTTCGCCCTGCAGGGCGGTGCGCAGGTTCTTCACTTCCTCGTCGTCTACGAACAGGTCGGAGTTGCGCGTGACCCGGAACTGGTAGCAGCCCAGCACGTTCATGCCGGCGAACAGTTCGCCGACCTGCTGGTGCAGGATCGAGGAGAGGAAGACGAAGCCGTGCTCGACCCCGGTCAGTTCCCTGGGCAACTGGATCACCCGCGGCAGGGCGCGCGGTGCCTGGACGATGGCGGCGCCGGAGCTGCGGCCGAAGGCGTCGGTGCCCTCCAGCTCGACGGCGAAGTTCAGGCTCTTGTTGAGCACGCGCGGGAAGGGATGGGCCGGGTCGAGGCCGATCGGCGTGAGCACCGGCATCACCTCGTGCAGAAAATAATCGCGGATCCAGGCGTTCTGCGCTTCGGTCCACAGACTGCGGCGGATGAAGACGATGCCCTCGGTGGCCAGCGCCGGGAGGATGGTGCCGTTCAGGAGCGCGTATTGCTCGGCGATCAGGGTGTGCGCCTGCAGCTCGATCCGGCGCAGCAGTTCCTGCGGCGCCAATCCGTCCGAGTCGGCGATGTGGCTGCCGAGCTTGATCTGCTCCTTCAGGCCGGCGACGCGGATCTCGAAGAATTCGTCGAGATTCGATGACACAATGCACAGGAAGCGCAGCCGTTCGAGCAGCGGTATGGCGGGGTCGGCCGCCTGTGCCAGGACGCGGCGATTGAAGGCGAGCAGGGACAGTTCGCGGTTGAGAAAGTGATCGGCGGGATAGCGGCGGGGGGCGGGCATGCGGTCTGTTTCCCGGAAGAGGGTGTCGCCATTATCGGCCAATTCCGCGGCCGCGACATGCGGGCCGGCTCGGCCCGGCGGTGTAGAATGCGGCGGTGCAAAAAGGAGACGCCTTGAGCTACGAACTCGTCGCCGCGGTAGACCTGGGATCGAACAGTTTCCGCCTGCAGGTGGGACGGGTGATCCACAACCAGATCTACCCGCTCGATTCCCTCAAGGACTCGGTGCGCCTGGCTGCCGGCCTGAACGCCGACCGGACGCTCGACGGCGCCTCTCAACTGCGCGCGCTGGAGACGCTCTCCCGTTTCGGCGAGCGTCTGCGCGGCTTCGCCCCGGGCGCGGTGCGCGCGGTGGCGACCAACACCCTGCGCGTGGCCAAGAACGCGCCGCAATTCCTGCCCCAGGCCGAGGCCGCGCTGGGCTTCCCGATCGAGGTGATCGCCGGACGGGAGGAGGCGCGCCTGATCTATCTCGGCGTCGCCCACTCGCTGCCCAATCCGAAAGCGCAGCAACTGATCGTCGATATCGGCGGCGGCTCCACCGAATTCATCGTCGGCCGGAATTTTTCGCCGCTGCAACTGGAGTCGCTGTACATGGGTTGCGTCAGCCACAGCCTGAAGTTCTTCCCGCGTGGGCGCGTAGATAAGCAGGGCATGAAGGAGGCCGAACTGGCGGCGCGGAAGGAGTTGCAGACCATCGTCTCGGCGTTCCGCGAGACGGGCTGGGAGGAAGCGGTCGGCTCCTCGGGCACGGCCAAGGCCATCGTCGATCTGCTCGAATTGAACGACCTGAATCGCGACGGAGAGCCCGGCATCACCCTGGAGGGCCTGGAGCGCCTGAAGGCCCTGCTGCTGCGCGCCGGCGACATCGCCGCCCTGGATCTGACCGGACTGCGTTCCGATCGTCTGCTGGTGCTGCCCGGCGGCCTGGCGATCATGGCGGCGGTGTTCAAGGAGTTCGGGCTGGAGCGGATGACCTTCTCCGAGGGCGCGCTGCGCCTGGGCGTGCTCTACGACCTGCTCGGACGCCACCATCACGATGACCAGCGCGAGGCGACGGTCGGCCAGTTCATGCGCCGCTACGAGGTCGATCGGCGTCAGGCGGGCCGCGTCAGCCAGCGCGCGCAAGGCCTCTTGAAGCAGTTGCTGGCCGGGGACGGCGACTCTCCCGAGGCCCAGTTCCTGGTCTGGGCGGCGCGTCTGCACGAGATCGGCATTTCGGTGGCGCACTCCAGCTATCACAAGCACAGCGCCTACATCCTGGCCAACGCCGACATGCCGGGTTTTTCCCGGATGGACCAGGAGCGCCTGTCGCGCATCGTGCTCGCCCACCGCGGCAAGCTCGAGCGCGTCTTCGCGGCGACGCGCGATCCGCGCGACTGGCTGCTGATTTTCAGCCTGCGCCTGGCGGCGCTGCTGCACCGCGCCCGCGACGATGCGACACTGCCGGAATTGCAGGTCATGGTCAGCGAGCGCGGCTTCCAGCTCACCGTCGATGGCCAGTGGCTCGCCGCCTCGCCGCTCACCGCAGCGGCGCTGGAGGAGGAAGCGCGGCAATGGTCCAGCTTAGGGATGGAGTTCGTGTTGCGCACGCGCCTGGACAAGTTTCCCAAGCCGCCCTTGGCGGCTGCTGCTCTGGGTCTTCGCTGAGGCGCCGGATCGTCCGGTGCAGCAGCTAGACACAGCCCAGCGACAACGCGCAACTGACATGGCCGCACCGGGCATCGCAGTCGTCGCAACGGCCGAGGGCGGCCGTAACTTGATCCTCTCCGGAGAATGGACGTTGGGCGCATTGGCGCCGCACATCGAAGCGATCGAGCGCGAACTGGCGCAGCGCGTCGGGGAGCCGGCGGCGCACTGGAACTGTCTGGGCATGGAGGCCATGGACAGCACCGGGGCGATGCTTCTGTGGCGTGCTTGGCGGCGCACCCTGCCGGCGCAGTTGCTGGCCACCCCCGGTCAGCAACGCATGTTCGGACGCATTGCTGCAGCAGACCGTGAACCTGCCGTGGCGCTGCCGCCGCGCTCGCGGCTCGAATCGCTGATCACGCTGGGTGGCGGTGCCTTGCGCGTCGGTCGGCAGCTGCAGGACGCCACCGCGCTGATCGGCCAGTTGCTGCTCGACCTGATCCACCTCTGGCGCCATCCGCGCGAGCTGCCGCACCGGGAGATTTTCGCCAACCTGTACAAGAGCGGTGTGCGCGCGATGCCGGTCACCGCGCTGGTCGGTTTCCTGATCGGCATCGTCCTCTCCTATCTCTCGGCGCTGCAACTCAAACAGTTCGGCGCCGGCGTCTTCATCGTCAATATCCTCGGCTTAGGCATCATCCGCGAGCTCGGACCGGTGCTGGTGGCGGTGCTGGTGGCCGGGCGCTCCGGCTCGGCGATGACCGCGCAGTTGGGCGTGATGCGCGTCACCGAAGAGATCGACGCGCTGGCAGCGATGGGCGTCTCCCGCAGCCTGCGCCTGGTCCTGCCCAAGGTGCTGGCGCTGGCGCTGGTGATGCCGTTGCTGGTGCTGTGGGCCACTGCCATGGCCTTGCTCGGGGGCATGATGTCGGCGCAGATCCAGCTCGACATCTCCTACGGCTTCTTCCTCGACACCTTGCCCAAGGCGGTGCCGGTCGCCAACCTCTGGATCGGCCTGACCAAGGGCTTCGTCTTCGGCATCCTGGTGGCGCTGGTGGCCTGCCACTTCGGCCTGCGGGTGCGGCCGAACACCGAGAGTCTGTCGGCCAACACCACCGCCTCGGTGGTGACCGCGATCACCGTGGTGATCCTGATCGACGCCATTTTCGCCATCGCCACCCGCCACATGGGCTTGCCGTTTTGAGCGTGATCTCGGTCCGTGATCTGTCGACCTGCTTCGGCGAGGTCTGGGTCCATCGCGACGTGAGTTTCACGGTCGAACGCGGCGAGATGCTGGCGCTGGTCGGCGGCTCTGGCAGCGGCAAGACCACGCTGTTGCAGCAACTGATCGGCCTGTTGCGGCCGGCGACGGGCGAGATTCTGCTCTTCGGCCAGCCGCTCTTTGGTGGTGGACGGCAGCGTGAGGCGGCACTGCGCCGCCGCTTCGGCGTGCTGTTCCAGCAGGGGGCGCTGTTCTCCGCCTTCAACGCCTATGACAACATCGCTTTCCCGCTGCGCGAACTCAAGGCGCTCGACGAAGACCTGATCCATGATCTGGTGATGCTCAAGCTAGCGATGGTCGAACTGCTGCCGCGGCATGCCCAGTTGATGCCGGCCGAGCTCTCCGGCGGCATGGTCAAGCGCGTGGCGCTGGCGCGTGCGCTGGCGCTGGAGCCGGAGCTGTTGCTGCTCGACGAGCCGACCGCCGGTCTCGACCCGGATCGTTCCGACAGCTTCGTGCAGTTGATCCGCATGCTCGGCGAGGAACTGGATCTCACCGTGCTTTTCGTCACCCACGATCTCGACACGGTGGCAGCGCTGGCCACGCGCGTTGCCGTGCTGGCTGAACAGCGTATACTCGCGATCGGCAGCGTCGAGGAGATCATGCAATTCGACCATCCCTTCATGCGCAGCTTTTTCTCCAGCGCGCGCAGCCAGCGGCACCTCAAAGCACCGGCCTAGTTCCCTCTCCGCCCCATGGAAAACCGCGCTCACGCCCTCGCCGCCGGCTCATTCGTGCTGTTGCTCGGGCTATGCATCGTGCTCGCGGTCTGGTGGTTCGGCGGCAAGCGCGAAGCCAGCCGCGAACTGGTGCTGGTCAGCAGGAGCAGTGTTTCCGGTCTCAATCCGCAGGCGCAGGTGCGCTATCGCGGCATTCTCGCCGGCAAGGTGCTGGACATCGCGCTCGACCCGGCGGATCGGCGGAACATTCTGGTGACCGTCGGCGTTGATGCCGGCCTGCCCCTGACCCGGGCGACCACCGCCCAATTGAACACCCAGGGCGTCACCGGTCTGGCCTACGTCCAGCTGGATGACAGCGGCAGCAGCGGAGAGTTGCTGCCCGAGAGCGATCCGCCGCCGCGCATTCCGCTTGCGGCGGCGCCCTTCGACAGCCTGATGTCGCGCACCGACGTCCTGCTCGTTCAGGCCGCCGCCGTCGCCGCTAATCTCAACCGGCTGCTCGACAGCAACGGTCACCTGAATCATGCGCTGGAGAATCTCGACGCCGCCTCGGATGGCCTGAAGCAACTGCCGCCGGCGCTGGCCGGGCTCAGGCGGGCGCTGTCGGACGACAATCTCAAGCATTTCAATTCGCTCCTGTCCGAGCTCGATCGCACCGCCGGGCAAACCGCTCCGCTGGCCGTCGAGATGCGTGCCCTGGTGACTTCCCTGAGCGGGACCAGCCGGCGCTTCGACCAGTTGCTGATCGACACCGGTGGCGAATTCGCTGGCACCACGCTGCCGCGGATGAATGCTCTGCTGCAGGATCTGCGCGGCAACTCGCAGGAGCTCTCGCAGCTTTTGAATCATATTGACGCGGCGCCGCAGTCGCTGATTTTCGGGCCAAGCTGGCGCCGGCCCGGCCCCGCCTCCCCGGGCAACTGAGCGGGTAAGCGAGCGACGCCCTGTCACCGCGTTTGAACAGGTGTCTCAATTCACAGGAGCAGACATGAGCGGTCTCTACGCCGGCGGCCTTACCCAGAATGCCGCCAACTACACGCCCTTGACCCCGCTTAGCTTTATCGAACGCACGGCCCAGGTCTACCCCGGGCGCTGTGCGGTGATCCACGGCGCTCGTCGCTACACGTGGCAGGATACCTACGAGCGCAGCCGTCGGCTGGCCTCGGCGCTGATCGGGCGCGGCATCCAGGCGGGCGACACCGTCGCGGTGATGCTCAGCAATACCCCCGAGATGATCGAATGCCATTTCGGGGTAGCGATGAGCGGCGCGGTGTTGAACACCCTGAACACCAGGCTCGACGCCGAGTCGATCGCCCTCATGCTCGGCCACGGCGAAGCCCGCGCGCTGATCGCCGACCGCGAGTATTCGGCGGTGATCGAACCGGCACTGGCCCGACTCGGCCGCGAGATCCTGCTGATCGAGGTCGACGACAGCGAGTACGCCGGCCCGGGCAAGCGGCAAGACGGCATCGAATACGAGGACTTCCTGGCCGGGGGCGACCCGGATTTTGCCGCCGACGAATGGAACGCCATCGCGCTCGACTACACTTCGGGCACCACCGGCAATCCCAAGGGCGTGGTCTATCACCACCGCGGCGCTTACCTCAACGCCGTCTCCAACATCGTCTCCTGGGGTATGCCGCCGGCCGCCGCGCCGCCGCCGGCTTCGGTGATCGAGGGCATGGAAAAGATCGGCTTCACCATCACCCACGTCTATGGCCTGACCGAGACCTACGGGCCGGCCGCGGTCTGCGCCAAGCAGGACGAATGGGCGTCGCTGCCGATCGATCGGCGCACCGAAAGAAACGGCCGCCAGGGGGTGCGTTACCACCTGCAGGAGGGCGTGACGGTGATGGATCCGCAGACCATGCAGCCGCTGCCCAAGACCTCGACCGGCAAGATCCAGAAGTTCGTGCTGCGCGAGCGGGCCAAGTCGGCCGCCACCATCGAATAGGAGAGATGTGATGAGCGAATCGGAAGAAACTCTGCTGCGCCAGGATGGCGGCGGCGTGGCCACCCTGACCCTGAACCGGCCGACCCAGTTCAACTCGCTGTCGCAGGCGCTGCTCACCGAATTGCAGCGGCAGCTCGACGCCATCGCCGCGGATTCCTCGATTCGGGTCGTGGTCATCGCGGGGGCGGGACGCGCCTTCTGCGCCGGCCACGACCTGAAGGAAATGCGCAGCAACCACAGCAAGCCCTACATGCAGGCCCTGTTCCGGCAGTGCGGGCGGGTGATGACGACGCTCACCGAAATTCCGCAACCAGTGATCGCGCGGGTCCAGGGCATCGCCACCGCCGCCGGCTGCCAGCTGGTGGCGAGCTGCGATCTGGCGGTGGCGGTGCCGGAGGCGCGTTTCGCCGTCTCCGGCATCAACGTCGGCCTGTTCTGTGCGACCCCGGCGGTGGCGCTGTCGCGCAACCTGGGGCGCAAGGCGGCGATGGAAATGCTGCTCACCGGCGACTTCATCGACGCCGCGGAAGCCCAGCGGCGCGGCCTGGTGAACCGCGTGGTGGCAGCCGCGGAACTCGACGCCGAGGTGAACAAGCTCGCCGACAGCATCCTTTCCAAGTCGGCGGTGGCCGTGGCGATGGGCAAGCAGATGTTCTACCAGCAGCTGGAGATGGGTCTGGCCGGCGCCTACCAGCTGGCCTCCGAGACCATGGCCTGCAACATGATGGCCGCGGACGCCGCCGAGGGCATCGATGCCTTCATGGCCAAGCGCAAGCCGCAGTGGAGGGGTTCGTAGTGCTTGTTTGGTCCGGGATGCCCTGAGCGGACCTCAGACGGCGATGTGCTCGGCGATCCAGCGCTTCAGTCCGGCGACGTCGCCGGCATAGTGGTCGAAGCGCATCAGGCTCTGGCCGAAGACGTAGGCATAGAGCAGCAGGCTGCGCGCGGTGGCCTCCTGTTCGTTCAGACCGCGGGCGAGGAACAGCCGCTTGGAGCAGTCCAGGCGGATGGCATCGACCGCCTCGACCGTTGCCGCCGCTGCGGCGTCGCGCCGGGCCAGGTCGCGCACCGCCAGTTCGATCAGCATGCCCTTGCGGTTCTTCACCGCGGCATAGACCTCGATGGTGTGATGGATCGCCTGCAATTCTTCGCCGGGCTCGGCCCGTGTCTGCTTGAGGATGTCTTCGATGCGGCCGTTCTTCCAGGTGTCGAGCAGGCCGTCCACCAGATCGCGGCGGTTCTCGAAGTGCCAGTAGAAACTGCCCTTGGTGACGCCCAGGCGCTTAGCCAGCACTTCGACGCGCAGCCCGTCCGCACCGAGATCCGCGAGCGCCGCCAGGGCGGCGCGAATCCAGGCTTCGCGATCGAGCGCCGCAGCTGTTTTCCTGGGCTTTTTTTCCATACGGGGCGGTATTGAAAACGGGGTCCGAATGCGCTAGGATAGCGCATCCCGTACCTGAGCGTATGGTGTGCGCTGCCAAGTCGCCGCCGAACCCAGGATGGGCTAATCGGTGCATAATTTTATATTTTCATGGAGGAGCGCTGACTTGAAGATCCTGGTACCCGTCAAGCGCGTGGTCGATTACAACGTCAAGGTGCGGGTGAAATCCGACGGCACCGGCGTCGATCTGGCCAACGTCAAGATGTCGATGAATCCCTTCGACGAGATCGCCATCGAGGAAGCGGTACGCCTGAAGGAAGCGGGCGTCGCCACCGAGGTGATCGCCGTCTCCTGCGGCCTCGCCGCCTGCCAGGAGACCCTGCGCACGGCCATGGCCCTAGGCGCCGACCGGGCCGTACTGGTCGAGACCGACGTCGAGCTGCAGCCGCTGGCCGTGGCCAAGCTGATCAAGGCGGTGGCCGAGAAGGAGGCGCCGCAACTGGTCATCTTCGGCAAGCAGGCGATCGACGACGACGCCAACCAGACCGGCCAGATGTTCGCCGCGCTGATGGGCTGGGCGCAGGCCACCTTCGCCTCGAAGCTGGTGATTGCCGAGGGCCGGGCGACCGTCACCCGCGAGGTCGATGGCGGCGGCGAGACCCTGGAACTCAAGCTGCCGGCGGTGGTCACCACCGATCTGCGCCTGAACGAGCCGCGCTATGCGACCCTGCCCAACATCATGAAGGCCAAGAAGAAGCCGCTGGAAACCGTGAAGCCGGCCGATCTCGGCGTCGATGTGACGCCGCGCCTGACCACGCTCAAGGTGGTCGAGCCGGCCAAGCGCAGCGCCGGCGTCAAGGTCGCCGACGTCAAGACCCTGGTGGAAAAACTCAAGAACGAAGCGAAGGTGATCTGATGGCCATACTGGTAATCGCTGAACACGACAACGCCTCCCTGAAGGCCGCGACCCTGAACGCCGTGACCGCGGCGGCCAAGATCGCCGCGCATCTTTCTGCGGACATCCATCTGCTGGTCGCCGGCCAGAACTGCGCCGCCGCCGCCCAGTCCGCCGCCAAGGCCGCGGGCGTGGCCAAGGTGCTGGTCGCCGATGCCGCCCACTACGCCGATCAGACCGCCGAGAACGTTGCCGCCCTGGTCGTGTCCCTGGCAGGGGGCTACAGCCACATCCTGGCGACGGCCACCGCCAACGGCAAGAACATGCTGCCGCGCGTCGCCGCGCAGCTCGACGTGGCGCAAATCTCCGAGATCGTCGAAGTCGTTGCCGCCGACACCTTCGTCCGGCCGATCTACGCCGGCAACGCGCTGGCCACGGTCAAGAGCGCCGACGCGGTGAAGGTGATCACCGTGCGCGGCACCGGCTTCGACGCCGCGGGGCAGGGCGGCTCGGCCGCGCTAGAGAACATCGCCGCCGGTCCCGATCTCGGCCTGACGACCTTCGTCGGACGCGAGCTCACCAAATCCGAGCGTCCCGAACTGGCCGCTGCCAAGATCATCGTCTCGGGCGGGCGCGGCATGGGCAGCGGCGAGAACTACCACAAGCTGCTCGAACCGCTGGCTGACAAGCTCGGCGCCGCCCTGGGCGCTTCCCGCGCCGCCGTCGACGCGGGCTTCGTGCCCAACGACTACCAGGTCGGCCAGACCGGCAAGATCGTCGCGCCCCAGCTCTATTTCGCCATCGGCATCTCCGGGGCGATCCAGCATCTGGCCGGCATGAAGGACAGCAAGGTGATCGTCGCGATCAACAAGGATGCCGACGCGCCGATCTTCCAGGTGGCCGATTACGGTCTGGTCGCCGACCTGTTCCAGGCGGTGCCGGAGCTGGTGGCCGAGCTCGGCTGAGTCAGGGGATCGTCATGAGCAGTTACGCCGCACCGCTGAAGGACATGCACTTCGTGCTGCGTGAGCTGGCGGGGCAAGACCAGGTAGCACGACTGCCCGGCTTCGAGGAGGCTAGCGCCGACTTGGTTGCCGCAATTCTCGACGAGGCAAGCAAGTTCGCGTCCGGCGTGCTCGCTCCGATCAACGCCAGCGGCGACCAGGAAGGCGCGCGCTGGGTCGACCAGACGGTGACCATGCCGGCGGGCTTCAGAACGGCCTACCGGCAGTTCGTCGAGGCCGGCTGGAACAGCCTGTCCTGCGAGCCGGCATTCGGTGGCCAGGGGCTGCCCAAGTTGATTTCCGCCGCGGTGCAGGAGATGTGGAATACCGCCAACATCTCCTTCGCGCTCTGTCCGCTCTTGACGCTGGGTGCGATCGAGGCGCTGATGCTGGTCGGTTCCGCCGAGCAGAAGCAGAAATATCTGCCCAAGATGATCGCCGGCCGCTGGACCGGCACCATGAACCTGACCGAGCCGCAAGCCGGCTCCGACCTGGCGGCGGTGCGCACCCGCGCGCTGCCTCAGGGGGACGGCAGTTACCGGATCTTCGGCCAGAAGATCTTCATCACCTACGGCGAGCACGACATGGCGGAGAACATCGTGCATCTGGTGCTGGCCAGGACGCCGGACGCGCCCGAAGGGGTAAAGGGCATCTCGCTGTTCGTGGTGCCGAAGTTCATGGTCGACGACCAGGGCAATCTGGGCGCGCGCAACGATGCGCATTGCGTCTCGATCGAACACAAGCTGGGCATCCACGCCAGCCCGACCTGCGTGATGGCCTACGGCGATGACGGCGAGGGCGCGATCGGCACCCTGGTCGGGCGCGAGAACGAAGGCCTGAAATACATGTTCATCATGATGAACGCCGCCCGTTTCGCCGTCGGCCTGGAAGGACTGGCGCTGGGCGAGGCCGCCTACCAGAAGGCGCTCGCCTACGCCCGGGAACGCGTCCAGGGCCGCGCCATCGAAGGCTCGGCCGCGAGCGTATCGATCATCCGGCACCCCGACATCCGGCGCATGCTGATGCTGATGAAGTCGCAGATCGAGGCGATGCGGGCGCTGGCCTACTCGGTCGCCGCCGCCCACGACGCGGCGCTGCACCACGCCGACATTGAGGAGCGCCGGCGCAACCAGGCGCTGGTCGATCTGATGATCCCGGTGGTCAAGGGCTGGTGCACCGAGACCGGCAACGAGCTTGCTCATCTCGGCGTCCAGGTGCACGGCGGCATGGGCTTCATCGAGGAGACCGGCGCCGCCCAGTACCTGCGCGATGCCCGGATCACCACCATCTACGAGGGCACCACCGGCATCCAGGCCAATGACCTGGTCGGGCGCAAGATCGCGCGCGAGGGCGGCGCTACGCTCAAGACCGTGATCGAAGAGATGCGCCAGACCGAGGCGCAACTCGCCGCGCAAGGCGGCGCCGACTTCGTCGCGCTCGGGGCGGCATTGGGCCGCGGCATTACCGCGCTGGCCGAAGCGGCGGAATATATCGTCGGCCGCTACGGCGACGACATCCGCGGCGTCTCGGTCGGCGCCGTACCCTTCCTCAAGCTGATGGGCAGCGTCTGCGGCGGCTGGCAGATGGCACGCGCCGCGCTGGTTGCCCAGACGAAGATTCTGGCCGGCGACCCTGATCCCTTCTATCCGGCCAAGATCGCCACCGCGCGCTTCTATGCCGATCACGTGCTCGCCGCGGCGCCGGGTCTCGCCCACACCGTGATCCAGGGCGCGCCGGGTGCGCTGGCGCTCGCCGAAGAGATGTTCTGAGCACCGTGGAGCGCGGCGAGGCGCTGGCGCGGATCGCCGCCGAGGTGGAGAGCGGCGAACTGGTGTTCCCGACCCACGCCGAGGTGGCGCTGCGGGTGCGCCTGGCGCTCGAGGATCCCGACCTGCATCTGGAGACCGCGGTGCGTGCGGTCCAGGCCGAGCCGCTGTTGGCGAGCCGGGTGGTGGCCCTGGCCAATTCTGTGGTCTTCAACCGCGCCGGCCACGTCATCGCCGACGTGCGCAGCGCCGTCTCCCTGCTCGGCTTCCAGTTGATCCGCTCGCTCGCCACCGCGCTGATCATGCGCCAGATGGTCGGTACCGCCAGTTCGCCCGAAGCGCAGCAACTGGCGCAGCGCCTGTGGCAGCATTCGGTCGAGGTGGGCGCCCTGGCGCACGTGCTGGCCGAGCGTTACGGTCGGGTCAATCCCGACGTCGCCCTGTTCGCCGGCATCGTCCATGAGGTCGGCGGCTTCTATCTGATCTCCCGCGCCGGCGCCTATCCCGGACTCCTGTGGCAGGAACGGGCACCGGCGTGGACCGGTGCCGAACAGATGGTGATCAGGCGGGCCGTGCTGCGGGCGCTCAGGGTTCCGGCGGAGGCGATCGACGCCATCGAGGGGCAATGGTGGACGGCGCCGGCGCTGTCCGCACATTTTTCGGCGACGACGCTGGCGGATGTCCTGCTCCTGGCGCACGGACTGTCCTCGGTCGAAAATCCGCTGCTGCTCGCCGACGGGGCGGAGATGTCCGCCGCCACCCGCGAGCAGATCACCGCCACCCCGTTGGCTGCGGTGCTTAAGGAATCCGCGGCGGAGCTCCGGTCGCTCGCCGCCGCCCTGCGCTTCTAATCCAGCTTACTCCGGCACGTACTGCTGCGCGTAGCGTTCCTCCTGCAGCTTGGCCTGGGCCGCCGCCAGGCGCGCCACCGGCACGCGCGGTCCCGAGCAGGACACGTAGTTCAGACCGATGTGGTGGCAGAAGTGGATCGACTCGGGGTGCCCACCGTGTTCGCCGCAGATGCCGATCTTGAGCTCGGGGCGGGTCTTGCGACCGCGGTCCACCGCCATCTTCATCATCTGGCCGACGCCCTTGATGTCCAACACCTCGAAGGGATTGTCCTGGAGGATGCCGGTCTCGTTGTAGGCGGGCAGGAACTTGTTCTCGGCGTCCTCGCGGCTGAAGGAGAATACCGCCTGGGTCAGGTCGTTGGTGCCGAAGGAGAAGAACTCGGCCATCTCCGCCATGCGTCCGGCGCGGATGCAGGCGCGCACCACCTCCAGCATCGAGCCGAACTTGAAGCGCACGCTGATGCCGTGGGTCAGTTCGACCACCTGGTGCAGGCGCTGCACGTAGCCGTGGATGCGGCTCAATTCCTCGACCGTGGCCACCTGCGGCACCATGATCTCGGGATGGATCTCGATGCCCTCCTTGGCGCACAGCGCCGCGGCTTCCAGGATCGCCTGGATCTGCATCGAGTAGATCTCCGGATAGGTGATCCCCAGGCGCACGCCGCGGTGGCCGAGCATGGGATTCACCTCGGCCAGCGCGCGCACCTTCTTCAGGATCTTTTCCTTCTTGGAGATCGCATCCTCTTCGAGGTGCGAGCTCTTGAAGGTGTGCAGGCTGTCCATCAGCTTGACCAGGCCGTCGGCGTATTGCTGATAGAGCTTGGGGTTGAGCAGCTTCAGGGTCTCCGGCAGTTCCTCCAGACCCTTGATGGTGTCGCGCAGATGATGCAGGTGGGCGATCTCCAGTTCGAGCTGGGCCGCGGTCGGCAGGAATTCGTGCATCGGCGGATCGAGCAGGCGCACCGTCACCGGCAGCCCCTTCATGGCCTTGAATATGCCCTTGAAGTCGGCGCGCTGGATCGGCAGCAGGCGATCGAGCGCCGCCTGGCGCTCCTCCACAGTTTCCGCCAATATCATTTCCTGGACGATGGGCAGGCGGTCGGTGCCGTTGAACATCCGCTCGGTGCGCACCAGGCCGATGCCCATGGCGCCGAAGGCGCGCGCCCGGGTGGCGTCCTCGGGGGTGTCGGCATTGGCCATCACCTGCAGGTGCGCGACCTCGTCGGCCCAGGCGAGCAGGGTGGTCATCTCCTCGCTGACCTCGGCCTCGACGGTCGGCACTTCGCCGGCATAGACGTGGCCGCTGCTGCCGTCGATGGTGATCACGTCGCCCTCGTGCAGCGTGGCGTCGCCGATCAGGGCGCGGCGGGCGGTGACGTCGATGACGATCTCTTCGCAGCCGGAGACGCAGGGCTTGCCCATGCCGCGCGCCACCACCGCGGCGTGCGAGGTCTTGCCGCCGCGGCTGGTGAGGATGCCCTGCGCCTGGAAGAAGCCGTGGATGTCGTCGGGCTTGGTCTCCTCGCGCACCAGAATGATCTTCTCGCCGGCGCGTCCGCGCTGCTCCGCGGTGTCGGCGTCGAACACGATCTTGCCCGAGGCGGCGCCGGGTGATGCCGGCAGCCCCTGGACCAGCGACTTGCCGCGGAACGCCGGCGACAGCTGCGGCACCAGCAGCTGCTCCAGCATCGCGGGCTCGGTGCGCAGCAGGGCGCGCTCCTTGGTGATCAGCCCCTCCTGGAACATCTCCACCGAAGTACGCACCATGGCGCGCGCGTTCATCTTGCCGTTCCGCGTCTGCAGGCAGTAGAGGCGGCCCCGCTCGATGGTGAATTCGAAGTCCTGGACCTCGCGGTAGTGCGACTCCAGCCGCTGGTGCAATTCCTGCAGTTGACGATAGATCTCCGGCATCTCCTGCTCCATCTCGGCGATCGGCTTGGGCGTGCGTATCCCGGCGACCACGTCCTCGCCCTGGGCATTGACCAGGTATTCGCCGTAGATCAGATTCTCGCCGGTGCCCGGATTGCGCGTGAAGCCGACGCCGGTGCCCGAGTCGTTGCCCATGTTGCCGAAGACCATGGAGCAGACGGTCACCGCGGTGCCGTTGGCCCGCTCCTTGGTGATCCGGAACTGCTTGCGGTAATCCACCGCGCGCTTGCCCATCCAGGAGCGGAACACCGCCTGCACCGCGACTTCCAATTGCTCGTAGGGATCCTGCGGGAAGGGCTTGCCGGTATGGCGCAGGACGATGGCGAGAAACTCGTCGGCGAGCTCCTTGAGCTGGGCGGCGTCGAGATCCACATCCTGGAAGGCGCCGTAGCGTTTCTTCGCGGCGTGCATTTTCTCGTCGAAGGCGTCGTCGGCTATCCCCAGCGCGATCTTGCCGAACAGCTGGATGAAACGCCGGTAGGCATCGTAGGCGAAGCGCTCGTTGCCGGTCTGCCGGATCAGGCCGGCGAGCGAACGTTCATTCAGTCCCAGATTGAGTACAGTGTCCATCATGCCGGGCATCGACATCGCGGCGCCGGAGCGCACCGACACCAGCAGGGGGTTGTCGGCGCTGCCGAAGCCCTTGCCGGTCTTCTGTTCCAACGCCTTCATGTGCGCGCGAATCTCGTCGATCAGGCCGTCGGGCAGCTGGTGTCGGTCGAGATAGCCCAAGCAGGCCTCGGTGCTGACGACGAAGCCCGGTGGCACGTTGAGGCCGATCTGGGTCATCTCGCATAGGTTGGCGCCCTTGCCGCCCAGCAGCATCTTGTTCTTGCCATCGCCTTGTTCGAAATCGAAAACGAAACTGCGCGCGTTCATCCTCTTCCCCTTAACAAAAGTGAGCCGGTCTGTGCCAGAAAGGCGGTGCGCGCTGGTCGGGCGGCGCTTTGCGCCTGGCGCCGTCATTATCGCTCATCGCATTGGCCCGGGCGGGCTGGATGCGCTGATTGTGCCGCGGATGGCCCTGGCAATTTTTCGGAATTTCGCCTAGACTTATATCGTTTGGCCTACTGAAACAGGGCAAACCCATCGAAAGATGGGGACGCAAAGTCACCGGTCTAACGGGCGCGCAGCGCGGCTGCATGCCCCAGGATAGCGGGACTGCCAGGTGAGGCGAAGCGGTTGTGCGGCGCTTGTGTCGTCGCGTACGGCCGCTTGGCGCTACGGACTTAGCTGTTGACGGTTTGCCGCCGTCATCCGGCTTCGGCGCCGTCTTCCTGCAGCACCCTTCCCCGCGTGGTCGTGCGTCTGTCCCGGTCGGGCTATTGACCGGCTTGCCGCTGTGTGGCTGCGCGTGGAGGACAAGGATATGACGGCAATCGATGGCAGGCGGCAGGTTTCCAGCAGCGCTACCCAATCCAGGGAAAACGCCGGGTTGCTGGGGCACTCGCGCGACCGGGTGGCGGCACGCCTGCGTCTGGCATTGCGGGGCGCGCTGAGCGGGGTGTGCGCCGATCTGTTGCGTCGGGGTGAACTCGTGGACGAGCAGCGTCACTTGCTCTACGGCATCCGCGATGCGCTGCTGGAGCAAGGGGTGCAGTTGGAGTCCCTGCTGGCGGGGCACTGGCGCCGCGAGTTCGATGCCGCGGCCGCAGGGCGCTCGGCCGTTCGGCTCTCCGTGCTGAGCCTGGACGAGCCCGGTGATCGGGAGGAAGAGTTCGCGCTCCAGGCGATCGCAGAGCGGCTGCGCGGACGATGCGGGCCTGCGGTCGAAGCCATCGGCCGGCGCCTGGTGGTGCTATCGGGCCGGGAACAGGCCGGCGGCGCGGCTCCGGAGGTGCTCTGCAAGGCGCTGCGCGCCACTCTTTGCGACGCGGCACTGGGTCGCCTGGAGCGCCTGGAGTTGTTGCGCTGTTTGCTACCCTATGCCGGCACCGAATTCGCTGCGGTCTATGAAGACTGGCGGGACGCGCTGGCAAGCGCCGTGCCGCTCGGCGATGCCAGCCCGGCACGGGTCGTCAGCAGCGATACCGACCATGCCGCTGCCGAGGCGGCGCTGGCCGGTTTTCTGGTTTTGCCGCTGCCCTCGGTCGCGGCGCAACTGCTCGCCGGCGAATGGCGGGAGCTGTTGACCCGCATCCATGCCGAGGGCGACCGGGCGGCCTGGAATGCCGCCAATGCCGTCGCCGGGGAGCTGGTCTGGAGTGTGCGGATCGCACCCGGCAGCCCTGAGCGTAAGACGCTCGTGGGCAGGCTGCCGAATCTGCTCAAGCAGCTCCACGACGGCTTTGAGCGCATTGGCGTCGATGCCGGGCGCCGCGTCGAGATCCTCGACGGTCTGTTCGGCGTACACGCCGCCATCCTGCGCGGCGACCCGCCGGCGATCCCGGTGTCCCGGGCGGCGCTCGGCAAAGAACCCTAGTGTCCGTAGCCAGGCGCTAGTAAACCGATCAGGCACGAAAGCACTATAATGCCGGGCGCCTCAGCTTGGGGCTGACCATTTTTTCCTGTGCATGAATAAAGTTCCGGCGGTATTGCTGCTTCACGGGCTCTGGAGTAGCCCGAGCGAAATGCTGCCTGTCGCCAATGCCCTGAGGCGCTCGGGCTACCGGGTGGAGATCCCGGAAATTGTCGGCTACACCTACGCGGCGGAAACCAGGGTGCGCCCCTGGCGCGACTGGCTACGGGCTGCCCTGGCTGCCTTCGACGCCCTGGCAGCAGAGCACGAAAGCGTCTTCGTCGGCGGTTTGTGCGTCGGCGGCATGCTCTCCCTCGCCGTGGCGGCTCACCGGCCCGGGAAGGTGAAGGCACTGAGCATACTTTCGCCTTCCGTATTCTTCGACGGCTGGGGCGTTCCCCGGCTCACCCGTCTGCGCCACATCGGCTACTACAGCCCATTTCGTTATTTCTGGAAGGTGCAAGAGCAGGAGCCCTTTGGTGTCAAGAATCCGCTGATCCGGCGCTGGATAGCGCGCGAGATGGAGAATCGCAAGGTCTCGGCGGCGGGCGCTGCCGCATTGCCACTGACGGGACTGCATGAGTCGGAGCGCCTGCTCGCCGTGGTCAAGCGCCTGCTCCCGGACATTGCCGCCCCGACCCTGATCATCCATGCCCGCGAAGACGAAATATCAACCCTGCGTTCGCCCCATTTCCTGCTTGAGCGCTTGGGCAGCCGGGTCAAGCATCTGCGGGTGCTGGAGAACAGCTACCACATGGTGACCCTGGACAACGAGCGCCAGCAGGTCGCAGCGTACGTCAACGACTTCTTCCTCGGCCAGGCCACTCTGCCGGAGAGCTCCGTTCTACCCTTCATGCCCAAAACGCGCGTCGCCTGATCGCGGCAGCGATAGTCGCCGATCCGGTATCATTACACCTTTGTACATAGTGGTACATTGCCCCGCGTGGGGCCAATAGGTACAGGACGAGAGCCGTCCGTCGAGGTCATTTATGAGCACACTGGAAAAGATACAACAGTTGATGCGGGAGCGGCTGGGACTGAGCGAAGAGCAGGTGCAGCCTGGGCAGAGTCTGGAGGCGATCGGCATCGATTCCCTGGCGGTCGTGGAACTCATGTTCGACCTCGAAGACGAGTTCGGCGTCAGGCTAACCGATGAGCGCACGCCGGTTACCAGCGTGCAGGATATCGCCGCTGTCATCGATCGGGCGCTGGCCAATCCGGAACAGCTCAAGCAACCGGCATCCGCATGACGCGACGGGTGTTCGTCACCGGCGTGGGCATTCTGGCCCCGGGCGGGGCCGACGCCGGGGCGTTCTTTTCCAGCCTGATAGCCGGCCGCTCGTCGATCGGGCCGTTGCAATCACCCTTTGCCGAAAAACTGACGACGCGCATTGCGGCCAGCGTCGACTTCGATCCCAAGCCTCACTTCCCGGCAATGCGCGCGGCGATGCTCGATCGCTACGCCCAGTTCGCGCTGGTGGCGGCCCGCCAGGCGGTGGCCGATGCCGCGCTAGTCTTCGACGATGAAACGCGCGATCGTGCCGGCGTCTTCTGGGGCACGGGCATGGGTGGCGCCCAAACCATCGAGCAGGGTTACAACGATGTCTACCTGCAGGGGCAGGATCGCGTGCGGCCGCTCTCCGTGCCGATGTCGATGAACAATGCGGCGACGGCGCAGATCGGCATCGAGTACGGCATTCGCGGCCCGGCCCTGACCTACTCGACCGCCTGCGCCTCGTCGGCAAACGCAATCGGCGAGGCATTCCGGGCGATCCGTCACGGCGAGATTGATCTGGCCGTGGCCGGCGGCAGCGAAGCGCTGCTCACCTTCGGCGCGCTGAAGGCCTGGGAGGGCTTGCGTGCCCTGGCGCTCGAGGATCCGGTCGACCCCGCCACTTCCTGCCGCCCCTTTTCCGCGGATCGCAGCGGGCTGGTGCTGGGCGAAGGCGCAGGGGCGCTGATACTCGAGTCGGAGGAACACGCCCGCGCACGTGGCGCTTCGCTGCTCGCCCAGTTGGCAGGCTACGGCCGCAGCAACGACGCCGCGCATCTGACCAAGCCGGCGGTCCACGGACAGGTGCGGGCGATGCGCCAGGCGCTTCTCGAGGCCGGCCTGCCTCCGGCGGCGATCGGCTATCTCAATGCCCATGGCACCGCGACGCCGGTCGGCGACCAGGTCGAGACCGCGGCGATCAAGGAAGTTTTCGGGGAGGCTGCGGCGAGGCTGCCGGTCAGTTCGACCAAGTCGATGCACGGCCATTTGATGGGCGCGGCCGGGGCGGTCGAGCTGATCGCGGCGCTGATGGCCATGCGTTCCGGCAGCATCCCGCCGACCGCAAACTATCGTCGCCCCGACCCGGAGTGCGACCTCGACTACGTGCCCAACGTCGCCCGCCACGGTGTCGCAATCGACGCCGTCATGTCCAATTCCTTTGCCTTCGGCGGCGGCAACGCCGTGCTGGTGCTGCGCCGCAGCGCGCTCCCTCACATGCCCGGATAGACCGGTCCTTCGCCGCCCTGGGGCGTCACCCAGACGATGTTCTGGGTCGGATCCTTGATGTCGCAGGTCTTGCAATGGACGCAGTTCTGCGCATTGATCTGCAGGCGCGGGTTTTTGCCGCTCTCGTCGTAGAGGATCTCATAGACGCCGGCCGGACAGTAGCGCTGTTCCGGCGCGTCGTAGAGCGCGAGGTTCACCCTGATCGGCACCTCGGGGTCCTTGAGCGTCAGGTGGCAGGGCTCGTTCTCTTCGTGGTGGGTGTTGGACAGGAACACCGACGAGAGGCGGTCGAAGCTGATCACGCCGTCGGGTTTCGGATACTCGATCTTCCGGCAATCCGCCGCCTTTTTCAGTTTCAGGTGGTCCGCCGACAGACGCAGCGTCCACGGCGCCCGGCCGCGGAACAACTGCTGGTCGATGCCGAACATCAGCGAGCCGAAATACAGGCCTTTACTCATCCAGGGCTTGAAGTTGCGCGCCTTGCGCAGCTCCTCGAACAGCCAGCTGTCGCGGAACTTTTCGGGGTAGGCGGCCAGTTCGTCGGCGCTGCGCCCTGCGGCGAGTGCCTCGGCCGCGGCCTCGGCGGCCATCATGCCGCTCTTGATCGCGGCGTGGCTGCCCTTGATGCGCGAGGCGACCAGGAAGCCGGCGTCGTCGCCGATCAGGGCGCCGCCCGGAAAGACCAGCTTGGGCAGGGCCTGCAGGCCGCCGGCGGCGAGCGCCCGAGCGCCATAGCTGATGCGCTTGCCGCCTTCGAGCATCGGGCGGATCTTCGGATGGGTCTTCAGGCGCTGGAATTCCTCGAAGGGCGACAGGTGAGGGTTGCTGTAGGCCAGCCCGATGACGCAGCCGATCGCCACCAGCCGGTCGCCGTTGTCATTGCTGTAGTGGTAGCAGAAGGAGCCGCCGTAGGTGTCGGCGGCCAGCGGCCAGCCGGCGGTGTGCATCACCAGACCGGGGGCGTGCTGCTCGGGACTCACCTCCCAAAGCTCCTTGATGCCGATGCCATAGACCTGGGGATCGGCCTCGCTGCGCAGGGCGAAGCGGGCTTCGAGCTGCTTGCCCAGGCTGCCGCGGCAGCCCTCGGCGAACAGCGTGTATTTGCCGCGCAATTCCATGCCGCGCTGGAAGGCGGCGGTGGGCTGGCCGTCGCGGCCCACGCCCATGTCGCCGGTGGCAACACCGGCAACAGCGCCGTCCTCGCGATAGAGCACCTCGGCGCCGGCGAACCCGGGATAGATCTCGACGCCCAGCGCCTCGGCCTGTTGCCCCAGCCAGCGGCACAGGTTGCCCAGGCTGATGATGTAGTTGCCGTGGTTCTGGAAACAGTCGGGAAGCAGCGCATTGGGCAGCTTCCAGCCGCCGTTCTCGGTGAGGATCAGGAAGCGGTCCTCGGACACCGGCGTGTCCAGCGGCGCATTCTGCGCCTGCCAGTCTGGCAGCAATTCGTTCAGGGCGCGTGGGTCCATGATCGCGCCGGAGAGTATGTGGGCGCCGATCTCGGCGCCCTTCTCGATCAGGCAGACAGTGATGTCGCCGTTCAACTGCTTCAAGCGGATCGCCGCCGCCAGGCCCGCTGGCCCGCCGCCGACGATCACCACATCGAATTCCATTGCTTCACGTTCCATACCTATCCCCTGTCAGAGCATCGTTGCGCATTATAATTGCAAACCCCGATAAGCCCCGGCCGAGCCTCATTCATATGGAACATCCGCGCAAACTGGTGCACACCTCCCTGATCCCGATCCGCTGGGGCGACATGGACGCGATGGGGCACGTCAATAACACCATCTATTTCCGCTACGCGGAGCAGGCGCGCATCGACTGGCTGGTTTCCCTGGGTTTCCTCGGCGACCGCTCGAAACAGGGTTCGCCAGTGATCGTCAATGCCAGCTGCTCCTTCCTGATCCCCTTCACCTATCCCGGGACGGTCGAGCTCCGCATGTATCTGGGCAAACCCGGGCGCAGCAGCGTGCCCTCGTATTTCGAGATGCGTCTGGCCGGCGGCGAAGCGCTCTACGCCGAGGGGGCGGCGAAACTGGTGTGGACCGACGCCGCCACCGGCAAGTCGATGCCGCTGCCCGATGCCATGCGCGCGCTGGCCGAATAATCCTGGAGAGCTGCATGATGAACGAATCGTGGCGGCCATCGGCCCAGCGCATCGCCGTATCCCGTCTGTCCGCCTTTATCGACGGGGCGCAGGCCCGGTGGGGGCGGGCGTTTCCGGACTATGCTGCGCTCCACCGCTGGTCGATCGAGGAACCCGGTGAGTTCTGGGTCTCGCTCTGGGACTTTACCGGCGTCATCGGCGAGCGGGGTAGGGCGGCGGTCGTCGATCGCGACCGGATGCCTGGCGCCCGCTGGTTTCCCGAGGCACGTCTCAACTTTGCCGAGAACCTGCTGCGCTGCCGCGATGATTCCGATGCGCTGGTGTTCTGGGGCGAGAACAAGATCCGCCGTCGCCTTTCCCACAGCGAACTGTATCGCAAGGTGGCGCAGCTTTCGGCGGCCATGCGTGCGCTGGGTGTGGCGCCGGGCGACCGGATCGCCGCCTACCTGCCCAACCTGCCCGAGGCGATCGTGGTCATGCTGGCTGCCGCCAGCATCGGCGCGATCTACACCTCGGCCTCGCCGGACTTCGGTGTGCAGGGCGTGCTCGATCGCTTCGGCCAGGTCGAACCCAAGCTGTTCTTTGCCGCCGACGGTTATTTTTACAACGGCAAGACCATCGATTCGCTCGCCAAGGTCGCAGCCGTGACGGCGCAACTGCCCAGCGTGCAGCAGGTCGTGATCGTGCCCTACGTGCAGGCAGAATCCGATCTGGCCAAGATCCGAAGCGCGACGATGCTCGAAGATTTCATCGCGCCGCACCGGGACGCCGTGGACATCGAATATGCCCGGTTGCCCTTCGACCATCCTCTGTACATCATGTATTCCTCCGGCACCACCGGCGTGCCCAAGTGCATCGTGCATTGCGCCGGCGGCGTCCTGCTGCAGCACCTCAAGGAGCACCAGTTGCACGGCGACCTCAGGCCCGGCGACCGCTGCTTCTATTTCACCACCTGCGGCTGGATGATGTGGAACTGGCTGGCCTCAGGCTTGGCCTCGAATGCGACGCTGCTGCTCTACGACGGCTCGCCCTTCCTGAGCGGCGGCACGATTCTGTTCGACTACGCCGATGCCGAGGCCATGACCCACTTCGGCACCTCCGCCAAGTTCATCGACGCCATCGCCAAGATCGACCTGGCGCCCGTTCGGACGCACCGGCTCGAAAAGCTGCGCACGATGTTCTCGACCGGCAGCCCGCTGGTGCCCGAAGCCTTCGACTACGTCTATCGCGCCGTGAAGAAAGACCTCCACCTCGCTTCGATCTCGGGCGGCACCGACATCGTCTCCTGCTTCGTCCTGGGCAATCCGATCGCCCCGGTCTATCGCGGCGAGATCCAGTGCGCGGCGCTGGCTATGGCGGTCTACGTATTCGACGAGCGGGGCAGGCCGGTGACGAACGAGAAGGGCGAACTGGTGTGTACCCGACCGTTTCCCTCGATGCCGATCGGCTTCTGGAACGACCCCGACGGCAGCAAGTACCGCGCTGCTTATTTCGAACGCTTCGACAAGGTCTGGTGTCACGGCGACTTCGCCGAGATCACCGCACACGGTGGCTTCATCATTCACGGCCGCTCGGACGCGACGCTCAATCCGGGCGGCGTGCGCATCGGCACCGCGGAAATCTACCGCCAGGTGGAGAAGCTGCCCGAGGTGGTCGAATCCATCGTCATCGGCCAGAACTGGCCGCCCGAGGACGCCGGCGATGTCCGCGTCGTGCTCTTCGTCAAGCTTGCCGACGGTCTGTCCCTGGACGATCAACTGGCGGCGCGGATCAAGCAGGTGATTCGCGACAACACCACGCCGCGTCACGTGCCGGCCAGGATCCTGCAGGTGGCCGACATTCCGCGCACCAAGAGCGGCAAGATCGTCGAGCTGGCGGTGAGGAAGGTGGTGCACGGCGAGCCGGTGAACAACGTCGAGGCGCTGGCCAATCCCGAGGCGCTCGAATACTTCCGGGACCGGCCCGAGCTCGCGGACTGACGGGCTCATGAGCCCGGGCGGGGCAGGAAAATCGGCCCCGATTGACCGCTCCATTGACCGCTCAATGGGCCGCGCCGATTGAGCCCGGGGCCGAATTCGGCTATCATCCGAATTTCCCGCTACCGCAACATCCATGGCCAAATACGTCTTCGTCACGGGCGGTGTCGTGTCCTCGCTGGGCAAGGGCATCGCCGCCGCGTCTCTGGGTGCCATCCTCGAATCGCGCGGCATCAAGCTCACCCACCTCAAGCTCGATCCCTACATCAACGTCGATCCCGGAACGATGAGTCCGTTCCAGCACGGCGAGGTCTTCGTCACCGAGGACGGCGCCGAGACCGATCTCGACCTCGGCCATTACGAGCGCTTCACCCGCGCCAAGATGGGCCGCCGCAACAACTTCACCACCGGCCAGATCTACGAATCGGTGATCAAGAAGGAACGGCGCGGCGAGTATCTGGGCAAGACGGTGCAGGTGATTCCGCACATCACCGACGAGATCAAGCTCTTCATCAAGCGCGGCGCCGAGGGCGCGGATGTCGCCATCATCGAGGTCGGCGGCACGGTCGGCGACATTGAGTCCCTGCCCTTTCTCGAAGCGATTCGCCAGATGGGCATCGAGGAGGGCAGGAACAACACCTGCTTCATCCATCTCACCTTGTTGCCCTGGATCGCCGCCGCCGGCGAGCTGAAGACCAAGCCGACCCAGCACTCGGTCAAGGAGCTGCGCGAGATCGGCATTCAGCCCGACGTCTTGTTGTGCCGCGCCGACCGGCCGGTGCCCGAGGACGAACGGCGCAAGATCTCGCTGTTCACCAACGTCCAGCCGGAAGCGGTGATTTCTGCGGTCGATGCCGACAGCATCTACCAGATTCCCGGATTGCTGCATGACCAGATGCTCGACGAGATCGTCTGCCACAAGCTGGGCATCCTCGCCCGCGCTGCCGACCTGTCGGTGTGGAAGAAGCTGGTGCATGCGCTCGAGCATCCTCAGCACGAGGTCGACATCGCCTTCGTCGGCAAGTACGTCGATCTCACCGAGTCGTACAAGTCGCTGACCGAGGCGCTGGTGCACGCCGGCATCCATACGCTGTCCAAGATCAACATCCATTACATCGATTCGGAGGGTATCGAGACGGACGGCACCGGCGCGCTCGCCGGCATGGATGCGATACTGGTGCCCGGGGGCTTCGGCCGGCGCGGCACCGAAGGCAAGATCGCGGCCATCCGCTACGCCCGCGAGAACAAGGTGCCCTATCTGGGCATCTGCCTCGGGATGCAGCTCGCCGTGATCGAATTCGCCCGCGACGTGGCCGGTCTGGATCACGCCCACAGCACCGAATTCGACGCTGCCACGCCGCACCCGGTGGTCGCGCTGATCACCGAGTGGCTGGACCGCGAAGGGCGCATCGAGCAGCGCGACGCCAATTCCGATCTGGGCGGCACGATGCGTCTGGGCGGGCAGGCTTGCGCCCTGGTCGAGGGCTCGCTGGCGCGCAGGATCTACGGCGCCGACAAAATCAATGAGCGTCACCGCCACCGCTACGAGGTGAATGACGCCTATCTGCCGCGCCTGGCGCAGGCCGGCCTCAAGGTCTCGGGCGTCTCGGCCGAAGGCCGGCAGCTGTGCGAGATGATCGAACTGCCGAGCGAAGGCCAGAACGCTCATCCCTGGTTCGTCGGTTGCCAGTTCCACCCCGAATTCACCTCCAATCCACGGAGCGGCCATCCGCTGTTCATCGCCTTCGTGCAGGCGGCGCTCGACTTGCGCCGGGCGAACTCATGAAGCTCTGCGGTTTCGAGGTGGGCCTCGATCGGCCGCTGTTCCTGATCGCCGGGCCCTGCGTGATCGAGTCGCGGACGATGGCGCTGGACACCGCCGGGCAGTTGAAGGACATCTGCGCTGCGCTCGCCATCCCGTTCATCTACAAGTCTTCCTACGACAAGGCCAACCGCAGTTCGGGCAGCTCGCCGCGCGGACCGGGCCTGGAGAAGGGACTCGACATCCTGGCCGAGGTGCGGCGGGAGATCGGCGTGCCGGTGCTGACCGACGTCCATGGCATCGAGGAGGTGGCGGCGGTCGCCGCCGTGGTCGATGTGCTGCAGACGCCGGCCTTCCTCTGCCGCCAGACCGACTTCATCGAGGCGGTGGCCCGCTCGGGGCGGCCGGTGAACATCAAGAAGGGGCAGTTCCTGGCGCCCGGCGACATGAAGCAGGTGGTCATGAAGGCCAAGGCGGCCAACGGCAATCTCGACAACATCATGGTCTGCGAGCGCGGCGTCTCCTTCGGCTACAACAACCTGGTGTCCGACATGAGGAGTCTCGCGATCATGCGCGAGACCGGCTGCCCGGTAGTCTTCGACGCGACCCATTCGGTGCAACTGCCGGGCGGGCTGGGTGCGAGTTCCGGCGGAGAGCGCCGCTTCGTGCCGGTGCTGGCGCGCGCGGCCGTGGCCGTGGGCGTGGCCGGCCTGTTCATGGAGACCCATCCCGACCCGGAACGCGCGCTCTCCGACGGACCCAATGCCTGGCCGCTGGACAGGATGCAGCCGCTGCTGGAGACGCTGCGCGACATCGACGCGCTGGTCAAGCGGCGTGGCTTTTTGGAGATGTAAGATGGCCGCTTACCTGGTTGTCGACGCGACGGTCACCGACCCGCAGCAGTTTCAGAAGTACCGCGATCTGGCGCAGGTGGCGGTGGCGAAGTACGGCGGCCGCTATCTGGTGCGCGGCGGCAGGACCGAGACGCTGGAAGGCGGATGGCGGCCGGCTCGGCTGGTGATCGTCGAATTTCCCTCGCAGGAGCAGGTGCGCCTGTTCTATGATTCTCCCGAGTATCGGGCGGCGCGCGCTGCGCGTGCCCAGGCGGCCGACTTCGCCATGGTCGTGGCAGATGGCGCCTGATTTATATTGACCTAGGAAAATCCCATGAGTGCAATCGTTGATGTCGTCGCCCGCGAGATTCTCGACTCGCGCGGCAATCCCACCGTCGAAGCCGACGTCCTGCTCGAATCCGGGGTCATGGGCCGTGCCGCGGTGCCCTCCGGCGCCTCGACCGGCTCGCGCGAGGCGATCGAGCTGCGCGACGGTGACGCCGGCCGCTACCTCGGCAAGGGCGTGTTGCAGGCGGTGGAAAATATCAATACCGAAATCTCCGAGGCGATCATCGGCCTCGATGCCGAGGAGCAGGCCTTCATCGACCAGACCCTGATCGAGCTGGACGGCACCGAGAACAAGTCGCGCCTGGGCGCCAACGCCATCCTGGCGGTCTCGATGGCCATGGCCAAGGCCGCGGCGGAGGAGGCCGGACTGCCGCTGTACCGCTACTTCGGCGGCTCTGGTCCGATGCAGATGCCGGTGCCGATGATGAACGTCATCAACGGCGGCGCCCACGCCAACAATAATCTCGACATCCAGGAGTTCATGATCCTGCCGGTCGGGCCGAAGAGCTTCCGCGAGGCTCTCCGCTGCGGCGCCGAGGTGTTCCAGCAGCTGAAGAAGCTGGTCGACAAGAAGGGCTACCCGACCACCGTCGGCGACGAAGGCGGCTTCGCACCCAATGTCGCCGGCAACGACGAGGCGATCGAGCTGATCCTGAGAGCGATCGAGGCTGCCGGCTATACTCCCGGCCAGGACGTGATGCTGGGCCTAGACTGCGCCGCTTCGGAATTCTACAAGGACGGCAAGTACCACCTCGCCTCGGAGAAGCTGGAATTGTCTTCCGAAGCCTTCACCGATTATCTCGCCAGGCTCGCCGACAAGTATCCGATCGTCAGCATCGAGGACGGCATGGCCGAAAATGACTGGGCCGGCTGGAAGATTCTCACCGACCGGCTGGGGAAATCGCTGCAGATCGTCGGCGACGACCTGTTCGTGACCAACACCAAGATCCTGAAGCAGGGCATTGCCCAGGGCGTGGCCAATTCCATCCTGGTCAAGATCAACCAGATCGGTACGCTCACCGAGACCTTCGCCTGCGTCGAGTTGGCCAAACGTTCCGGTTACACCTGCGTGATCTCCCACCGTTCGGGCGAGACCGAGGATTCCACCATCGCCGACATCGCCGTCGGCCTGAATGCGCTGCAGATCAAGACCGGTTCGCTCTCCCGTTCGGACCGCATCAGTAAGTACAACCAGTTGCTGCGCATCGAGGAAGACCTGGGCGATACCGTAGCCTACCCCGGCCGCGACGCCTTCTACAATCTGCGCAAGTAACTTACTGCTGCCGTGCGCTGGCCCACTCTGGCGCTGGTTGCGCTGCTGCTGCTGCTGCAGTATTCGCTGTGGCTGGGCAAGGGTGGCTGGCTCAGGGTCTGGGACATGGATCGCCAATTGCAGGCGCAGCGCCAGGTCAATCAGAAACTGGAGCAGCGGAATGCGGGTCTGGACGCCGAAGTGCGCGACCTGAAGACCGGCTACGGCGCGATCGAAGAGCGCGCCCGCTACGAGCTGGGTCTCATCAAGCCCGACGAGATCTTCGTCGAGGTGCCGAAGAAACGGCGCTGATCGCCGCGGCTGCGCCAGTAGCCCCTTTCATTTTCAGTGCAATCCGACACCGACCTACGAATCAACCAAGCGGCACCAGCTGCGCGCGAAATACTTTCGACCGCGCCACGTAGCCTGCCGCGAAGCCCGGCAGTGCCGTTACCTCCTCGTCGGTGAGCTGGCGCGCGACCTTGGCCGGGGATCCCAGGATCAGCGAACGCTCGGGATAGGTCTTGCCCTCGGGTACCAGCGCGCCGGCGGCGACGATGCAGTTCCTGCCGATCACCGCTCGGTTCATGACGATCGCGCCGATGCCGATCAGCGAACCGTCGCCGACGCTGCAGCCATGCAGCATCGCCTGGTGGCCGACGGTGACCTCGCGGCCCAGGGTGAGTTGGATGCCGGCGTCGGTGTGCAGCACCGCGTTGTCCTGGACGTTGGAGCGGCTGCCGATGGTGATGAGATCGTTGTCACCGCGGATCACCACGCCGAACCAGACGCTGGCTTCCGACTCCAGCACCACCGAACCGATCACCGTGGCAGTATCGGCGACCCAGGCGTCGGGGGCGCATTGGGGCCGTCTGTCGCCCAGAGCGTAGATCGTCATGTGAGACTACTCCAAATCGAAAATGGCGGATTCTCTCACGGCGCCGGCTGCTGCGGCTCGGCGTTCACGGCATCCTGCCGCCGATCGCCTGCAGAAACTCGCTTCTCAACTGGTCGGAGCGCTCGAAGACGCCGGTGAATGCCTGCGTCACCACCCGTTCGTCGCCGCGCCGATCCTCGCCCAGCAACAGGCAGAGCTGCTCCGCCTCGACGACGCAGGCGGCGCCCTGGGCCCGCCCGTGCTGCACCAGTGCCTCGGCGACGTCGCGGGTCATCCATTCCTGGTAGGTGAAGCGATGGCCGATGGCATCCACCATCCGCGCGATGCGGCCGAAGCCGTGCAGGCGGCCGCCGGGGATATAGGCGACGTGCGCCAGGCCGCGAAAGGGGACCAGATGGTGCGGGCAGACCCCGTGCACGGCGATGCCACGGATCACGACCATGTCGCTGCGGTGATCCGCGAAGCCCTCGCCTAGGGCTGCAGCCGGATCCAGATCGTAGCCGCCCAGGAGACGCTTCTGCCAAAGCTCACGCACCCGCTCCGCGGTCCTGCCCATGTGCGCCATGTCCGGCGCGATGCCGCAGGCGCGCAACAGATCGCTGACCGCCTGCTCGAAAGCCACGGGATCGAATCCGGCCTGTCGGGGAATGCCGATGCCGGCGTGGGCTGTCGGGAAGCGGTCGTGGTCGGTGCACTGAGACATGGCGCAAGTCCTCGGATGCTGGAGGCGGAAATCATACACTCCGCTGCGGGCCGGAGGGCGGGGTATAATTAAATGGCAAATATTCAGGCCTAAGGCGTGTGAGGCCCGGCCCCAGACCCACCGGACAGGAGACAGCAGATGGCATACCGGAGTATCCCACCGTTTCGCGCCGACCACGTCGGCAGCTTCCTGCGCCCCAAGGAATTGCTCGATGCGCGCGCCAGCCACCAGCAGGGGACGCTCTCGAAAGAGGGCTTGCGCGCGGTGGAGGACGCCGCGATCCGCGACATCGTGCGCTTCCAGGAAGACGTCGGCATGCAAAGCGTCACCGACGGCGAGTTTCGCCGTACCTATTTCCATATCGATTTTCTCGAACAACTGGACGGCGTCGATACTCAGGGCGGCATCAAGGTGAGCTTCCACAAGGCGGACGGAAATCTCGATTTTGCGCCGCCGGTGATGCACGTGACGAGCGCGGTCAGGCACTCGAAGCCGATCCAGTTGGCCGACTTCAATTTCCTCAAGTCGGTCACCAGGAACACTCCGAAAGTGTGCATTCCCTCGCCGACGATGTTGCATTTCCGCGGCGGGCGGGAGGCCATCAGCAAACAGGCTTATCCGGATCTCGAAGACTTTTACCGCGACGTCGGCCTCGCCTACGCCGAGGAGATCCGCTCGCTCGGGGACGCCGGCTGCCGCTACCTGCAGCTCGACGACACCAATCTCGCCTACCTCTGCGACGAGAAGATGCGCGAAGGCGCCCGCCAGCGCGGCGACGATCCCAACGAACTGCCCAGACGCTATGCCCGGCTGATCAACAGCGCCATCCGCGACAAGCCGGCGGGCATGACCACGGCGATACATCTGTGCCGCGGCAATTTCCAGAGCGCCTGGGCGGCCGAAGGCGGCTATGAGCCGGTGGCAGAGGTGCTGTTCAACGAACTCGACATCGATGCCTACTTCCTCGAATACGACGACGCCCGCTCGGGCGACTTCAAGCCGCTGCGCTTCGTGCCCAAGGGCAAATTCGTGGTGCTCGGTCTGGTCAGCACCAAGCTGGGCCAGTTGGAGACCAAGGACGACTTGAAGCGCCGCATCGACGAGGCCGCCAAGTACGTGCCGCTCGAATGGCTCTGCCTATCGCCCCAATGCGGTTTTTCCAGCACCGTTCATGGCAACGATATCGCCGTCGAGCAACAGCGCGCCAAGCTTCGCCTGGTGGTCGAGACCGCCGAGGAGGTCTGGGGCAAGGCTTGAACGCGTATATCTGGCGGAAAAGAAAAGAGCCTCGCGAGAGGCTCTTTTTTTGCCTACCTTCGCTCAGGTGACTCAGTCGACCTTGGCCTTGTTGCGCAGGTCGAGCAGGTGCTTCTCAATCATCTGCTGCTGCAGGCGCTGCACCAGTTTCGGCTTGGCTTCCTCGAGCGAGGGCAGCTTCAGCTCGCGGGTGTCGTCGAGCATGATGACGTGATAGCCGAAGTCGGTCTTGACCGGAGTTTCGGTGAACTTGCCCTTCTGCAGTTTGACCAGGGCGTCGGCGAAAGGCTTCACGTAGCTAGACGGCGTCGCCCAGCCGAGATCGCCGCCGCGCTCCTTGGAGCCCGGATCCTTGGACAACTTGGCGAGGTCGGCGAACTTCTCGCCCTTGTTGAGTTTGGCGATGATGTCCTTGGCCTCGGCCTCGGTCCCGACCAGGATGTGGCGCGCCTTGTATTCCTTGTCGCCGAGTTGGGCCTTGATCGCGGCGTATTCCTTCTTGATTGCGTCCTCGCCGATCGGATGGTTCTTCACATAGTCCTGCATGTAGGCGTTGATCAGCACGCTTTGCCGCGCCAGCTCCATCTCCCCCTGGATCAGCGGCTTCTTTTCGAAGCCCTTCTTCACGGCCTCCTGAGCGAGGATTTCGCGGCGGATCAGTTCCTCGCGCACCGCCTTGCGCAGTTCCGGGGTATCGGCTTGTCCTTGCGCGGTCTGGGCGGCGACCAGGGCGTCGGCACGGTTCTTGGGAATGGCCTTGCCATTTACCGTGGCGATGGCCTTGCCGCTATCCTCCTTGGCGAGCACTGGAGCGATGGCCAGGATGGCGGCGAGCGCAACGAGGGAGGAACGGATCAGAAAGCGGTTCATCAGTCTTTCCTTGCAGGTTAGGTCGGGCTTTATCGGGAGTTTTTGGGCAGCCATGCGCATGACATGGAAATCCGGTCTCATCTGCGCCACGCGCATCATACACCAAGCAGCGCATGGAAAGTGCCGCTAGCCGGCGACGTAGGCGACATACCAGGGGCTGTCGGGCCTGTTGTGCCCGAGGCGGATCTTGCCCTCGCCGCTGAGCAGGCACTCCTCGCGCCGCAGGCTGATGGTGATGCCGGTTGTTTCGAGGCGGGGCGTGACATAAGTGCCGTTCGAGCTCTGGTCGATCAGGACGAACTTGTCGCCGCGCATCTCGATGAGGGCGTGGGTCCGCGAGGCCAGCGGGTCGCTGACCACGAGGTCGCTGGTCGGATCCCGGCCGATCGCAATGCGCGGTCTCAGGCGGCTCACCTCGACGCTGTTGCCGCGCGCGCTCAGGGTCAGTGCCGGCGCATCCGGCCACCCGGCCGGGCCGGACGGCATTCCGTCGAGTACCGTGAGATAGTCTATTTCCTCGTCGGGATCGGGATCCGCCCAGAGGATTTCCCGCAGTTCGACCGGGTCCTTCCGGCCTTTGAGGGGGATGGTGGCGAGCCTGCGGTAGCTCGGCAGATGCCGCTGCCGGGCTTCCTTGATGGTCTCCGCCGTGGTCAGGATCTGTTCTGGTTTGGCTAGCGAGGCGATCCGGGCGGCGATGTTGACGGTGTCGCCGAAGGCGTCGCCGCCGGCCTCTATCACCGCCCCGGAATGGATGCCGATATGCAGCGAGACGGGGAGCAGCGCCGGCCGACTGCCGCGTTCGTGCATCGCCTGCTGCATGTCGCAGGCCGCCCACAGCGCATCGCCCGGGTCGGAGAACAGCGCCATGACTTCGTCGCCGAGAGTCTTGATCACCCGTCCGGACTTGTTCGCGACGATCCGGGACATCTCATGAAGGGCGCGATCGATCAGCCGTTGGGCCGCGATGTCGCCTTGCAGCTCGTATATCCGGGTACTGCCGCTGACGTCGGAGAAGAGGATGCCGGCGCTCATGACCGGCGACGGCGTTGACGCATCACTATTTCTGCTTGAGCATCGCGTCGACTTCTTCGCGACTGATCACCATGGTCTTGTCGGCGGCTGTCTCCAGGTAGCTTTTCGGCACCGCTGCCCTGGATTTCGTTGCCGCCCGCTCGCGCCGGAAGATGCTGAGCAGCAAGGCGGATATCACCACCGCCAGCAGCACTGCCGAGGCGATAAGAATCGAATTGATCATGACGTCACCCGGAAACATTGCCCGGTCGTACCCGACCGGCATCGACGAGCGCCGCGGGCGATGCCCCCGGCCATAACCCCGGCATAATACCTCGCCCGCCGGCTATTTTCTATGGCTCTGGCAGCGTTGCGGGCGGCTCTTTGTGCCTGGTGCTTCAGTCCTCCTCGGGTGTCCGGGCGACGATGCCGAGGGCGTGAATCTCTCGTTTCATCATGGTGCCGAGCGCGTCGTACACCAGACGGTGGCGGGCAAGGGTGGGCAGACCCGCGAAGCGCTGCGAGACGATGCTCATGCGGTAGTGGCCGCCGCCGCTGGCGGCGCCGGCGTGGCCAGCGTGCTTGGCGCTGTCGTCGGCGATATCGAGTTGTTGCGGGTCGAGCACGGACAGTCGCTCGCGCATCGTGGCGATGACGCTCATCGCGGGTATACCTGCTTGAAGGGCCGCACCCAGGTGCGGGCATACGCACCCTCGGTGACGTAGGGATCCGCCGCCAGCCAGTCCCGCGCCTCCTGTAGCGAGGCAAATTCGGCGACGATCAGGCTGCCGAAGAAGCCGGCCGGGCCGGGATCCTGGGCCTCGATCGCCGGCATCGGCCCGGCCAGCACTAGGCGTCCTTCGGATTGCAACTGCTCTAGCCGGGCGCGGTGCGCGGCGAGCACCGGCAGGCGTTTTGCCAGGCCGTCGGGCGCGTCCTCGCTGAACAGGACGTAGCGCATCACGGCTTTTCCTCGATGTATTTTGACAGGAACATGCCCTGGATCACGACGAATGCCAGCATCAGTCCCATGCTGCCGAACAGCTTGAAATTTACCCAGACCTCGGTGGACAGGTGAAAGGCGAAGGCGATCAGCAGGTTGAGTACGCCCATCAGCGCGAAGAAGCCGACCCAGGAAAGATTGAGCCGGCGCCAGACCGGCTCGGGCAACTGCATCTGGGCTTCGAGCATGTTGCGGATCAGGTTCTTGTTCAGCAGGCGCTCGGAGACCAGAAGTGCTGCTGCGAACACCCAATACAGCACCGTCGGTTTCCACTTGATGAAGGTCTCGTCGTGGAAGATCAACGTCAGGCCACCGAAGAACACCACCAGGACGAGGCTCAGCCAGAGCATCTTGTCCACCCGCCCGTGGCGCAGCCGGACCCAGCCGATCTGCAAGGCGGTGGCGAGTATGACCACCAGCGTGGCAACCAGTATCGGCCCCTGCTTGGCCGCGATTCCCGCCCCCAGGCCGACCACCCCGAGCACCTGACCGACTACGTTAGCGGCGGCCTGGGCGTGGGCTTCGGAGATCTTGAAGGCGGCAAAGAAAAGGGCGACAGGGAACAGGTCGAAGAGAAATTTCATGGTCGGATTATATCCGTCTACTCCTTTTCCAGCTTCAGGGAGACCGAGTTGATGCAGTAGCGCAGGCCGGTGGGGGCCGGGCCGTCGGGAAACAGGTGTCCCAGGTGGGCGCCGCACTGGCCACAGGTCACCTCGGTACGGACCATGCCGTGACTGGTGTCGGGGGCCTCGAGAATATCGCCGGCGGCGGCGGTGAAACTCGGCCAGCCGCAGCCGGAGTCGTATTTCTGGGACGAGTCGAACAGCGGTGCATCGCAGCAGATACAGCGGAACACGCCAGCATCGTGGCAGTCCCAGTATTGGCCGCTGAAGGCCGGCTCGGTGCCCTTCTCCCGGGCGACGTGGTACTGCTCGGGCGTGAGCTGGGCGCGCCATTGGGCATCGCTCTTGTTACGGGACATGGCGTTCTCCGGACGGTTGTAGCTGGGGCGAGGAAGTATAATCGGACGGATGAAGATTCTCTCAGAGTCCGCGCCCGGCCTTAAGTTCCCTATTCCGGCCACAGGCAGGATCGCAGCCTGATGCGCGTCGCCGTGCTCGGCGCCGGGGTGGTCGGCGTCACCGCTGCCTGGTACCTGGCCGAGGCCGGCCACGAGGTCGTGGTGATCGACCGGCAGCCGGCCGCGGCGCAGGAAACCAGTTTCGCCAACGGCGGCCAGATCTCGGTCAGCCACGCCGAGCCCTGGGCCGGTCCGGGGGCGCCGCTGAAGATCCTGAAATGGCTCGGCCGCGAGGATGCGCCGCTGCTCTGGCGTCTTAGCGCCGACTCCCGGCAATGGGCGTGGGGGCTGTCCTTCCTGCGCCAATGCACGACGGCCAGGATGCGCGCCAACGTCGTCGCCATCCTGCGCCTGGCACTCTATAGCCGCGCCGCCTTGCAGACGCTGCGGCACGACACCGGCATCGCCTACGAGGCGCAGCAGCGCGGCATCCTGCACATCTATTCCGATGCCGCGGAGTTCGCCCACGCCGTGCCCCAGGCGGCGCTGATGCGCGAATACGGCTGTGATCGGGTGGTCAAGAGCGCCGCCGAATGCCTCGCCATCGAACCGGCGCTGGCCCAGAGCGGGGTAAAGCTGGTCGGCGGCACCTATACCGCCGGCGACGAGTCGGGCGATGCCTGCAAGTTCACCCTGGCGCTGGCCGAGCGCTGCGCCGGGCGCGGCGTCGAATTCCGCTACGGACTGGGGATCGCGTCCTTGCTGGCCGCGGACGATCGCGTCTCCGGGATTCGCCTGGCCGGCGGCGAGACGCTCAAGGCCGATGCCTACGTCGCCGCGCTGGGCAGCTACACGCCGCTCTTGCTGCGGCCGCTGGGGCTTAGACTGCCGGTTTACCCGGCCAAGGGCTATTCCGCGACCATACCGCTCGATGCCGACAGCGTGGCGCCCTTCGTCAGCCTTACCGACGACCAGCACAAGCTGGTGTTCTCGCGCCTGGGCCAGCGGCTGCGCGTTGCCGGCACGGCGGAGTTTGCCGGCTACGACACCGCTCTGAACGGGGCGCGCTGCCAGGCTCTGCTGGCGCGCACGCTCACCCTGTTTCCGCGCGTTGGGCGGCGCCAGGAGGTGGAGTTCTGGGCTGGGCTGCGGCCGGCGACGCCGAGCAACGTGCCGCTGATCGGCGCTACGCGCTACCGCAACTTGTTCGTCGATAGCGGCCACGGCACGCTCGGCTGGACCATGGCCTGCGGTTCCGGGCGGCTCATCGCCGACCTGGTCTCGGGTCGCGCGCCGGAGATCGACGCGCGGGATTATCGCCCGCGCTGATCTTGTCCGGGCTTGACGGCGGCCACCAGATAGCCGTCCACCGCCGCGCCGAGCTCGAACCTGAGCGCAACCGGTAAGATACTGCGGACCTCGAAGCCGGGTGCGGCGAGCGCCGCGGCGAGATAAGCCGGCCCGTGGCCATAGCGGCCGTTGGGCTTGATGCCGTAGCCCGCCACGGCCGCCGTCGTCGGCGGTTCTTCGACCGTGAACAGCAGCAGCCCCGCCGCCCGCAGGCTGTCGTGGGCGGCCGCGAATACCGGCTCCAGGGTACCGAAGTAGATCAGCGTGTCGGCGATCACGATCAGGTCGAAGGCGCCACTGTGATCGGCGAGGTAGCCGGACAGCTCCGCCCTCACCAGCTCGTCATAGACGTTCCTGTCACCGGCCAGCGTCAGCATCTTGGACGACAGATCCACCCCGGTCAGGTGGCGGGCGTAGGGGGCGAGCTCCGGGCCGCACAGGCCGGTGCCGCAGCCGGCATCGAGCACTGCGAGCCGGCGCTCGGGCGACAGCAAAGCCGCCAGTGTTCGCGCCAGCAAGGCCGGCACATGGTAGGACAGGCCCGCCAGTTGGCAGTCGAAGCGGTCGGCGAATGCGTCGAAGCTCTGCTCGACATAGGCATCGGCGGCGCGCGCCGGAACATCCTGGCCGGAGCAGGCGGCGAGCAGGTGCCGGGCGATCGGGTTGCCGGGTTCCTCGACCAGCCACTGGCGATAGACCGCAGTCGCCTGATCGATCATGCCCAGGGTGTAGTAGGCGATGCCGAGCATGTGCTTCGGTTTGCCCTCGGCGGGATTCTCGACGTAGGCCCGGCACAGATAGTTGGCGGCTTCCCGGGAATCGCCGCGGGCGGAAAGCAGCTTGCCGAGATTGTCGAGGGCAGCGACGAAGTGCGGATCGAGTGCGACCGCCTGCCGGTGGGCGAAGATCGCCTCGTCGTGCTGCTCCCGGGCTTCCAGGACAGCGCCCAGATTGTTCCAGCAGGTGGCGTCATCCCGCCGCAGTTCGATGGCGCTAAGGAAGGCCGCGGTCGCCTCTTCCAGCGCACCGCGCTGAAAGAAGATGTTGCCCAGGTCGTTGTACCAGTCGTGCCGTTCTGGCCGCTGCTCGATCGCCCGCCCGATCAGGCCGAGAGCATCGTCGCTGCGTCCGGTCTGGTGCAGCAAGACGCCGAGCAGGTGCAAGGCCTCCGGGTGATCGGGCGCGGCCGAGAGCAGCCGGCGATAGCCCTGCTCCGCGGCAGCTAGATCGCCTCCGGCGTGGGCCGCGAAGGCGCGATCCAGCGCCTCGACTGAAGATTGCGCTGCGCTCCCCGCCATGGCCAGTCCCGCGGCCTCAATGCAGGTGGCGCGACACCGAGGTCTCCTGCTCCTCGGGCATTTCGGCATGCACCGATTCCCCTTCCGGATTGGGGTAGAGCGGGGCGCCGCAATCGTCGCAGTATTCGAGCGGCAGGCGGTGGTCGAGGACGGCGACATCGGCCACGCCGATGTCGCGCAGCAGCGCCTCGATCTGCGCGGCGATCTCGCTGCTCTCGTCCTCGCCGTCGAGCAGCGGCCAGACCGCGCCATGCACCATTTCGCCGGAGGCCTTGAGCAGGAAACCGATGCGGAACTCCTCCAGTTGTCGGTCGTAGTAGGGCGCGATCACGGTGCGCAGCGCCGTCGGCGTCAGGTTCAGCGTGGTGCACAGGAAGGCCACAGAGGCGCGCAGCGAATAGGGGCGCGAGAGGTGATCGGACTCGCGGCAGCCAGCGTGGTAGGACTGCGGTAGCAGGAGCTCGCTGGCGCAGCCGGGCAAGAGCGGCCGCAGCGCCTCACCGCCCTGGGCGCGCCATTCCTGCAGCGCCACCGTGCGCTCGCCGTCCTCCTCCTGCCAGCGGAATAGCGCGCCGCCGCGCGGTGCCGCGAGCACCCCGATCAGGTAGCGCGTGTCCGAGAGAAAACTCGCGGTTTCCGCCATTTGGCCCGGATCGATGTGCAGGTCGCGGCCGTGCAGCGCGGCCTTGGCCAGCCTTTCGGTCAGTGCCGCGGTATCGCAGTAGCTCTGCGGCAACTGGTCGGGACTGTAAAGATAATCGGCCAAGCCGAGACGGACGTCGCGCGCCAGCACGTGTGCCTGCAATTGCACCCGGGCATTGGCGAGCAAAGCGGCATTGACGCTGCCCGAAGGGATGGCGAAGCGCGACCAGGCCAGGATGGGGACGACGAACAGCAGCAGGTCCTGCTCGTTGCCCGGGTGGCTCTCGCTGCGCGCCTCGATCAGATCGGCCAGCGCGTCGTAGGCCCGATCCTGGTTGCCGTAGAGCTGATCGAGGGCGGCGGTCAGCGTCGCTTCGTCGCGCTCCTTGAGCAGGCGGTCGATCAGCGCCGCCAAGCGAGTCTCCCAGAAGCCGTCTTCGAGGCGGCTATTGGACTGCGCGAGGCCCGTCGCAAGACGAATCAAGTGCTCGGTGTCGGGCGTGTGTTTGGCACGGCGGGAGGGGCGTAAGCGTTTCATGGCGGCCGTGATTGTTTCGGTAGCGGTTATTTTAGCAGGCGGTGAATAATAATTCCGGCGCGCGGCGTGACGCCGTGCTGCTAACATCCGGACTCCTCCCGCCACCAATCACCGACATGTCCGGACGCAACAAGCCTGCCGCTGCAGCATCAGCCGTCTTCGCCATCCGCGGCGAGTACATTCAGCTCGATCATCTGCTCAAGGCCGCTGGCCTGGTTGCTTCTGGCGGAGCCGCGCACGCCGAGGTCGATGCCGGCAGGATTCGAGTGGATGGCGCGGTCGAACACCGTAAGCGGGCCAAGCTGCGCCCCGGCCAGCAGGTGGATTACGATGGCAAGAGCGTGGTGCTAGAGCCGGCAGCGGTGAATCTTAGCGATGACAAGCCAGGGCGTCTTAGCTAGGCGCCGTGATGCAGCCGTGCCGCCCTCTCCATCTGCTGTTTCTCGGCGAGGACCTTGTTGGCGTAGCTTTGCTCCGGGTCGTCGCTGTCGCCGGCGAACTGCTGCAGGCCCGGGATCAGGCCGCCCATGCGCCGGATCGACTCGCGCAGCACCTGGGCGCCGACCTCGATATTGACCACCGGATCGAACAGCGTTAGCGCGCCGGCGCCCTCCGGCAGCTTGTCATGGTGCCAGCGCGGCATCACCTGCATCAGACCCTGCGCCCCGACCACGCTTTCGGCGAACGGATTGAAGCGCGACTCGATGGCGATGACCGCGACGATCAGTAGCGGGTCAAGGTGCATCCGCCGGCCCGCCGCTTGGGCGGCAAGAAAGACCGGGTCGAGCGCTTCGGCCGAGACGCGATAGCGGCGCGACGCAAAATCCAGCGCCGCGTGCATCTCCGGCGTCAAGGTCGCGGCGCTGTCGGGCTCGGCGGAGAGAGCGCTCTTGAGCGCGTCGTTGCCCGGGCTGGCCTGTACCTGTCCGGGCGGCACTTGCAGCGACCTTAGCGCATCGAGGGCGGCGGGGTTTTTGGCTAGCAGCGCGGCCAATGCCAGGCCAAGAATGAGGCCAGAGGCCATCAGGCCGCCTTGCATGAAGTTCAGGACAAACTCGGCTTTTCTTTTTCCCCAATTGCTGAGCAGGATCGCTTGGGACATAGGTTCTCCTTCTCGGTCGGCTTCACGCACGGGCCTGCCGCTGACCCGCCGGCGGCGAGTCGTGGCGCTGGGCGAGGCGGTGCCTCGCTGCGTGAAGAACGGTTCAGACCACTTCGAGCGTGGCGGCTAGCCTGCCTGGAGAATGATGCGCCCAGGCACTTCCGCAACGGTCGTTGATGCAGTGCAGCAAATTATACACTAACGCCGAGACTGACGGCAAGCTCTCACACCAGCCCGTCCATCGCCTGAACGCTGACCGGGTCGCCGACTGCGACGTTGCCGCGCTCGTGCTCCAGAACGATCAGGCAATTGGCGTCCGACATCGAGCTAAGGATTCCCGATCCCTGGGCCCCGGTCGGCTGCACGCACCACTCGCCGCCCTCGATGGATAAAATTCCGCGCAGGAATTCGGTGCGCCCGGGAGCCTTCTTCAGCGCTGCCAGGCTGGGGACGCGGAAAATCGGCAAGGGTGCCGGTTCGGCGCCCATCATCTTGAGCAAGGCGGGGCGGACAAACTGGTAGAAGGTCACCATCACCGCCACCGGATTGCCGGGCAGGCCGAACAGCCAGGCCTCCCCGATCCTGCCGAAGGCCATCGGCCGGCCCGGTTTCATGGCGATTTTCCAGAAAGCCACTTCGCCCAACCGGGCCATCAGTTCCCGCACGAAATCGGCCTCACCGACCGAGACGCCGCCGCTGGTGATAACCACGTCGCTGCTTCTCGCGGCCGTTGTCAGCGCGGCTTCCAATGCCGCCGGGTCGTCTCTCACCACGCCCAGGTCGCGCACTTCGCAACCCAAGCGTGTGAGCATGCTCCAAAGCGTGTAGCGGTTGCTGTCATAGACTTGGCCGGGCGCGAGCGGCGTGCCGAGTGAGCACAGTTCGTCGCCGGTGGAAAAGACCGCCACGCGCACGCGTCGGCGCAGCGTCACCTCGACTTGGCCGAGCGAGGCGAGCAGGCCGATTTCCGCCGGACGTAGCCGCTTGCCGGCTTTGAGTGCCGGCTGTCCGGCCTTGAGGTCCTCGCCGGCACAGCGGAAGTGCTGGCCGGCCCGCTGGCCTTGCGGGATGAAGACGCTTTGTCCCTCGATTCTCGTCACCTCCTGGGGAACCACGGTGTCCAGACCCTCCGGTACGATGGCGCCGGTCATGATGCGCAGCGCGCTGCCCGGGGGCAGCCGGCCCTCGAAAGGACGACCGGCGAAGGCACTGCCGACTATCGCTAGCCGGGTCTCGCCCGCTGCGGACAGCTCGGCGTGGCGCAGCGCATAGCCGTCCATCGCCGAGTTGTTGTGGGCGGGTACGTTTACCGGTGCGATGACATCCTCGGCCAGCACGCGATCGAGCCCCAAGCGGACGAAGCTGCGCTCGAAGTCCGGCACCGCTGCGAGCTGCGCCAGGATCAGCGCCTGGGCGGTGCTGACCGGCAGGGCATCGGGGTCGTAGCCGTCGGCGCAGGAGAGTGTCTGCAGGAGCGAATTCATCTCGGTTCCAGTCTTTCCAGTTCTTCCGGGGTGTTGATGTTGACGAAAGCGGCTTCGTCGTCGAAGGGCACTTCGACCACGCGCAGGGTGGCGAACCAGGCGTCGACCTTGCGCCCGCCGCTCGCGAGGTAGCTGCTCAGCTCGTCCCGCAGGTCTGTTCGGCAAAGGGCGAACACCGGCTGTATCCAGCCGCCGGCTTGCGCCACCGCCAGCTGGGCGTCCGTCCCTTGCAGTGCCGCGCGCAAACGGGCGACCAGATCCAGGGGCAACAGGGGGGAGTCGCAGGGTACGGTCACCAGCAGCGGCGTGGCGCAGGCGCATAGCCCCGCGTGCAGACCGGCGAGCGGTCCGGCGAAGTTGCCGAGGGCGTCACCGATCACCGGATGGCCGAGCGCTTCGTAGGCTGCGCGATTCTGGTTGGCGTTGATGATCAGCGCATCGACCTGGGGCGCCAGACGGGCGATCGCGTGCGCCGCCAAAGGCAGTCCACGGAACAATCGCAGTCCTTTGTCGACGCCGCCCATACGTCGCCCCAAGCCGCCAGCCAGCACCAGCCCGGTCACGGCCTCGTCGCCGCGTTCAGCCATCGACGGCTGGTCCTGTGAAGCGCTTGTGGCCGGTGAACAACAGGTAATGCTTGCCCTGGGCGCGGCCGATCATGGTCAGGCCGAGCCGCTGCGCGATCGAGTGGCCCATCTGGGTGAGGCCCGAGCGCGAGACCAGGATAGGGATGCCCATCTGTGCCGTCTTGATGACCATCTCGGACGTGAGCCTTCCGGTGGTGTAGAAGATCTTGTCGGCGCCGGACATGGCTTCGAGCCACATCTGGCCGGCGATGGCGTCCACCGCGTTGTGCCGGCCGACGTCTTCGACGAACATCAGGATCTCGCCGTCTGATCCGGCCAGCGCGCAGCCGTGCACGGCGCCGGCCTCCTTGTAGATGGACTCGTGGCGGCGGACGTTGTCGAGCAGACGGCCAAGCGTCGCCTGGTCGATGCGGCCTTCATCGGGCAGGACGATTTTTTCCAGGTTTTCCATCAGGTCGCCGAACATCGTTCCCTGACCGCAGCCGGTGGTGACGGTGCGGCGGCTCATTTGCGCGTCGATATCCTGGTTGCCGGAATGGGTGGTCACCGCGGCCGAGTCGGTCTCCCAATCGACCTGCACCGCCGCGATTTCCTCGATGTTGGCCACCAGCCGCTGGTTGCGCAGATAGCCCAGTACCAGCGCCTCGGGCGCGGCACCCAGGGTCATCAGGGTGACGATCTCGCGTTTGTCGAGATAGAGCGTCAGCGGATGTTCGCCGGCGATCGGCGTCGGCACCGTCTCGCCACTTTCGTTGATCGCGGCGACGGTGACGGTGGCGGAACGGGCGGAGGCGGTGAGTGAGGGACGCGGCATCAGCTAGTGCGGTCAAGGGAAGGGAGGCGATGATACGCGAGCGCCGCCCGCGTCTTAACCGCCGATGTAGGACATCTCGATCTTTTTCAAGGCTGCGGTCTCGGCCGTGCGGATCTCCGAATAGCGGTCGCTGCGGGCTTCCCAGACGGCGCCGATCGCCGCGGCGATTTCTTGATCCGACTTGTTCGTGCGCAGCAGCGCGCGCAGGTCGTGACCGCCCTGGGCGAACAGGCAGGTGTAGAGCTTGCCCTCGGTGGACAACCGTGCCCGCGTGCAGCTCGAACAGAAGGCCTGGGTCACCGACGAGATGACGCCGATTTCGCCGCCGCCGTCTTTGTAGCGCCAGCGCGCCGCTACTTCGCCGGGATAATTGGCGCCGACCGCTTCGAGCGGCATCTCGGCATCGATGAGACGCAGCACTTCGGCCGATGGCAGAACTTCGTCCAGCTTCCAGCCGTTGTGGCTGCCGACATCCATGAATTCGATAAAGCGCACGATATGGCCGCTGCCCCGGAAGTGGCGCGCCATCGGCAAGATGGCGTGATCGTTGGTGCCGCGTTTGACCACCATGTTGATCTTGATCGGCGCCAGGCCTGCCGCTTCGGCCGCCGCGATGCCGTCGAGCACCTGGGCCACCGGGAAATCGACGTCGTTCATCTTGCGGAAGGTCGGGTCGTCTAAGGCGTCCAGGCTCACCGTCACCCGCTGCAAGCCAGCCTCGCGCAAGGTCCGGGCCTTTTTGGCCAGCAGTGAGCCGTTGGTGGTGAGCGTCAGTTCGAGGCCGGGGATGGTCGCCAGCATCTCCACCAGCCGCTCGATGTTGCGCCGGAGCAGCGGCTCGCCGCCGGTCAGGCGGATCTTGGTGACGCCGCGCTCGGCGAACAGCCGGGCGATGCGGAAGACCTCCTCGAAAGAGAGCAAGTCGCCATGTTGTAGAAATGGGTAATCGCGGCTGAAAACGGTCTTCGGCATGCAGTAGACGCAGCGGAAGT